>Ga0075030_100006637_pt1 | contig 10348 bp, 6 predicted proteins | sample LitLauG_LLR_2012_FD_71393 | JGI IMG/M metagenome (GOLD analysis project Ga0075030, IMG submission 71393) | Freshwater sediment microbial communities from Pennsylvania, USA - Little Laurel Run_MetaG_LLR_2012 | ecosystem: Environmental > Aquatic > Freshwater > Creek > Sediment | place: USA...
TTGTTGATGCCGTTGACGATCGTAACGACCGGCACGATTTCGACTCCGGCTTTGTGGAGGTTGTCGATGGCTTTGAGTTTTACGTCGAACAGGTTGCCGACTTTGCGGTGGGCGTTGGCGGCGTTGCCGATGCCGTCGAATTGCAGGTAGGCGTAGCGCATGCCGGCTTCGGCGGCCTGCTGCGCGAACTCCAGGCTCTTCGCGAATTCAATTCCGTTGGTTGCGGCCTGCACGCTGTTGTAGCCGACTTTTCTTGCGTAGCGCACCGCGTCGAGGAAATACGGCGACAACGTCGGCTCGCCGCCGGAGAACTGTACCGACATCTGGCGGCGCGGCTTGATGGTGATCGCGTTGTCGAGCATGGTCTTGATTTCTTCCCAGGTCAGCTCGTGCACGAAGCCCACCTGGTTCGCGTCCATGAAGCAGGGATCGCACATCATGTTGCAGCGGTTGGTGAGGTCGATGGTCAGCACCGAGCCGCGGCCGTACTTCACGGTCGACGATCCGTGGTGATGCAGCTTCTCGTCGTTGTGGGCAAGGATGTCGCGGCCGGGGAAAACTTCTTCCAGGTGGCGAGAGAAGTCGGTGTCGATCGACATCACGTCTTCGAAGTGGCCGTGCTTGGGGCAATCCTTGACCATGAGGATCTTGCCGTCGCGCTCGACGATCTGCGCCTTGATCTCGCCGACTTTTTCGTTGAGCAGGATCTCGTGGGGCAGTTCACCGTCGAGAATCTGCTGGCGGATTTCCGGGACACACTTGGGGCAGAGCGAGTCGGTGGTGCGGGGCCAGCCCAGCGGCGGCTTCGACTTCTCGTAGGACTTGAGCAACGGCTTGTCGGACCACTTCGGCTTTGGAGACGGATTGGGCTTAATGCGGTTGAGTCGCTCGAAGACCGCCCACGCTCCGGTGGCGGCGATGGTGACTGCCTTCTCGACATACTTGACCGGCTTGTGCATCATTCTCTCCAATAGAAAATCAGGCTCCAGGCTTGGGGCTCTAAGCTTCAGGGCTCGAGCTTCAGGCTCTAGGCATTTCCCACGTCGTCCGACATGCAGACTCTGTCCCGTAAATCCTGGGTCGAACCTTTAGGAGCTTCAGCCGGCGCAGAACCAGCTTATACTTTCACTGACTTTAGCCTACGGACAGCAGGCGATCTTGGCATCCACAAGGCAACGAAAGGGTGAAAATCGGGGTTTAGCGGCGGAATGGTGCATTAATTGGGGGTGGGAGTTAGGGTGTAAGGCGTTGAAAAAAAGGGAGATGGGTGGCGGACAGTTTCACGTTTCGACGTTTCAGGGCGGAGCGCCCTGGATGGCTTGATTCGCAGCGGTGTTGCCCAGGTTAGCGCCCAAACCCCGGGCGCGAACCTGGGGCACCCGGCAATTACCAAGCAGCGGTTTGTTTGACAGCGTTTGATTCGTGATCCTGCCCACCTCCCGACAAAACACGCCTGGTTTTCAACTTCCATGACCACAATCCGATTCCGAGGATGAATCCTCCTCCGATTAGTACATCGCCAATACTGAATCCGCCGAACCTGTCACAGAGAATCAGTACGTGGTCTCCAGTCCGTGCCGCTCGCCAAACACTCACCGGAGAGCCGTATTTACCCAAGACTGGCATCTTGCCGCCATTGGTGATTGTCGCGACGGCATTGCATGCGGCACCGAGGAACACGAAGAAGGTCATTGGGCTCTTCTTCCTAGGTCTGTTTAGCCAAAGGACGACAGCCCAGAAGCCAATGCAGCACAAAAGATTCGGGTAGATATGCCAGATTATTCTGGCAGGAATGATCAGCATCTTCTCACCACATTACGCTTCGAGGTACAGGTAAGCAGTCTGTGCATGAAGGGTCGCCAGTTTATGTTCGCATTGCAACCCGCCGACACCTTCTGTTTGACCCAATCCCAAGCAGATGTCGCAACCGCACCACCAGCGGCAAACCATCGGCTAACGGTTTTCGAAGCCTCCAGAAGGCCCGGAAAATAGCCTGCTCCTGCCTCAACGGCAGCTGTACCACCTCCTCCTTTTGCTCCGATGCCAGTGACCGTGACGCCCGTGCCGACCCCTGCCAAGCTTGATACGCTTGCGACAGGACGGGTGGCCCACTCAAGCCCGGTGTTGGCTTGAGTGGGGCAGTTCTACGGCTGGACAAAGCCTTCCCGCCGCTCGTTCGCGTTTTCGTGCCCTCCACACTGACTCGATCTCGACCGATCCCTCACAGCCGGTTGCGTAGCGCCGGAAACTGCTCCACGCCCACTCCTCTGGACGCTCGCACAAGCCCCGCTTGACCGGATTGCGATGAATATAGCGCAGCTTTTCCACAAACTGCGGGTAATTTCGAATGTTGAAATCGTAGTACCGCTTTTGCCAAAAATGATCGGCGGGTGCCCCATTCAAGCCCGCTTTTGGCTTGACTGGGGAAGTTCCAAGCAAGCGCCGCGATACTCCTTGCTTCAACGACTTCAACGCCTCGGCCAGCGTGTCCTGTTGCGGCTCGCTCAACCGCAGGTGAACATGCTCCGGCATGACTACGTACCCATAAACCTGAAGCCTGAAACTGCGCCGCACCCGTTCCAAGGCTGACTCGAAGATTCTTCGGCTGGCGTCGGTGGTCAACAATCGATGGCGGTGATAGCAGCAGAAAGTGACGAAATGACTTTGCCCGCTATGGTGAAAGCGCGTGAGTCCCCAGGGCATCAGGACAATCTAGTTTTGTTCACCGGACTAAGTCTATGACGCGTGGACAGCCCCACTCAAGCCAAAACCGGGCTTGAGTGGGCCACCCGCCGAAATTGGGGAACGTCCCGTCTGTCCCCGGGTTTCCCCCAGCCAGCCCCCTATTGAAACCAATAAATCCATATGGTCAGAGTCGCTGCAATAACACCGAACAGCGCTAGCCAAACGCCGATCATTCTGATCCGCCATCCGTAGCGTTGGTTCTCGAAATCCAAGCCGCGCACCACCCACCGCGCATAAGACTCCACCTTTGACCAACGCACCCATCGCAAATACGTAGCAGGCCAGAAGGCAATTAACAGCCCTATTGCCACGAACCCGGCATCCAGAACGAGTTGTAGAACAAACTTGAGAATTAAGGAGCGCATGGCCATCCATATGATACTTGGACCGAAACGCCGGCGGGTGGCCCGCACAATCGGGGGTGCCCCATTCAATCGCGTTCTGTATGTCCAGTCTCAGGACACGTTCTTTGCGATTGAGTGGGGTAGAGATGCTGCTTGCAGTACCCAGCGTCGGTTCTTTGGTTACAGGTGCCCATCCTCGCAAGGTTAACCCAAAGCTACTGGGTCCATCGAGCCTTTGTCGCCAAAAACACCCCGTTCCGACGGGGCACCCGGCCGTCCCCACGCACCGGCGCCAGTGATCCGATTGGTTAATTGACAGTCGCATACGCGCGGGGTAGCGTTCCGCGAGGGCGCAAACGGCACGACGCGCGGGGGGAGCATCATGAGAAAGCGATTGGGAGTGGGGGTGGTGGCAAGCGCGGCGCTGCTGGTGGGGTTGTGTGCCGGCGCGCGGGCGCAGGATCCGACCAAGGTCGAGCCCAAACATTACCACCTGGACTTCGAGAATGATCGCGTGCAGGTGGTGTCGGTCCACTACGGGCCGCATGAGAAGTCGGCGATGCACGATCATCCCGGCGGGGTGGTGGTGGTGATTACGGGCGGACACCTGAAGTTCACCGACGAGAGGGGCAAGGAGACCGAGGTGTTTGCCAAGCCGGGCGAGGCACGCTGGTTCGCGCCGTTCAAGCATACCGTGGAGAACGTCGGGGATACGGCTTACAACGCTGTGTATGTGGGGATGAAGGGCAAGGGATCGAATGTGATCTCGAAGAACGTGGAGTCGCTGACGGAGGCGGAGGCGCGAGAGTTGGCGGCGGCTTTGACGGCGAAGTAGAAGCGGCGAATCGTGGAAACGTCCCTGGAAAATCCCCACCCTAACGTCGTAAAGGGCGCGACGTAAGGATGGGGCACCCAGCGCGAAAGGGGTGTCGGATCTGCATTTTGGGTGTGTAGGAGGGGCGTTGGGGGCGCCCGGAGCCGAGAATCGGGTTACTGCGGGAGTGGCACTGTTCGGTCATATACGGAATGAAGGTGGAACCAGTAGAATTAAAGACACGATGCCAATACACACGAAATCCTTCTTAAAGGCGATGCCGCTCGCGGGCCTTCTTGCCAGCAGCATGGTGCTTTGTTCTGCGCAAACTTCCACCACTCCACCAGCCGCCAAACCGGCTGCGAAGAAACCGGCCACGGCGACGACCACCAAAACGCCGGCAAAGGCGGCGGCTCCGGCCGCGCCGACTACTCCGAAGGACAAGATCAGCTATGCCATCGGCGCTGACCTGGCCAACAAGCTCAAGGCCTCGTCGATTGATGTGGACCGCGCGATGCTTACGCGGGGATTGAACGACGTGCTCGCGGGCGCCAAGCCGGCCATGACCGACGACGAGGTGCGCAGCACGCTGACGGACCTCTCGAAGCAATTGCAGGCGAAGCAGCAGGCGATCGCCAAAGAGACGGGCGACAAGAATAAGAAAGATGGCGAAGCGTTCCTGGCCGACAACAAGACCAAAGAAGGCGTGGTCGTGCTGCCCAGCGGACTGCAGTACAAGATCCTGAAGGCGGGCGACGGGCCCAAGCCGACGGCGGCTGACAGCGTGGTTTGCGACTACAAAGGAACGCTGATCAACGGCAAGGAATTCGATAGCTCTTACAAGCGGGGACAACCGGCCACGTTTCCCGTGGGTGGCGTAATAAAAGGATGGACCGAGGCGCTGCAGTTAATGCCGGTGGGCTCGAAGTGGCAGCTGTTCATCCCGCCAGACTTGGCTTATGGCGACCGCCAGGCCGGACCGGACATCGCGCCGGGGTCGACGCTGGTGTTTGAAGTCGAGTTGGTCTCGATTCAGGCGAAGAATGCGTCGGCAGCACCGGCAGCGCCGGCAGGCGACAAAGCCGCGGAACCGGAAAAGAAGTAGGAGGGCAGTCGTTAGTCGTCAGTAAGATCGAAGTCGAGACCCGCCCGAATGGGCGGGTTTTCTTTTGTGGAGCCGTAGTTGGTGTTGAGTGCGATCACGGCCGCATCCGATGTTTCCTTGATTGGGGGACATCGGGTTCTCGACGGGCCATTGGTTGACTATGTCCTGAGCAGGTCCTACGATTGCCAGCCATGATCGGGCAGACCATTTCGCACTACAAGATTCTCGAAAAGCTTGGCGGGGGCGGGATGGGCGTGGTCTACAAGTGTGAGGACACGCGTCTGCACCGGTTCGTGGCCCTGAAATTCCTGCCCGAAGATGTCGCTCACGATCCCCAGGCTCTGGCGCGATTCCGGCGTGAGGCGCAGGCGGCCTCGGCGTTGAACCATCCCAACATCTGCACCATTCACGACATCGGAGAAGAGAACGGCCTGGCGTTCATCGCCATGGAGTACCTGGAAGGGGTGACGCTGAAACACCTTATCGCCGGGCGCGCGATGGAGTTGGAGACTCTGCTGGCTCTCGGAATCGAGGTCGCCGACGCGCTGGATGCGGCGCACGCGCAGGGAATCGTGCACCGAGACATCAAGCCCGCCAATATCTTCGTCACCAAGCGCGGCCACGCCAAGGTGCTCGACTTCGGGCTAGCGAAGATGCGGGTGGGGGGCGGGACCGGTTCCAGTTCGAGCGCCGACCTCACCCAGAGCCGCGAGACCGAGGCTCACCTGACCTCGCCGGGGGCCGCGATGGGCACGGTCGCATACATGTCGCCGGAACAAGCGCGCGGTAAGGAACTGGATGCGCGCACCGACCTGTTCTCGTTTGGCGCCGTGCTCTACGAGATGGCGACGGGAACGCTGCCCTTTCGCGGGGATACGACGGCGGTGTTGTTCGAGGCGATTCTGCACAAGCCAGCGGTGCCGCCGATCCGGCTGAATCCCGACCTCCCCGCCGATCTGGAGCGGATCATCAACAAAGCCTTGGAGAAAGATCGGGAGTTGCGTTACCAGAGTGCTTCCGAGCTGCGCACCGACCTGAAGCGGCTGAAGCGCGACACCGAGTCCGGCCGCGGTGGACTGAGCGTCGACACTGGTACGACGACGCCGGCGGGCAGCGGGTCGCAAACGGCTCTCGCGTCGGGATCGGCCGGCACCCCGGTCAGTTCGGGGTCCGTAAGGTTAGGAAGCGTGCCGAGTCAGATTCTGGCGCAGGTTTCTGGAAGCGCGGCGGTGCCGATGGTCGCCCCGCGAAGCAAGGGCAAGGTGTGGGGCGCGGTGGCGGCTGCGATCGTGGTGGTCGCAGTCGCCGGGTACGGGGTCTATCGGCTGGCGTCTCCGGCTGCAGAGCGTTACACAAAGATCACCCAGATCAGCCACTGGCACAAACCGATGTCACGGGCGGTGCTTTCGCCCGACGGACACGCGGTGGCGTTTCTCTCCTACAGCGGCGGATACGACCAGGTGTTTGTCATGCTGACTTCGGGTGGCGATCCGCTGCAGCTCACCAGCGACGAGGGAAATAAGTTCCTGAACGGGTTCTCGTCCGATGGAACGCAAATCTACTACGGGCGCACGCTGGGCGCGGACGAAGTATGGGCGGTGCCCACGTTGGGCGGAACGCCCGTCCGCCTGTTGGAGGGTGGGACGCGAGTGCGGCCGTCGCTCGACGGCAAGAACCTCTATTGGAACAACAGTGTGACGGGTGAGTTGATGGAGTCGCCGGTGTCCGGTGGCGGCGGCAAATCGATCCTGAGCACGAAGGCTCTCGGAATCATCCCGTTTCAGATACTGGCGTACCCCGATGGCGCCAGGCTGCTGTTGGTGGGAACCAAAGAAATGGGCGGCGGCATTCGGCAGATTCTCACAGTGAATCTGACCGCCGGCCACAAAGTAGTCGATTTAGGAGGCCTGCCGGAAGACGCATTCGGCGTCACTTGGGGAGAGCCCGGCAAGACGCTGCTGATGAGCCGAAGCGTGAACGGGATCGTGAACCTCTGGGAATACGATCTGACGACGAAGAACTACACCCAGTTGACCTCAGGCCCGGGGCCGGACGAAGGCCCCATGAAGGATCCCGCAGGAAAAGGAATCTTCTTCATTAACGGGAAGGACTCGGGATTTCTGTCGGTGTACGACCTGCATACCAAGACCTCGAGCGACATTCTGTCGGAACTCGCCGCCCAGCCCACGCTTTCTCCCGATAGCCGGCGGTTGCTCTACATGACGGCTCCGGAAACCATGGGGTCGGAATTGTGGGTCGCCGATGTCGACGGAAATAACAAGCGGAAACTGGCGTCGTCGGGAGCCGCGAGAGGGATTGGGGTGGGAGACTGGTCGCCGGACGGGAAGCAGGTGAGCTACACGCAGCCGGAGAAGGGCGCCGATCAATTATTCGTGGTGAACGACGATGGCAGCCATCCGCACAAGGTGCAGCAGTCCATTGAGGCGGTGTGGTCCACCACCTGGGGACGTGACGGGAAGGATCTCTATGTAAGTGGTACTACCGGATCGGTTCGCGCCGTGCGCACCCTGAAGACCGCGGCCGACGGATCATCAGGGGCGACCGAACTGGACGAAGGATGCGGATATGTGGGGGATGCCTCGGCGGATGGGAAGTACCTGCTTATGTCGTCGACCTACGGGGAGAAGCTGGGCATCTTCGAACTGAACCTCGCCGATCGCAAGTGCACCGCGCTGGTTCCGGATGTGACCGTGTTCACCCCTCGCTTCAGCCGGGATGGCAGGTACGTGCTCTATGCCCTTTCGTTGAAGGGAGAAGTGACTCTCAACCGCGTGCCGTGGAGCGACGGGAAAGTGACTGGGAAACCGGAACTCGTGTTGAAAGTGCCGTTCGCGTTTCCGCAGGCAACATCCGGGAATGCCTACGACGTGGCGCGGGATCTGTCGAAGATCGTGTATGTGCGGCCGGGGGGACAGTTTGACCTGTACTTGCTGTCGCGGTAGTGTCAGGTCCGCATGACGCGCTGGTAGCAGTCCGGTTCCGTGCAGGAGTAGGTGATGTGGTTGCGCTGGCGGTCCAGGCTCAGGATGAACATGGGACGGCCGTGGAGGTCGCAGCGAGGCTGGTCGGGAGTGATTTCGGGAGGTCCATTGCGCTTGGGCGTGACGTAGCCAACGCGCTCGCCGAAGCAGCGGCCGCAGAATTTTTCGGTGCAGCGGAAGAAGTCGATGGAGTAGTCGGGGCTGTACGGAGCGAGGCAGGCTTCCATAGTGCGGAAATGCTTGTCACAAAGGGGAAGGATGTCCGTCCGCATGACTCAGGGGAGTGTAGCATCCGGGAAGCGCAACGGAGGAGTTGGTAGCCGGTGGCGGGTGGTCGGTGGCTGATGGCGAGAGCCGTTGAGCGCGGGGATGCCGACGTTTCGCAGCGGTGCTGAGAAAAGCTTTTAACCGCAGAGAACGCCGAGGTTTCGCAGACGGCGCAGAAGAGTTCTAACCGGCCCGCGACTGGCAAAGTATTGTCACCGGTTCTATGGGACGCTGCAGTGGGTTGAGGTGATGGCATCCTCGTCGCGCTTGAGGAGGGAGCCTCGCGTCAGACGGCGGAAGCCGACGACGGTTACCAGGAATGCCAGCCCCGCGCCAATCACGGCGCCCATTCCGTCGACAAATGCCTGGTTGCGGGCCTGGGCTTGTAGCGAATCGGTGGTTTGCGAAGCAAGCTTCAACTGCAAAGCCTGGATTTGATCTTGCTGGTCGGCAATCTGTTTCTGCTGGCCGGCAATCTGCTTGTCTAGCGTGGCGGTGGCCTGGGTTTGCCATTCCTGCTGCTGCCGCTGGGCGATTGCCTGGTTGTATTGCTGAATGAGCTGGTCGCAGGGATCTCCTGCAAACCAGACCAGACAGCCCGGCTTCGCGGGCACGGGCGGGATCGGAAATTGGGCGGCCTGCATCCTGGGTGAGTCTAGCCCAGCCCTAGGCGGGTTACAGGTTACTAGGGTACAACACAGAGGATGGCCGAAGGTCGGTGCCGACGCCGTGGCTTTTCCCCGCGGCCGAGAAAAGCATTCAACCGCATCGCAGAGAACCCCCGCAAAGAACGCGAAGAATGGCCGACAGAGCGGCAGACTGGTGCCTTGGAATGAAGATTTTCTTTGCGTCCTCTGCGGTTAAAGGTTCTTCTTCGGCAAGAAATCTTCCTCCCGACCGGCACAACACGTACTCACCCGAAGCTCTGGTAGTCGTCCCAGAACTCGGGCCAGGACTGGCGCGGAGCCCCGCACACGAAAATGTCCGGATGGTCGCGGCTCTCCTCGTTCTCGACCCCGTACGGATTGCCGTTATGTCCCGCGAGTTGACACGCCGTGAACATGCGGTCGACGTAGCTGCGGGACAAGCCAAGCACAATGAGGGTTGATGGGGGCGGTGAGGGATATCCGCGGTACCACGCTGAATTTGTACCGCTGATGGGCGGCGGCAGGTGGTAGGCCGGGCCGAGCATTTCGATCGCGCCTTGCTCGCCGTAGTTGGCGACCAAAATTCCGACACTCGCGCGCTGTTCGGCGGGCAAAGAATCGCGAATGGCGGCGACTGTCTTGACCAACTCCTGCCACCCGACCTCTTCGCGCAGGTCACCATTGTTCTTCAGAGCGAAGTCGCGCAGCGGCCCGGCGGAGGCCAAGGGCACGACGAGAGCACAAACGTAGAGTCCGCAAGCCGCCAGGCCAGAGAAGAACACACCCTCGGTGACACGCCGCCACAGCGGCCGCATGGATCGAACCCAGCGTTCGCCCGCGGTGGCGCCCCGCGCGATCAGCATTGGATACGCAGCGCCCAGGTAGTAGCCGCGTCCCTGGCCCAGCAGGAAAAGCGCGCAGGGGATGACGTACATCCAGGCGAGCGTGCGGTACCGGCCGTCGCGCAGGAACAACACGAGGCCGGCAAGCCACAGCGGCGCAGCGAACAGGTTGGCGCAGATGAGGAACTGGTCCTTGATGAATCCATTCGCGCGGCCCTCGCCAACGTCGCGATGATGAATATGCTGCAGGAAGTGGAGCGAGACGAATCCGTGGCGTACTTGCCAAATGAGATTAGGAAGGCAAATCACGAAGGCGAGACCAACGCCGCCCCAGAACCACTTCGTAGCAAGAAACCGGCGCGCCCGCGTAAGGACCATCCCCCCGGCGATGCCGGCCAAATAAAACCCCATGGTGTATTTGGTCATCAGGCCGACACCGACGGTGGCACCGATGGCGACACACCAGCGCGGGTCATCTGTCTTCAGAAGGCGAATCACGAAGTAAGCGATCAGTACCCACCACAGGAAATCGAAGGTGGTGTACTGGAACTCGGTGCCCTCGAACAGGGGCAGGGGCGAGAG
>Ga0075030_100006638_pt1 | contig 10347 bp, 6 predicted proteins | sample LitLauG_LLR_2012_FD_71393 | JGI IMG/M metagenome (GOLD analysis project Ga0075030, IMG submission 71393) | Freshwater sediment microbial communities from Pennsylvania, USA - Little Laurel Run_MetaG_LLR_2012 | ecosystem: Environmental > Aquatic > Freshwater > Creek > Sediment | place: USA...
CACACCACCAACGCGACCCTGACAGTATCGGTGAGTCTGGCGGGTTTGTCCGCGGGTTCTTACGCAGGAACTGTTTCGCTCGTGGCAACCGGTTCCACGGTGAGTGTTCCGGTGTCGTTTATTGTCGGCACTTCGGGCACCGGCGGCGGCACCACTTTCCATCTGATTGGCTGGAATGACCTCGGGATGCATTGTGACGATGGACAGGACTACAGCATTTTCGGCGTCCTGCCGCCGTACAACACGATTCACGCGCACCTCCTCGACAGCACAGGCGCGCTGGTCGTCAATCCCGCCGGATACACGGTAACTTACCAGGCAATTACCGACCCGCTGACGAATACGATCAACACCACCTCGGCGCCCAAGACCAATTTCTGGCAGTACGCGGCCGCGCTGGGGTTTGGCGCACTCGCACCGGACGTGGGACTCAAAGGCTTTGCCATGCCAGGGACGGGCAACGTGCCGCAGGCGATGAACTTCAACACGCCCGATAATACCTGGCTGGCGACCGGCATTCCGATTCTTAACTATGCCGACGCTGCCACGGCCCCTTATCCGAAAAATTACTTCCCCATGATGCGGCTGACCGCGAAAAACCAGTCCGGCGCAACGCTGGCAACCACGGATATCGTGCTGCCGATTTCCGATGAACTGAATTGCGGTGTCTGCCACTCTTCGGGCACCGGCTCGCTCGCGGCGCAGCCCGCGGCCGGCTGGGTCAACAATTCAAACGTGGCCAAAGACCTGAAGCTGAATATACTGAGAAAGCACGACGACCGCTTCAGGACAACCGCGCTGTTTCAGGCCGCCGCGGCGGCTCAGGGCTTCAGTTCGGCGGGGCTTGAAGCGCAGTCTGCGGTCAAGCCCTTCATGTGCGCCGCCTGCCATGGCACGAACGCGCTGTCGCTGCCGGGGTATCCCGGCGTGCCGACGATGACCACCTCGCTGCACGGCCTGCATGCCGGCGTGACCGATCCCGCGACCGGTCAATCCATGGACAGCGGTACCTCAAGAGCCACCTGTTATCGCTGCCATCCCGGCCCCGAAACGCAGTGTCTGCGCGGCATCATGGGCAACCTCAAAAATGCCGCGGGAGGCAACGCCATCGAATGCCAGAGCTGCCACGGCACCATGAGCACGCTGGCCGACCCGACGCGGCAGGGATGGCTCAGCGAGCCGACCTGCCAAAGCTGCCATACCGGGACCGCAACATCGAACAGCGGGCAGATCGTCTACACTTCGGCGTTCAGCAGCGGAACCACGGTTCGCGTCGCCGCGGACCAGACATTCGCGAGCAATGCCAACACGCCGGCCACCGGTCTCTCACTGTACCGGTTCTCCAGCGGTCACGGCGGGCTGCAGTGCGAAGGCTGCCATGGCTCGACGCATGCCGAAGTCGCCACCCCGATCGTCAACGACAACGTTCAAAACACTACCTTGCAAGGGTATGCCGGAACTCTTGCCGAGTGCACTGCCTGTCATGGTTCCACGCCCGCCACGACGAACGGCGGACCGCACGGACTGCACCCGATCGGGACTTCCTGGGTCAATAGTCACCAGGATGTAGCGGGTGGCCACCAGGCAACATGCCAGCCCTGCCACGGGACTGACTACCGGGGGACCAACCTTTCGATGACACAGACCGACCGGACACTGGCAGGAAAGTCGTTCCCGCGCGGCACGGTGATCGGTTGTTACAGTTGCCATAACGGACCCAACGGAGGTTGAAAAGTCCGCTACCCGGAAAAATCTGTAGGAAAACCCGCGGGAGACCGGTATTCGCTACCGGTCTTTTCGCGTTTCGGCCTCCATCGCAGTTTGGCTGTGGATAACTATCTCATTCTGTAATAGTCTCTTCACATTCTATTCATCAAGCCTCGCCACTTCCCCTTCTAGACTAAACTGACGCCCGTAATCCAGACGCTCTTGGTGTACCCGAAGCCTGTTGCTTCCGGAGTGCGCTTTCCAGTGAGGATATTTGTGCGTCAAGTTTCACCCGGAGTCGAATCCGGAACTTTGATTGGGGAGAAATCGATGAATTTGAACAAACTGCGGAGCCCCTGGGCTGTGGGGTTCATGGTGTGCGCGCTGGCGGGTTCGAACCTGCTGAGCGCCGCCGATAACACCAACGCGACGGGTGCCGGGACGTCCTCCGGCGCCGTGTCACAAAATGACGAAATCGCCCGCCTCAAGATTGCGCTTGCGGAACAGCAGAAGCTGCTGCAGTCGCTGCAGCAGGCAATCGAGCGGCAGCAGCAACTGATCGACCATGCGACCGCGCGTCCGAGCAATCTGGGCACCGTGGCGAGCCTGACGCCAGTGATTCCGGCGGCTCCGATTCCGGCGGTTGCCTTCCCGGCCCCGCAGGCGGCTGCCCCGGCCAAACCGTCCAATCCGTGCGAAGCAGGTCCGGACGGCACCAAACCCTCCCCGGCTTTCCTGCAAATCGGCAGCACGTGCGTGATTCCGGTCGGGTTCATGGACCTCACGCCGTTCTGGCGCGACAAGAACGCCGGATCCAGCATGGGTTCCAACTTCGGCGGCGTGCCTTTTAACAACGTAGCCAACGGCAACCTCTCGGAATTCCATTTCAGCCAACAGAACTCGCGGCTCGGCTTCCGCGTGGACGGCGACTGGAAGGGCACCCACTTCATCGGCTATAACGAATTCGACTTTAACGGCACCAGCGGAGCGACCAATCTCGCGGTTTCGAACGGCGCCATTGTCCCCCGGCTTCGCCTTTTCTGGGCGGACGTTCGCAAAGGGAAACTCGAGTACCTCGTCGGCCAAAGTTGGAGTCTGCTCACCCCGAACCGCTCGGGCCTTTCCGCTCTGCCCGGCAATCTGATGTTTACCAACGTCATCGACATCAATTACGTAGCCGGTCTCACCTGGACCCGTCAGCCCGGCATGCGCGTCCTCTACCATCCCAGCAACACAGTGACTTTCGGCGTTTCCTTCGAGCAGGCTGACCAGTACATTGGCGGTTCGGCCGGCGGCTCCGGCATCACGCTTCCGGCCGCCTACGCCGGACTGGCCCCCGGTCAGGTCGATAACGCCGGTAACATCAGCACTAACAGCTATTTGTCCCAGCCGACGGTCATGCCCGACATCATCGCTAAGGTGGCTTTCGACCCGAGTTCGCGTTTCCACTTTGAAGTTGGCGGCATCACGAGCAGCTTCAAGACTGTGAATCCGGCATCTGCGGCGACCCTGGGCCAGCACTTCTCCAAAACCGGCGGCGGTGTCATCCTTGGCTTCAACGCCGAAGTCGTGAAGAACTTCCGTGTGATCTCGACCAACTTCTGGAGCGATGGCGACGGCCGGTATCTGTTCGGTCAGGCGCCCGATTTCATCGTCCGCGCCAACGGCGATCTGAGCCTCGTCCACGCGGGCGGCTGGATTGAAGGCGTGGAAGCTCGCGTGATGCCGAATACGCTGCTCTACGCCTATGACAGCGGAATCTATATCGGCCGCAACAGTGCGATTGATGCCAACGGTTCGAGGATCGGCTACGGCTATACGGGTTCGGCCAACAGCATGAACCGCTCGATCAACGAAATTTCGTTCGGCTTCAATCAGACCTTCTGGAGCAGCCCGCGATACGGCGCCATCAACCTGATGGGGCAGTACGAGTGGCTGAATCGCGACCCCTGGTACGTGGCGCCAGGCGCTCCGAAGAACACGCATGACAACACCATCTATTTCAACGTTCGGTACACGCTGCCGGGCGGCATGCCGAACTTCTAAACAAACTGTAACCGAATTGAAACATCAGGGTGGGAAACTCAATGTTTCCCACCCTTTCGAGATTTAGCTGAAAAGGGGATAAAAATGAAAAACGCGATTTCGATGATTGGCCTCGCCGCTCTGCTCGCGGGAAGCGCCATGGCGGCGGACACGATTAACGCGGCGGGAGCGACGTTCCCGGCGCCGATTTACCAGAAGTGGTTCCAGGAATTCAAAGACGTCAGCAAGGGTACGCAGATCAACTATCAGGCAATCGGTTCGGGCGGCGGCATCAAGCAGCTGACCGAGGGCACGGTGGATTTCGGCGCTTCCGACATGCCGATGACGGACGATCAGCTCAAAGCCCTGAAAGTGAAGGCGCTGCATTTCCCGACCGTCATGGGCGCGGTGGTGCTGAGCTACAACATCCCGGGTGTGACGGCGAAGCTGAAACTGACGCCGGATGCCATCGCGGGCATCTATCTCGGCACCATCACAAAATGGAATGACCCGAAGATCACTGCTTCGAATGCGGGCGTCACGCTCCCCGGCAACAACATTGAAGTGGTGCACCGTTCGGATGGCAGCGGCACCACGTTCATCTTCGTCGATTACCTCTCCAAGGTCAGCGCCGAATGGAAGAGCAAGGTTGGTGCCAACACGTCGGTGAGCTGGCCGGTGGGTTTGGGTGGTAAGGGCAACGACGGCGTGGAAGGTCTTGTGAAGCAGACGCCGAACTCCATCGGCTATGTGGAACTGATCTACGCGGTACAGAACAAGATGAATTTCGCCGATGTGCAGAACGCGGCTGGCAAGTTCGTGACGCCGAGTTTTGAAGGCGTGACTGAGGCGGCGGCGAATTCGAAGGAGATGCCGGAAGACTTCCGCGTCTCCATCACCAATGCACCAGGCGCCAAGACTTATCCCATCTCTTCGTTCACCTGGATGCTGGTGCCGACCCAGTTTACCGATGCAGCGAAGAAAAAGGCGATCACCGATTTCCTCGCGTGGATGCTGACCAAGGGCCAGGCGGACGCGGTGGGAATGAGCTATGCGCCGCTGCCGAAGGCGGTGGTGACAAAAGTACAGAAGCAGATCGCGATGATTAAGTAGTTGTTGAAACGCATATGGCCACCTCAACCGCCGCTGTGCGGCATGCGACCAGTCCCACCCGACGCCAGCCCTTCGGCGATGAGGTGGCCTATGCAGTTACCTGGTTCTTTGCGACCCTGATTCTGGTACTCACCGTCTGGATCGTTTACGAGTTATGGGTCCAGAGTTCGCCGTCGATCGCGAAGTTCGGCTTCCGCTTTCTGACGACGAAGATGTGGAACCCGGTCACCGATGAATACGGCGCACTGCCGTTCATCTACGGGACGGTGATTACATCGGTAGTCGCGCTCCTGATCTCAGTACCGATAGGCGTGGGCGCGGCAATCTATCTCTCCGAACTGGCGCCGACGAAGGTTTCCAACGCACTGACGTTCCTGGTGGAATTACTTGCGGCGGTACCGAGCGTGATCTTCGGCCTGATGGCAATTTTCACTCTGGTGCCGTTCATGCGGGACTACATCGGGCCGGTAATTCAGGCGGTGCTGGGGAAGGTGCCGTTATTCAGCGGTCGCGTGTACGGGGTCGGCTACCTCACGGCGGCCCTGATTCTGACGATCATGATTTTCCCGTACATTATTTCTGTGTCGCGCGAAGCACTGATGGCGGTACCCCGCGACCAGCGGGAAGCGGCGCTGGCACTGGGCGCGACAAAGTGGGAATCTACTTACCAGGTGGTGGTCCCCTATGCGCGCCTCGGTATTTTCGGCGCGATCTTTCTCGCTCTGGCCCGCGCCATCGGCGAAACCATGGCGGTGACGATGGTGATTGGCAACGACCCTTCGATCCACGCATCGCTGTTTGCGCCGGGTTATACGATCGCGGCGGTGCTTGCCAACGAATTCACTGAGGCGACCGGCAAAGTCTATCTCTCCGCGCTGATTGAACTCGGGCTTGTGCTGTTCGGGCTGACAATGATCCTGAATGCGGCGGCGCAGTTGCTGATTATTCTGACTACCGGGAAAGGTTCGGCGCGCGGATGACAGGGCGAAACACATACCGGAACGCTGTGAACAACGTGATGCTGTCACTGTCGGGCGTTTGCGCCGTGCTGACGGTATCGACACTGTTTGTCATTCTGTCGTACCTCGTCTATAACGGCTTTTCCTCCCTCAACCTCGATTTTTTCACGCAACTTCCGAAACCGACCGGACAGGTGGGCGGTGGCATGGCTAACGCCATTCTCGGCAGCGCCCAGGTGGTGCTGATCGCTTCCATAATCGGGTTGCCGATCGGGTTTTTCGCCGGAATTTATCTGGCGGAATTCGGTGGCAAGACTTTTTCCATGCTGGTGCGCTACACGGCCGATCTGCTGAACGGCGTGCCGTCGATCGTGATCGGCATTTTTGCGTGGGGTGTTCTCGTGGTCCCCATGCATCATTTCTCGGCGCTGGCGGGCGGTATGGCACTCAGCCTGATGCTGATCCCCATCACTGCGCGAAGTACGGAGCAGTTCCTGATTGAAATTCCGCGCTCCATGCGCGAAGGCGCGCTCGCACTGGGCGCGACCAAGTGGCGAACTATTGCCACCGTAATCGTACCGGCTGCGCGCCGGGGCATTATGACCGGCATGATTCTGGGGATCGCGCGCATTTCCGGCGAGACCGCGCCGCTCCTGTTCACCGCGCTGAATAACGAATTCTGGAGCAGCGGTCTTTCCTCGCCGGCGGCGACGTTGCCGGTGATGATCTTCACGCACGCCGTGGCTCCGTACGATGACTGGCACCGGCAGGCCTGGGCCGCGGGACTGGTTTTGCTGACAATGGTACTGGTAGCGAACATTCTCGCCCGAACCGTAATTTCGCGGGGAGCTTCGCTTCCCAAGTAAGGAAAGGCAATAATGAGTCCGGAAATGGCCCGGGGTTCTTCGACGAAAACGGCCTACGGGCCGGAGACAACCATGAATCCGACAACCACACAGGGAGCGCAGGCCACGGGGGCGGCGTCACCGAAGATCCGCGCGGCAAACGTCAACTTTTATTACGGCAGTTTCCAGGCGCTCCACGAAGTCTCCATGGAGTTTCAGGAAAACAAAGTCACGGCGCTGATCGGACCCTCCGGCTGCGGAAAATCCACCTTCCTGCGCAATCTGAACCGTATCAATGAGACGCTGCGGGATACGCGCCTCGAAGGCGAAATCACACTGGACGGGCAGAACATCATGGACTTCGACATAACCGAAGTCCGGCGGCGCGTAGGCATGGTTTTTCAGCGGCCGAATCCGTTTCCGAAATCGATTTTCGACAACATCATCTACGGGCCGAAGATCAACGGGATGCTGAAGGGTACGTCGGCGGCGGAAATGGTGGAAAAGAGCCTGCGGCGCGCGGCGCTGTGGGACGAGGCGAAGGACAAGCTGCACGAATCTGCCTACGCCCTTTCCGGCGGCCAGCAACAGCGGCTCTGCATCGCGCGTGCGCTGGCGGTGAACCCGGAAGTGCTGCTGCTCGATGAGCCGTGTTCGGCGCTGGACCCCATCGCGACGGCCAAAATCGAAGATCTGCTGGTGACGCTGAAAGGCCAGTGCACCATCGTCATTGTGACCCACAACATGCAGCAGGCCGCGCGCGTGGCCGATACCACGGGCTTCTTCCTGATGGGCCGGCTGATTGAACACGATAAGACGAACGTGATCTTCAAGAATCCGGCGCGCAGGGAAACGGAAGACTACATTACCGGACGCTTCGGTTAGGCGCGCGCCTGCCGAAGGACGTATCCGCTCAGCCAGACGAGATTCGGGAGAACGTAATTTGCGCCCATTCGAAGAAGATTTCAAATTACTCAGCGACACGCTGCAGGAAATGGGCGCGCTGGTGGCGCGTTCCGTCCGACGGAGCGTATTTGCCTTTATCGAAAAGAACGAAGATTTCGCCCATCAGGTAATTCGCGACGAATCGCGCGTGGACCAGTTGGAAATTCAGATCGACGATCTGGCGACGAGCCTGATTGTCCGCGATCAGCCGGTGGCCAGCGATATGCGGCTGGTCGTGGTCGCGATCAAGATTTCCACCGATCTGGAGCGCATGGGCGACCTGGCGGTACAAATTGCCGAGCGATCCATTTCCCTGATGAATCAGCCGCCGCTCCCTGAAAAAGTGGATTACAGCGTCCTCACGAGCACAGTGGAATCCATGGTGCTGGGCAGCCTGGACGCTTTTTCCAAACGCGATGCGGATCTGGCGCGCGACGTTGTGGTGGAGGACGATTCGGTGGACCGGATGCGCAATGCGATTTACGTGCAGGTCATCGATCTGATGCAGCGCGAGCCTTCCTGCATTCCGCGGGCGCAGGATCATCTGGGGATCGCACGGAGCCTCGAACGGATTGCAGATCACGCGACCAACGTTGCGGAAGACGTGATTTTCCTCGCCAAGGGCATCGACGTGCGGCATCGTCAGCTGGAAAACGCACCGGCTGCGTAGAGCGGCGCGCCCGATTGTCTGGTGTCAGCGAACCGTGCGGGCGCGCAGGGTTTGTCATGAAATAAGCTTTCGGTACTCTCCCTCACGGCCGCGTCTCAGCGCGCACGAAGGTGACTGGAAAGCCAATTCCAGGCAGGGCCTAAACTTTGTCGATGGCCTTCGTACGATGGCGAATGAACCACGCCTGGCTGTCGAAACCCGCTCCGGTCTTGGAGTGAATCGCCGCTTCGCAGGTGCCGTCGGGCATACCGATCCTCGCCTTGCGCGTGTCGGCCAGGCACTTTTCGAGGAGCACGTCGCGCAGGCCGCGGACGATCTTATGGTTCAGGATCGGGAAGAGCAGTTCCACGCGCCGGTCTAAGTTACGGGGCATCAGGTCGGCGCTGCCGCAGTAGATTTCCTCTTCACCGCCGTTTTCAAAATAGTAGAGGCGGCTGTGTTCCAGGAAGCGGCCGACGATGCTGCGAACGGTGATGTTTTCACTCACGCCCGGGATGCCTGGTCGGAGGCAGCAAAGGCCGCGCACAATCAGGTCGCAGCGCACGCCGGCGCGGGAGGCCTCGTAAAGAAGACGGATCATCTCCGCGTCCTCGAGCGCGTTCATCTTGAAGATCAGGCGGCCGCGGGAGCCGTGAGCGATCTCGCGGCGGATCAGGTCCGTAACGTTCCGCCGCATGGTGACGGGCGCGACGAAGAGCTTGCGGAAATCGGATTTTCGCGAATAGCCGGTGAGGTAGTTGAAAAGATCCGTGGCGTCTGCTCCGAGCAGAGGATCGCACGTGAAGAGGCTGAAATCGGTGTAGAGGCGCGCCGTCGTGGCGTTGTAGTTGCCGGTGCCGAGGTGCAGGTAGCGCCGGATGCCATCCTGCTCGCGGCGCACCACGAGCGCAATCTTGCAATGGACTTTCAGGCCGACGAGGCCGTAGACCACGTGAACGCCTTCGCGTTCCAGTGCCCGCGCCCATTCGATATTGCTCTCCTCGTCGAAACGGGCTTTGAGTTCCACCAGCACGGCGACCTGCTTGCCGTTTTCCACTGCGTCGAGCAGCGCCTGGACGACCGGTGAATTGCGCCCCACGCGGTAGAGCGTCATCTTGATTGCGAGAACGTCCGGATCGTGCGCCGCCTTGCGCAGAAAATCCACCACGGGCTGGAAGGACTGATACGGGTGGTGCAGGAAATGGTCCTTGCGGCGGATTACGGAGAAAATGTCATCTTCGGCGCGGGCGGCGAAATCGGGCGGTACCGAGGGGTCGAACGGCTCGTCGCGGAGGTCGGGCCGGTCGAGTTGAGGTAACTGGCGGAGGCGCGTGAGATCCAGCGGACCCTCTACGCGATACACATCGCCGGTAGTGATACCGAGGTTCTCCACGAGAATATCGAGGACGTCTGCCGAGATCCCGGCACCGGTTTGCAGTCGCACCGGTTTGCGGAAGCGGCGGCGCCAGACGGCTTCTTCCACGCTTTCCAGAAGGTCGTCGCTTTCCAGTTCCTTGATCGCGACTTCGGCGTCGCGCGTGACGTGGAAGGGGTGTGATTCCACAATTTCAATGCCGGGGAACAGCGACTGCAGATTGGCGGCGATGACCTGCTCGATCCAGACGAATTTGTGCGCTTCGCCGGAAGGTTTACGCCGCGACCCGGCCACTGGTACGGCGACCAGCTGGGGCAGGGAATCCGGCACCTTGAGGCGCGCGAAGTGAGTGCGGCCTTCCACGCCGCGCAGCACGATGGCCAGGTTGAGGCTGAGATTGGAGATATGGGGGAAGGGACGGCCGGGGTCGAAGGCGAGCGGCGTGAGGACCGGATAAATGGTTTCGGCGTAGTAGCGGTCGGCCGCTGTGCGTTCGGCTTCGCTGAGGACGGCGTAATCGGCGATGGTGATGAGTTCTTCTTCCAGCGCGGGCAGGAGTTCATTCTGGAGGCAGCCGTAGATACTGCCCACCAGCTGGTCGACTGAAGTGCGGACGCTTTCGAGCTGCTCGGTAACCGTGCGGCCGTCGATACTCAGCGTCTGCGTGCCGGAGGCGAGCTTCTGTTTCATCGCCGCCACGCGGACCATGAAGAATTCGTCCAGGTTGGA
>Ga0075030_100006639_pt1 | contig 10346 bp, 7 predicted proteins | sample LitLauG_LLR_2012_FD_71393 | JGI IMG/M metagenome (GOLD analysis project Ga0075030, IMG submission 71393) | Freshwater sediment microbial communities from Pennsylvania, USA - Little Laurel Run_MetaG_LLR_2012 | ecosystem: Environmental > Aquatic > Freshwater > Creek > Sediment | place: USA...
TTCGGTAACGCTGCTAAAATAGTCGAGCCGTTCAATCCGTGTTTGGGGCTATAGCTCAGCTGGGAGAGCGCATCGTTCGCAACGATGAGGTCGTCGGTTCGAGCCCGACTAGCTCCACCATCTTTTCAATCACTTGCAGTCGTCCCATAGTTCCATTCTGTCCCAAACTGGTCCAAAACAATTTAGCTGATGGTTGCCGGAGTTTGCCTCTCTGTACAACCGCATACCAGAAGGGAATCGGGGAGGAACGTTCTGGTTCATCTGCTTGTCTCGGCCCGTCCACTTTCAGCCCAAGGCGTGCGCTGCCCAGGAGACAAGTTCGCGAGACTCGAAAACCGACGAACGGGAGATGAAAACTTTCAGTCGAAGGAGCAGGAGGAGCTATGAAATGGACGTTTCACGAAGAAGAAGGATTTAGCGCCTACTACGAATCTGAGATCGGGCGGGCGGAACGAATTGGTCCCTACAACTGGGATGCCTGGGTGTTTCTGCCGTCTGAACTCCGCGGCCATGTCAGGAAACATTTGGTCGCAGAATGTTACAAATCGGCAGCATCGGCCAGAGGGGCAGTGGTGAGGGCGTACAGGAAACACGCGGCGGTGAATGAAACTGCGGTCAATCGCGGGGATCAAGAACCCGCCGAAAACGCGGTCGTCACTGATCCGGATGTCGAATAAACGTCGTCTTTTGAGACTCCGCAGCGCTGGTGATCGCTGGCGGAGCCAAGCCTCCGGAAAGGCAGCGCAGACGGAGGCCCGAGTTCGTGAAACATCATCCGGCATGGACTCCGCGATGTTGCAAAAACGAGCCTTTATGATACAATGAAGTCATCCCTTTTCCGCACTGCCAATAAAGGACTTAGCTGCACAAAATGGATGACCTTTATGAAACAAAACATGCGAGTTGCGATCTATGCTAGGGTTTCAACCGACGACAAGGGCCAGGACCCACTAAACCAGCTTCTACAGCTTCGCGAGTTCGCGCAGCAACAAAACTGGACCATCGTTGCCGAGCATACGGACGAACTGAGCGCGAAGAACGGGAAGCGGGCGGGCTTCCAAGCGATGTGGAAACAAGCAGAGGCTCACCGCTTTGATTGCTTGTTGTTCTGGAGCCTGGATCGGCTGACACGCGAGGGAACCTTCGCCACGCTGCAATACTTGCGACGCCTCAGCGATCTCGGGATCAAGTTCAAGAGCTATACCGAGCAGTACGTGGACAGTTTAGGCGTGTTCGGCGAGGCGATCATCGGAATTCTCGCCGCAGTCGCGCAGCAGGAGCGGATCAGGCTCAGTGAGCGAACCAAGGCAGGTCTCGAGCGCGTACGTAAGAAGGGCAAGCGCCTGGGACGCCCGCGGTTGAAGGATTTGTCCGGCGCATCCCGAGCGACGCTCTGGCGTCGCAGTAAGGCGGCAGAGGCATCGTAACGGGCCAGTGATTCTCCCAGTTCATGTGAATCCCGACATAAGGTCAATCGTTAGCCTGCCGCAATAAGCCCGCGTCATTACCGCGATTGCTGGCCGGATTCGCGGTTGCTGCCAAGTCCCGATTCTGAATAACTGGGACGAAGTGCTTCTACCGGACATTGAGCGTCAACAGGAACTGGGTAAGGCGGTGTATCGCGCCGATGCACCTTTGCCAAGCCGAAGATTTACGAAGCGCTGGAAGAACGGAGAGTGAAATTTACAATCCGACTTCCGGCAAACGGACAACCTGCTGGGAGACATCGAGGAACTGCTGACGCGCCCGCTAAGCGGCCCAGTCACAAGGTCGTCTAATCCGAACTGAACTGCGCTGACCTTCTATTGCAGCTTGGCGTACTCGGCTTTGGCTTGCTTCAGGATGGGGATGTCGGGGTCAGCATCTTTCCAGAGGGTGAGGAAATCCTGATAAGCAGCCTTAGCTTTGGCAGTGTCGCCAGCCATCGCGTAGGCGCGACCGAGGCGCCAATGAGCCAGAGCACCGAACGGAAAATTCATGAGACACCCGGGATGATCGAGGAACTTTCGAAACTCGCTGACTGCTCTGTCTCCTTGACCGAAACGAATGTAGGCCTGACCGCGGAGATAGGCCGGATAGAGTGTAGCCGGCCCTAACGGAGGAGGACCTGCCAGCTCGTAGTCGGCGGTGGTCTGGAGTATGGTGATGGCCTCAGCGGGATGGTTGAGAGCAAGCTCTATGGCAGCCCGAATCGACGGCATCCAGTAGTAATTCAGCATCGTATTCGAAGGATTGTCCTTAGCCAGTTCACGGGAAAGACTCTGAGCCCGTTGGTACGAGCCAGCCCGCGCCAGGGCTAGTGCGGCCAGAATGCTTACATTCATGGAGGAGGAAAGCCTTCTCGCTGAATCTGCAATTTCCAGAGCGCGCGCAGAATTTCCGAACTCGGCTTCGCGCATCGCAGCGTTGCCGAGATAGATCGCAGCAGCCTCATTTTCGTCTTTGTGCCGGGCGGTCTCGGCGGCGCGCTGAGAGAAGGTCCAGGCTTTTCCGCGTTGGCCCCAGTAGGCTGCTGTGTCGGATTGCAGGTTCAAGAAATCATCTTCTGTCTCAGGGTTTGCCGCCGCCCAGGCCAAATCTTCCTGCATGCCATGGGGATTCCCCTCGAGAAAGTCGATGATGTACAGATAATGATATCCGTTAGACGGCGCCAGCTTACTCGCCCAAGCCCGTTGAATGGCGAGCCTCGCATCATGCAGGCGGTTGAGATTGACGTAAGCACTTGCGAGGTTCGAGTAGTTAAAGGGACGACGTTGGGCCACTTTCTCCTCCTCAAGCAGCACTTCCAGGGCTTCTTCGTAGTGCCCGCGCGAGAGGCCGTTGTTCCCGAGACCATCCAGCGGGTCGCGGTCCTGGGGGTAGGTTTGTGCCCAGAGGCGGTAGATTTCGTCGGCCTTCTGCAAATCGCCAGTTACAAAGTTGTAGTATTCAGACGCTATATCGAGACTTTCTTTTGTGCTTGCGTGGTCGCGCAAGGCGAAGGCCTGCGTCAAAGCCTGGTTCGCCCGACTTGCTTCACCGAGGTTGACATATCGAATTCCAAGCTGCAGATAAGCCATCCCGAACTTGGGGTCAAGTTCCACAGCCTGGCGAAAAAACCGAATCGCGGCCAAGTCCCCTTTTTCATAGCGGGCCTTCATGCCTAGGCTGTACATCTTCAACGCTTCCAGCGATGCGGTCGTCACACTTTCCAACGGCATTTCATATTTCTGCACTGACGCCAGGGACTCGCCCAACTCGCCGCGCAGCGTCGCTGCCGCTTGGCCCAGCACGTCCAGCACTTCTTCCTTGGACGCCGCCGTCACCTGCTCCTGCGCCAGCGTGTCTCCGTTCTGACAACTCACCGCCTTCAATCCCAGCACGTATTCGCTGCCCAAACTACCAATCGATCCGGCAAGGTAGGCCTTGCTCCCGGCCCGCAGGCAAAGTTGCCGCGTCACTTCCGGCGTGAGTTTCGCACCAGCCGGAAGGGTCATCTGCTGCAATGTGTCAGCGACCTGCTGATCGGAAAGCACATCCAAGAAAGGAGATTGACGCAGCGAAAAGTTGAGTCCCGTCTTCAGCGTGTCATCGAAGATTGCGTCGCCCGTGTGGTTGGCAAAATCGGCGAGAACTATAGTGTCCTTGTCGGTCAGGCGCTTGCTCTGCTGATGCGAACGATAGTAAAGTCCGCCCGCCACAAGCAAGGCGACCAGCTGGACGGGAATCGCAATCTTCCAGAGCTTCGCGACACGAACGGCAGGAGCTTCTGGCGAGTTCACCACCACTCGGCCCGAGGTGGTGTCTCGTTTCAGCCGCTGCAGGTCTGCTCGCAGATCAGCTGCTGACTGGTAGCGCAAGTCGCGATTCTTCTCCAGTGCCTTCTCCACGATCTGATCCAGTTGCGGTGGCAGCGACGGCTCCACTGCGGTCGGCGCCTTCGGCGTCTCGTCCAGAATCGCCTTGAACACCACCGCCGACGTCCTTCCCGGGAACGCCACCCTCCCCGTCGCCATCTCGTACAGCACTGCCCCGAAGGAAAAAATGTCCGAGCGCGCATCCAGTTCTTCGCCTCGCGCCTGCTCGGGCGACATATATGCGACCGTCCCCATCGCGACGCCTGGCGTCGTCAGTATCTTGGGGTCGACCTTGGATGCTGTCGCGGCGCTGGCCGCGGGCATCTCTTCACCGACTTTGGCCAATCCGAAGTCGAGCAGCTTACTCTCGCCGTGGGTCGTAATGAAGATATTGGCGGGCTTCAAATCGCGATGTACGATCCCGCGACGGTGGGCGGCTTCGAGCGCGTCGGCCACCTCCGATCCAATCCGCAGGGCCTGTTCGAATGGCAACGCCCCTTTCTGCAGCCGGTCTGACAGAGTCTCGCCTTCCAAGTACTCCATCACCAGAAAGTCAGTGCCATCCTGCGAGCCTACGTCGTACAGGGTGCAGATGTGAGGATGTTGCAGCGCTGCAATGGCGCGCGCCTCGCGCTCCAGCCGCTGGCGCCGCTCCGGGTCGGACGAAAGATCGGAAGGCAGCACCTTGATGGCCGCCACGCGTGGAAGTTGCGTGTCGCGGGCACGATAGACTTCGCTCATCCCACCCGCGCCGATGAGTCCGAGAATCACATAGCGCCCCAGTCTGGTCCCCGGGGCCAGTTCTTTCGCCGGTTTGGTCCATGTGCGCGACACCGCCGCAGCTATGGCCTCAGAGTCAAGAAAGCTGGTGCCCAACTCCTCATTCACGGCCAGCAACGAGTCGAGGTCCTGCCGCAAGGACGGGTCTTCCCTGCAGTGTTGTGCAAGATATTGCTCGCGTTGCCCCGGGTCCAGTTGCATCGCGCTGTGGAGCAGCTCGCGAACTTGCTGCCAGCGTTCCGGGGTCATGCCTCACCACCACGGCTCATTTCATGCCGCAGCCAGACTCGGGCAGTCTCCCAATGACGCTTGACCGTTGCCGGGGATAGCTTCAAGGCCTCGGCTGTCTCCTCAATCGACAATCCCCCGAAAAAGCGCAACTCCACGATCTGGCTTTGCTTGGGGTCGAGGCGAGCTAATTCTCCCAGAGCCTCGTCGAGATCCAGCAGATCTAGCGGACGAGCCGCACCTGGTTCGACGATGTCTTCGATAGACACGTTTGGACCCCCGGCCCCGCGCTTAGCCGCCCGACGTGTACGCTCGTAACGGACCAGGATTTGGCGCATGAGCAAGGCGCAGATCGCCAAGAAATGCGACCGGCTTTGAAAATGTGGCTTCTGGTACTGCTCCAGGCGCAGATATGCCTCGTGGACAAGGGCTGTGCTCTGCAGCGTATGGTCTGGACGCGCCCTTCGTAAATAATGATGGGCCATGCGACGCAGTTCGTCATAGAGCTGGGGCAAGAGGGCATTGAGAGCCTCGTGGTTTCCTCCACCCCAGTCTGCGAGCAGTTCGGTGATCGCCGGTGGTATCGGTTCGCTCACACCATCCTCGCTGCCGTCGCTTGTTCGAGGAAGATACCCAAAAGGCGCAGGTCTAGTCAACGAGGCTAGAGAAAGTCTGGCTAGACCGCGAATGGCTCTTGTCGATCCTCTTATCCAAATTGGCAGGGATGGCCTTCCGGCCTTCCAATTCGAGATGAAGACTGTCCTGACTTGCAAGAAAAGTGCGGTGACGGGCCGTCAAACTTGGCGTGGCGTTCAACGGATAGGCTCACATCGAAAAAACAAAATGAAAAAAATGCGGAGCGCGTGAGCTAGTCCGCGCTGCATTTGTCTTCTAGGTAAGTGAGGGGCGAGAGTTAGTTCCACCAGGAACAAGGACCCTCGACACACCAAAGAGAACGAAGTGGCAGCTTGCCGATCCGTTAGACACAACCGCAACGCAGTACAACCGTGGAGGCGGACATCCCGACCTCCACTACAGGAATATGGAGGGTAGCCATGAAGATACGAAGTGTTTCTTTGTCGTTCGTGATGTTGTTTGTTCTTGGGACTTTGATCCCTGCATTCGCGCAGGTGACCAGTGTCGCTGCGGGAACGGGAATGAGTTTCCCGACCATCACCAAGAGCGGCACAGTGAGCATTGACACGACCAAGGTGCCGATGCTGAATACTGCGAACACCTTTAGGGGTAACCAATTTGTGTTCGGGAACATTGGCGCCTCAGGTGCGGTGAGCGCGACTGCCTTCAACATTCAGGGCCTCCCATTCGACTACGGCTCGCTGCCGAGCACGAACTCGTTTCTCGGTTTTGCAGGAAACGCGACAACAACCGGGACGGAAAACGTGGCTGCCGGGTTTGGTGCGCTCCAGTACAACTCATCGGGCGGGGCTAATACAGCAGCTGGGAAGGCGGCGTTGTACTACAACTCGACAGGCATCGCCAACACTGCTTTGGGGTATTACGCGTTGGACCTGAGTACGACGGGGAACTACAACACGGCAGTGGGAGCCGACGCAGGCATGCCTGGGAGTTCGGGTTTTATTCTCACTGGGTCTAGCGACACATTCGTTGGCTCCTTCGCCAGCTTTGGCAACCAGACTGCCCTGACGAATTCCTCGGCGATCGGTTCACGGGCCGAAGTCAACGCCAACGATGCGATGGTATTGGGCAGCATCAATGGGATCAACAACTGCACCGCAGCCTATAACTGCACCAGCACCTTCGTTGGCATCGGCACCACCACGCCGGTTTACCTGCTTCATATCGGCAACTCAGGGGGAGCCTCCTTCAACAACTTCCTGCGTGTTGAGGGACCGACCGCTCCCGGCACCGGAGGAAACGCTGCCTCGTTCGGCGGCCTCGGTGCATTCAGCATCGATGCGCCTAACATCCCAGGCGGTCGCTTCCTCGTCACGGAGTCCGGGAGGGTCGGCATCGGCAATTATTTCCCCGGTCATCCTCTGCACATGGGGGACGGCGCCTACGAGGATCACGGCACCTGGACCAACTCTTCGGACCGCAATCTCAAGACGAGCTTCGCGCCGGTGGATGGCGCGGATCTGCTGGTGCGTCTCAGCGCTGTACCCATGTCGAAATGGAGGTACAAGAGCGAGCAGGACTCCATCCGGCACATCGGGCCAACGGCGCAGGACTTCTATGCTGCCTTTGGGCTAGGCAGCGATGATAAGCACATCACGACGGTGGATGAGGGCGGAGTTGCACTGGCGGCGGTCCAGGCACTGTACCGCGAAAACCTGAAGCTGCTCGAAGCTACGAAGCAACAACAGGCTCTGATCCAAAAGCAGCAGGAGCAGATCGCTCAGCTCGGTCAGCAGTTGAAGATTCTCCAAGCCGCTTTCAAGACCAGTGGTCGAGACTCGAAGATTCACACTGTAAAGGTGAAGGCGACCATGTTGCACCAGTAAGAGAGAGCGAAGCCGGGCACAAAGCACCGAACTACAAATACTCAGCCGCCCGATGCCCGGGCGGCTTTTCTTTGGTGTGCCGAGCATGTTCGACAGCTTGAGGGTGAAAGTCCCTTTGACAACCTGATGGAGGTGAAGTCATAGCGAAGCGCAAAGGGGAAATAACACTCGCCGCGAGGCGGGGCCTGAAAGAAGCGTGGAGCAAAGACGCGAGCCGATGAACAAGAACCGGATAGGAGGCCTACGGTGGCGGGCGAGCGGGCCAATGATTGCGAAGCCCATATCCATCAAGCTCACTGGTGGTAAATCCGGCGGTTGCGCGTCGAAGGCGGTCGAACTTACCTCGGGAGATCTGCGGCATGTCACGGAATCGTGACTGAGGGTGAAGCGATTCACCCTGACCGTGTCGCTGAAGTCAGCAGAGGGCAAACTAGGTCATGCAGTCGGCGAGGATATTGAGGCACTCCAATGTCGAAAGGCGGAGCAACAAGCTAGGCCAAGCCGGGAACGATGACCGAAGGCCCGAACGGTACCCCGCAAGGGGAATAAAGGGAACGGCAAGTAAGCAGTGCGATCTCAGGGACGATACGCGGCAGAAAACCAATATTGTTTGGCCTTCCGGAGGCAAGTAGGGGTGAAGCCCCGAGGGGCGTCCAGGCAGGGACCGAATCGTCTCCTGGCGACGCACTATGCAGAACGCCTGGCTACTTCACACCTAGCTCAACCCGCCGAACCGCCGTATGCGGACCCGCATGTACGGTGGTGTGGGAGGGGAGGACGGGCGACCGTCCCCCCTATCCCGATCGGCTGCCGGAGTGTTTCAACGGGAATTTCTGCACTCGAATTTTCCCGCCTGCTCAACGAATAGTTCGACCAGTGCGACAAAACTATGCTGTTTTAGCAAGTACAAGAGAATGAGTAATGTGTGAAGGACTATGCAGCGGGTCACGAAACCCGTTGCCTACGCTCCGGTGGCCGCCTTGGCTAAAGCGACCCGCACACATCGGACTGCATATCCGCCGCCACCCTTTGGCGTGAATGGAAGTCCTGCGTTCACCACGAGCCCGGAAAGATATTCTTCGGCGGCATCCGGCGTGGAACTATGTCGATCAAGGAGGGAGCCATGGGAAGAAGCAGCGATCCGCAACCAACTCGGCACGGCAGAGTCATTGCTGGCGCGCCGGGCGCGATGACGGCCACGCATCTTCGCAAGCACCTGGCGGAGTTGACGGCGCATGCGAACGAAGTTCGCGACTACGGATGTCATGGGACGGGCTTTTCAAGCCAGGGCGCAATGAGTACGGGCGGCGCGTCCGGTGCCGACTATCAGACCACGTCTGCCGACAGCGGAGACAGCGACAGCACCGGTCCGACAGGATACTGAGTTCCAGGTTATATTTGGCTTATCGCCGCGCTCGTAGGCGGCGCAAGAAGGAGGAAGGGAGTCCGCCAGAGCGAAAAAAAAGGCCGCCCTGCGCAGGCGGCGAGTTCTTCGGAGGTCCTGGTACCTTTTTTGACGCAACTATCATTCGTCGGAGCAAGATGACGAGTCAATCCATTTCTCCCGCCACGCCCGTGTTTCTCTTGGTTCCTTCCGCTATTGATCCGCTTTATTCCTTTGATTTTTCTAGCGATTCTTCTCTAGCTTGCCTTTAGTGACGCGGGATACACCGCGCCGGGAGTTCGCGTTGGCCCGCACCTGCACAATCTGCACCCACCATCGGCGAGACGCTATGGACAAGCTGCTGCTGCGCGGCGAACAAATTAACTCCGTCGCCCGCCGCTTTAGCGTCTCCGAGGATGCTGTTGGACGCCACAAGCGGCACATGCAGCTTGTGATCGCGAAAGCTGCGGCTCTGGTCGAGCAGAAAGACGTTGCCTACGGGTCGGCTCTGATGGCCGAGATCGGACGCATCCGGGCGGACGCGGAGCGCCTGCAACTGGAGTCCGAGCGTCGTCAAGACATTCGCGGAGCGCTGCGGGCGATACACGAGCGGCTTGCCGTCGTCGAACTTGAGGCCAAGCTCAACGGCCAGATCGACATGTCTCAGAAGAATGTGACGATCAATGTGCAGGCGATCAGCACCGAGGAAGCGGTCGAATACGCCCGCGACATTCTGGAGCTGTTCGCTCCCACTCCACCGCCCGATGCGCCACCACCGTTGCTCATGGCCGAGAACGTGCCTGATGTTCCCGCCGAGGGAGGGTGCGATGGCAACTGAAGCGAACATCGCTGGTCTGCAACCGCTTGAGAAGGCGGCATTGCTCCGCTCTCAGCTCGCGGACAAATGGGCGAACGACTTCGCTGAGTTCGTGAAGAAGGCGTGGCGTGTAATCCATCCTACCCGTCCTTTGGTCTGGAGCTGGCATTATGACCTGCTCTGCGAGTACTTGACCGCCGTCAAGCAGCGCAAGGTGAAGAGGTTGATCATCAACGTACCCCCAAGGACGGCGAAGTCAACGATCGCGACGATCTGCTTCCCGTGCTGGGTTTGGTCAAGCGATCCTTCGCAGAACTTCCTGTCGGCGAGCTACTCGCTCGACCTGTCGACTGAGCACTCGGTCATGCGCCGCAGTCTCCTTCAGAGCGGCTGGTATCGCCGCATGTGGGGCGACAGGTTCAGCTTATCCGGGGACCGCAACCAAGTGGCCCAGTTCATGAACGACCAGCGTGGGCAGATGATCGCCACCAGCATCGGCGGTACGACCCAGGGGCGCGGCTGCGACATAGCCATCATTGATGATCCGGTGAGTCCAGACCAAGCGCTGTCGGACGCAGAGCGCAAGACGGCAAACAACTGGATTGACAACACTCTGCGATCAAGGCTGAACGACCCTTCGACCGGGGCGATAGTCTTGGTGATGCAGCGGCTACACGAGCTTGATCCAACCGGATACCTGCTCGAGCAGGAACCCGGGGTATGGACTCACCTGCGCATTCCGTTGGAAGCCGAGGAAACCGAGTTTTGGAGATTCCCGATCTCGGGCAAAGTAATTGAACGTGAGGTGGGAGGGATTC
>Ga0075030_100006642_pt1 | contig 10345 bp, 6 predicted proteins | sample LitLauG_LLR_2012_FD_71393 | JGI IMG/M metagenome (GOLD analysis project Ga0075030, IMG submission 71393) | Freshwater sediment microbial communities from Pennsylvania, USA - Little Laurel Run_MetaG_LLR_2012 | ecosystem: Environmental > Aquatic > Freshwater > Creek > Sediment | place: USA...
ACGCTGCTGCCGTCCTTGAGGTCCACGATCGGGTGTGGCTCGTTCGCTGCCGGCGAAAACGGCCGATGCATCGCGCTCGTCGGGAACACGCCCACGCGATACTGCGCGCCGCCGGTCATCGCTGCGCACCGATATCGGCCCTGGCTATCCGTGTTGCAGTGGCCCATATCGTCCGACTTTTCGCTCGTCCACTTCACATACGCGCCGACGACGGACTTGCCGTCCTGATCGACGACAGTGCCGGCGATCGTCGCCGCAGAGTCCAGCTCGAGATCGATCGTTCGATCCTCGGTGCCAGTGAGAGACACCTGGATCGGCCGGACGAACGCCTCGGTCGTCTGTGCCGCGAGGTCATACGTGCCCGCCGGCACGCCGCGATACTCGTAGCGACCGAGCGCGTCGGTCGTCGTCTTGCCTTCGAGGCCCCGAACGTCTCGGACGCAGCAAACCTCGGCTCCGGCGACGGGGACCCCGTGGCGCGTCACCCGCCCGCTGATCGATCCGAGCGAGGCAACGTCGAGTACCACCTCGTAGTCCTTCGGCTCGGTGGCCCGAAGGCTCGCCGGCGACACGATGCGAAACGGTGCAACCTGGAACGTGAGCTCGCCGATCGCGACACCATCGAGCACGAATGATCCGTCCGGCTGGCTATGCACGGTTGCCGACGCATCCGATGGCGATTTTCGGAACGCCGTGACCGCGGCGCCGGCGACGGGCCCCTGCGCGTTCACCACCTTTCCGTGGACACGTGCCTTGGGCTCGAGCCGTAGCGCCACATCGGGATTCGGGCCCGCATGCAGCTCCACCTTCACCCAGGACGAGCTCGAGGAATCGTCGCGCGCGCCGACGGAATACGCGCCCGGCATGAGCCCCGCTACGTGAGCGCGTCCGTCCTTGTCGGTCAACGCGCGTATCGGAGCAGCGTGGTCCGCACCCCACTGCGCCGGCCCGACGCTCACGAGAGCGTTCTCGATCGGCTGATTGCCATCCCGCCGCAACGCCCGCACGCTGAGTGTCGCCTCCGGCACGAGCACGACGTCCTTGTGTGCTTCTCCCTGAACGTCGATCGTCAGCGCGACCGCACCGTAGCCTTCGGCAGAGTAGGTGAGGGCGATCGACTCGCCGCGCGGAGTGCAGATCCGATACACGCCGTGCTCGTCCGCGTCGACGCCGACGATGCCGTCGCGCCGTACACGCGCGCGTGGGATCGAATTGCCAATCGCATCGACGATCGTCCCCGCGACAGAAGCCGAACACGCCTGCAAGCGAAGCGCGAGCCGGTCGGCGGGCGGTGTTCTCGTCGGATCGTCGAGAACCACGACCTCGATGGCGGCGACGCGGCCGTTCGCCGACGCGGCGACGGTGTAGTCACCGGCGGGCAGAACGCCGAAGTCGAAGCTTCCGTCGGCGCTCGTGCGGCGCATGGGCTGTGCGCTCTGATCCGCTTCGGTCAGGAGCGAGCTTAGAGAGACGACGGCATCGGCAACGGGCTTCTCGTCGAAAAGTACGTGCCCCGCGATCCGCTTCGCGGGCGCGCCACGTTGCCCGAACCACGTCGGAACGAGCCGCGTTGTCGTGTCGCGGCCGGTGGTCGGCGTCGCGGGCTGCACAGTGCCCGGCACGCTAGTGGCGCCGCCGGGCTCGCGACGCTGACCGCCCATCCGCGCGACGGCGACCACGGCGACACTGCCGAGTAACGCGAGCAACGCGACGATCGCCAGCACGATGGACTTGGTCGGCTTCGCCACTTCGATGCTCCCCTTCGCGAACGCGAGGACAGCCGGCGCCCACGCTCTTCGATCGCCGCGCGCAGCGTCCAGCGCGGTGCGAAGCCGCGCGAGCCCCTCACGCAAGCGCCCGCGCACCGTGCTCTCTGGGATGTCGAGGTCACGCGCGATCGCGGCCGAGGTCTTCCCCTCGACGAAGTGACCGACGATCGTGGACCGATACGGCTCTTCGAGCGCGAGCACCAGGTCAACGAGCACCCGATGAAGGCGCATCTGATCGAGCAGGGCGTCGGGCGCCGCCGCCGCTGTCTCGTCTTGCACGGCTTCCTGCTCGCGTCGCGCTCGGCGCCGCTCGCTGCGCCGCTTCATGCCGGCGACATCGCGGATGACCTTCGCAAGCCAGGGCCGCAACGGACGACCTCCGTCCGGGTTGCGACGCCACACCGCGATCCAAGACTCTTGGACGAGATCGTCTGCGTCCAGCTCGTTGCCGGCGAGCGTCGTTGCGAGCCGTTTTAGCCAGGCGGCATCTGCAAGTAGCTGCTCGGCGGACACGGTCTCGGCCACACCTATATCCTGCCGCCGATCGCGAAAACGTTGCCTGCTCGTTCAGGTTCTCGATTGAACACGCTGGCGTGCGCCCAACAACGACACTTCCCGCCATCAACTCGATCCGAAGCCCAGCCCGCACTCCTTCTATGTAGACTCGTGGAATGGTGCGGCGGGTGATGGCCTTGGTGCTCTGCGCGAGCTGCTCACCCGAACCGAACACGCTGACATGCGCGCTGCTTTCTAGTCCGAACAACTGCTTCGCGGTTGCAGTAAGTGCGGTGGCGTCGTGCTTGCCGGACAACACGTCGGTCGGGCTGCTCTCGACGGACCGGACTAGCTGTACGTTCTCGAACGGTAGCTCGATTCAGTTTGGCGCTGCGTTGGCAAACAACACCGTCTTCGAGCTAAGCGACCTCGAGATCACTGTTTACGATTCAAACAACGTCAAGTGCGGGCACATCCATGACATGCGCGGATCGCTCAACGACTATTTGTTCGTGAACGACGTGGGTGTTGGTCGTTCGTACGAGAATGATCGAATCTATCTGGAGTGCCCGGCGGTCCAGTACAGCTCTGACGTCGCGTACGTTATGGCCTGCAGTCTTCCCGCCGTCGCTCCGTCCGATGCGTATTCGATTGACGGGAACGGAATTATCTTCTCGCTGGCCGCTGCCGGAGCTTCAACACCGCTCTTCACGTGTCGCTGAACGCTCTTCCTCATGATCGACGAACGCGGCTTGGTACGCCGTACGATCACGGGACCTTGAGGCTGATCTGGCGCTCGACGGTGACGCCATCGGGCGGCGGGTCGAGCTCCAGCGCGTAAAGTTGCTGAGTTAGACAGTCGCGAATCGTCTGCTGCGTGATCGTGGTCTCTGTGTCGACGATCTCGACGCGTTCGAGCAGGCCGCCAACCTTGGGTTCGCCGATGAGCATGAACCGGATCGTGACGGTGCCCGCCAGGCTGGCATCCTCGGCGAGGCCGAGGTCGTAACACTGTCCGAGCAGTCGATTGAGGGTGCCGAGCGCGCGCTTCGACCAGTCGCTGGTGTCGCCAGTCTTGTCGGTGATGTCGAGCGTCGTTGCGTTCGAGTCGCTACCCATTGTAGCGAGCGTTCCCGGCACGGAGGGCGTACGTGGGAGCGCGGCAGCGCGGTGCTCTCGGGCCTCACGCGCACGCGTGATCGCCGCGACCATCGCGGCGCGATCGGCGGCGCTACGCTCGGAATCGGGTAGGAGCGGGCGCTGTGCGTCGGTCGCGGTCGCGGTGGCGCCCGGACCAGCCGACGCCACGTCACCCGCCACCGTTGTCGCCGATAACCACGTCTTGGCCGTCGTGTCGCGATCGCGGCCTCGCGCGGGAAGAACGACCACTACCACCGCGACGCTCGCCAGCAGGAGCGCGACGAGAACGACAAGAACTAGTTTGGTGGACTTCGCCACGTGCAACCCTCCCTTTGCGAACGAGAGCACGGCAGGTGCCCATCGCTTTCGAACGCCTGCGTCTGTATCCAATCCGGCTCGCAGTCGCGCGAGCGCCTCGTGAAGTCGTTTTCGCACCGTGCCGGCGGGGATGCCGAGCGAGTGAGCGATCGATGCTGAGGTGCGGCCTTCGACGAAGCGCCCGATGATGGTCGAGCGATACGGATCGTCCAACTCGAGCACGAGCTCCGCGAGACGCTTGTGCAGTCGAACCTGTTCCAATAGCTCGTCGGGCGCTGCCGGTGCCTGCGCGTCCACCGTGCGCGCGTGACGCGCGACGCGTCTTCGATTGCTCCGGTGCTTCATCCCGGCGAGGTCCCGAACGACCTTGGTGAACCATGCCCGCATCGGGCGGGCGGTGTCTGGTTGCCGTCGCCACGCAGCGATCAGCGCCTCCTGCACGAGATCGTCCGCGTCGTCTCGGTCGTTCGCGAGCTGGGTCGCGAGGCCTTTCAGCCAGCTGATGTCTTGGAGCAGCTGCTCCGCGCTCGCCATGTCGGCCACACCCTATCCTGTCGCGGGCGCGACAAACGTTACCCAGAATCCACGGCATCTCTTGGCTCGAGGCGGCGGGTAGCGGGGTGCCGCCCGCCGACGTGCCACCGACGGACGCCACATTCAATGTACGTCGCTGCTCGCTGCACCAAGGACTAGACGGGCCCTCGCTGCTGATATCGTCTAGGCGTGAAAGATCCCTATAGCCCCACGTCGGACGAGATTGAAGAGTGGGCAAAGACCCGGGGGGCTCGGTACCCAGTCGAGGACTGGGACCTCGTCGTCGCGGACCAAGGCAACGGAGAGCTGTTGGTCCGCATCGCAGCGGACCCGACCTGCATCAACCATGACGCCGTCATGAACCTTCTCTACGTTTATGCCGGGCAGGTGTTGCGAGAAGGCCGCCGAGCGAGCGGAGTGGCGGAGTTGCGCAAAGCTGTCGACCGTGCGGCGGCAGTTGCGATGGATGACCTTCGTTTGTGGGCGCAGCGATCGACCGACGCCATCGATGGTCGCGGCCCCGACCCGCGACCGGGATCCGATCTTGGCGACTACGAGTTCTGGTTTAGGGGCGGCTGGCGGCCGCCGTCAATGTAGACCGATGCTCCGCTGACAGTAATCTGTGTCGCGTGAACGGGTACCTAAACCGAACGAACCGGCCAGCGCACGTGCAACCGATCGGCCGGCCACATTCGTGGTTTGGCCCTTGTCCCTCGATTACGCTCGCTGCTTGTGATCGTCCGCGAAGCTGAATCCGTCGACGCTGCTGCGATCGAGGCGCTCTACCGCAGTTTCGTTCGCAATCCGGCTATCCACGTCACGCCCGAGCGCATCGCGGAGATTCGCTCCGACGCGATGAACCACCTACTCGTCGCGGACGACGGGGTTCGAGTCGTCGGGACCGCTCACGTGACGATGTGTATGGATGCGATGTTCGGATCCAGACCGTACGCAGTCGTGGAGAACATCGTTGTAGCCGAGGACGCCAGGCGACAGGGCGTTGGGCGACAGCTCGTCGCACACATCGAAGGGCTGGCTCGCTCGATTGCGTGCTCCAAGATCATGCTCCTGAGCAGCGTCGAACGCTCTGACGCGCATCGCTTCTTCCGACGCGAAGGCTTCGACGACCGTCGAAAAGTTGGACTCGTGAAGTACCTCAGTGCTCCGTCGAGGTGAGCTCGCGCCGCGCGATTGTCCCAAACGGATCGTCTCGGGGCGGCAGTTGACATGCTGATGGAGCCAGTAAGCTCTTGCCGAAGTGGCCTGGGCACACCGACTTGCGCGTGCGCTCGTCCGCGATGGCAACGAGGCCGAGGATGTGGCCCAGGAGACCTCGCTGAATCGACCCAGTAGCTGGACGCGGATCGTCCCCGGCGGCCGTGGCGCGTCCGATGTCGTTTGGAATCTCAATCGGACTCGTAGGCGATACGGTGCACGCCGGGAGATGACGGCCCCAGGTCGAAGCGGGTCTGCGATGTCAGTGCATTGACGTAAGATTCTGCGAGATCCGTATGGCGGTGAACCACACTTCGCCTTCGCTGACCTCCATCACGGACGTCGCCGTCAGCGATCAAGCTCCATACTGCATTCTCGTCGCGACCGCGCAGGGCCACGTGCACCTGTTTTCAAACGTTAGTACGCCGGCGGGTCTAGTCTGGAGTTGTCACGGCGGGTCGCTGCGCGTCGGCTGGGTAGGAACACAACCGATCGCCTGGAACTCTGATCCCGCGAGCGCACAGCTATTCGTGCTGGGGACCGACGGGCAGGTGCGGAAGCAGCATGCGATCCCACCTCACTGCGACGTCGCCGTGACCAATGACGGATATTTTGTGGCTACGGGTGTCGTGCGTCTGGCTCACTATGAACTCGCGCGAGACGGCTCCTACTCGCGCGAGGTACGTAATGTTTCGGCGCCAGGCAGTTACGATACGGGCTCGCTCAACGCCTCGGCGACCGGAGCAGTGGTGCTCAGATCGGGCGGTATCCTTCAGGTGCAGACGAAGCCCTCGCATCCTTGGCAGGACGTGAAGGCTGGTGGCGTCGCTCCTGCACTGTCGACACGAGGCACGCGGCTCGCCACCGCGTGGCCACACTCCGATGGCTCGCATGTTCAAGTGTTCGCCGTAAGTGACTCCGGGGTCGCGCTCGAGACACCCTATGCAGTGCGAGCGCTGCCAAGCGTCATCACAAAGCTTGCTTGGTCGCTCGACGAGTCGATGCTCGTTGCATACTCCAGAGACGACGGCGACGTGCGCGTTTTGTATCGCGAGGGATGGGTTCCTGGGCTATGGACCAACTCAGCGATTCGTCCTCAGTTTCATCCGTCGGGCGTTGTCACTGTGCCCGCAGGCCGTGACCGCTTGGTGCTGCACGACCCACATGGTGCATCAGCGCGAACATGGACGAGATGGCGAACGACGACGCCCGAGACGTTCGTAGTCGGCGGTGCCGGCTCGATGCGACGAGGCGACAGGATCGTTGTCTTTGACCGCGAGCCGCGTACGCGTCCAACGGCGATTTACGAGGTCGTCGAAGCACACCGCAAGGACGACGATACGCGGGGCCTTCCGGACCCACCGGCGGTTTGCCGCATTCGTCTTGGGCTCGCACCGGTGTCCGATGATCTGCTTGATGCGGAAGCCGCCGCGCTCGCTGTCATAGAGCGCAGCGAGACCGGTGAAGTCGACCTCGCAGCGACGCGATCGCTCATGGAGCGACTTCTCGTTGAGCAGCCAAGCGCTCTCGAGCAAGTGCGAATCCACCTTGCGACTTCCGCTGCCATACAGTCAGGTGACGTGCCCGCACAAGTGAGCGTCGAACGCAATGAACCGCAAGGCGCTACTGTGAATGGAATCCAAGAGGAATCGAAGGCCGCCCAAAGCGCGATCGCCGAAAGCGAAACGGATAGTGAACTCGGTCCGCGGTCGTTGCCGCTTGAAGCGACGGCGGGTGCGTCGAAGGACCGACAGTTGCGTGCTGCATCGGCGCTCGAGGTACGAGGTGAGTTGCTAGGACAGCTCTACGACGCGTATATGGACAACCCGTCGGTATCTCGTCTGTACGATGGCCGCAAGCCAGAGGCCCGTCAACGTGCGCGCGAAGCAGAGTGGCTTCGATCACACGGATTCGTGACCGGGAGTATCGGCGCGGACCATTACCTGTCACTACGCTTGACACCCGCCGGGCGTGACCACTTCGAGGCCCTCCAAGTCGTGAGGCCTGCGGACTCGCACAACTTGCTAACTAACGGGGAGAGCACTGCGAGCGTGGGCGCATTCAAGCCGATGCCCGTTCCAGACACTATTCCTCCACCCCGGGATTTCGGCAGCATGATCGGCGCCGGCGTTGATGTGCTTCTTGTGACTGCCGTCGACGTTGAGCGCGACGCGATGCTTTCCCATCTTCAGCCTTTGGACGGCTGCAGCCGCGTGATCAGGACGCCGATCAAGGACCACGTCTACTTTCTCGGGCGACTGGGCTCGAACATCGCAGCGCTTGTGATGACTCGCATGGGAGCTAGCATGCGCGATGGATCGACCCTATCGGTGTACGAGGCGATCGGTGTGTGCCGTCCGCGTGCAGTGATCGCAGTGGGCATCGCTTGGGGCATGAGCACGAAGCTGCGCTTGGGGGACGTCTTGATCTCGACGCAGATCGTCGCGTTTGACGTCGTTCGCCGACAAGCCGACGGCGACGTCTACCGAGCGGCGAGGCCAGAAGCAGGCGGTCTCCTGCTCAACCGATTCCGGAACGTCACAGGCTGGACTTTCGATCGCGGCGACGGGCGCAAGCCTGCGGTGAAGGATGGTCCGATGCTCTCTGGAGAGAGCCTCATCGACGACCTCGACTTCAAGACGAAGCTGAACGAAGCATTCCCAGATGCGATCGGCGGCGAGATGGAGGGCACCGGAATTTACGGCGCGAGCGCAAAGAACCGCGGCGAGTGGATCATCGCGAAGGCGATATGCGACTGGGCGGACGGATCGAAGGACAAGCGGGCTCAACCTTTGGCGGCAGGTGCGGCTGCGTCGCTTGTTGCCCATGTGGTTTCCGAAGCGGGGACGCTAGACAGTTTGCCAAGAATGGGCGGGCTCGCCGTTTCAGTGGGAGAGGGAGCGCGAAGTGACGCCGCGTCCTTAGCCGACTTAGCGACACTCTCGAGCGCCGATGTCGCGAAACAGCCCCTCGGGGAGGCTTGGCGGATAGAGAAGCGAGAAACGAAGCGAGCCGAGGTGGCCGCGGATGCGCTGGTCGCCGCACTTGCATTCCTGGATGGTCTGATCACCATTGTGTCGATCTTTGTTATGCACAGCGACGATCCGAATCCGACCGACCCGCGCGGGATCGAAGCTTGGCGCAGGGAAGTTGAAGAGCGATGGGCGAAATTCGCTCCTGTCTCCGACCGCTTCGTCGATACGATCCGGTTAGCCGAGACTTACTTGCCGGATCAGGTCAACGAACTCTTCAATCGCGTATGGATGGAGCGCGCGACTATAAAGGCCGCCCAATCCACGTACTTCCAGACACCCGAGGCGAACGACGTATTTCGCGAGGGATTCGGCTCGCGTCCAGATGGGCGAATCTCATCCCTTCGCGACGAGTGCCGCCGATTGCTGCGGCCAATCGTGCAGCTCCAATGACGCACTAGCATCTGCCCCTACGACTAAGCTCGGAGCTTGAGCACCTTCCCGGCAGGTGCCTCGGGCATCATGAAGGCGACGCGGCTGTAGTCCTCGGCGAACGCGTCGGGGTGCAGGTGCGCGTAGACCTGCTGCGTGATCGCGACGCTGGAGTGGCCGAGGATCTTGGACAGCTTGAAGATGTCGCCGCCGGAGGCGAGGAAGAGGCCGGCGAAGGTGTGGCGGAGATCGTGGAGGCGGAACTTCTTGGAAATGCCGGCGCGCTCGACGGCGGCCTTGAACGGGCGGAAGACGCTCGTCTTGTTGCGAGGGAGTTGCTCGTCGAACTTGTCGAGCTTGGCGCCGGGCCAGAGCAGGGTGTTCTTGCCTTTCGCGAGCTTCATCTCGCGCAGCACGGTGAGCACCGAGTCGAAGATCGGGACGTGGCGTAGCCGACCCGACTTGGGCGCGCCACGGCGGCCGCGGTGGACGTGGATCACGCGGTGCTGTAGATCGACGTCGGTCCACATCAGGTGTAACGCTTCGTCGAGGCGCATGCCGGTGCCGACGAGCACCGCGACGAGCGAGCGAATGTTGTCGTTGCACGCGGCGAGGAGCTTCTGGACTTCGCCTGCGGATTGCAGCCACAGGAACGGGCGCTCGGCGACCTCGAGCGGCTTGATGAACTTGAGCGGATTGTCGCTGCACCAGCCTTGTTCGATGAAGTAGTTGAACGCCGCGGAGAGCGAGGCGAACAGGGTGTTGATCGTCGCGTTGCCGATCGGCTCCTCGCGCTCCTTGAGCGACGAGCGGAGGTCCACGAGCTTGGCCTTCGTGATCCTCACGACGGGCGTGTTGTCGAATGTCGGGCGCACGTAGAGCCGCATGCGATCGGCGTACTCGTCATGCGAGCGCTGGTCCGCGATCGCGCGGAGCCATGCATCGAGCGCGTCGCCGAGCGTGCGCTTGTGGTCGACGGCTGCCGGAAGGTCGCCGGCCTTGATCCCGCGCTGCATGACGCGGTGCTGCTGTTGCGCGAACTCGGCTTCGCGCCGCGATGCGAACGATCCGACGTAGACCTTGATGCTCTTTTCGCGGACTCGCGCGCGTTCGTAAACCTGGAACGTCCTTGTCCCGTCCCCCGCCACGTGCACCTTGATCATGACAGGGAGCCTATAACAGACCTCCGACAAGTCGGGGTAGAACCGGGGTAGAACGACGATTTTCGAGATCGCTCACGTGTCGTTGCCGCGCGACTTCGGCGGCCACGGCACGAACCTCGACACGCGCTTCTGATAGTCGCGATACGCATCGCCCTTGCTGCGAATCGCCTGCGCCTCCGTCGGTGGAATGCCGGTCACGCCCCAAATGCTAGCGAGGATGATCGCCTGCGGCGCGAGCGCGATCGCGCCGTACGGCCAGTACGCGAGGCCGTAGACGGCGTAGCCGAGCCAGACGCACCACTCGAAG
>Ga0075030_100006644_pt1 | contig 10343 bp, 6 predicted proteins | sample LitLauG_LLR_2012_FD_71393 | JGI IMG/M metagenome (GOLD analysis project Ga0075030, IMG submission 71393) | Freshwater sediment microbial communities from Pennsylvania, USA - Little Laurel Run_MetaG_LLR_2012 | ecosystem: Environmental > Aquatic > Freshwater > Creek > Sediment | place: USA...
GCCCCGATCGCTGCCTGGATCGCCACCTCGAACATCTGCCGCGGAATCAGCTCTTTCATTTTCGCCGCCAGCGCCCGCCCGCGTTCGTAGGCGAAGTCGCGATGGATGATGGTCGAGAGCGCGTCCACCGGCTCGCCCGCCACCATGATGTCGAGTTTCGCCATCGGAGACTCCCAGGTTCCCGCCAGGTGATAGTCGAGCGACGCGTACCCGCGCGACACCGATTTCAGCCGGTCGTAGAAATCCAGCACAATCTCGTTCAGCGGCAGCTCGTACTGCAGCATCACGCGCGACGAACTGACATACTCGAAACTCTTCTGCTTTCCGCGCTTCTCTTCCACCAGTTTCAGAATGCCGCCCACGTATTCTTCGCTGGTCAGAATGACGGCCAGAATCACCGGCTCTTCCACCTTCGCAATCTCGCTGGTGTCGGGCCAGCGCGACGGGTTATCCACTTCGATCACTTCTCCGTCCGTCTTATGGATCAGGTAGCGCACGCCCGGCGCGGTCGTAATCAGGTCGAGATTGTACTCGCGCTCCAGGCGCTCCTGAATGATCTCCATGTGCAGCAGTCCCAGAAAGCCGCACCGGAATCCGAATCCCAGGGCTGCCGAACTTTCCGGCTCGAAGAAGAAAGACGAATCGTTCAGCCGAAGTTTTTCGAGCGCCTCGCGCAGTTGCGTGTGCTCGTGCGCGTCTACCGTGTAGAGGCCGGCGAACACCATCGGCTTGATTTCTTCAAACCCGGGCAGCGGCTCGATCGCAGGGCGGTCGTCGTCGGTGATGGTGTCGCCAATCTTGGTATCGGCCACGTTCTTGATGTTGGCCATCAGGAAGCCGACTTCGCCCGCCACCAGTTCCTCGACCTCCACCGGCTTTGGCGTAAGCACGCCAAGCGTTTCCACTTCGAACACTCGGCCATTCCACCATAGGCGGATCTTCTGTCCCTTCATGAGCGTGCCTTGAAACACGCGCGCCAGCACGACCACGCCGCGATAGGGATCGAACCAGGAATCGAACAGCAGTGCCTGCAATTGGTGCTCGGGCACACCTTTAGGCGGCGGGATTCGCTTCACGATTGCTTCGAGAACATCGGGCACACCCTGTCCGGTCTTCGCGCTGATCAGCAGCGCATCCGAGGCATCGAGGCCCACCGCGCCCTCGATCATCTCCTTGGTGCGCGGGATGTCGGCGCTTTGCAGGTCAATCTTGTTGATCACCGGGATGATTTCGAGGCCATGATTGATGGCCAGATAAGAGTTGGCCAGCGTCTGCGCTTCGACTCCCTGCGAGGCGTCGACCACTAGCAGCGCGCCTTCACAGGCGGCCAGCGAACGCGAGACTTCGTAGGAAAAATCCACGTGGCCGGGCGTGTCGATCAGGTTGAGCTGATAAGTCTGGCCATCCTTTGCCGGATAGATCATGCGGACGGCGTGCGCCTTGATGGTGATGCCGCGCTCGCGCTCCAGGTCCATCGAGTCGAGCACCTGTTCCTGCATCTCGCGCATGGCGAGCGACCCGGTGAGCTCCAGCAGGCGGTCGGCCAGCGTGGACTTTCCGTGGTCAATATGCGCGATGATCGCAAAATTGCGGATGCGGGCGGCTTCCATGTGGACACTTCGATTCTAACAGGGGGGCGATGCGGGCGTTTTTGCGCGCGCCATTTGCGTCATAACGTTCCACGTGGAACACTATGTACCGGCTATATTGAACGGATGGAAATATACATACATAGCTATGGCAGCCCTGAAGGGGCGGTTGAGGTAACGACTTTCGGCGTCGCTAAAGCGATGCCCTGATATAAGACATGAGTTCTTAGGCAACCTGGGATGGTGCTCTTACTTCCCCGCCAGTTTCTTGGCAATCTCTTCCACGATCTTCGGGCGAAGATCGGCCAGCACGCTGTCCACGATGCTGGCAATGGCTTTCGCGTCGGGCCCCGCCGGGGCAACCCCTGCGCTCTCGGCAGCGGCGGCGGCCGCCATGGCTTTGGGAACTTCTTCCGCGGGTTGGGCCTGCTTGGCCGCCTCGACAATGTCGGACGTCCCTCCCGCCGGCGTTCCCGTCCTGATCTGATGCCACGTCGATTTCCCGGTATTTGCGCGTTCCTTTGCCATAGCGTCTTCGTCTCCCGCCGCCTCCGAAGTTGGAACTGCTATCGTCTCGACGACCCGAGGCCCCACTTCCTCCGCCGGAACCGCCGCCTCGCTCGCAGGCATTATGCCCGCCTGCGCAACCTCGACCTCATGGTGCTGCACTGCATCCGCCAAGGTCGCCGCCGCAGGTTCTTCCACCGCCTCCGCTGCGACCTGCGCTGGCGAATGCATCCGCTCGGCTTGCAACTGAGCGCCGCCGTGCGCACCGGTTTCGCTCCCTGCCGACGGAACTGCTGCCAGTGTCTCCGCTGGACCTTCTGCCGGAATTTCCGGTTTCACCTCGCCGGCCGGTCCACCCTCCGCCGCCAGGGTCCGGAACATCTCCTTCTCGAGCGAGAGGGCCGCTTCCTCCGGCGTCACCGCCACCGCCACCGCCAGCCACCGTGGCCCCTCCGAGGCATTTCGCGAAACCTGCTCTGCCAAAACTGCGCCCGCAGCCACCAAGGACTCGCGCGTGGGGATCGACGACGGATCGGTATGACCGAGCGCCGGCGTCAGTAACCGTAGCGCTTCTGCCAACTCTTCTTCGCTCGGCGCCGGACCAATCGTCGCCTCTTCCAGAGCTGCAGCGACGGGGACCAGTTCACTGGCCACTTCCTTCTTTGGTGCTTCCTCGACTTTAGGGGCTGCCGCCGCCGCCGGCGTCTCTTCCGTCCGGCCGGCTACCACCACCTTGGAGACTTCTTCAGACTTTAGGTCGTCCTGCTTTTGCTCTTCCGGGGTCGCATGAATCGCAGCCTCCTGGGGTGCAGTCACTGCTGCGGCCGCTTCACTGCTGACGATCGCGACTTCCTGGACCTCAGTCTTTTCGTTCTGCGGAGCGAGCTCTACCGCGCCCGCTGCAGTAGCAAAGACCGGTTCGTCTTCGCGGTCCACGGGAGCCGGCTCATCCGTCGCAAGAGTTTCGACATGCACGGTCTCTGCCGGTTTCACCTCGCCCGCGGCGGAGGGCCCGGACGCGATCACCGCTGTATTTGCCTCCGCGACCGGATTCGTCGAGGGTTGACCTTCACCCGTTGGCTCCACAGGAGCAGCCGGAAGCTCGCCTGCGTTCTTTTCTTCTCCGGCAGGTGCAGCCACCTTAAATTCAGGCTTGGCCTCAGCGGTTGCGGCCACCTCGATTGCCGGCGCAGGCGTCTTTTCTGGCGCGGGCCCATCCAGCTTCGCGGCCAGCGCACTCAGCGCATCCAATTCTTCCGGTGTGATGTCGCGTGGAATATCGGGAACCACCATCGGTTCCACCGGAGCGGGCGCAGCTTTTGGCGCAGCTTTCTTCGAACGCCGGAAATTGCGGAAATTCAGACCGGTCCCAAAGTCTGTCTCCGGTTCCGGCTCCGGTTCTTCCTTCTTTTTCTTCGATGGAAAACGCAGCCGGTTCTTCCACCCCGTGTCGGGGTCTCCGTCACTTTCCGATCGCCTGCTTCCCGCGCCTTGCCCCGGAACCATGTGGTCTTCCATTCGGGTCAGTGCGCTCAGCAGTTCGCTCGCTTCAAAGGGCTTGATAATGTAGGCGTCCGCCCGCACCCGGCGTGCTTCTTCGGGCTTGAATGGTTCCAGCTTGCCTACAGTGAGGAGAATCGGGATGTGCTCGGTGTCGGGCGATTCTTTCAGGCGCTGGCAGACTTCCAGCCCGCTGTAGCCGGGCATATAGACGTCGAGCACGATCAGGTCGGGCTTCAGGTCCGCGACCCGCTTCAGGGCGGCAGACCCGTTGTTGACCGTGACGACGTCGTACCCGGCGTCACTCAGGATCTTGCGCCCCATGTTCTGGGCGGTCACACTGTCATCAGCCAGCAGTATCTTCCGCGCCAAGCGTGTATCCTTCGCACAAAAGGAGAGATAACGCGAAAGTACCTTGTCCTGTAACTCAAGTCAACGATTCGTAAGCCAATGGCCGGTTACGACCGTGTCGAGTACTAAGGGTCATGTACGATTGGACAACGCCGAATGACAAGGGGACGAAGCCAGCTGCCCAGCGCTCTTTGCCCTCGACTCCAACGCGTTGGACCTGCCGATCTTCACTGAGAACTGAGAACCGGGAACTGAGAACTCTCAGAATGGGCTCAGTTTCCTCAGTCCCTTCTTCTTCTTCTTGCTCGAAGAGATGTCCACCAGATCTTCCTTACTAGATTTGGAAGAAGAACTGGACGCCGACGACGAACTTCCCTCGGTAATCTCATTCGTCTGCGGAGGAGGAGGGAGCGCATTGGGGTCGGCCGCGACGTTGGGTTTCAACTCGTTCGGATCCGCAACGTTCGGTTTCAATTCCCCCGCCCCGGCCGGCTGATCCTGGCTGGCGGCTGGCGACTGTTCCTGGGGTGGCACAGTCCCGGCATCCGGAGCCGGCGTATCCGATCGCGGCGCCTCCTGATTGGGCGGCACCGCTCCGTTCAACGTCTCCACTTTCACCTTGTTGTCGGGATTCTCGCCGCCGCCCACCGGGCCGGACAACTCTCTCACGACTCCCATCGGGGTCACCGGCTCTGGATCGACCATCGTCGGATCGCCTACGCGCGAGGCCCGGGCCACGTCCGGATGCTTGGCAAAGTTCCCCAACATGCTCGACATGATGCCCGCTTGCTGCCGGCTGGCCATTTCTTTCTTATTGAGTTCCATGGCCGCCCGGGTCGGGCGCGGCACCGGCTGATGCAGGGCCTCCAGCCGTGCCTTGGCATCGAGCGCCCGGTCCATGGCTGGATAACGCGTGATGATACGGGCGTAAGGTTCGGCTGCCCTTTTGCTAAAGCTTTCAATCGCGTCAGCCTTCTTCTCTTCGGTGACACAACCTGCTCTTGGAGCCACCTTAGTACAGGTTGGTATGGCGCGCATGCGTGCAATCTCACCTTCATACGATTGCCCCAGCAGATACAACGCCTCATCCGCCCCGCTGTACAGCGGATACCGGTCCACCAGCGTCTTTAAACGCGCCATCGCCGCCGGGTATGATTGCCGCAGATAGTAGAACCGTCCAATATTGAACTCGCGCTGCGCCAGCACTTCCTGCACCTCGCGCAACCGCTGCTTGGCTTGCGGCACCAGCTTGCTGTCGGGATACTCCTGGATCAGCGCCCGGTATTCTTCCTCCGCCCGCATGGCATGGGTGTAGTCGCGGTCCGGCTTTTCCATTTCCTGATAGTGGATGTTGGCGACCTTCAGTTGCGCCTCGGCCGCCTCCGGCATATTCGGAAAGAAAGTGCGAAAGTCTTTGTACTCGATCTCGGCCTGCTGCATGGCCGTCGATCCGCCTTCGGCATACCACGAATCCGCCACTGCCAGCTTGGCGCGCGCGATGTACTCCGAATCCGGATAGGTGTTGATCAGGGTCTGCAGGGTCATGCGCGCCACATCGAAGCGGTTGTGCTTCATGGCATCCATCGAGCGATCGAACAGTACCTTGTCCGGCTGCTTCGACCCGACGTTGGCCAGCGGATTGTTGACTTTCTTATTCGTGCAGCCCAAGGCAAACGCCAGCACGAAGGTCAGGAACCCAAGAATTAAATTACGCCGCATAAGAACCCTCAAAACCTTTCACCGCGGAGACAACGCTAGGCTCCCAGCTTTTGGCTCTTAGCTTTTGGCTCTTAGCTAAAGGCCAAGAGCTAAGAGCTGTCTTCGCACTACACTCTCTGCAGACTGGCGCTCCGAGCTGCTTCCAACAGCGCTGCCGCGTTCGCCTTCGGATCGCCCTTGCCAAACACCGCATTCCCCGCGACCAGAATCTCGGCCCCGGCACGCACCACATCTCCGACCGTATCAAGCCCGACGCCGCCATCCACCTCGATCCGGTACGAATATCCTCGCGCCGCCCGAATCTCGGCGAGCTTTCTCATTTTGTGCAGAGTGCCGGGAATAAACTTCTGCGCGCCAAACCCCGGATTTACACTCATCACCAGCACGTAGTCCACAATGTCTAGCACTTCACTCAGCGTCTCGACCGGAGTCGCCGGATTGAGCACCACACCCACGAGACATTCATGGCTCTTAATGAGATGCAAAGTACGGTTCAGGTGGCGGCAAGCCTCCTGGTGCACAGAAATCCAATCCGCGCCGGCCTCCGCAAAGTCTGGAATGTACTGGTCCGGATTCTCAATCATGAGATGGCAATCCAGGGGAACCCGGGTTGCCTTGCGCAGCGATTTCACGACCACCGGCCCGATCGTCAGATTGGGCACAAAATGCCCGTCCATGATGTCCACATGGATCACACTGCCGCCGCCCGCAACCGCGCCTTCCACCTGCTGGGCGAGATGCGCAAAATCCGCCGAAAGTATCGAGGGTGCCAGTTCGATCAAAACAGTGTCCGGGAACCTGGGTCGAGTCCTGAGAGATCTGTGGAAATTCTAGCACGGGGAGGCGGCTTTCCCCCCAAGGGGCCACTGACATGTCTACCGGCGTGCGCGACCAGTTTGATGGCTCGAGAAATCTCCGCTTCGGTCAACGATCCCGCCGCTAAGCTGGATTTTGGGTGAAGGACCGCGATAGGCTGAGAAGCATATGGTTGTCGCCCCGTATAAGGTCTACGTCGTTGTCGAGCGAGAATTCGGGGAACAGTTGGCATCGCTTGCCCCCGGTGTACCAGTTTGGATTGTGAACACTCCTTTCAACCGAGTAGTGGCCCAGCGACTATGGAAGGAGCGCAATCAGGAAGGTCATCTGGCAGGTATTACCACCTTCAAGGATTTGGAGTCTTTGTCCGCTGAGGATCTCCTGGTGTCGGAACTCGACACAATCGATTTGCATCACGGTTCCAACTCCGCCAATCCTCCCTACACCATTCTCGAAGTGCTTGGCGCTCCGCTCAGCGACAGGATCAAAGCCGAACTCTCGCAATACGGTTTCGATGAATTTCACACCAACGCCGCAGGTTTTTGCGCGGTACGTCCAGTGCCGTCCGGCTGAGCACTCTCAACCCGTCAACCTCACAAAACTTTACCCCCGAACGAAGCGTAGCGCACAACATGCTGGTCGACTTCGTGTTCGATTCATCAGAGCATCTTGCACGAAATGGCATCTCAATCTTGCAGCGAACTCGGCGGAGTCCAATCATGAACGGGTTCAGGTCTTCTTTACGTATCTTAGGAATTGTCGCTGCTAATCCTGTGTTTGACCGGAGCACAAACTGGGCGGCCTGCCTGGGGTTGGCCTCCCTGCTTGTGCTGAGTGGTTGCACGGCGGTGAAAGTCAAGCTGGGGATGAAGGTTTACCTGGACAAGATCCCCATCACATCCATCGAGGCCAGCCTGCCGAAAGGCCCGGGGATCGCGCCCGGAGAGAAGTCTCCGCTGGTGGTGGTAGTAACCCAGCCGGACGGCAAGATATTACAGACGGAAGGGGCAGGCCATGGAAAGGTTCTGTGGAAAGACCTCAACGTCACGGCCAGTGTCGTAACCGTCACTCAGAAAGGCATTGTGTCCCTTCGCCATGATCCCAGGATCAGCGAGGGGAAGCTGGCGCACGTCACGATCACGGTGCCGAGCCATCCAGACCTCCGCGCCGAACTCGACATTCCCCTACGGTACGACTACGCATTCATCTCGAATTTCTCCGGCCGCCCCGGCTCTAGCGGCATGAGCGGAACCGATGGAATGCCCGGCGCCAGCGGTAGCATGGGCTCCACCGATCCGAATAATCCATCCCCCGGCGGAGACGGTTCGAACGGAGGCAATGGCTCGGACGGCCAGGACGGAGGACGGGGAGGAGACGCGCCACCAGTGCAGGTGCGCGTGACGCTCAAGTCCGGAAGCCGTCCGCTCCTCCAGGTCGCCGTTTCCGCAGCTGGCCATCAGAAGTTGTACTTGGTGGATCCTCAGGGAGGTTCGCTGACGGTGAAGGCGGATGGCGGCGCCGGAGGGTCGGGAGGCCGGGGTGGACGGGGAGGCAGCGGAGGATCCGGGGGGATGGGATCGCCCAGCGGAAACAGCGGGAGGAACGGCTCCGATGGACGGAACGGCTTTGATGGGTCGCCGGGGAAAGGCGGAAGCATCACCGTAACCTACGACCCTCAAGCCAAGCCTTTCTTGAGCACGATCCACCTCTCCAACAAAGGCGGCCCTTCCCCGGTATTCAAGGAAGAACCGGTGGGTCCTCTGTGGTAAACCGCGGCTACCAATTGAATACTCTGGTGCTTGGCCGGTGCCTGGCGACTTGACCGAGACCTGCCGTCCAACAAAGAAAGTTCGCGATAACAAACCTCGATCAGTGACTGCCATCACGGCGGCCGGGAAACGGATCCTCGTAATCTAGCTTCGCAGCAGTGTCAGGACGTTCACTCAACTAAAGCCTCCCCCAACCGAAGCACATTTCTTATTCGGAGAAACATGCCATGATGAAATTTGCGGTGGTTGTTTTGATGTCGCTTACTCTTGCGGTGCCGGCGTTCGGCAAGACCTCGAAGAATACCTATCCCGTTCCTTGCAGCGAGTTGTGGGGCGCGGTCAAAGACACCCTAGGCAATGCGGAGAACTACAACGTCGAGGAGAGCAACGACACCCTAATGGCTGCTACCTACAAGGTGAAGCACGCCGCTCATGTCACCGTTAGCGGAGCGGTCCTGCAGCGAGCGAACCACGTCAGCCTGGTCTCGAAGGGCACAGAGTGCGAGATGCAAGTCAAGTCGAACTACAGCGGATTTGAACACAACGACAGCAGTGACTTCCGGAAGCGGGTGGAGGAATCCTTTGCCAAGCTGAAAGGGTCAAAACCTGCCGAGCCCGCGAAGCCGGCGGACCCCAGCAAGTGATCCTGGCAGCCCGACCTGTTCATTTGCGCAGTTCAATCGCCACGACGTGAGTCGCCGCCGGCTTACCGGGAATTTCTACGTACTCAATCTTTGCGGTCATACCCTCCAGATCCTTGCAGGGATTGAGGGTCCCTTTGGGTGTGAACCCTAGAACCGTGAACGCAATCTTGTAGTAATTGCGGCTATGGAGTAACAACGTCTTGCTGTCGGTTGCGACCGTCAGGTCCAGGCGTGGATCACGACAATGCACATTCTGGAGTCTGCCGACCAGAAAATGGTGCGGTCGCTTCAGAAGTTCTTGCTCCGGTATTTCAGCGCGTTCGTCTTCAGCGGCCGCGGCATCAGCCTTGGCATTGGCTTCCCGTTCTTCCTCCAGGCGGCGATCTTGTTCCTTCTCCAACTCGAGCGCGTTCGCGAACGCTTCGGCATGCATGAGGGCGTTCTGCACCATCGCCGTTTCCGCGGGCGACTTAGCCACCCGCAGGGCCGCCCGGAGCACGTCTGCCGCGTCTTTCGCACGCTGCATCTGGATCAGTACGCTGGCCGAATTCACCCGGTAGGCGACATTCCCGGGATCCAGTTGAACCGCCGTGAGTGCCATCCTGTGTGCCTCGTCGAGATTTCGGCGCTGGTTGCCCTCGAATACCGCCAGGCGGTCGTACGCCGGCGCGAACGACGGGTTGAGTTTGATGGCGGCGCGCAAACTGCGCTCCACCTGGGCATCGTCCTCGGGACTGGCCTCAGAACTCATTGAGATGGAGGCGAAGTAATAGTGGGCGAGGTAACTCTGCGAATCCAGTTTCACCGCCTGCTCGTACCACTTGCGCGCCTCAGCCGCGTGCCCTGCGCGAAACTCCAGAAATCCCATGGTTTCGTGCGCCAAGACGTTCTGCGGATCGTCCCGCAGCACACGCTCGAGCAGCGCCCGGGCGTCCGAGCCCCGCTCGTTGTAAGCCAGGAAATCCGCGCGCACCGCGTCGGCCTGCGCCGTGCTCACGGCTCGCACCTGGAATGCGGTATCGTCCACACCGGTCGAGGTCGCGAGCCGGAAGTAGCTGTACGTCCCTTGCCGAATGTAGGCTTCCAGCTTCGATTGCAGTTGCGTGAGATCGCCGAACGCGCGGGTCGCTGCCGTCACCGGGTCTACCTTCTGCGCCAACAGTTGAAGGTAGTCGGTCAAGTGTTGCGTCTTTCCCTGATGGTCGCTGACTTCAAGGTAGTGGGTCAGGGCCCACGACTGCGCATAAAAAATGGAGCCCTTGTTTTCCTCGTGGTAATAGGGCGAGCTGACGTCGACGGTAAACAGGGTCGCCAGCGGCAGGAGCCGATTCTCACGCAGCAGTTGCAGATTTTCGGGGCTCGACTGCCCCAGCGCTACTTCCTTCTCATGGATGTCCGTATTCTGATAGAACTCCGCCAGCCCCTCATTCAGCCACAAAGGGAGCCAG
>Ga0075030_100006646_pt1 | contig 10341 bp, 9 predicted proteins | sample LitLauG_LLR_2012_FD_71393 | JGI IMG/M metagenome (GOLD analysis project Ga0075030, IMG submission 71393) | Freshwater sediment microbial communities from Pennsylvania, USA - Little Laurel Run_MetaG_LLR_2012 | ecosystem: Environmental > Aquatic > Freshwater > Creek > Sediment | place: USA...
GCCAGGGCCTCTGCCCGCTCCGCGGCGCGGCGGGCCAATACTTCCTGCTGCGAAGCCTCGTTTGCCCGGCGCGCCGCCTCGTCCCGCGCGACTTCGCGCTCCAATTCGAGCCGCGCAATTTCGGCCCGGGCCTGCCGCTCCGCCTCGGCCCGCGCCAATCGGTCCGCCTCCGTGGGGCCGGGCGGCGGCGAGGGAGGCACCGGGTCCTCCAGGTCGGCGTTCAGCTCGGCGAAAGACACTTCATCCACCGGCGGGGGGGTGAGCGCGGGTTCCACCGGCGCCACGTCCACGTGGGGGAGCACCGGGGCGATGGTGGGCGGCTTGAGTGGCGGCGAGGCCTCTTCTGGCGGCGGGGTGGGTTCCGCCGCGGCGAGGCGCGCTTCCCGCTCCTTGCGCCGACGCTGCGCCTCCGCGCGAACCTCGACCTCCAGCGCGTCCAGGTCCGAGTCGAGCTGCGCTTGCTCGGCCAGCGAAGACTCGACCGCCGCCGTGGCCTCGGCTTCGACCTCGCGGTGGGTTTCTTCCAGCGCCGCCTGCACCCCCGCATCGGTGGGGTCCGCGTGGGCCCCCCAGTCCTCGTGGAGCGGCGCCGGGGCCATCGCGCGCCAGGGCTCGGGTTCGGCGGCGGCCGGCGCTTCTGGAACATCGGCTTGGTGGCTGCCCTCCAATACTTCCCAGTTGGCCCCCTCCACCTGGCTGCGGACGGCACCCTGCACCAGCTCAATGAAGGTCTCGTCGATGGGCAAGGGAGCCACCGGGGCGCCGAAGCCGGGAATGGACTCCCCCAACAGCAGAAGGCGGACCAGCTTGGCATCGGGGTGCGTGGCCAACTCTTCCAGCACCACGTGTCCGCGGCCGCCTTCCACGCCTGGCGCCAACACAATCAGCCCCGGCAAGTGGTGGCCGAAGGCGATCAGCGCGTCCGCGGCGGACGTGGCCAGGACCACCTCGTAGCCCTCTCGCGTGAGAAGGCGGCGCACCGCGGCAATCGTGGCAAGGTCGTCGTGTACCAGCAGAACGGGCGCGGCCATGAAGGGGCGAAGTCTACAGCATCGCCGCCGGGTCGACGTCGATCACGACTTTGACGGTGCGAGGCAGGTCGGCCAGCTCCGCCTCCACCCGCGCGGCCAGAGGGGCCAGGGCGGCATGCGTCGGCCCCTTGAGCAGCAGCTGCCAGCGCGACTTGCCCTTGATGCGGGCGATGGGCGCGGGCGCAGGGCCGAGCAACCGCACCCCGCGGCCGGCCCGGGGCAGCAATTCGGCCATCCGGTCGCCCAGGCGCTCGGCCACCTCGCGAGCCATTTGTGGATTGGGCCCCTCCACCCGAATGGCGATGAGCCGAGTGAACGGTGGGTACGCCATGGCGCGGCGGCGCTCCAGCTCGCGCGCTGAAAAGCCCGCGTAGTCGTGGGCGGCCGCGCGCGCCACCGGCTCCGCCTCGGGGTTGTAGGTCTGTATCAGAACGCGCCCGGGGTCCTTGCCTCGCCCGGCGCGCCCTCCCACCTGGGTGAGCAGGTGGAACGTCCGCTCCGCCGCCCGAAAGTCCGGCAGGGCCAAGGCGGTGTCCGCCATCACCACGCACACCAGCGTCACACCGGGGAAGTCGTGCCCCTTGGCCACCATTTGAGTGCCCACCAAGACGTCCAGCTCGCGGCGCGCGAAGGAGGCGAGCAACTCGGTCAGCCGCTCCGAGGAGCTGGCCGCGTCGCGGTCGAGCCGGGCGACCCGGGCTTTGGGGAAAGCGGACGCCACCTCCGCCTCCACCCGCTCCGTCCCGAAGCCCAATTGCAGCAGCGCACCGCCGCACTCCGCGCATGCCTCCGGCACGGGCGCGGACGTTCCGCAGTAGTGGCACAGCAACCGTCGCATCGACAGGTGGTGGGTCATGCACACGTCGCACTCCGCGCACTTCACCGACGTGCCGCAAACCTCGCAGAGGAGAAACGTGCTGTGTCCGCGCCGGTTGAGAAACAAAATGACCTGCTGGCCGCGCTCCAGAACCTGGGCCATGGCCTCCCGCATTGGCCCAGCAAGAATCGGGGGCTCTTCGGTCGGTACGTCCGGGCCCCGGGGACGCTCCAGCCGCAGGTCGATCAACTCCACCGACGGCATGGGGCGGTCATCCACTCGGACCGGCAGCTCGAGCAGGCGGTAGCGCCCTCGGTTCGCATTCTCCAGCGTCTCCAACGAGGGCGTGGCCGAGCCGAGAATGATGGTGGCACCTGCCTGTTTCGCGCGCACCACCGCCAGGTCCCGCGCCTGGTAGCGCAGCTTCTCTTCTTGCTTGAAGGAGGGGTCATGCTCCTCATCCACCACCACCAGCCCCAACGACGAAATGGGGGCAAACACCGCGGAGCGCACCCCCACCGCCACCTTCACGTCCCCGCGGCGCAGCGCCTGCCAGTGGCGAAGCCTCTCCTTGTCCTTGAGCGCGGAGTGCAACACCGCCACGTTGGGGCCCAGCCGACTCTTGAAGCGCCCCACCAGTTGAGGGGTGAGCGCGATTTCCGGTACCAGCACCAGCCCGCCCCGACCCTGCGCCAACACGTGCTCCATGGCGCGCAGGTACACCTCGGTCTTGCCGCTGCCGGTGACGCCGTGAAGCAGGAAGGGCTGGAAGCCGCCCTGGTCGAGGGCCCGCTCGAGGACATCCACCGCGGCCGCTTGCGCTGGGGTCAGCACCGCGGGGCGGGTCTGGCCCAGACCCGGGTGCACCCCGCGTTGGACCGGTTCGGCGTCGAGCCGCACCCACGACCTGGCCACCAACTTCTTCAGCGACTCGCGTGCCCCGGGAATGGCGTGCGCCACTTCGTCCAACGGTGCTCGGCCGCCGACCGCGAGCAGGTACGAGAGGACCGCCGCTTGCGCCGGCGCGCGGCGCAGGGTCGCCGGGTCAGCCCCCGGCAGGGCTTGGGCGAAAGTCTGAACCTCCGGCGACTCCTCCTTCGCATCCACCGCGGCGGAAAGGCCAGGGGGCAACGCCCCGCGGATGGCCTCGCCCAAGGGGTAGCGGTAGTGCTCAGCGGCGAACCGCAACAGGGACACCAGGTCCGCCGGAAGCGCGGGTGCCAAGTCCAGCAACCGCTCAATGGCCTTGAGCTGAACGCTTCCCGCCCGCGTCTCCCCGGCGGGGCCCAGGTAGAAGCCGAGCGCCCGCCCCCGGCCGAAAGGCACCAGCACGCGATGGCCAGGGACGAGCAGAGGCCTCATTTCATCGGGCACGCGGTAGGTAAACTCGCCCCTCACGGGACGTCCCACGGCGATGGAGGCGAATACTTCGGAACTCACTCGAAGGGCGTTAGCTTATGCTGGCCAAAGGCGCAAAGGCTCCGGTGAGACGCCAGAGGGGAGAGAAAGCCGTGAACAACCCGAAGCACACCATGTTTGCTCAGAAGGCACTCGGCTTGGCGGAGCTCTTCGCCGCCACCTTCGGCGACAAGCCCGTCGGCAACGCCGTGAAGTACCGGGCCGAAATGGTGGCACCCGATGGGCCGTCGACCGGGGGCGGCAAGCAGGCCTTACAGGCGATCAAACTCACGCCGATTCAAGGTGGCACCACACTGGTCGCCGGCCACGCCAACCAGGTGGAGGCCTCCGGTGAGCTACGGACCTACGAATACCTGGTGCGCTGGCATCAGCAACGCTTCAAGGGGGGCGAACTCCCGCTCGAACGCGAGGCGTACGAAGAGTTCTTCGGGAGGTTGAAGACCTTCTTTGCCCAACAGCAGTTGCGGGTGAGCGTGACGGCCACGCCCACGCCTTCAGGAGTGATTCCGGCCCCGGCAGGCGCACCCGGCGGGCGAAACCTGCCGCTCATCCTGGGCGCGGCGGTAGGCCTGGTGCTCCTGGGCGGCGTGTTGGTTTGGGTCTTCCGCTAGAACAGTTTGTCGGACAGGCTGCCCCGCGCGTCGGCCTTGAGCGCGGTGAAGCGCACCTGCAGCTCGCCCGCTTTGTAGAGCTCCACGGTTCGCGGGAACCATTCGCCGGTGGCGGGCGAGCCGTAGTCGAGCAAGCGGAGGTCCCAAGCGGCGCCTTGCGCGTCGACAAACCGCAGCCGGGCCGGTTCGAAACTGTCCTTGTAGACCCAGAGCTGGGCCTTGCCGTCCCCCTGCTCGCCCAACACAAAGGCCACCTGACCTTGTCCGCCGAAGCGGGCCAACCAGGTGACGTCCTCTTTCACGCCGAGGTGCTGCAGGTGGCGCTCCACCGCCGCGCGCGACTCTCCTTCGGACGCCGAGCGCTCCGCCAACAGGGCGCAGACCTCCTGCAGCAATAAGTCCACCGACGCCAGGTCCGAACCTTCGAAACGCTTTTTGCCCGCGGAGGTGACCGCCGCCACCTGCTTGCCGCCCTCGACGCTGGAGAGTTCCATGCGGCAACGGCGCGGCAGCTTCAGGTACAGGGTGGCATCCGCCTGCAGCTCTGGGCGATCCGTCGGCAAACCCAACACCGGGCCCACGTCTTTGAGTCCGGCCCCGGAGAAGGTGGCGCTGCCGTCGACGCGCAAGGTGAACAGCTGCAGGCCGTCGCGCGTCTCCGCCAGGTGCTTCAAGATGGAGTAGCCCGGCATCACGTACGCCAACGCCGCGGTGGAGAGCACTGCCACGGCGACACAGCCCGCCCGCTTCATCGCTCCGCCTCCTCGACCACGCTGCGCAGCCAGGTCAACAACGGGCCCCGGAGGTCGTCGCGCTGGAGGGCGTAAGCCACGTTGGCCTTCACGTAGCCCACTTTGTCTCCCGCGTCGTAGCGCAGACCTTCAAACCGGTAGCCGAGCAGGCCCTCTGTTTGGCTCAAGGTGCCCAGGGCGTCGGTGAGCTGGATTTCGCCTCCCACGCCCGGCGCCTGCCGTTCCAGAATTCCGAAGACCGACGGCGGCAGGACATAACGGCCAATCACCGCCAGGTTGGAGGGCGCCTTGCCCTTGGGCTTTTCCACGATGTGGGTGATGCGCAAGGTGCGCTCGTCCAAAGGCTCGCCGGCGGCGATGCCGTACAGGTGCGTCTCCTCGGGGGGAACCTCCATCAGCGCCACCACGCCTTTGCCGTGGGCGCGGTAGGCAAGCGCGAGCTGGCGGATGGCGGGCACCTTGGCATCGATGATGTCGTCGCCGAGCAGCACCCCGAACGGCTCGTCCCCCACCAAGGTCTTCGCGCACAGCACGGCGTGGCCCAGGCCCAGCGGCTCCTTCTGCCGCACGCTGACGATGTTGGCGAGCTCCGACACCGCGCGCAGGCGCTTCCATTCTTCGGTCTTGCCCCGCGCCTTCAGGACCGCCTCGAGTTCCACCGCCAAGTCAAAATGGTCCTCGATGCAGGCCTTGCCCCGTCCATTGATGAGGATGACGTCTTCAATGCCGGCGGAGACCGACTCCTCGACGATGTACTGGAGCGTCGGCTTGTCGACGATGGGCAGCATCTCCTTGGGGACCGCCTTGGTGGCGGGCAAAAAGCGCGTGCCTAAACCGGCGGCGGGAACCACGCACTTGCGAATCAAGCGGTCGGCGGACATCAGGCGCGGCAATGTAGCAGGACATACTAGAGTGGCTCCATGATGCGGTGGACGTTGCTCGCGATTCTCGCGGCGCTGGGGTCGGCGAGCGCCCAGGAACCGTTGCCAGAGCTGGGCCTGCGCGACATGGAGCACGCCCGCGCCTACGCCATGGGGGGCGCGTTCCGGGCGTTGGGGCAAGACGCAGAGAGCATCGACGGCAACCCGGCGAGCATGTCGTTGCGCAAGCAGATGGTGACCGAAATCTCCGGCGCCTGGGACGTGGCGACCAAGTACGCCTTCGCCACCGTTTCCATGATGGACAGCACCACCGAACCTCTAGGAGGCGGCGTCAGCTATCACCTGGTGTCCATTGGCAGGGGCGCCAACCGCACCGTCGCCAACGTGAGCGCGCTCGCACTGTCCTACGCCCTCTCCGACAGTTGGTTCCTCGGCGCCTCCACCAAATACGTGCAGATGTCCGGCGCAATCTCCGGCAACGCCATCACCGCTGACGCGGGCCTCACCCTCCACATTTTCGGGGGACTGGTGGGCTCGTTTTCGGGGCACAACCTCATCGACATTCGCAATCCGCTGATGACGCGCTACTACGCGGCGTCCTTGGGCTACCTGGGCGGCCCTCTGACCCTCGCCGCCGACGTGAAAGGCGACTTCGGTATCGCCCCCACGCCCCAGTTCGCCTACAGCTTCGGTGGAGAGTACGTATTCGGCCCCGTTCCGCTGCGAGGGGGCTACGCCTACGACTCCATCAGCCACAGCCACTTCATCAGTGGGGGGCTGGGCTTTGCGACTCAGGGAAACGGTTTCGACTTGGCCTACCGACACGAGGTGGGCGGCGCTCAGGGGCGGCTGCTCGTCCTTACCTTCAACATCAAGATTAGCTAACCCTTCAGGCTGACGCCGGGCGCATGCCACTCAAGAGCGCCCGGCGCCTCACCGAAGGCTATCGGCCGTGCTTGTTGTCCTGCATCGCCCGGAACGCCAAGGCCTCGCGCAGCTGCCGCACCGCTTCTCGGCTGGCCTGGATGGCGGCGGCCTTGTGTCCTCCGAAATCATGAGGGGCGGCCTCCATGTACGCCACAGCGTCCTCAATTTCGTGAATGGCCCTGGCAATGCGCGGGTGCTCGCGGGCTTCTTCCCGCGGGTTCTCGGCTCGCGCCTGGAGTGCAACCGTGGGAACCAGCACCAGTACTGCCGCAGCGACTGACGTGATGAAGCGTTTCATTGCAAACTCCTCAAGCAAAAAAATGGAACGTTCCTATGCTCGGCCCCCCTGGGCCTCTTGAGCGGGTGGTACTCAAGCGCGAGTGGCTCGGCCGAACAAGGAGGAAACAGCGCATGGGTTGGCGGGCACGAATGGACGCAACCAAGGCACAGGACCTGGCCGCGTTCGAGGCGCCGTCGCGGTTCTCTTTGTTCCGCGTCGCGGTGGGCGCGGTGGCCCTGCTGGCCGCCATGACTGGACCGTTGCTCATGGCGCCGTACGTCGGCCCCTTCGCCATGGTCGGATTTCCCCTGGGGATGCTGGTGTGGACCCTGGTCTTGTCCAGAACGCCTGCGGGCCGCGGGGCGCTCTGGACCTTCGGCAAGGGGCAGTCGCCGAGTCAGAAAATCGTCACCCTGGCCATCCTCTGCGGGGCCATCACCGCCTTCATCGCGGGGTGGCGTGCCCTACGATGACCGTTCCCTTGTAGAGTTCAGCGGCGTGAGGCACGGGACGGTCGGTCTGGCGGTCGTTTGGCTGTGCTCGGCATGGGCAGCCTCGCCCCGCGACCCTGGCCCAGCGGATGTGGACCGCCTGCTCCGAGCGCGCTGGCAGAAGGAACACGTCACCCCCTCACCCAAGGTGGACGACGCGCGCTTTCTGCGCCGGGTGTACCTGGACTTGGTAGGGACCGTCCCGTCCACCGACGCGACCCTCGCTTTTCTGGCGGATGCGGCCCCGGGAAAGCGGGACCGGGTCGTCCGGGCGCTGCTCGACTCGCCGCGTTTCGCAGTGCATTGGGCGCACTATTGGGAGGGCGTCTTGCTCGGGCGGGAGATGGGCGGAGACCGGGTGGATAGGGCCGCCTTTCGCGACTGGCTGCGAGGCCGCCTGGAACAAGATGCCCCCTGGGACCAGGTGGTTCGAGCGCTGGTCACTGCGACCGGCCAGAACAGCAAGGGCGGCAAGCGACGCGACGACGAAGAAGCCTCCTTCATGATGGTGGGGAAAATGGCGCCCACCCCCGCGGCCCCCGACGAGTCGCCCCAGGCGGTCCCCGCGGAGCAGCCAGTCAACGGCGCGGTGAACTGGTACTTGCGCTACGCCGACGCGCCTGCCGACCTCGCCGGAAACGCGTCGCGCGCCTTTTTGGGCATTCGCATTCAGTGCGCCCAATGCCACGACCACCCCACGGAGAGCTGGAAGCAGGAAGATTTTCGCCGCTTCACCGCCTGCTTCGCGCGCATTCGGCGCCAGCCGCTCGAGAAAGGGCCCATCATGGGCCTGCGACGCATCGTGGTGGACGACGCCAAGCGACCCCAATTCGGCGGCCCCAATGCCATGAACGCGGAGTTGGCGGAAATTGCACGAGCCCCGCCCGCCGCGCTCGACGGAACGAGCTTTGCCGAGGCGAATTCCCCCCGCGAAGCGCTCGCCGCGTGGATGACGCAGCCGAAAAACCCGTGGTTCGCGCGGGCCCTGGTGAATCGCCTGTGGGGCCACCTCTTGGGGCGCGGCTTCGTGGAGCCGGTGGACGACATGCGCCCCTCCAACCCGGTCACCGCACCCGAGGTCCTCGAGGCGCTGGCCCAAGATTTTGCCAAAGACTACGACTTGAAACGCCTCTTCCGGCGCCTGTGCGCCACCCAGGCCTACCAGCTCTCCTCGGACGCGGTGACCGGCCAACCGGCCGAAGCCAAACTGTGGTCTCGCTACCCCTTAAAGCCGCTGGGGCCGGATGACTTGCTCGAGGCCATCGTCGCGGTCACCCACATCGCCCCCGCCATCGAACTCGCCGGCGGTGACAATCTCGACAAAGTGCGCCTGGCGCTGCGGCGGCAATTCGTGAACACGTTCGACGTCGACGAAGATTCGGACCGGGTCGACTTCGAAGGCACCATTCCCCAAGCGTTGATGCTTCAGAACGGCAGCCTGGTGAACCACGGAGTCACCGCGGTCCCCGAGGCCACCTTGAAGGCCGTGCTGGACGCGCCGGGCACGGACGAAGAAAAAATGAAAATCCTGGTGATGCGCGCCTGGGGCCGCAGCCCCACGCCCTCGGAAGTGCAGCGGCTGGTCGCGTTCGTCAACGCACCCCACCCGTTGAGCCCCTTTCGCAAAGACGACAAGACTCCGGACCCCCTGGGTCGACTCCAGAAGCTGACCCAGGGCGAAAAACCCACGCCAAAATCCCAAGCCTATGAAGACGTCTTCTGGGCCTTGCTCAACTCCAGCGAATTCACCTTCAACCACTAGGCCCTTTTCATGTCGCTGCCCCGCCGAGACTTTCTCCAGTGGACCCTGCAGGGCGCGCTGTGCGCCGCATTTGCTCCCTGGGGGGCCGCGCGGGGAGCCCCCGCTCCGGCGCCCAAGGCGCGCGCGTGCATCCTTCTTTGGATGAACGGCGGTCCCAGCCAAATGGACACCTGGGACTTGAAGCCGGGCGCTCCCGGCGCGGGGCGCTTCAAACCCATCGCCACCCGGGTGCCGGGGCTGTCCATCTGCGAGCACCTGCCCCTGTTGGCCGAACGCGCTCAGCACCTGGCAGTCTTGCGCGGAATGACGAGCAGCGAGGGGAACCACCAGCGCGCGCACTACTTCGTCCATACCGGCTACGCGCCTAACCCCACCCTGCAACATCCCTCGCTGGGCGCCTACGTGAGTCAGGAACTGGGCGCCGCGAACCCCGAGCTACCGAACTTCATCAGCATCAAAGGCGCGAGCGTCGGCGCCGGCTTCCTCGGCGTCCAAAATGGCCCCTTCATCATCCAGGACCCCAAGCGGCCGCCGCTCAATGTGACTTTGCCGAAGATGGTGGATGACACGCGCTTCTTGCGGCGCCGGGCCCTGCTGGATGCGCTGGAAGGCGACTTTGCTGCGCGAACCCGCGACGACAAGATTTCCGCCAAGCACAAAGTCCGCGACCAGAGCATCCGCCTGATGCAGTCGCCCCAGCTCCCTGCCTTTGACCTCTCCCTGGAGCCAGCCACCACCCTCGCCGCCTACGGCGACTCCGACTTCGCCAAGGGCTGCCTGCTCGCTCGGCGACTGGTGGAAGCAGGCGTCCGCTTCGTGGAAGTGGTGCTCGACGGGTGGGACACGCACGTGGACAACTTCGGCCGAACACAAGCCTTGATGGCCACGCTGGACCCCGCCCTGTCGGCCTTGCTCGACGACTTGGCCGCTCGCGAGCTGCTCGACTCCACCTTGGTGCTGTGCATGGGGGAATTTGGACGGACGCCGGCACTCAACGGGAACGAGGGCCGGGACCACTTTCCTCAGGCCTGGAGCGCGGTGCTGGCGGGCGGGGGGATTCGCGGCGGACAATGCCTGGGAGCGACCGCGCCGGACGGCAGCCGGGTGGTGGAGCGGCCCACCAAAGTGCAGGACGTCCTCGCCACGGCGGCGACGCTGGTGGGCATGGATCCGGCCAAGACTTTCGACACCCCGGTGGGACGGCCGATTTCCCTCACCGACGGCGGCAAGCCGATCGCCGAATTGTTGGCCTAAAGCGGTGATCACGCGGGTTGAGCTTGATAGCCAGCGTGACGAAACCAGCCGCGCGCATCGGCAGGGGTAATTGCCGCCATCGCCTTCGCGATGGCGGTGTCGAGTTCCTCGCGGGT
>Ga0075030_100006647_pt1 | contig 10340 bp, 10 predicted proteins | sample LitLauG_LLR_2012_FD_71393 | JGI IMG/M metagenome (GOLD analysis project Ga0075030, IMG submission 71393) | Freshwater sediment microbial communities from Pennsylvania, USA - Little Laurel Run_MetaG_LLR_2012 | ecosystem: Environmental > Aquatic > Freshwater > Creek > Sediment | place: USA...
CATCTAAGATCTGCGGAAGGTGCTCCGCGACCGCGGAAACACCAGGACAAAGCTCGCTATCGAGTGCCGCCACCAGCAGGCGGACAAGTCGGTCCGTGGCGGGCCCAATTCGATCTTCGCCCCGTTCCCACTTCGAGATCTTCGTTCGATCAGTGTGCAGGTAACGGCCAAGTTGATCCCCGCTCAAGCCGAGGTGCTTTCGAAAGAACCGGAGTTGCTCGCCCGTCAGCCTGGCCGGACTGTTCGCCAGCGCTTCGGCGATTGCCCGATGGATCTTCGCCATCCGGGGAATGGCCACCTCCAGGTTGCCGCAGTGCCCGCACTCAGCTACTTCGATGCCCAGGAGAACGACGTTCGATACACCGCTCTCGGTGTATCGATAGCTGCGGCGCTCTGGGGTGATCTGTTCCCCGCAGTTTGCGCACTCGCGCTTTCTCGCTTTGCTCATCAAGTCACCTCAAAGACGGTGATGCACACCGCCAACTCAGGCCTAAACGTGAATACCATCGCCACTCGACGGAGATCGGCCGTGGTCCCTTCCATCCTGTACTTCCAATGACCTGTCCTGATGTCTTCTTCGGGTTCCATTATCACTGCGCCGGATCTACAAACCGCAAGCACGTCTTCCATGGTCAAATCGTCAATCGCCAAGTCATCCCGGAAATGCTGCGTGTAGACAACCGTGCCATCTTCTAAACACCGATTGAGCTTAGCTTTGGCCCGGTCTCTGCTTAAGGGTGAACCTCCCACCTATTGGTATACCAACACTTAATCGGCTTCTGGAAGGCTTACCGCCCCTCATGTCGTCCGAGAAACACGTTACGAATCCACCGCCGTGATCCTCCACCAGTCAATAGGGCAAGGGCTGCGCCGCGAACCGGATTGTCGCCCCCGGGAGCAGAACGACATTCGATCCGCAAGCTGCGCCCGCCGCCATCGCGCGCCGGTTCCTCTCGGCCTATGGCCCGGCCACCTACCAGGATTTCGCCCGCTGGTGGAGCGGGGGCGGCATCTCGACCGCGGCAATGGATCGCCTCGCTCGGCGCAGAGGTGTGCCCGGTTGAGCTGGACGGCGCCCCTGCCTGGATGCTCGCTACCCATGCCCGAAAGGCACCCGAGCTTCCCGCAGACTCGTCAGTCCGTCTGCTGCCCGCCTTCGATCAGTACGTGATTGGCGCGTCCCGTCACGCCGAGCATCTGCTGCCCGGCGATCTGCGGCCACGCGTCTATCGGCCGCAGGGATGGATTTCGCCGGTCCTCCTGGTCAACGGTCGCATGCAGGGAGTCTGGCGACACCAGATTCAAGGCAGCCGCCTTGCGGTCAGCGTAAAGCCGTTCGTAAAGATCCCCTCGCGAGTCCGCCGGGCAGCCGCCGAGGAAGCCGAGCACCTGGGCGCCTTCCTCGGCTGAACTTTGAGCCTGGAATGGGGCCGAATTTGCTATAGTAAATAGCAGATGTCTTCCATTCCGCGACCCGCGGATTACCAGCCTCCCCTGAAACCGTAATTTGTCCTTTTTCCATGGAGGTCTTCGCCTCATTTCAAGATGAAACTTAGCGTGCAGATCAGTCGCGGCATCGAGTCTCTGTTCGGGACCCGGGATGAGAACATCCGGGTAATCGAAAGCGGATTGAGCGTCAGCACGCGCCTTTTAAACGATGCCCTGGAGATTGAAGGCGAGGAGCCGAACGTCATTCGGGCGGCCAGTATTCTGGAAGACTATTTTGCCTTGGTCAAAGAAGGGCAGTCGTTCCAGAACGGGGACTTGAACGGCTATTTTCGCGTGGTGACCGCCGATCCCGAAGTTACGTTGCGCAGTCTGGTACACAGCGGCCGGCAGCGCAGCTTCGGCAAGAAAGCGGTCGCGCCCAAGACTGTGACCCAGCGCCGCTACGTGGAAGCGATTGAGCGCAACGATCTGGTGTTCGGCTTGGGACCGGCCGGTACGGGAAAAACGTATCTCGCGGTGGCGATGGCGGTTTCCGCGCTGATGAACAAGCGCGTAAGCCGCATCGTGCTGACGCGTCCCGCGGTGGAAGCCGGCGAGCGGCTCGGGTTTCTACCCGGCAATGTGCAAGAGAAAGTGGACCCCTATCTGCGCCCGCTGTACGACGCCCTTTACGACATGCTGGAATCGGACAAAGTGGAGAAGCTGCTGGAGCGCGCGGTCATTGAAGTGGCGCCCATCGCCTTTATGCGCGGGCGCACTTTGAACGACAGCTTTATTATTTTGGACGAAGCGCAGAACAGCACGCCCGAGCAGATGAAGATGGTGCTCACGCGGCAGGGCTTCAATTCGAAGATGGTGGTCACGGGCGATCTCACGCAAATCGATCTGCCTTCGGGCAAGCGCAGCGGACTGGGCGACGCCGTGGAAGTGTTACGCGGCGTGGAAGGCATCACCTTCGTCACTTTTGACGACAAGGACGTGGTGCGGCACAGCCTGGTGCAAAAGATTGTCAAGGCGTATGAGCGGCACGCGGAGATTACCGGCGCCAATCGCCAAATGGCGCTCCGGCTCACGGTTCCCGAGCCGGTACAAGAAGCGGTTATGGTTCAGCCTCCCGGACCGGCCGGGCCAGAAATTCCGCTGGTTTAGAATCCCCATGCCCGCCAAGCAGAGCACCGTATTGTTTTCTCCCGCCGCCGGGCGCACGGGACGCGGTCCGCTACGAGAGTTTGCGCGCGTGTTGCAAGCGGAAGTGGCCGGCGGCCGGCCATTTGACGTGCTGATCGCCGACGATGCCGAACTGGAGCGCCTGAACCGGCTCTTTCGCAAGAAGTCCTACCCGACGGATGTGCTTTCCTTCGGCTCGGACAAGATGGACGGTTTTCTGGGCGAAATCGCTATTTCTGAACCGCGCGCGGCGGCGCAGGCGCAAGAGCAGGGGCATTCCAAAGACTGCGAACTCCGGATCCTGATGCTGCACGGCGTGTTGCATCTCACCGGCATGGACCATGACACCGACGGCGGCAAGATGGCGCGCGCCGAACGGCGCTGGCGCAAGCATTTCGGCTTGCCCGCCGGCCTGATTGAACGGGCCCACGCATGAACGCAGCTCTCTACCTCGCCATCGTATTGATTGCCGCGGCGCTCGCGCTGGTCACGCTGGTGCAGTTGCTGTATATGGAATCGCAGCGCCTGATGGCGCGCGATCTGCCGGCCTTGCAGTTCTTCAAGGAAAAGCTGGAAGACCTCATCGGCCTGCGGGTGGACCGCGGCGCTTTGACGTTCTCGCTGATCAAGCACACGCTGCTGCTGTCGTTGGCGCTGTGTTTTCTGGGCGTGCATTTTCGCGATACGGCTCCCATGTGGGAAGTGTTTTTGGAGGCGGCCGCGCCGGCCTGGCTCACCATGTTGGCCGCAACCTATGTGGCGCCGCAGTTGATTTACCGGAAGACCAGCGGGCACTGGCTGGTGGCGCTGGTGCCGGTGTTTAAAGCCTGCGGCCTACTGGCCAGTCCTTTGGCCGCGGCACTGGCCTTCTTTCAATCGTTGATCGAACTGGCGGAGCCCGGCACCCATGAATCCGAGACTGGCAAGTCGGCCGAGAATATTGAAGCACTGATTTCGGCTGGAGAAGAAGAGGGTTTGATCGAGAAGGAAGACCGCAAGCTGATCCAGTCGGTGGTGGCCTTTGGGGGCAAGACGGTCCGGGAAGTGATGACGCCGCGTCCCAATGTGGTGGCGATTGAAAGCTCTCATTCGCTGGCGCAATTGCGGGAGTTGGTGATTGAGCAACAGTACTCGCGCATTCCGGTATACGAAGGGACCATCGATCACATCATCGGCTTTGTCCACGTGCGGGACATGTTTGAGCTGTCGGAAGAGGATCGCAAAAACCGCGTGGTCAAGGAACTGATGCGGCCCATTCGCTACGTGCCCGAAACCAAGCCGGTCAACGATCTCTTGCGCGAGATGCAGCAGGATGGCGCGCACATGGTCATCGTGATCGACGAGTATGGCAACACAGCGGGTCTGGCGACCATGGAAGACCTGGTAGAGGAGATTTTGGGTGAGATTCACGACGAACACGAGCCGGAGCGCGATGTGTATCCGGAAGGCGAGGCTTACGTGATGTCGGGCAGTCTGGATTTAGACCGGTTGGAGGATCTGCTGGGCTTTCGTCCGCAAGTGGAAACCGAATCCACGACCGTGGGCGGCTTGGCCAGCGAGTGGATGGGGCATGTGCCCCACGCCGGGGAGGTGGTGGAGCGGCAGGGCATCCGCATTGAAGTGCTGGCCGGTAACGATCTGCGGGTGAACCAGGTGCGCGTGTCAAAAACCGCCGACTCCCGAATGCCAAGCCAATGACACATCGCTCTGGGTTTGTCACTATCATCGGCCGTCCCAATTCGGGCAAGTCCACACTGTTGAACGCGCTGGTGGGCGACAAGCTGGCCATCGTTTCCGACAAGCCGCAGACCACGCGGACCGCCGTCCAAGGCGTGTTGACGATGCCGGACGCGCAGATCGTGTTTATCGATACGCCGGGCATCCACGAGTCGAAAATGCTGATCAACCGGCGCATGATGGATGTCGTGCGCTCGGCCTTGGAGCAGCGCGATCTGATTCTATATCTGACCGACTGCACGGTTCCTTTTGGGCCGCCGGAAAGGGAAGCGCTGGGCGTGTTGAGCAAGGTTTCCACACCGGCGCTGTTGCTGATCACCAAAGTGGATTTGTTGCAGGACAAGCGCTGGCTGCTGCCGCGGATCGATCAGATCAAGGCCTTGCGTGAGTTTGACGACTATCTGCCGGTTTCGGCGGTCAAGGGACAAGGGATGGAATCGCTTCAGCAGGCCATCATCGCGCGCCTGCCGGAAGGGCCGCCGTTCTTTCCTCCCGACTACCTGACGGACCAGCCGGAGCGGTTTCTGGCGGGCGAGATGATTCGGGAGAAGATCCTGGAGGAAACGCGCCAGGAGGTGCCCCACTCGGTGGCGGTGCTGGTGGAAAAATGGGAAGATACACCGAAGTTGACGCGTATTGCGGCGACGATTTTCGTGGAACGCCCAGGCCAGAAAGCGATTCTCATCGGCGCTAAGGGAGCGGCCATGAAGAGGATCGGCAGCGCCGCGCGGCTGGAAATCGAGACCATGCTGGGGAGAAAGGTCTTTTTGGAGTTGTTCGTGAAAGTGAGCGCCGAGTGGCGCGAAAACGAAGAATTTCTTAAAGCCATTGACTGGCGTTCCGCCGGGGGTGGAGAATTGGACTCGGAACCCAAACTTTGACCATCATGAAATTCTTTGCTCTGCTTCTTCTGTTTTCGCTGGTGCTGATACCCGTCTTTGCAGCCGATAAGGCCATCAGCGACGACGCCATATCCGACCAGGTACGCCTGCGGCTGGCCAGCGATCCCGACGTGGGAGCGCGGGCCATCGAGGTTACCGTGAACAATGGGGCGGTCACATTGACTGGCAAAGTCCGCAACGACAAGCAGAAGGACAAGGCGGGCAAGCTAGCCAAAAAAGTCAAAGGCGTGCAAAGCGTGGACAACAAGCTGGTTGTCACTCAGGACTGAGCCCGGGCCCATTTACGATTTTTGACACTGTTCGCTGTAACCGCTACAACTCTATGTTCGCCAATAGTTTAATGAGGTTTCTGGGGATTTTTTGCGCATTCGCCTGGGGCGTGGTTTTACAGGCCCAGGCACCCGCATTAAAGACCGTGTTGGGCGAGATCACTTCTGTCGATGCTTCTGCTAAGCAGATTAAGTTGAAAGCCGACAAAACCGCTACCGGGTACACGGTGCTGGTGGACGAGAAGACGTCTCTGCTTCGATTGGCGCCGGGGGAAACCGATCTCAAGAAAGGGACGCCGATTACCCTGGCAGACGTCGCCAACGGGGACCGGATGCTGGCGCGGGGACCGATTCCGGATGACGCTTCCTCGTTTGCGGCGACAAGAATCGTGATCATGTCCAAGGCGGACATCGCCAAGAAGCAGGAGCGCGATCGCGCCGAATGGCAGAAACGCGGAATCGTGGGCACGGTGTCCGCAGTCAACGCCGATGCCAAGGAAATCACTGTGGCGGCGAGGGGACGAGACGCCAAGACAGTCGTAGTGGATGCGGCGGCGCTGCAGGGCGTAAAGCGCTATGCGGAACAGTCCACCAAGTTCGCCGACGCCAGGCCGGCGCCGGTGGCGCAAATTCAGCCGGGCGATACGATTCGCGTGTTAGGCGACAGGAATGAAGACGGCACACGGATGAAAGCCGAGGAAATTGTCTTTGGGGCGTTCCAAACGATTGCCGCTACCATTTCGTCAATCGATGCAGAGAAAGGATTGGTCCGCGTCCAGGACTTGAACACCAAGAAGCCAGTGGAAGTGACCGTGAGCAAGGACACGTTGGTGCGCCGCATGCCGGCCATGATGGCGCAAGGCATGGCTGCACGAATGCGAGGCGGCGCTCCTCCCAACACCCCGCCTCCGGCCGGTGCGCCGCCTCCGCCTGCCCGCCCGGGCGGCGGCGATCTGGCGCAGATGCTGGAGCGCTTACCGCCAGTTCCCCTGAGTGAGCTCAAGAACGGCGATGCTTTGATTATCAATAGCTCCCGTCCCGCCGATGTTTCGAAAATAACCGCGCTCACGCTGGTGGCCGGAGTGGAGCCGTTTTTGCAAGCCGCGCCGCGGAACGCCGGCGCAATCAATTTGGGCGGTTGGAATCTCGACGGGGGCATACCTGAGCAGTAAAGCCGGGCAATCCATTTACATGATCAAACATTTCTATTTTTTACTGATTTTGTGTTCTGCCGTCGCTTTTGCGCAGAATACCGGGGTTGTCAAGGGCGTGATCACCGACGAATCGGGCGCTCTGGTGCCAGGTGCAAAAGTAACCGCATCCGGGCCCACTGGCATCGTCAAGGCGACCACTTCCTCCAATGACGGCGCTTACATTTTGAGCGGACTGCCTCCCGGTAAAGTCACCGTGCAAGCGTCTTCGCCTGGACTCACCCAGATTCAGCCCGCCGTGGTGGACGTGAGCAGCGCGCCCATCACGCTGAACATCCCCCTCCGCGTCGTGCTGGAAAAACAGGAAGTAACGGTGCAGGAGAACACCGGGCCGACGATCGCGGTCGATCCCACCCAAAATGCCGGTGCTTTGGTACTGCGCGGCGCGGATTTGGATGCCCTCTCCGACGACCCCGACGATCTGCAGTCGGACTTGCAAGCGCTGGCCGGTCCCGCCGCGGGCCCCAACGGCGGCCAGATCTATATTGACGGCTTTACCGGCGGCCAACTGCCGAACAAAGACGCGATCCGCGAGATCCGCATCAACCAGAATCCGTTTTCGCCGGAGTACGACAGGATCGGCTTCGGAAGAATTGAGATCCTAACCAAGCCCGGCACCGATAAGTTTCGCGGAACGGCTTACTTCAACTACGGCAACGATATTTTCAACTCGCGAAATCCGTTCTCGGCCGTGAAGCCACCGTTCGATTTGAAGGAATTTGGCGGCAATCTCAGCGGACCGGTGGGCAAGAAGGCGTCTTTTTTTCTCGATGTGGACCGGCGCCTGATTGACAACAGCGGCGTGGTGAACGGAACCAATTTGAGTGGCCCTTTCTCCGACGTCTTGACCGAACCCTTTCGCCGCCTACGTGTCAGTCCTCGTCTGGACTACCAACTAAACTCCAACAACACGCTCACCATGCGCTACGCCTACACCAAGAACTTGCAGGAAAACCAGGGAGTAGGCGGCTTCAACATCGCTTCCCGCGCCTACAACTCTCTGTCGGAAGAACAGAGCGTGCAAATCACGGAGACGTCCGTTTTGAGCGCCAAGGTGATTAACGAAACGCGCTTCCAATACCTGCACAACCTCAACGGTCAAGATGCCATAACTCTTGGGCCTTCCATTAACGTGCAGGGAGCCTTTAACGGTGGCGGCTCGGGTGTCGGGCGATACGCGGATGTGGAAAATCACTACGAGATTCAGAACTACACGTCCATCGCTGCCGGAGTGCATAGCTGGAAGTTTGGTGTTCGCCTCCGGGCCGTTTCTCTGAATAATTTCTCGACCAGTAATTTCCTGGGAACTTACACTTTCACTTCCCTTCAGCAATATCAACAGCAGACGCCAAGCTTGTTCACGATCAACGCGATCAACATCGGCAGTCCTTTGGTGCATGTCGGTCAGGTGGATGCCGGTATTTTCGTGAACGACGATTGGCGCGTTCGGCCCAATCTGACGCTCAGCCTGGGGTTGCGCTACGAAATGCAGACCAATATCCGCGACAAAGCGGATATCGCGCCCCGCATCGGGTTCGCTTGGGCGCCCGGCAGCGCTGCCATGAAGGCCTTTCAGCGTCCCAAGATCGTGATCCGTGGCGGCTTCGGTATTTTCTATGACCGCTTCTCGGAAAGCAGCGTTTTGACGGCGGAGCGTTTCAACGGTCTCAACCAGACGTCCTATCAGGTTCTGAATCCTACTTATCCGGCGATTCCAACTCAGGCGGACCTCCAAGCCGCGCAATCGAGGGTCTATCAGATCGACCATAGCCTGCGGGCCCCTTACGTCATGCAGTCAGCCATCGGCGTCGAGCGTCAGTTACCGCGCAACACCACTCTTGCCGTCACGTACACCAACACGCACGGGCTGCACCAGCTTCTGACGCGGGATGTCAACGCCCCTATCCAGGGGACGGGAGGTTTTTACGGCACGCCGGCCGTTCTGCCGTATCCCAGCCAGGGGCCGATTTACAACTATGAATCGTCCGGCTTGTATAACCAAAACCAGCTCATGACGAATGTCAACACAAGGGCCACGAAAAATATCAGTCTGTTTGGCTTCTACCAGTTGAGTTACGCCAAGAGCAATACCGACGGGCTGGGGACGTTTCCTGCGAATCAATACAATCTAGCCGCCGAATATGGCCCAGCCAGCAGCGATGTCCGTAACCGTGGCGTAATTGGCGGCTCCGTTACCACCTGGTGGGATCTGCGCGTGAGTCCGTTTATTCAGGCGCAGAGTGGCGCCCCGTTCAATATCATCACCAGCACCGACCTGTATGGCGATTCGCTGTTCAACGTCTCGCGCCCGGGTATTCTGCCCGTGGGTTCAACCAAGGCGGGTCTGATTTCCACGCCTTATGGTCTGCTCGATCCCAACCCCACACCTGGTGAGACTTTCATCGGCCGCAACGCCGGGCGAGGCCCCGGCCAACTCACCGTCAATCTGCGTCTGTCCAAGACCTTCGGTTTCGGTCCCGCCAAGGAGGGTGCGGCAGGTGCCGGTGGCTTCGGTGGACCGGGTGGCCCCCCTGGCGGGCATGGTCCGGGAGGCGGCGGAAGAGGCGGAATGATGATGGGCGGAATGGGTCCCGGTGGCATGGGCGGTGGCTCCACCAACAAACGCTACAACCTGACCGTCTCCATATCCGCCCGCAACGTCTTTAACCACGTTAACGACGGTCCCATCATCGGCAACCTGCTGTCTCCGCAGTTCGGACAAGCCAATTCGCTCGCCGGGGGCTTCGGGGCATTTGCCGAAAATGCCAATAACCGTCGGCTGGAGTTGCAGGCGCGCTTTAGTTTCTAAGGGGTTCTGTGGGCGACTCTTGTTACACTGAATCTTGCCCCATGGCCATCAGTAAAGAACTGCTCGAGATCCTGGTTTGCCCGCTTTGCAAGGCCACGGTTGAGTTGAAACCCGATGGCAGCGGATTGAAATGCGTTCAATGTAAACGGGTCTACCCGGTGCGCGACGACATCCCCGTCATGCTGATCGACGAAGCCAAAGTGGAGGAGTAGCCACCGCTGCACGGATGGACCACGTTCTCGATCGTCTTCCTTCCGGCTCACGCGTAGCAGTGCTGCGCTTGCGCTCCTTGGGAGATTGCGTCCTGACCACGCCGGCTGTAACTTTGCTGAAACGCGCCCGGCCGGATTTGGAACTGGCGGTGGTGGTGGAAGATGCGTTTGCCGCGGTGTTCACCGGCAATCCGGCGGTGGACCGGATTTTCAGCCCGCGGGCCGCGGAATTGGTTCGCTGGCGACCTGTTTTGACGCTCAACTTGCACGGCGGAACTCGCAGTATTTCCCTAACCGTTGCGGCCCGATCGCGGTTTCGCGCCGGATTCGGACACTTCCGCTTCCAGCCGATTTATAACGTCCGCATTCCGCGCGCGCAGCAGATTCTCGGTGTGGAACGGCCGGTGCATACGGCGGAACATCTGGCGTCGGCGATGTTTTATTTGGGTGTGCCGCAATCCGACGTGCCCCGCGCTTGTTTGTACGCCACGCGTCCGGAACCCGGCAACTACGCGGTATTGCATCCGTTTGCTTCCCAGGCAGCCAAGACCTGGGCGCCGCCGAATTTTGTGCAAGTAGCGCGG
>Ga0075030_100006648_pt1 | contig 10340 bp, 5 predicted proteins | sample LitLauG_LLR_2012_FD_71393 | JGI IMG/M metagenome (GOLD analysis project Ga0075030, IMG submission 71393) | Freshwater sediment microbial communities from Pennsylvania, USA - Little Laurel Run_MetaG_LLR_2012 | ecosystem: Environmental > Aquatic > Freshwater > Creek > Sediment | place: USA...
CTGCTTCATTTCACTCTGCACACGGTGATGCACAACCTGGCCGAAGGCATGATCCTGGTCACCGTCATTCTTGTCCTGTTTCTGCTGAATGTTCGCGCCGCGCTTATCGTTGCGCTGACCATTCCGTTTTCGCTGCTCTTTGCTTCGATATGGCTGGACTTGACCCACATTCCAGCGAACCTTCTCTCGCTGGGCGCGCTGGATTTTGGAATGGTGGTGGACGGCGCGGTGGTCATGGTCGAAAACATCGTTCGACACATAAGTAAGATGAACAACGGGTCCGGGTCGGCGAGCAATAAAACACCCGGAGAGGTGATCCAAGAGGCTGCGCATGAAGTGCAGAGGCCGGTCTTTTTTGCTATCGCCATCATCATCACCGCCTACCTGCCAATCTTCACGCTACAGCGCGTCGAGGGCCGGCTCTTCCGGCCCATGGCTTGGACGGTCGCGTTCGCCCTGCTCGGTGCCATGACTTTTTCCGTCCTCATCGCTCCGGTGCTGGCGGCGGTATTTTTTCGCAATGGCGTCAAAGAGCGGCGCAACCGGGTGATGGATTATCTGACCGAGCGCTACCGCGAGCGTCTGCGCTGGGCAGTTCAACATCGCTGGGTCGTGGCTGCGATTGGCATCGCGGCTCTGGCCGGAACGATCTTCCTGGGTTTTGGTGGGGTCATTGGTGCCGAGTTCTTGCCTCATCTCGACGAGGGCGCCATATGGGCACGTGGCACTTTGGCTAATAGTACAAGTCTCTCGGAAGGCGAGAAGTTCACCACCAATGCCCGTTATGTTTTCGCCTCGTTCCCCGAGGTGAAAACAGTCGTGTCGCAAACCGGCCGCCCCGATGATGGAACCGATACGGGCGGATTCGGCAACACCGAATATTTCGTCGACTTGAAACCGCACGATGAATGGCGCCCCGTATTTCACAAAAACAAGGAGGAATTGATCGCCGCCATGAACCTTGCGCTGGAGAAATACCCGGGCGCGATCTGGAACTTCTCTCAGCCCATCGAAGATAACGTGGGCGAAACGATGACGGGCACCAAGGGTTCTCTCGCGCTCAAGATATTTGGCGACGACCTGAAAGTTCTCGAGCAGAAGGGCGAGGAAGTCACCGCCGTCATGTCCAACATCTCGGGTATGCATGACGTGAAGCTCTTACGCGATTTTGGCCAGCCGAATCTTGACTTGACGATCGACCGCCGCCAGGCCGCTCGCTTCGGGATCAACGTCGCGGACATTCAAGACGCTGTCCAGACCGCCGTAGGCGGCAATGCGGTCAGTCAGGTGCTGATCGGCGAACAGCGCTACGACGTGGTCGTGCGATACCAAGCTCCCTTCCGCAACACTCAGCAGGCCATCGAACGAGTTCGTCTGCTCTCTCCCACAGGCGAACGCGTATCCCTGGCGCAATTAACCAGCGTGGAAGTCAAGGACGGCGCCTATGACATCTTCCGCGAAGGCAACACCCGGTACGTAGCCGTGACGTTCAACGTGAGAGGCCGCGATCTCGGCACCACCGTCGAAGACACGATCAAACAGATCGGCCAAAAAGTGAAACTTCCCTCGGGCTACCACCTTGGCTGGTCCGGCGAATACGAGAGCGAAAAACGTGCGGAAGCCCGATTAGCTCTAATCGTGCCGCTGACCATCCTCGTCATCTTCATCATTCTGTACACCATGTTTCGCTCGTACAAATGGGCGCTCCTGATTCTGCTGAACGTCGCCCTGGCTCGCGTCGGAGGCTTCCTCGCCCTGCTGATCACCGGAACATATCTCAGCGTGTCCTCGGGCGTGGGCATGCTGGCGCTATTCGGAGTGTCAGTGCAAACCGGCGTCATCATGCTCGAATACATCAACCAACTCCGCGCCCGCGGTTACTCGATCCAGGACGCCGCTGTGGAAGGCGCTGTCCTGAGACTTCGCCCAATCATGATGACCATGCTCGTGGCAACCCTGGGGCTACTGCCTGCCGCGCTGTCGCATGACATCGGATCAGATTCGCAGAGGCCCTTCGCAATTGTGATTGTTGGCGGTCTGATCTCCGATCTGCTCCTGAGCATTGTCCTGTTGCCAACGTTCTACGTCTGGATCGCAAGAGACGGCGATCAACTTCCGGAACCGGAGGCGGCCCTTGAATAGTCCTACATTGCTCCGGAAGGTCCGTGCAGCTTTGATTATGTTCAGGCTGCTGGCGTGTACGCTGGCCGGGACGGCATTCGGCCAGAGCGGTGCGCCGACAACCATCACACTCGACGAGGCCATTCAGATGGCGCTCCAGCACAATCACAACATGCTGGCGGCGCGCACCACGATTCTGCAAAGCGAGGCCGACGAAAAAACGGCTAACCTGCGGCCGAATCCGTCGCTGTTCGCAGACTGGGAATATCTGCCGCTCGGGTCGCCGGCAAAACAAAATCCCGATGTGTACGGAGGCCAGTCCACAGCCGACTATCTGCATAACAACACCGAAGGCGACATTGGGCTCAGTTACCTGATTGAACGCGGCAAGAAGCGGCAACATCGCGTGCAGGCGGCGAAGGACATCACCGCGCAAACGAAATCCCTGGTCACCGACAACGAGCGCACGCTCACATTCAATGTTGCCTCGCTATTTGTGAATGTGCAGCTTGCCAAATCGACGCTCGAACTCGCGGAAAAAGACCTGAAGAGCTTCCAGCAGACGGTCGACCTCGGCGAACTGCGCTACAACAAAGGCGCCATCAGTGAGGACGATTACTTGAAGATCAAGCTGCAGCTCCTGCAGTTTGAGACCGACTATCAACAGGCCCAACTGGCGAAGGTACAAGCGCTGTCCGATCTTCGGCAGTTGCTCGGCTACGAATCCGTTGCTCCTGACTACGATGTCGCTGGTGCCTTCGGCTACGAGCCACTCAAGGGGAACCTGGAAGACTTCCAATTGAAAGCCATGCAAAACCGCCCCGATCTTCGAGCGGCGCAACAGGGAGTAACGGCGGCACGCAGCCAGTACGAGGTGCAGAAGACGATTGGCAAGCCGGACGTTACAGTGCAGGCGAACTATTCTCACGTCAATGCCATCAACGCCACGACCATCTATGCGAGCATCCCGCTTCCCATATTCAACCGGAATCAGGGCAATATCGAACACACGCGGATCGCAATCACGCAAGCGCAAGAGCAGGAGAAAGCCGCGAACGGGCAGGTATTGACTGATGTCCACGATGCTTACGAGGGACTTCGGGCGAGCGACCATGTGATCCAGCTCTATCGCTCCGGCTATCTCGATGTAGCGCAGAAAGACCGGGACATCAGCGAATATGCGTACAAGCGAGGGGCCGCCAGCTTGCTCGATTTCCTGGACGCAGAACGCAGCTATCGCGCGACTCAGCTTGCCTACCGGCAAGCCTTGGCTTCATACTTGCTCGCGCTCGAACAAATGCGCGAGGCGGTTGGCGTGAGAGCACTGCCCTGAGTTCATGATCGCCGTCTTAGCTAGGTCCAAATCGACATGGCGTAGCTGGAAGCAAGCCGAAGGAGCGGATGATTGAACAAGCAAGACGTTCGCAGGCGCATCGAGGAAGTTGGTATCATCCCGTCCATCCGCGTGTCCACTACCGAGGATGCGCTCTTCGCTGCGGAGGCCGTGGCTGGCGGCGGCATTCCGATTATTGAAGTAACGTGGACTGTTCCGGAGGCAATCCGCGTCATTGATCATGTCGTCAAGCACGCTCCTGATGTCATCGTCGGTGCGGGCAGCGTGCATGACGTCGACACAGCGCAGCGGTGCCTTGATGCTGGCGCGAAGTTTCTTTCCAGTGATGGTCTCGATCCAGACACTGTCCGGTTCGCGGTGCAGAAAGAAGTGGTCGTGATTCCCGGAACTCTTACGCCCACCGGAGTCATCACTGCCTGGAAGCTCGGACCAGACTTCGTCAAGGTCGTTCCGTGCGGGCACATCGGTGGCGATAGTTACATCCGAGATCTCAAGGCTATGTTCCCCGCCATCCCGATGATAGCCGCCGGTGGCGTGAATCAGCGAACTGCGTTCAGCTTCATCGCCGCCGGGGCAGTCGCCTTGGGCATTGGGGGAGAGTTAATCCCGAGAGAAGCCATCCGGAGACGGCAGCCAGACCGAATCGCGGAACTGGCCCGCAGATTCTTGAATGCCGTGAGCAGCGCTCGGGACAGGTAACAGTGCGGGCGCTCCTGTCGGATTGGGAGCAGTGAGTGCGGTGGCATCGAGTCTTGGCGGGTCGCTTGTGAATCGATATTTCGAGGTGCTATCCGGGAGTGTGGCGACTTTCACGCCGATTCCAGGCTGACGAGAATCATTCCAACCATGGCTCCGCAAAGCATCATTGAAGCCGTGCCAAAGTATGTCGACTAGCCTGATCTCCAGCCGAGCATGAAACTAGTGGTGATGATCATCGCGGTTGAAGAGACTTTCCGGTGAAGAGGGGACTGAAAGCCGAGCAGGCATACCGGATCGCCGCAGACCCGAACTTCTTAAGTTTCGCAATACCTGCCTTGAGTCAATGCTCATCCCAATCGCTCATTCGGATGAGCATGGGATTCGGCCCCTCCGATAGCCGCATGATGTAGCAACCGTCGGATAAATAGCGCTGGCCGGGTGCAAAATTCAACAGTTCGTAATCCGTCTGTTCCTGCACCTCCATCATGTCGATCAGATCGAGGAGATGATCGCGGTAGAAATTCCGCTCCATGAGCATCAGGGCATCCGTAAGCAGGGCTACGACGGTGCCTGTTTTGGAAGCGATTCGGCGGTCATTCTTCCGGTACTCCTTGTTCACCACTACCGGACGTTTTCCGCCCATCTTCGGAGCCACCGTTTTCGGCCCAGGCTCGCGCCGCTCGGTGAAGATCGTCACAACCACGTTTCGTACTGGGGCGGGCTGCGCTCTGGTCGCGATGCACTAGTTCGCCAGGGACGGTACAACCAATCTGCTCATCTGAAGACAGGACTCGAGTTGCGACGTGGATCAGCCCTGGAAGATTCTGCACCCGAATAGCGCTGCGCTCCGGTTGGATAATTCCCTCCGCCGCCCAGTTACAAAGCAACCGGCTGACTGTGTACAGTGTGGTCCCAGCCAACTGTGCGAGTTCTTCACACGAGAGGTCGATGGGCTGGCGGCTCTCACAACGTTCCGATTGCACAATCAAGCGCAGCAGGACCCGGGCCAATCGCTGCGGGACTCGCTCGGTGGCCAGTTCATGAAAGCGGCACTCCGTCATACGAAGACGGCGAACAAGAAAGCGTGTAGCATTACTCTGCAATGTAGGGAACCGCCGAACGAACCCCTCGAACACTCCCACATCCCAGGTCAACACTTGGCAGCGGCCCATAGCTTGTGCCGTAAACATGTGGTTACTTCCCATCGCGAGCCCCATCCCGTCTAGAACTTCACCCGGACCAGCAAGGTGGAGAATTACCAGCTTCCCAGCCCGGTTGGAACGAATCGTCTTCACGCGACCGGAGGCAACCGCATAAATGAGGCCCACGGGATCGTCCTCGCGGAACATGGTGTCGCCGCGCAAGAAAACTCGCTCTTGCGCTCTCATCGCGATCTCTCCACATTCGAAAAGAGAAAGGTCCCTGAAGAGTTCAATCCGCTTCACGACGCGGGTTATGCTGTCGAGAGTGGTCTGGGGAGAGTTTGCCCTCGCGGATACCGCTGCCCGGCGTCCCGGTGCCACACTTCCGCGCTTCGCCGTCGTCAGTCGCGCCGTCCGCCGACCTGGTTGTTGCTGTCGTAAAGAAGGAGAGGGGGCCCCGACGTCGGGAATGGTGGAGAGTACAGCAGAGACAGATCCGAGACTGTTACTGATTGCCATTGCCGCTCCCGCGAGCATTTCGCTGCGAACTATCACTAGCGGCCCGAGCTCTTGGCTTGAGACCGTCCGTAAATTACGCAGCTGCCCAAGAACTTGCCTTGTCTAGAGTGCTTGACACCTGTAGGGGCCGATTCGGGGGAGACAACTTACGATCAAAGAACCGTAGGAACGAAGGAGCGTTGGTTCGACACCGTCCCGGGGGGTTGGCGGCGGTTGCAAGATAGCTGTTACTAAGCCTATTTTGCAGCTTCTCGAACGGGAGTCTTCAGGCCTGGAACACCCTACTCCGTGCGTTTCCTTAAACTCTATAGCATAGTGCGGTCTGCTCCACCCGCCCCACCGTGCGGCCCGTCACGGTTCCCTGTGACTGCGGTCACGTCTTGTCTCCGCACAAAGACATCGGGCTGACGCCTCCTGTATTCCAGGGAAGGTAACCGATCACGCCAATGCTTGGGGCGTTTTCGCGTTCAGGAGGAACATCTTGAAGCGCAACTTTATTTGCATTCTCACTGTCCTGCTCTGTTGGATGGCAATCCCGTCCTCTGGGCAAGTCGCAACGACACATAAGATTCCCACAGCGGCCCAAGTCGCGATGCAGAAGAAGCCCATGAACCGGAAGGGCGTCAAGCGGGGAACAACCAATACCGATCGCTGGCAGGCGGCCATTAAGCACGCCGACCATCGCGCGGCCCGCATGCGCACAGAGCGCAAGGGGGTTAAGTAGCTATGAAACGCCTACTCACTCTCTTTGCAACTCTGCTGATGTTCAGCGTGTTCGCGGCGGCGCAAGCGACGAATGTCCCAACATGCAACGGGTTCGACGCGACGACTGGTGCCCCAACTGACCAGGCCACAAACTCAACGCTCTGCACAGATTATTTCGGTGTTGCAAACTGGGCAAACAGTCCTCTCCCTGCTGGCACGATCACGGGCTACACACTGATCAGTCCCGGATCGGGATACGCCAATCCACAAGTCGTCATTACTGACATCACGGGCAGCGGTGCCACAGCTACCGCTACGTTTGATTCTACGGGCGCAATCACCGGGATCACGGGTAGCACGTTCCCGAACTACACCATGCCGATGATCAGCATCGTTGATGTTGGCGTGGGTGGTGCAATCGGCGCCCCAACTTGTGGGGGCGCTGGACAACCTGTTTGCGGTTCCGGCGCAATGGCCACGGCGATCATCACCGCACCATTCACAGCCGGAACTGGTATGTTGAAATTCCAGGATGCGCTACCTGATCTGAAAGCGGCTATCGCAACTCCTGACATAACCACATTCCCCGGCTCCGACTTCTACGTCATCGGACTCGTCGAGTACACAACGCAGATGCATGCGAGTCTACCGCTGACAACCCTGCGCGGGTATTGCCAACTCGCCAACAGCATGGCGACGACTTGCTCGGGTAATTCTTATCTTGGACCTGTCATTGTGGCACAGAAGAATCGACCAGTTCGCGTCCTGTTCAAAAACCTGCTGCCAACTGGTACTGGTGGGAACCTGTTCATCCCGATGGACTCGACCTACATGGGAGCCGATCCTCTTCACCAGAATCGCGCCACGCTCCACCTGCACGGCGGGGCGACTCCATGGATCAGCGACGGAACGCCGCATCAGTGGACCGTCCCTGAAGGGGACACACCACTGAATGGCGCAAGCACGCAGCCTGTGCCCGATATGTACTTTGCTGGTGGCAGCATCGTGCCGTATTGCAGCGCGACGGTGACGAGCAACTGCTATCCCAACGGAGCATTCACCGGAGGGACCTTTGCTCTTCCAGGCGGCGCGACGACCACGCCGACGCCCGGAGACATGACGTTCTACTGGACGAACCAGCAGGGTGGACGGTTGATGTTCTACCACGACCACGCCTACGGCATCACTCGGCTGAACGTCTATGTCGGAGAGGCTGCAGGGTATCTCCTCTATGATCCGGTTGAGGAAGCTGCACTTGCAACTGCCGGAATGCCCGGCAGCATCACCGCTGGCGACCTTGCGCACCTGATCCCGCTGGTCATTCAGGACAAGACCTTCGTCCCGAGTCCAGCGCAGATCGGTATGACGGACCCAACGTGGAAGGCTTTCGGTACGAAGCCCGGAACATTCAACACTGGTGACCTGTGGTTCCCGCACGTCTACATGCCAAACCAGAACCCGAACGATCCGTTGGGGGGCGCAAGCGGACTTGGCCATTGGGACTACGGTGCATGGTTCTTCCCGCCGCAGACCAGTCTTACGGCTGGCCCGGGCGGTGCGGTAACTATTCCATGCACATCTGCCCTATATCCCGGTCAACTGCTGCAACCGCTTGCCTCGAACAACAACATGGGTGGTTGCCCCATCATCCCGAATCCGTCTGGCACGCCAGAGGGGTTCATGGATACGCCAATCGTCAATGGCAAAGCATATCCTGTACTCCACGTTGCTCCTGAGGCGTATCGTTTCAAGATTCTAAGCGCGGGCAATGACCGCTCCTGGAACCTATCGTGGTTCATCGCCGACCCGACGCAGTTGGTAAACGGCTCTCCCACGGAAGTGGCCATGCTGCCTGCGGTTCCTCCATCGACTGGCAGCCCTGTGCCGCTCTGTGGTTCCATCAATCCCATCGCAGTTCCAATGCTCGACCTCGGCCTGGCGACTGGCATGCTCGATGGGACTGGCAATCCACTGAACGGTACTGGTCTCCCCGCTGGCTGCTGGCCGAACTATGGCCCACAACCCGGCATCCCGAAGCCGCAGGCAATGTGGGCGGCTGATGGCAGGGCTGGCGGCGCTCCTGATCCGCGCAATGCAGGTCCGGCATGGGTACAGATCGGCAGCGAGGGAGGATTGCTCCCCGCTCCGGTTGTGATCCCACCGACAGCCATCAACTATGAACAGAACACGCGGAGCATCACCATTGGCAGCGTTGCCGTGCATGGTCTGTGGTTGGGACCAGCGGAGCGGGCTGATGTCATCGTGGACTTCTCAAAGTTCGCAAACAAAACGCTCATCCTCTACAACGACGCGCCCGCCCCGGCTCCAGCCATCGACTCGCGGCTGGACTTCTTCACCGATGACGGGGACCAAACGCCTATCGGCGGTGCGCCGAACACGCCTGCTGGCTACGGGCCAAACACCCGCACCATCATGCAAGTCGTCGTGGACGGGCAACCTTCTGGCGGACCGCTCAATCTTCCGGCGCTGAAGGCCGCGTTCGCATCGACCGCAACGACACCCGGAATCTTTGCGGCGACTCAACCGACCACCATCGTGCCCGAACCCGCGTACAACTCGGCCTATAACAGTGTATTCCCGCCGAAGTATTCCGGCATCGGGGACAACAGCATGACGTTCACGCCAATCGCGCCTTTGACCTTCGAGTCGCTGCTGGCCGCGGAACCGTCAGCATGCACCGGAACCACGACACCTCCAGTGCAATGCGGGACGTTTAACCACAAGGCCATCCAGGAACTCTTCACGCCGGACTATGGCCGGATGAACGCCACGCTTGGCACCGAGTTGCCGAACGTCAACTTCCAGAACCAGACGACCATCCCGCTCGGCTACGTCGATCCCGCAACGGAGATCGTCCGGCAGGGCGACACGCAACTCTGGAAGATCACCCACAACGGAGTGGACAGCCACTTCATCCACTTCCACCTGTTCAACGTCCAAGTTATCAATCGCGTGGGATGGGACGGTTCGCTCCGTCCGCCCGATGCGAATGAAATGGGATGGAAGGACACAGTCCGGATGAACCCGCTGGAGGATGTTCTCGTCGCCCTGCAGCCGATCACTCCGCAACTGCCGTGGCCTATCCAGAACAGCGTGCGCCTCAATGATGTGACGGGCAGCAACATGTTCACCAACCTCGACCCATTCACCAATGGGGGCGCGGTCACAGTCGACGGCGCGACCAACTTCGGTTGGGAGTACGTGTGGCACTGCCACATCCTCGGGCACGAAGAAAACGACATGATGCGACCGATCCTGTTCCAGGTGCCGCCGCCCGCACCGTCCAATGCGGTCGCTACGACCGCTGCGGCTGGTGGAGTTGACATCTCTTTCGTCGATAACTCGGCGAGCGAGACTGGCTTCACTATCGAGAGCGACAGTGATTCTACGTTTCCAACTCCTGCGGCTGCGACTCGGAACACGATTCACGTCGCAGCGAGTCCGAAAGTCAACGCTGTAGGCGAGGGTACTGACTTCGGGTCAACGATCACAGTAAATGACCCGACGCCGCTTGTATCGGGAGTCCCCATTTTCTACCGTGTCCAAGCTGAAGATGACGGCTTCAAGTTGCCGTTTGAGCAGAGCTACAACACCACTTCGAAGCTGCTCTCTGCCTGGTCTAACGTTGCGACAATCACGCCTCTTCCGATTGCCGTAATCTCGCCGACTGCCCTTGCCTTTGGGTCAGTTCCAGTTGGCACCAGCACGACGACTCTGGCGAATGGTTCGCCGGCGGCAGTCGTGATCTCCAACCTCGGCACCGCCCCGCTGAGTATCAA
>Ga0075030_100006651_pt1 | contig 10337 bp, 11 predicted proteins | sample LitLauG_LLR_2012_FD_71393 | JGI IMG/M metagenome (GOLD analysis project Ga0075030, IMG submission 71393) | Freshwater sediment microbial communities from Pennsylvania, USA - Little Laurel Run_MetaG_LLR_2012 | ecosystem: Environmental > Aquatic > Freshwater > Creek > Sediment | place: USA...
ACCGGCGGCGGCAATATCAATCTCAGCGGCACGATGACCGATTCCACGGCCAGCAATGCGACCCTCACATCCAATAATGTCATCAGCGGATCGGGCAATATCGGGAACGGCAACATGGCCTTGGTGAACAACGGATCCGTCATATCGAACACTGGCGGCACCCTCACGGTGAACACGCCTGGCGGATTCACCAATAACGCGACCACGACCGTCACCAACAGCAGCGTCCTGTCAGTGAATGGATCGGCGATGACCAACACCGGCACGGCAACCATTGACGCGGGCAGCAGTCTGGCTGTCACAGGTGGCAGTGGCCACTACACCGGGACCGCTGGCAACACCACCGTGAGCGGAACCTTGAGCGCGACGGTGGTGGACATCCAGGGCGGTTCGCTCCGGGGCAGTGGCACCGTCCAAGGCACGCTGCAGAACGCCGGTACGCTCAATCCCGGCAATCCAACCGGAACGCTGAACCTGACTGGGAACTACGCGCAGACTTCCGGCGGGACACTTGGCTTGCAATTGGGCGGCACGACCGCGGGCCTTTTCAGCCAGATGGTGGCCACCGGGAGCATGACATTGGACGGCACGATTACTGCGACTCTGGTTGGTTCTTTCAATCCCCAATCCGGAAACTTTTTCGACGTCTTGGTGGCCACGGGGTATAGCGGCGATTTTGCCACCTTTAACCTTCCATCACTCAATGCGGGGCTGGCCTGGCAGCACAGCTTGTTCAATCTCGGCGGCGGCGAGGAGTCTTACCGCCTGTCGGTTGTTCCCGTGCCAGAGCCGGGTTCACTTTTCCTGTTGGTTACAGCCATTGCCGGGCTTTGCGCACACAGGTACCGGAGCAAGTGCAGGAACAAACATGCCGGTGCCCTCGCATAGGAGCAATAAGGATCACTTTGCCGATCTTTGCCTGATGCACGGCGTGCCGGTCCCGATTGAAAACGACCCCACAGGCAACAATTCGTTTTGCTTCCAGAAGCGCGTGGCAAAGGACGTGGAGCTTTTCGACCTCGACGACGCAGGCGAAGCGTTGCCCGCTGGAAAATAGCGCGCTCCCGCCCACGCACCCTTTCCTCTCGCTTCTGAGTCCGGCGGCGGATACCCCTCTGTCCCGATGCCAGACAGTGAGGCGGATACGTGTCGCAAGCTTGTCGTCCCCCGGCTTCAGCAGGCCGGCTGGGATCGCGAACCGCATTCAATTGCCGAACAGCGTTCGATTACGGACGGTCGGATCATTCCCGTGGGGAAAGGCTTCATCCGAAAGCCGCCGAAGCGCGTGGATTTTCTGCTCCGCTACGCGCGCGATTTTCCGCTCGCGGTCGTCGAGGCGAAGGCGCTCTGCAAGGCCGCTGCAGACGGTCTGCAACAGGCGAAGGACTACGCCGCGATGCTTGGCTTGAAATTCGCCTACGCGACAAACGGCTCGGAAATCATTGAGTTCGATTCCTTCACCGGACTCGAAACATCGCGCACGGATTATCCCACGCCCGCAGAGCTGTGGCAGCGGTATCGCGCGGGGAACGGCATCACGGACCCGCAGAGCGCGGAGCGCCTGCTGGCCCCGTTCAATCACGCCGTCGGCAAGGAGGATCGCTACTATCAGACGATTGCCGTGAACCGTACCGTCGAGGCCATCTTGAAAGGCCGGCGTCGCCTGCTGCTCACGATGGCCACCGGCACGGGGAAAACGCCGACCGCCTTTCAGATTTGCTGGAAGCTGTGGAATGCCCGCTGGAATCGCACCGGCGAGCATCGCCGCCCGCGCATCCTCTACCTTGCAGACCGCAACATCCTCGTGGATCAGCCGAAGGACGGCATCTTCGCCGCATTCGGCGATGCGCGCCTCAAGATCGAATCCGGCGAAGTCGTGAAAAGCCGCGAGATGTATTTCGCGATCTACCAGTCGCTCGCGGAGGACGAGCGCCGGGCGGGCCTTTTCAAATCATTCCCGCCGGATTTCTTCGACCTCATCATCGTGGACGAATGCCACCGCGGCAGCGCGCGCGACGACAGCTCGTGGCGCGTCATCCTCGAACATTTCGAGCCCGCCTTTCAGCTCGGCATGACGGCCACGCCGCTGCGCGAGGACAATCGCGACACGTATCTCTATTTCGGAAATCCGCTCTACGAATACAGCCTGCGCCAGGGCATTGATGACGGCTTCCTCGCGCCCTACCGCGTGCATCGCGTCGTCACCGAATGGGACGCCGCCGGATGGCGTCCGAGCCGTGACGAACTGGATCGCTACGGACGCGCCATTCCCGACGAGGAATATCAGACAAAGGACTTCGAGCGCGCCGTCGCCCTGCGCGCGCGCACCGAGGCCATCGCGCAGCATCTCACGGACTTCCTGAAAAAGGGCGGTGACCGTTTTGCGAAGACCATCGTCTTCTGCGTGGATCAGGAGCACGCAAGCGAGATGCGCGCCGCGCTGAACAACCTCAACGCCGACCTCGTGAAGCAGCATCCCGATTACGTCTGCCGCGTCACGTCCGACGAAGGCACGTATGGGCGCGGGCACCTCAGCCGCTTTCAGGACGTGGATACGAAAGTCCCGGCCATCCTCACCACGTCGCAGCTTCTCACGACCGGCGTGGACGCGCCCACCTGCAAGAACGTCGTCCTCGCCCGCGTCGTCGGCTCCATGTCCGAGTTCAAGCAAATCATCGGGCGCGGAACGCGCGTCCGCGACGACTACGGCAAACTCTGGTTCAACATCCTCGACTACACCGGCTCCGCCACGCGGCTCTTTGCCGATCCGGCATTCGACGGTGACCCGATGAAGCTCACGCAGGAGGAAATGGACGCCGCTGGCAATGTCGTGAAAACCACGGTGGAGGACGAGGAAATCAACCGTGATCCCGCACTCGAATGCGAAGGCACTCCGACCATCCACGAGCCGCCACCGGCGGAGCATCGCAAGTTCTACTTCGACGGCGGGCAGGTCGAAATCGCCGCGCACCTCGTCCATGAACTGGATCCGGACGGCAGGCAGCTCCGCGTCATCCGCTACACCGATTACGCTGCGAACAGCATTCGCACCCTCTGCCCCACCGCACCCGAGCTGCGGGCCGAATGGGCCGACCCGGAGAAGCGTTCCGAAATCATCCGCCGCCTTCAGGAGCGCGGCATTGATTTCACCGAACTCGCCGACGCCGCGCAGCAGCCCGACGCCGATCCATTCGACCTCCTCTGCCATCTCGCCTTCAACGCCCCGCTCCGCACCCGCCGCGAACGCGCGCAGCAGCTCCGCGAGAACCGGAAGGACTTCTTCGCCCAATACGGACCAGAGGCCAGGCAGATTCTCGGCGAGCTGCTCGAAAAATACGCCGAGCACGGAGCCGCGCAGTTTGTCTTGCCGGACGTGTTGAAAGTGCCGCCGGTTTCCCGGCACGGTCAGGTTGGCGACATAATCAAAGTCTTCGGCGGCGCTGATAAACTCCGCGCAGCAGTGAACGAACTGCAAACACTCCTCTACGCGGCATGAGCAATGGCTTGCGGAATGGGAATGGGAATGGCATTTGTTCTGTCATGAGCACCACCATCACCCTCGACCCCGCCGGTCGTCTCGTTCTTCCCAAGGCCATGCGTGACCGGCTGCACCTGCGTGCGGGAGCCCGCCTCAAAGCCGACCTCGTCGCCGACAAAATCGAGCTGACACCGGAACCGGATGCCGATGTGCGCATCGAGCGCCGGGGAAAACGCATGGTCATCGTGGGAGGCCCGCCTTTCGATGCCGTCAAGGCGGTCAAGGCGGCGCGGGAGGAATACGATGAGCGTCTGGCGCGACGGGTTCGCGGAAAGCAATGAATGCCGCCGATTCCTCCGTGCTGGTCGCCGCGCTTGTGCAGAGCGAGCCGCATCACCGGGCGTGCAGCGCGCTGCTCGACAAGGCGGGCATGTGCGTCTATTCCCACGGTCTCGCGGAAATCTTCAACACGCTCACCGGAGGGAGATCCGGGTATCGCATTCCGGCAGACCAGGTGGCCGAACTTGTCGAAGGCAGCGTCTTGCCATTCGTCGAGGTGATCGCGCTCACGCCAAAGGATATGGTGGCCGCGATGCACGAAGCCCGGCGCCGCGGCGTCCGCGGCGCGGCCATCTTCGACTACCTCCACTTCGTCTCCGCGCGAAAAGCAAAAGTCAGACGCTTCTACACGCTGGATGTGGAAGACTTTCGTTCCTTCCACCGCCCCGGCGATCCGGAGATTGTCCATCCCTGATGCCCCGCGCCACCGTTCCCGCCACCACCGCCCAATCCCTCGGCTCCCTCCTCAAGTCCGCGCGAGACATCATGCGCAAGGACAAGGGGCTCAATGGTGACTTGGACCGGCTGCCCATGCTCACGTGGGTCATGTTCCTGAAGTTCCTCGATGATCTCGAACTCCAGCGCGAGGAAGAGGCGAAGCTCGCGGGCGGGAAGTTCAAGCCTGCGCTCGATGCGCCCTACCGCTGGCGCGATTGGGCGGCGAATCCGCAGGGCGTCACGGGCGACGAACTCCTCGCCTTCATCAACAACGACGAATGCACGCGGCCCGACGGGCAGCGCGGGCCGGGCCTCTTTGCGTATCTGCGCAAACTCACGAGCGCGAATGGAGATGACCGGAGGGAAGTCATCGCCACCGTTTTCAAGGGCGTGCAGAACCGCATGGCGAGCGGCTACCTGCTGCGCGATGTCATCAACAAAGTCGCCGGCATCCACTTCACCTCGCACGGTGAGCTGCACACCCTCGGCGCGCTTTACGAATCCATGCTCCGCGAGATGCGCGACGCGGCGGGCGACTCGGGCGAATTCTACACCCCGCGCGCCGTCGTCCGCCTCATGGTCGCCGTCACCGACCCGCAGCTCGGCGAAGTCGTGCTCGATCCGGCCTCGGGCACGGGCGGGTTTCTCGTGGAGGCGTTCACGCACCTCGGCCGGCAGGTGAAGACCGTCGCCGACCGCCGCACGTTGCAGGAGCGTTCGCTCCTCGGCTGCGAGCCAAAGTCGCTCCCGTATCTGCTCTGCCAGATGAACCTCCTCCTGCACGGCCTCGACGCCCCGCAGATCGATCCCGGCAACGCCCTCCGCCACAAGCTCACCGAAATCGGCGAAAAGGATCGCGTGGATGTCATCGTCACGAATCCGCCCTTTGGCGGCGAGGAGGAGCGCGGCATTCAGGGCAATTTCCCCGAGGACAAGCAGACCGCCGAGACCGCGCTGCTTTTCCTCCAACTCATCATGCGCCGCCTGCGCCGCCAGCCGGGCAAGGCCGGACGCCCCGCGCGCGCCGCCGTCGTCGTCCCGAATGGCACGCTCTTCGGCGATGGCGTCTGCGCACGTATCAAGGAAGAGCTGCTCCGCACGTTCAATCTCCACACCATCGTCCGTCTCCCGAACGGCGTCTTCGCGCCCTACACCGGCATCCCCACGAACCTCCTTTTCTTCGACCGCTCCGGGCCGACGCGCGACGTGTGGTATTGTGAGCACCCGCTCCCCGAGGGCCGGAAAAACTACACCAAGACCGCCCCCGTCCAGTTCGAGGAATTCGCCCCGTTGATCCAATGGTGGACGAACCGCGAGGAAAATGAGCGCGCATGGAAAGTCCCCGCCGCCGAGCTGCTCGCTGGCGGCTGCAACCTCGACCGCAAGAACCCGCGCGCGAAGGAAGACATCACCCATCTCCCGCCCGAACAGCTCGCCGCGAGCATCCTGCAAAAGGAACAGCGCATTGCCGAGATCCTGGGAAACATCAGGGGACTCCTCGCGAAGCACGGCGCATGATGCGGGGAAAATCGCGCTTGCCGGTTCCGCGCCGCATGTTATTACTGTGACTACATGAGCGCCACCGTCCTCAAAGTCTCGCGCATCGGCAACTCGCGCGGCATCCGCCTGCCCGCCGCGATGCTCCGCAAATACCACATCGGCGACACCATCATCGCCGAGGAAAAGCTGCATGAAATCGTGCTGCGTCCCGGCCCCGCGAAGGCGCAGAAGCTTTCGTGGGAGGAGACGGCCAGGGAGATGGCCGCCTCGGGGGAAGACTGGTCCGAGTGGGACTGCACGCTGGCCGACGGGCTGGACCAAATTCCCTGGGACGATCCGGCGCCGCCGGATGCCGTTCCCAGGAAAAGGGGGAAGGCACGCCGCGGGAAATGAAGCGCGATGAAATTTACTGGACGCGGCTCGATCCGGTCGAGGGCAGCGAGATTGGCAAGACCCGCCCGGCCGTCATCGTCAGTCTCGACGTGCTGAACGCGCGGCTCGGCACCGTCGTCGTCTGCCCGCTCACACGCACCGTTCGTCCGCACTGGCAGACGCGGCTGAAGATCACCGCCGCCGGGCAGGATGCCGACATTTGCGCCGACCAGATTCGCGTGGTGAGCAAGAGCCGCCTTCGCAGGAAGCTCGGCAGGCTCTCCCCGCGCGACGCCGCGGCCCTGCGCCGCCTGCTCGGGGAGATGTACGCCGGCAGCTAGGCGCGGCGGCCCCGGTGACGGCTCGATTCGACAGGATTCACAGGATGGACAGGATGAAGACGACGCAGCCGGGAAAGCCATGAAAGCCCATCCTGTAAATCCTGTTCATCCCGTCAAAACCCCGTGGCCGAGCGTGCGGCTGGGCGCGGTGCTGCGGCAACGGAAGGAGTTCATCACGAAACCTCTCACGAAGCACGGCGCATGAGCAAAGCGTGGCCAGAAATTCCGCTCGCTGAGATCGCGAAACCAATTTCGCGCACGGTCGCGGTTGTTCCCGGCGAGGATTATCGCACCATTGGGGTGAAATGGTGGGGTGAGGGAGCCTACGAACGCGAAACGATTGACGGCTCGCGCACCGCTGCCAAGACCTTGTCCCTCGTTCGACAAGGCGATCTTATCATCAATAAAATTTGGGTGCGGCATGGCTCTACGGCAATCGCTGGCGCGGACGTTGATGGCTGCGCCGCATCGGGCGAGTTTCCGACATTTGACTTGAACCGCGAGCGCGTTGTTCCCGAATGGATTCACTGGCAGACAAAGACGCGCGGGTTTTGGTCTAAGTGTGACGCACTTTCGCGCGGCACGAGCGGCAAGAATCGCATCAAGCCCGAGCAATTCCTTCGGGTCGAAATCCCGCTGCCGCCGTTGGCGGAGCAGCGGCGGGTGGTGGCGCGGATTGAGGAACTCTCCGCCCAAATCCACGAGGCCCGCACCCTCCGCCAGCAAGCCGCGGAAGAAGCTGCGGCGTTGTCAGGTGCGCTCGCTTCGAGACTGTTTCAATCATTCGATGAGCGGCAGCCGATTGAAGCGATTGCAGACGTGCGCGGCGGGATTCAAAAAGGGCCGCATCGCACAGCGGGTGCAAATCCGATCCGTTACCTCACCGTTGCTCATGTTCACCGAAACCGAATACTCACGAGCAGCCCGCGATTTTTCGAGGTGACGGCTGACGAATTGGAACGGTGGAAACTACTGCGAGGCGATGTTCTGATTATCGAAGGCAACGGCAGTGCCGATCAGATCGGGCGAACCGCGCTGTTTCGGGGCGAAATCGAAAACTGTGTGCATCAAAACCATGTCATTCGGATTCGCCCCGACCAACAGCGGCTTTCACCAGAGTTTCTGAATACGTTTCTAAACAGCCCGTCCGGGCAACAGGCTGTTCAAGAGCAGAGCCGCTCGACGAGCGGACTGCGCACATTGAGCGTCGGGCGAATCAAGGCGATTCCCGTTCCGACGCCACCGCTCCCCGAGCAACGCCGCATCGTCGCCGAACTCGACGCGCTGCAAGCGGAGGTGGACGCGCTGAAACGCCTGCAAACCGAGACCGCCGCCGAACTCGACGCCCTGCTCCCCGCCCTCCTCGACCGCGCCTTCAAAGGCGAGCTTTGAGCGTATCTCCAGCACGACAAAAGCAACCGCATGAAGAAGCGCGCAAAACGGACCGGGAAGCCATTTCCGGAACAGAAGGAGGTGAAGTGTTACTTCCAATTCGTGCCGCCGGGTGAAGCCGGCGAGCCAATTTCAAAGGAACTTTTTCAGCTTAACCTGGACGCGCGACATTGGAAAATCAAACAGGATAAGAAACGGCACGCGAAGAACATTGCCGAGAAGGAGAAAGCTCTGGCGGCGCGGGAGAAGGACATCAAAGACAAGGAAAAGGCATTTGCGGAAACGAAGGACGGAAAACTTTGGCTCGGAATTTCCGCGATGCTCAAAGCCGAGATGGAAAAGAACCCTGCGAAATACGATGCGGAGTGGCTGGCGAAGAGGGAGGAAAGTTTAAGGAGTGCCGGCATCTACGATTTGGCCAAGCTGGCACTGGAGACTGTCGCCCTGGAGAATGAGCAAAAAAGGGAGACCGAGGCGTTGGAGAAGGAGTTCGCGCGCGGGGAGGAAATGCGAAAGGCAAACCGGCTGGCGTTGAAGGCCGTTGCAACGATGCTCGCAGGCTTGGAGGAAAAACGGAAGGAAACGGCGGAGGGACTTTTGAGATTGGCGACTTGGATCACCTTTCAGTTGCAAAGGTTCTACAAGGGCGAGCCGGAGCTTTTCCACGGCATCACCGACCTCACCGATTCGATCCCCGTGATAGCGGGGCTGAATCCAAATTGGGCGTCCGAAGCGGAAGAAAACCTAAGACGCCTGAAAGTCGGAGGAAGGCGGGCGGAAAGTCGCTTGAAACCGATCGCGTATGAAACCGAGGCCTACGTCTGCCGCGCATGGGCGAGGGAGGTCGTGAAGTGTATGGACGCCAACCGCTGGGTCGGGATTTCAGTTGCAATCATCTGCGAGTATCTCCGCGAGACTTGGAAATTCGTTTCATATTCGGTGAAGTTTCCAGTTTGGCTTCTGGAAATTGCGAAGCTCCATCACTTCAACCGCACGACGGCAAAGACCTGGGCGAGCGTCGCCCGTCTGGTGATTCGCGATGAAATCCCGAACTTTCACGAGAGGCCGGAATTTGCGCGCATCGTTTCCAACATCAGAGGCAGGTTTCGGGACGCACCGGGCAAACAGGTGAAACGCACGGGCACGATCCAAAACGGAATCCTGGACAAGATCGGCGAAGCGATTGAATCCATCGCCGGCGAATAGTTCCCGGAAAATCCATGCCGGGATTCCGGTAACAATCTTCGTGCAACACCCGATGTCGCGGGTGTCCTACAAATTGCGGTGTGAACCGAAACCTCGCCAATGTCAGCCACGTTGCCGCTGACGCACTCATCGAAGCGACGACCCGCCAAAGCGCAGCGGCGAAATGCGCGAAACCAAGGAAGCCGGCGGCAGACTTGCGGCGCTATCCCGACCGCTGGGTGAAAGCGCCCGTGCGCGGCTATTGCCCGGACACGGGCCTCACGCGCGCGGCCCTCTACCAGCTCGCCGACGCCGGGAAGATCAAAACCGCGTGCATCCGCAAGCCCGGCGCAATCCGCGGCAACCGGCTCTTCCACCTCGGCAGCATCCTCGCCTTCCTCGACGCCACCGCCGAAGAAACCGCCGCGCGGGAGGTGAAGGTATGAGCGCAGCAGCGATCTTGCACGGCCTGTGCAATCGCATTGCAGGCCCGTTGCAAGCGGTTAAAATGAATCGGACGGAGGGCAAGCCATGAAAATGCCTTGGTGCAAATTCTATCCCCGCGATTGGATGGGTGACGCGGAACTGAGGTCGCTCGACTACGCGGCGCGCGGCCTTTGGGTGGACATCCTTTGTCTGATGGCGAGCAGTGCGCGACCGGGATTCCTGATTGTCGGCGGCAGGTCACTTTCGCCGGAAGACTTGGCCCGGCAAACTGGAGGAGAGCCGGAGGAGGTTAGGCACCTGCTGAACCAACTCGAATCCGCGGGCGTTTTTTCACGAAACCCGAGTGGCGTCATTTACTCGCGCCGGCTGTTGCGCGAATACCGCGAATCGGAACAGAAGCGCGCGTCGGGCAGGCAGGGAGGAAATCCGGCGCTTAAGCACGCGGTTAAGCGGCCCGGTGGCTCCAATGCTCGCGTTTCGGATAAGCCCATATTCCAGAAGCCAGAAGATACCACCACCACGCCCGGTGCTTGCAATCCGGGCGAGCGGACGAAGCCGTTTTCGCTGGCAGATGTGCATGCCGTTTTGGCTGAAGAAGGCAGGGCGGAACTCGCGCAGGAGTTTTTCGACTACAACCAAGCGCGCGGTTGGGAAAAAACTCGCGATCTCCCTGCGATGGCACGCCTCTACATCCGGCGGCACGAAGAGCGGAAGCCGAAAAAGAAACCCGGCGCGGACAACAGCAGCCACGACGCAAAACATGCCCTGCAAATTCCCTTCGCGGATGGATGCCAGCCACGTGAGCAAGGAAAGTGAAACTGGAAAGGCCGCAAAGCGCACCGGCA
>Ga0075030_100006652_pt1 | contig 10337 bp, 2 predicted proteins | sample LitLauG_LLR_2012_FD_71393 | JGI IMG/M metagenome (GOLD analysis project Ga0075030, IMG submission 71393) | Freshwater sediment microbial communities from Pennsylvania, USA - Little Laurel Run_MetaG_LLR_2012 | ecosystem: Environmental > Aquatic > Freshwater > Creek > Sediment | place: USA...
GTTCACACCCGACTCCTCATTCACCTGGTATGTCACCGAGGGAGAAGAACAGGAAGACGGCGATTGGCTCCTCTTCGGATTGGTGATCGGACTCGAAGAGGAGTGGGGATATTCTCTGCTGAGCGAAATTGCGAGCGCACGCGGACCGCTGGGCCTGCCGGTAGAACGGGACCTATGGTTCACGCGCGGCCCGATCGATCAGGACCTTGGTCGCGGGCGTCCGTCTGCCGCGGTGAAAGAAGGAGACGTATGAGATGAGCGATAAAAGTTCAATTTCAAACCAACGTCCCGATCGACGTCGCTTTGAAGTACAACGATGGCAAGGAAGTGACTGGGCAGTACGGTGATCAAGTCCTCTACACGCTCACCGATGGCCGCGTCATGTACGTCCCGCACATCGTCAAGAAGAAAATTGACGCACTCGGAATCGGACGTGGCGAACTGTTTACGATTACGAAGGCGGCGAAGAACAGCACGCCCAGGGGCCGGCGAAGCAACTCGGGCGCCAGGGATTGCGGAATGCGAATTATGGCGACGCAAATTTTAGGGAATTATGTGGCCCGTTCCCAGAACTGCGCCGTTCTAGTTTCGTTTCGGCTCGATGCCGCTGATGTTTTCGGTTCACGCACGCATGGGCTATCATCCGCGCGCGAGCACCTCCTGAAGAGGTATACTCGTTGGCCATAGACCAAGGGGCGGATCCGGGTACGTTTCGCCATGAGGACCACTCTAACGCCGACGCGAATCGAGGTGTTTCGTGACGCAATCGATGTGCATTCGCAGCAATTTTGGGGTGGATAGCGCACCACCCGTGAGCGGGATACCCTATCTCAAACCACGGTTCGCAGTGATCGTTTGCAGTCTCGTTCTATTCTGGCTTCCCCGCGCCTTCGCTCAGCCCCAATCTACGACACCTGGCATCGCGGTAGCGTCCATCGGTGCCGGAATACGAGGCGGCGTTCCCGGTTCTTCGGATAAGGGGACTGGAAGCAACGTTCTCCCTGAATTGTTTACAGGTTCAGCGACGTCAGTGGTGCCGATCCTTCTCCCTCAAGGTCGCAATGGTCTTGCGCCATTGCTGAACGTCACGTATAGAAGCGGGAATGGCAATGGCTGGCTCGGTATGGGTTGGGATTTGAATCCTGGCGTAATCGAACGTTCGATGCGAAATGGCGTTTCCTACCAGGACGATGACTTCACATTGCGCACGGACTCTGGCATCGCGGAGTTGGTTAACATCGGGAATTCGGAGTACCGGATGAAAATCGAGGCCGATTTCATCAGAATTCGCCAACTCAAATCGGTTGCCAACAAAGCCTATTGGGAGGTCACGGATAAAAATGGATCGATTTTCCTGTTTGGAGAAACCGACAACGCTCTCGAAACAGATCAGCAAGGCCAGATCTTTCGATGGCGTCTTTCACGACTGCAAGATACCAGCGGGAACTATATTACCTACACCTACAGCACGCCTAGTGACGGAGTGAGCTATCTGCGGGAAGTCAAGTATGCCGGAAACCAGAATCTCGATCCTTCGATTCGCGTTGTGTTTTATGTTGAGGATCGGCCAGACAAGCAATGGCTGTATGATACACGGTATCCTCGCCGCCAAAACTTTCGTCTGCGCGCCCTCTGCGTGTTCGCTGGGAACGATAACCTTCGAGCTTATGAATTTACCTATTCCAGAAGCGAAGCCTCTGGTCGATCAACACTGTCCGCCCTCGAAGAGATCGCCGGAGACTTCTTGATTGATACACAGGGAACAATCGCAGGTGGTGAGAAACGGAAAACGGCGGCGCTTGAGTGGTCTAATCCGAGTCCTTTATTCAAGCCAACTCAGTTTGCGGTGGGGGATGTGTGGGGAGGCTTTAGGAATGACTGGGTCGACGTTAATGGCGATGGCAAAGCCGACTACTGCCGCGTCATGGGAAATACGAACTCATTTCTAGACTGCAGATTGAGCACCGGCGACTCCTTGGGACCCGAGATCAAGTCCGGAGTTATGGATTTGGGTTTTGAAGAAGGGCGAGCCTGGGTCGACGTCACCGGGAATCATCAGGCTGCTTATTGTCGAATGATCGGAAGCAAGGAGAGCGGCTTTTTTGCGAGCTGCCTTCCGTTTACAGGGAGTGGCTTCGGAAGCGAGCTTGTATTAGGTCCAGTAGAGAATTACCAGGACTCATCCGCGCGCGTGTGGCTTGATGTCGACGGTGATGGTAAAGCAGACTACTGCAGGATTATTACTCACATTGAACCTGTTTTTCCACCGAAAATTACTTCTACACTGAAGTGCTCCTTGTCGAACGGTCGGGCGTTTGGTTCTGAAATTGAGTCGGGCCCAATTGATCCCGGTTTCCTAGAGGGCAGAGCGTGGGTTCACATCACCGCCGATAAGAGGTTATCCTTTTGTAGGCTCGGTGGCAGCAAAGAAACGGGCTTTGTCGGCATGTGTCTTCCTGCTACATCAGCTGGATTCGGTGCCGAAGTCATCTTCGGAGGTTTGGAGAATTATGAACTTTCATCGAACCGCGCTTGGATCGACGTCAACAATGACAATATAGCGGACTACTGTCGTCTTATTCGGCATCAAACATCCACGTTTCCCCCACGAGTGTTTAACACTGCTAAGTGCTCCCTATCATCCGTCGGGGGTGTGGGGGCTGAAATTGAATCAGAACCGATCGACATAGGCTTTGAGGATGGCCGCGCATGGGTCGACGTAACGAGTACCGGACGGCCTGGCTTCTGCCGACTTGTGGGAGCCAAAGAAACTACGTTTAACGTCGAATGCTTGCCCGTTTTGGACGCTGGGTTCGGTGCCGACTTCTTATCATCGCCAATCGAGAACTATCTGTCGAGCTCCGCAAGAGCTTGGGTCGACATCAACGGGGATGGAAAACCTGATTACTGTCGTCTAGTGTATGCAAACTCCTATTCGACCGCCACGTGCACGACGACTAATGTGACCTTTCCGGATCTTCTGGCCTCGGTAGGCAATGAATTTGGTGGAAAGGTCCGCATGGAATACTCTCCATCCTCGGGATACAGGAATCTCTTCCTCCCATTCGTGATCCCAACTCTTCGCTCTCTTACCGTCACGGATGGTGTAGGCGCTTCATCCAGCCAGGTTTTTGATTATGAGCGCGGTCTATATGACATCGTGACCCGCGAGTTCCGAGGCTTCGGACACGTAACAGAGACAGGCCCTGTTTCGGAGCCAAAGGCTGCAGGGAGCATATCCCGCATTACCGATTCCTGGTTCCACCAAGGCCAGGAAACTGAGCCGCACGACGATGACCCTGCGGTGAAAGACGCTTTCATGAAAGGCAAGCTGTACCGCTCTCGCATTTCAGATAGTGCGGGAAAGATCTACTCAGAGTCGCTGACGCGATACGGCACTGATCCACCTTCCCCACCGAGTCAATCCGCCGTCACCTATCATTTTAATCCCCCGGTCGAGAGTCGCGTCCTTTCTTGTGAGGGTGCGCCATGCGTCGAGGTGTCTAAAACTGAGTTAGTCTATGACAGGCTCGGAAATGTCACGACTGAAAAGCATACAGGACAAATCGAGCCCTTTACGATAATTCGCACTTTTGAGCCCAACGTGAGTACTTGGGTGCTCGCGATGCCAGCTACTGAAGAAACATTGGGCGGCCCCACTCTATCAAGAATGTCGATGACGTCATTTTATTACGACGGCCTGAACGATTGTTCGAAGGGTTCCGGTAGCCCGATGCCCACCAAAGGACGTTTGACTAGAATTGTCAGATGGGTGGAGAAGGGTGATTCTCCAGAAACCATTCTCGTATATGACGATTACGGGAATCTTACATGCACACGAGACCCTGCGGGTCACATAACAAAGTACTTCTACGACTCAAGTGCTTCCTATCGACTCGGAACACTCAACGCCCGGAATCAGACGGTCCGGATGACCTACTACGGCGTCGATGGAGACCACAATCACGGTCCCTACGGCATGCTCAGAACTACCACCGATCCGAATAAAGCAACTACCACGAGGACATACGATGCGTTTGCCCGTCTGAAACGCACGGAAGAGCCGGATGGCGGATGGACCGAGTATACTTACTCCGACTTCGGCCAACCTGGTCGGCAGAACGTGCGCACGGTGAACGCTATCGGTTTGGAGGCCCGGACATACCTGGACGGCCTAGGGAGAAGCGTCAAGGATGTCTCCACCGGACCCAACCATCGCATGGTTGTTGTTGATACAACTTACGAGGAAACCGGCTCGATTGCCAAATCCTCTTTGCCCCATTTCGAAGGTGATGATCCCAAGTGGAATACCTTCACCTACGACCCCATCGGACGTCCGCGTGAGCGTCGGAGCGTTGATGGCGCCACTAAGAAGTACTGTTATGGAACTCAACTATCTGTCGTTGTCGACGAGAACGCGAGATGGATCCGCCGAACGGCGGACGCAAATGGCCACATAATCCGAGTAGAGGAATTTGGTGGCGCAAATAAGGAGTGCTCTCCGGTGCCTCCAGACTCAACGCCTAAGTTATTTGTTTATGCAACGACCACTTATCGTTATGATGCACTCGGTCGGTTGATCGGCGTCACGGACGCAAAGAATAACAAGACCGAGATCACTTACGATGCGTTGGGCAGAAAACTGACCCTAAAGGATGGTGATACGGGTCTGTCGACTTACGACTACAACGCTGCTGGCAAGGTGAAGAGTCAGGTGGATGCACTGAAGCACCGTATTTCATTCGAGTACGATGAACTCAATCGAGTAGTGAAAAAGATCCGCAGTGGTAACGGGCAAGTAACCTATACTTACGACAGCGGCAACCCGAATAGTGTGGGCCGATTGAGCGCGATTGCCGACACTTCGTCGGGATACCAGGAACGTTTCTATTACGACAGTGTCGGGCGGATCGTTGAGTCGCTCAAGACGATCCACGCGCAAAAATATCGAGTTCAGATCCGTTATGATCTAGCCGGCCGCACTGATGTTATTTCATACCCTGGGTCTGGCGACTTAGTCCAGTACTCATATGATGGACCGTTTGTAGGTCGCGTTTTCGACAAAAACAACACGTACGTGATTTTCTCCTCCTACAGGGCGGACGGTCGTCCTCAATCAATCCAGTTTGGTAATAACGTGGTTACTCATTATGGATTCTCAGGAGACGTTGGGAGTGCGTGCAGCAGCGCTAGTGAGCGCCTTTGCCAAGCTCGGACGGTTGGACCAGATGACGGTGAATTACAAAACGACACCTACAATTACGATGACACGGGGAATATTGTGGGCGTTGCGACGCCTAAAAAGCAATCGCTATATATTTATGATGACCTTAAAAGGCTTATTGCGGTTGGTGAAGCTCCCATCGACGCGAAGGTGACGACTGTCTTCGAAGACCTTCGAGCGACCCCACCCGAAGTGCTGCTGAAGAAGCTTGTGGAAATGGAGCCTAATGTAGCTTGGAAGCATACCTATGGATACGATGAGATAGGTAACATGGTGTGGAATTCGAAGCTCGGCGCTTACCACTATCCCGAGGCAGGGGACTCTTCCGCGGGGCCGCACGCTGTAAAGACAGCGGGTAAGTTGGCGTTCACTTACTTCGTGACTGGCGCGATGAAGTCTGGAAATGGCCGGACACTGACATACGATGGAGAAAACCGCCTGACTGGCATCATTCGTGGTAATGATACGACCCAGTTTATTTATGATCCCGATGGGAATAGGGTGGAAAAGATAGTCAACGGCCACTCGACCACTTATGTCGGTAAGTTGTATGAGTGTACCGACGGCGTCTGCACTCGATTTATATCAATACCAGGCTTATTGATTGCGAGCGTCCGTGACAACACAACAGCAGTGACTTACTATCATCCAGATCGCCTTGGGTCTACCGTGGCGACAACAGATTCGTCTGGAAAGAAGCTCGATGAACTGCGTTATGGGCCGTTTGGTGATGATGAGAGTACAAAGGTCAGCGCAAGCATCACGCGACGGTACACAGGCCAAAGCTTGGACTTAAGTACGGGCCTCTATTATTATCAGTCTAGATATTATGACCCTCTTGTCGGGCGATTCACATCGACGGATCCGACCGTTGCGTTGCCAGGAGCGCCCCAGAATCTTAATAGGTATTCGTACGTCTCAAACAATCCAGTTAATGCTACAGATCCTGATGGCCACATGGCTTGGTTTGTTCCGATAGTGATCGGAGCAGTCATGGGTGGAGTACAGGCGGCCTTGCACCACGACGACGTGTTGTTTGGGATGGGAGCGGGGGCGTTTTATGGGGCGATGTTTTCAATGGCAGAGGGGGCCGGGGGCGGTCTTCTTGCTTCAACGGCGGCTGGGGGCGCATCCGGTGCAGCGAACGCTGCTATGCGCCACGGCGATATAGCGGGCGGTGCTATTTTGGGCTCGTTCTTCGCCTTAGCTAGCGCTGGTATTAGTCGCGGCGGCGAAATGTCAATTTTCGGTTCGAGCACAAGCGGTTCCCTCGCCGGGACAGCGAATTACATCGCAAACTCTGCGGTTCACGGCGCGCTTCTCGGTGGCGCCTACGGGGCCCTGATGGGGCGAGATCCAAGCGAGGCAATGGCTACTGGTGCTATGCAGGGGGCGATGGGTGCAAGTCTCAGTGTTGTCATCGGACGTAGTATAGGCGCACTGACGAAGGATAAGGGCACTTCGGCTGAGTGGCGGTCGGACTCTCAACTGCATCTCGGAGCGACTACTTACTCCGTGAAAGGGTGGACTCCCTTCACTGTTGGAAATGTCGTGATCGGTGATCTCGAGGGCCTCGACAACTACGTTACTTTGGGAGACCCGAAACAATTCGAGACTTATACGGTGTTCCAGCATGAGCTCGGACATGTACTACAAGGTGAAACGCTCGGTGGATTTGGCTACTTTCCTGCGCATGCCCTCTCGTGGTTGGGTGGGTTCGCGGCGGGAGTCGTAGACGGCGAGAAGTTTGATTTTTCCGACATGATACACAGGCATGGATTAATGGAGCGGTACTACCACAATACCCCTCAGTATTAACTGGGTATTGGGGCGAAAGGTGTGGCCCTGGGGCAGCGGGAATGTCTGCTTCGCCCGGAACCGAATGCACCGTTATGACCAACGCTGAGCTAATTCGGGCCTTTCATGCCCCACTCAGGAATTTGCCGAAAGTTCGGCGTTCGGGCAGCAGGGTGAGGCCGAGCGTCTGATCGCCGAGGCGATAAACTTACGTGGTTGAAGAACTGGCAGGCAGCGGAGCCACTCTTCGAGAAGGCTGAAGTTCTGTACCGCGAGCGCGGCGACAAGCGCAACGAGTTGTACGCCCGGATCAGCCGCATGCGAGGCCAATTGCCAAGCCGCGGGGGACGACGCGCTCACAAAAGATGACGCTCGCCTTCGGCTTCGATGCCTGACCGTGAAGGGGATGTCGATCTGGATTTCGATACAGCTCTCGCTGCGCGCGATTGGACGGGAGTGTTGTCAATCGCGCAGTGACTGGATGATGCAGCGTGGGTCCAATTCGCGCGGATGTCGAGTTCGAAATCATCAGCTTTGTTCAGGGTGATTATCAGACCCGGACTGTGAGAGTCATGGGGGCATGGGCAGCAGCCGTGGATGTGGGCGTCGGCGACGGAACGCTAGGCCACCACGTACTGTTCTGGATCTGCAATTAACCAGCAAAGATCTACGCGAGATCGGGCTGAGCGTTTACACGACCGGCGCGAAGTAGGTGTCATATGGAAGCTGGGCGGGAAATGCTTCTCGCCGAGGTACTCTCTCCGCGAGGTCCCGCAGTTCTTGAAACCAGTCGCGGAGGCGCGTGGAGGTCATCACAGTCCGTTGGCGACGTCAACGGCCCTGGTCATTTGGTTATCTTCTCCAGTGGCCAGAGCATCCGGTGAGACCTCGACCAAGATATCCGGATCAACCCCATTTCCCTCTAGACTTCGGCCCTTTGAAGTGAACCATCCGAAGACGGGTAGACGTAGCCAATAGCCGCCACCGACCTTAAAGTTGGCGGCCCCAAGTACGTTGCCACGTGTCTTCTGCCCGACGATCGTTGCCAGGCGGTTCTCGACCGCGAAATTGGCTACCATTTCGGCGGCGCTGTTTGTCCATTCATTGACGAGGACGACAATTCTTTTGTGAAATGGCTGGGCGCCGAGACCCTGAGTGAGGAGCATGACGGATTTGTCGCGAAACGCGAAGCGAGTCAGCGTGAACATGAGTTCGGGCCTACTGCGGGGCATCGGGACGCGCGGGAGCGTCTCCGAATCGTATCCGTCTCGGAGACGACGAGGCGTTAGGCTGTGACCGATAGGAATCTGGTCGGGACACATATAGCTGGCCAGCCGGGCGAATCCAAGGCTCCCGCCGATGTTCCCGCGGAGGTCAATGATCAGGCGTTCGCAGCCTTGCTGTTTGAGATTGTCAACCGCGGCATCCAAGGCGTTCGCAAACCCCATCCCCATGGCCCCGGGAAAGTACGGGATCCTAAGAAGGCCGATGTTCGATCCCATCTTGGAGTGAATCGGGCTCTTCGGCTCGACGATCGGAGGGCGCTGCTTCGTTCCTTTTCGCATCGGCACTTCAATCACAATTTCGTTTCGACTCGCAGATCCACGCTTGCAAACACCCAACGTGTGCGTCTGGCCGATCGCAAAGTATGGTGTCACGGGCGGCATGCAAGGTGTTCCGTCCAGGGTGTCCAAGATATCTCCGGGGCGGATGCCTGCAATATTGGCAGGTCCGTCTTCAAACACATCCAGAAACATCCATTTGCGCGCGCCATTCAGCGGCACATCGCGCAAGCTCGCGTTGATCGTATGCTGAGGCAGCAGTTCTTTTGGAAGCGAATGGTAGAAGACAGTGTGACTGGTCTTGAGTTCCGTCAGAAGCTTGCGTATGCCCGCTTCGAAGGCAGCTGGGTCCGCGTTGAGCAGTTCTGGAGTTCGCTCATCGACGCGGCCGGTCCATGCGGCGTAATCGACACCGCCGACATTGATGTGGTGTGCAAGAACCAGCTTCTTTATGGCTTTCAGGATCTCGGCTCGTTTTTTCGGTTCCATGGTCATCTCAGTTCGAGGTCCCATTCGACAACACCGGCTGCGTGGCCGCGCCTTCGATCGTGAAGGCGGCCCACTGGTACGGCACCGCCTTTTGGCCGAACGTCCGCAACATGTCGCGTTTGGCGGCCGTTAGAGCGGACGCGGGCGACCGCTTCTCCAGCAGGTGTGCATAAAAGTGCTTCATGAGAAACAGAGACGAGCTGTCGTCAATCTGCCAAAGCGTGGAGATTACCGATCGGGCACCGGCCAGAAGGAACGCCTTGGAAAGGTTCGCGATGCCCTCCTGCCCCTGGAGGGGTCCGACAGCAGTGTCGCACGCTGAAAGAACTACGAGATCCGCGTCGAGGCGTAGCTGCACAATCTCGGATGCCTGCAGAAATCCGTCTTCTCCCGCGGAGCGGTCACTCAATAGTACGAGAGCCGCTCGATCCGGAAATGTGGGATCGGCAAACCCGTGAACGGCAAGGTGGATCACGCGATATTCGGCTAACTTCTCCGCTTTGAACGCAGCCTCAGTTGCAGAGGTCCCCAACAGCAGCTTGCTTTCCCTTTTTGAAAATGCGGTTTGGGCGATCTCTACCTCGTCTGCTGAAGATGGCAGATCGGCAAAGCTTCCGCGATCATCTCCTCGGGCAAGGCCAGACTTGTTCACCGGACTCCCTGAATACGGGACTCCTCCCATCGCTAGAAGCGCTTTCTGCGCCGTTCGTGGATGCTGTCTTTGCTCCACCAACAGGTCAAAGCTTGTCGCTGAGGGTGAATAGACAACGGTTCTGGTTTCCACAACAAAGCGGCCGGACGGCTCCCTGAGCCCGTCGAAAGGGACCAGGTGCAGCTGGCCGTCTCGTACAATGACGATAGTTCTAGCTTGGGCAGTCTCCCGGATCGGGCCAAGTAGAACGTCATAGAGAGCACGAGCCTCAGTGAGAGCCGGCAACTTGTCCTTGACGGTCTTGAGATAGGCCGTAACGAGTGGCTCAATGCGAGCCTTGCCCTCCAATCGCACAATACGAGTCCCGGTGCGCGAGATTGTGAGGCAATACGCACTAGGATCGGCGATTACATATTCTAGAAGCACGACGGAGGGAGCCAGCGCCTGCTGAATCTGCTCAAGTCCGACCGTCTCGCGTGACTTGGTCTTCAGAATGCTCACTCCGGGGGTTATCCAGCGGGTCTGCTCTGTCATGAAGATTTGATCGCGGAGGCTGCGTACTTCATCCGTCGATCGCGCCGCCATCAATTTCAGTCGCAATTGCGAGATCGCC
>Ga0075030_100006653_pt1 | contig 10336 bp, 8 predicted proteins | sample LitLauG_LLR_2012_FD_71393 | JGI IMG/M metagenome (GOLD analysis project Ga0075030, IMG submission 71393) | Freshwater sediment microbial communities from Pennsylvania, USA - Little Laurel Run_MetaG_LLR_2012 | ecosystem: Environmental > Aquatic > Freshwater > Creek > Sediment | place: USA...
CCCCGAAGAAGTGTGACCGTCCCTCCCACGCTGGGCTTTTCTGGTCCACCAGCCGAAGATACGCTTCGTGGACCAGCGCAGTTGGTTGCAATGTGTGCCCTGGGTCTTCCTTGCGTAGATAGCTCGCGGCTAGTTGGCGGAGCTCCCGGTACACGAGCGGCGTGAGGTCATCGAGGGCTTGTTTATTGCCATTCGCCCATTCGGCCAGGAGTCGCGAAACTTCGTGAGTGGCTGACATGCCCATGGACTGATGACGCCAACTTACGTGTTTGCCGCATTATATCCCGCATACCGTCTGCGGTTCGCTTCGTCATTTATCCGCCTGTAAAAGAAAAACCGCTCCGGGTGATCGGTTTCCTCATTATTCCGCGCACGAGTAGGTAGAGCGGATTGTGGGGAGCTGGGTGAATACGAGATAGCTGGCCAGCGCTAACGTAAGGGCCGAGCGCGTCTGTGAACCAGTCGGTTTCACATCCACGGCCCCTACCGCCGAGCTGATCGTTCGGCGAACTGACAGGTAAAAGTAGAAGAGAAGATGTCGGAAAAGGGGAATACACCATGAATAGCTGGATTTCAAAGTACCTCATGTTGCTGATGGCGACTTTTGGATTAGCGGGATGCGGAGGAAGCGGAACGACACCCGCCAAGGACCCTATGGCTTCCACGTATGTGCTGGACGGGTCCAACCCCAGCGTGGAGTTAGCCCGGGTTGAGGTCTTTGACGCTCAGGGCAACTACTTGAGCCAATTTAACCATTCCTTCGACATTCCGAACGCAATCGCCACCGATCCCCAGGGGAACGTTTACGTCAAGGACGGCAACTTGCACTGCAGTGTCGATAAGTTCGACAGCAAGGGCAACTTCCTTCTTCAAATCGGCTCGTGCGGAGTCCCCCTCGGTGGAAACGGTCCCGGCATCTTCGACAACGGCGGCAGTTTGGCAACCGATGCCTCTGGGAACTTATGGGTGACCAGCCCCGACTTTTACAGCATGCAGGAGTTCGACAGCTCGGGAAATTTTCTAAAAATGGTGTGCATGGCCAACATCGGTGTCAATAACTGCCCGATGGCCACAGCCCAGGAGGAGCTACCAACCGATATCGCATTAGACGCTAAGGGGAATATTTATGTGGCGACGGACCCTGCCTTCTCTGGCATGCCCAACACGATTCTGAAGTTTGATAGCAATGGGAATTATGTGACCTCGATTGGTTCCCCCGGTGGCAGGAATGGTCAGTTTTCGTCTCCGAAGGGAATCGCCTTTGACGCGAAAGGCGACTTGTACGTCGTGGACAGCGGCAACTGTCGGGTCGAGAAGTTTGACAGCCAAGGTAACTACCTCAGCCAGTTCGGTACCTTGGGAAACAGCCCCGGAAACTTCGCCGGTCCCCCCGGAGCAATTTCTATTGACGGAAGCGGCAACGTCTACGTAACCGATTTCTATGGCTCTCGCGTCCTGGTGTTTGACGGCAACGGAAACTACGTCAGACAGTTCGGAACGCACGGCAACGGGGATGGTCAGTTCATCGGGGTTGATGGAGTCGCTCTGGGGCGGTAGAGCGTCAAGGCAATCCAATGCAGGGGTTAACTCACGGACGATTTGGGCGTCGGTATCACTTTCCCGGCCGGCAATCGCCCAGCAGATAGTTCGGCGAACAGCCCAGAAAGCTACAAGGAGAAGAAAATGAAATTCGCAAAACCGAAGCGCATCACTGCTCTTGCGTTGTTTACGTTGCTTGCGATCCCAGTTCAACTGGCCGCACAAGACAAACAGGATCACCACCGCAGACACCACCACTACCAACTCGTTGACGTCGGTACATTCGGTGGACCGAACAGCTCGAATGCGTGGGATGGTCTCGGGAACAAGACACTGAACTCGCGTGGAACAGTTACCGGTGAAGCGGACACTACCGCTCCCGATCCCTTTTGCCTCGTCTTCTGCTACATGGCTGATGCATTCGAATGGCACGACGGAGTTGAGACCGAACTAGGCGGGCTTTCGGGGAACGCAAATGGCACGTACGCCGTCGGCATCAATTCTCGGGGCTGGGTCTCTGGAATTTCTGGGAACGGGATCATCGATCAGGCGACCGGCTATCCGGTGATGGAGGCTGTTCTTTGGAAACACCACAAAATCGCCGACCTTGGGACGCTGGGAGGGAATGGCAGCGCAGCATACGCCATCAATGACCGCGGCCAAGTAGTCGGTGCCGCGCTGAACACGACTCCCGATTCTTTTTCTACCGGTTTTCCAGCTGCATATTGTGGCAGCTATTTGTGCATCAGTGATGGTTACTTTTACGGGGCCTTGTTCTTCCCGGTCACCACACAAACGCATGCTGTCTTGTGGCAGAACGGCACCATAAAAGACTTGGGCACATTAGGTGGTCCCGACAGCGTTGCGTGGCAAATCAACGAACACGGACAAATCGCGGGCCAGTCCTATGTCAATTCGACTCCGAATGCGACTACTGGAGTTCCCACCATCGACCCTTTCTTCATTGGTGAGGACGGCAAGATGGTGGATCTCGGCAACCCCTTGGGGGGGACCGTGACCTGGACGACTGGTCTCAATAATCGAGGCGAAGTGATCGGCGCCATGACTGTCGCGGGAGATACAGGCTGGCACCCGTTTCTTTGGAGCAATGGAGTCCTTAAAGATCTCGGCACGCTTGGAGTTGATTGCGGGACGCCAACTTTCATCAACGATGCTGGAGACATCGTGGGTTTTGCTTGCAGCCCGACGTCGTTTTTCCCCGTCATGTGGAGGAATGGCGTGCTCATCCCTCTGGGCCTGGTCGCCGGCGAGACCTGTGGTGAGGCATATGGCATTAATTCAAGTGGCCAGATTGTGGGCGAATCAGGAGTTTGCGGCACCGGCATCCCTGGCCTTGGGTGGCTGTGGGAGAATGGCGGCCCTGCGATTGACCTGAACACACTCATCGTTTCCGGTTCTGGCGTCCACTTCGCCCATGGAGTTTCGATCAACGACCGCGGAGAGATCAGCGGCGAAGGAGTGCTGTCCAACGGCGACCATCGTGCCGCAGTTCTGATCCCGTGCGACGAGAATCATCCAGGCGTCGAGGGATGCGACTACAGCATGGTGGATGCGGACGCGGTGGCCCCGGTACAAGCACCGCAAGTAGCGCGGGCCCCGTCCGGTGCGTTGCGAAGAGGTATTACGAGCGCCTCGTGGGGTCGGCTGCGCACGAGGACGCCTCGGCGATAATCACATTTCTCGCGGCCCGAAAGGATGCGACAGATACTTGGCGAGGCGCAATAGTTGAGTTGGCGGAAGCATCGCGATAGGTGTCTGGCCGTATCGTCGGCAAACAGGAAACTATGTTTTTGGTCGCAGAATCACTTCACGCTAATACCCAGGTCGCTTGAGTCTATGAATGCTGGGCGACCCACGCAGCGGGAGTAAGGTCTGGAAGGCACCTGATCGGGAGATCGGCAAGCCCGGGGAGAACCGCCGCCAGATAGTCGCGCACCCGAAGTTTCAACCTGCGACAGCTTTCCACGACCGAGAGAAGCGCCGCAACCTTCGGTCCCGCTTGTGGGCTGCCGATGTGCAACCAATTCTTTCGACCAAGAGCCACCGGACGCATGGAATTCTCCGCAAGGTTATGAAAATCGGCGGTTGGCGTACTAGGAGCGTCTTCGAGCGATATGCGATTGTTTCTCAGTCCGACATTGCCGACGCGATTGGAAGGCTAGAAGTTCGTGACGGGCATAGTCTCGGGCATAGTGACGCAAATAAAGAAGAAACCACCACGAATTCCACCAATTAACTAAACGATTGAGGAGAGAGGGCTTTAAGATATGGTGCCGGGAGGGGGAGTCGAACCCCCAAGACCCGAAGGTCGGCGGATTTTGAGTCCGCTGCGTCTGCCAGTTCCGCCATCCCGGCGCGGTGAGGCCTGACTATTGTACGGCAGCCGCCGCCGATTTGAACACCGGCCTTGCGTTGTTTTCCCGCTGTTCTCAGGCAGGAAGCGGGCTCTGCACACGGACAGACACTGTCGGCAGTTTCACTCGAAACGTGGTGCCCTCTCCGAGCCGGCTGTCCACCGAAATTGAGCCGTGATGTTGCGCTATGATCCACTGGGCAATGGCCAATCCAAGCCCCGTCCCGCCCTGGGCCCGGCTGCGGGATTTGTCCACGCGGTAAAAGCGCTCGAATATCTTCTGTTGATCTTCCGCGGCAATGCCTACTCCCGAGTCCCGCACCGTGATGACCGCGGCGTCCTCGGCTCGCTCCAGAGTCAAACGCACCGAACCCGGCGATGGAGTGTACTTGCACGCATTGTCCAGGAGAATATCCGTCAATCGATGAAGCAGGGTTTCATCCCCCAGAACGGAAGCATTCTCTTCGCAAATAGCGGCCGAAAACTGCAAGCTGCGGATGACGGCGACCTGTTGCCAACTGTCGGCGACAGTCTGCAAGACCTGCCTCAAGTCGACAGTCTGCAGGTCCAAGGCCTCGCGCCCCGAGTCCGCCCGGGCTAACTCCAACAACTGTTCGATTAACAACGTGGTCCGTTCCGCTTCCTCCAGAATGTGGCGCAACGATTCCTTGTACTCGGCTTCTCCCCGCGACCGGCGCAACGCCAACTCCGCTTCGGTTCGAATCAGAGACACCGGAGTCCGCAACTCGTGCGAAGCATCAGCCGTAAATTGAGTGACGCGCAGAAATGCCGATTCGATCCGGCCCAGCATCTCGTTCAGCGTATCGGAGAGGCGCTGCAGTTCGTCGCCCGTCTGCAATTTCTCCAGGCGGCTATTCAGATTGGCTCCGCCGATCTGACGCGCCGTCCGCACCAGCGTGTCTACCGGAGCCAGCGCTCTCCGGCTCATCCAATATCCAACTCCTGCCGCTACCAGCAACACCAGCGGAGCAAACATCAGCAGGTAGGAGCGGAACAGTTGCAGAGTCTCCACCTCATCATCGGCCGGCGCTCCCATCTGGATGGCATAAACATGCCCGTGCAAGGCGAGCTTTTCAAATGCAAAGCGAAAATGCTTGCCCTCCGCATGCCGACTGCGCGTCTCAGTCCGGTCGATCTGATCGGGAGGCAAAAGCATTGATGCGTGGGCTTGCAGAAACGGTGACCTGTAGACAACCTCGCCCGTCTCCACGGAGATCTGGAGGAAGTCGCCCGAGTGTTCGACCGCATAGGTCTCGCCCAGTTCCTCTCGCAGTTTGGCGACGGAGGCATCCTTCTTTTGCGCTTGCAGGAAGGTTCTTAGGTCTTCCACCTGACTCTCGAGTTGGTCATCCACCAGGTCGTACAAATTGTTCCGCAGGATGAACCACATGCTCGCCCCAAAAAAAAGTTCTCCGAGCGCAAAAACGGCGAGATACCAGAGCATCAGTCGCACGCCGATAGAGAGCCTTTTCATGCCTGACCGTCCGACCGGATCACATAGCCGACGCCACGGACCGTGTGAATCAGTTTTGCCCGGCCGGGTGGGTCGATTTTGTGCCGCAACAGATGCATGAAAGCATCCAGCGTGTTCTCTTCGATTTCACGATCGAATCCCCAAACCGATTCGATCAAGGAACGCCGCGACACTACCTTTCCCGACCGGTACATCAGCCGCTCCAGCAGACTGTACTCGGTGCGCGTAAGCGAAAGCCTTTCGCTTCCCCGCAGAACCTCCCGGCTGGCCGGATCCAGAACCAGATCGGCGACGCGCAGATGCGGATCTTGCGATACAAGCGCGCGCCGCTTCACCGCCCGCAACCTCGCCACCAGTTCCTCAAACGAAAACGGCTTGGTCATGTAATCGTCCGCTCCCAGGTCCAAGCCGCGGACAATATCCGGCACTGAATCCTTCGCCGTAAGCATCAGAATCGGGGTCTGCACCTTTTCCGTGCGCAAGCGCTTCGCCAGGTCATAACCGCTGAGTTTGGGCATCATCACATCGAGAATAATGACGTCGAACTCATAGTCTTTGGCCAGTGCCAGCCCCTCTACGCCATTGCTGGCACACGTCACGATGTGACCTTCTTCGGCCAACCCCTTCCGTAGAAGATCTGCCATCCGGGTTTCGTCTTCGACGACAAGCAGCTTCATCTGCTGACCTGGTACATTACGCTGGGAAACTGGCGCTAACCTGAAGAAATATTAACTTGTCACGCCATTCTGCGTCAGGCATGTCAAAAACCAAAGCCCCTTACCCTCTTGATCACGGCTCTGCTAAGGTATCAGGGTCGCTGACGATTCCATGTTCACTCGAACGCATATCTTGCAACTCCTGATCTTGACGATCGCCCAAGCCCTGGCGGCACAGACCATCGTCGTACGCGGCTCCATTCACGATTCCTCGGGAGCGGCCATTACCGGAGCGGCCGTGACGATCAAATCGGGCACGTTCGAAACGAGTACCCAAACCGATGCTCGGGGAGAGTTTTCGATCTCTGAAGTTCCCCCAAACGCGGGAAGCATTGAGGTTAGCAGTCGGGGATTTCGCACGATTCATCAGAATTGGGAAACGGGAGCCGCTCCCGTCGTCACCATCGATCTCATTCTTCAACCTCTCTCTTCTGCTGCGCAAGTCACCGTCTCCGCGACCCGCACTGAAGTGCGACTCTCCGAAACACCCGGGAGCACTGTCTTGCTTTCGAATGCCGACGTCGATGCATCGCCCGACTTGCGTCTGGATGACGTGTTACGGCAAGTTCCTGGCTTCTCACTTTTCCGGCGATCCGACAGCCGAACGGCGAACGCTTCAAATCAGGGCGTCTCTCTGCGCGGTCTTGGCGGAACCGCTGCAAGCCGGGCTCTAGTGTTGGAAGACGGCCTCCCGCTGGTCGACGCTTTCGGCGGCTGGGTCTACTGGGACCGGGTTCCTCGGGAAGCAGTTGCGACTGTCGAAGTCTTTCGCGGCGGCGCTTCCAATCTTTACGGCAGTGATGCTCTTGGCGGAGTTGTCCAGTTCATCACCCGCCAGCCTCAACACCCGGCCTTCTCCCTGGAAACCTCGTACGGAAACGAACGCACTCCCGATCTTTCCGTTTGGACGGGCACGCGCATTCGCACATGGGATGTCTCGCTGGCTTCCAACCTGTTTCGGACCGATGGCTACATCCTTGTTCCGACATGGCAACGCGGGACCGTTGACACGGACGCCAACTCGAAAGATGCGTCAGTGGAACTCAATCTCGGCCGCCAGGTGGGAACGGATGGAAGGCTCTTCGTCCGTGGAAATTACTACACCGAATTCCGCAATAACGGCACTCCCATTCAGACGAACGACACGCGGATGGCTGAGGGAGCCGTCGGCCTTGATCAGCAATATGGCGATAAAGACTCGCTGACACTCCGCGCATACGGACAGGTACAGGGCTACGACCAGCGATTTTCCTCCGTGGCCACTGGTCGCAACAGCGAATCGCTCACCAACCTTCAATATGTCCCCGAGCAAGTCGTCGGAGGAACCGCCCAATGGACGCACATTTTGGGCAGCCATCAAACCCTGATCGGTGGAGCAGACCTGCTGGAGGTGATGGGCGCCAGCGACGAGCAACTGTTCTCCTCAGGGGTCCACACGCGCAACAACGCGGCTGGAGGCCGACAGCGCATCTTCGGTCTCTTCGGAGAAGACATCCTCCACCTCAAAAATTGGACATTCATTCTTGCGGCCCGCATCGACGACTGGAACAACTTCGATGCCAGTTCGATCTGTACGCCAGTCTCGGGAACGTGCACGTCGCCGAGCCAGTTGTATCCTTCGCGCAGCGACCTGGCTTTCAGTCCTCGCCTTTCTGTCCTGCGATCTCTCACCCACAATGTTTCCGTCACGGGCTCGGCCTACCGTGCATTCCGTGCGCCAACCCTTAACGAACTGTATCGCAGCTTCCGGTTGGGAAACGTCTTGACTCTGAACAATCCACAACTCAATGCAGAGCGCCTGACAGGAGCCGAGGCGGGACTAAACATTTCCTCATTCAACCGGAAGCTGGATCTGCGAGGCACGTTTTTCTGGAGCGATATCGTTAACCCGGTCGAAAACGTCACGATTAATCCGACCGCCTCTCCCGTGCTCCGGCAAAAAGAGAATCTCGGGCGTATCCGTTCGCGAGGCGTGGAACTCGACGCAATCGTCCACGTCAACCAGCAGATTCAGCTAACGGCAGGCTACGAGTTTACCGGCGCAACGGTCGTCAACTACAACGCGCCGGCAGGCGGCGTCTCGCTGCTGGGAAACGACGTCGCCCAGGTGCCTCATCACGTTTTCACATGGCAAGCGCGCTATTGGAACCCGTCCCGTCTCATGTTCAGCGTGGAAGGCCGCTATGTCGGGAACCAGTTCGACGATGACCAGAATCTCTATCCGCTGGGCCAGTTCTACACGATGAATCTTCAGATCGGACGAAACCTAACGCGCAATCTAGAAGCCTTCGCCGCCGCAGAGAACCTGCTCGATGTGCGCTACAAGATAGCGAACACTCCCACCGCGACCGGCTCTCTCTTTAATATTGGGCCGCCGATTCTCTACCGCGTCGGCCTCCGCCTCAATTTCCCCGCGGAGAGTCGTTAGACGCGTTTGGGCAATCTTGTTCTCATCGTTTATCCTGATGGGTTGTCACCGCTCGCTGAAGCGCGCTTTCATCCTGTCCTCATTCGGCGCAGCATAAAAATTAAGCAGAACAGAAGAGCCTTTTATGAAAACTGGAATTATCGGCCTGCCCCAGGTGGGCAAAACATCTCTGTTTCAGATCTTGACCAAGGCGCATCTCACTGCGCAGGCCCACTCCAATCCGCGCGAAGCGCACATCGGAGTGGCCAAGGTACCCGACGACCGCCTCGATCGCCTCGCCGCCCTTTATAGCCCGAAAAAACTCACTCACACCTCGGTGGATTACGTCGATGTCGGCGCGATCGGCCAGGACGCGCTGAAGGAGAGTGCCTACGTCGGCCATCTCCGTCAGGTCGATGCCCTCGCCCATGTGGTCCGCGTTTTTGAAGATCCGGCGATTCCCCATGTCGGAGAAATCAATCCACTGCGCGACATCAAGAATGTTGAATTCGATCTCATGGTTAGCGATCTAGGTCAGGTCGAGAAGAGACTCGAACGCCTCGAAAAAGACCTTAAGAAGATGAAGACCTCGGATCTGGAGAAGGAATTCGAACTCCTGAACCTCGCCAACGCACATCTCGGGTCCGAAAAACCACTGCGCGAAATGCAAATGACCCCAGAGGACAAGAAGCGACTCCGCGGCTTCATGTTCCTGAGCGAGAAACCGATTCTGTACGTGCTCAACATTGGGGAGTCCACCGAACTGGGCAAAGAACTGGAGGAAGCCGTGGGCAAGTACAAGCTGACGGAGATCGCGGCTCGTCCCAACGCCGGCGCCACCGCGATTTGCGGCAAGGTGGAAGCCGAACTCTCGGAGATGAGTGACTCCGACGCCGCCGAGTTCCTCTCCAGCTATGGCCTGAAGGAAAGCGGCCTGACCCGCCTCATTCGCACGACGTACCAGTTACTCGGGCTGATCTCATTCTTCACCGCCGGCGAAGACGAGTGCCGCGCCTGGCAGATTCCCGCCCGCAGCCGCGCCCAGGAGGCCGCCGGCGCCATCCACTCCGACCTGGAAAAACACTTCATCCGAGCTGAGACCATCCGCTGGGACCAATTGCTTGAAGCCGGTTCGGAAGCCAATGCCCGCGCCAAGGGTACACTCCGCCTCGAAGGCAAGGATTACATCGTGCAGGACGGCGACGTAATGCACATTCGCCACTCCGGATGAGCAGTACCCAGTTGCCAGTACCAAGTACCCAGAGACACGCCGAGGTGTTCTGATGGCACAACATTTTAAAGATCTAATCGTCTGGCAGAAAGCAATGGACTTGGTCACGAACGTGTATCGTGTTACGGACGCATTTCCAAAGCGAGAAGTGTACAGCCTCACAGACCAGATCCGACGAGCCGCCGTCTCCGTGCCGAGTAACATAGCGGAGGGACAAGCTCACTTTAGCAAGGCTGAGTTTCTTCATTTCCTTCGGCACTCCAGTGGTTCCCTTGCAGAACTAGAAACACAACTCTTGCTGGCGGAACGACTGGAATACACTGACCATACACAGGCAGAGAGTCTGCTCAAACGAGTGGTCGAGGTTGGAAAGCTGCTCAATGGTCTGATCAACTCTTTGAAGAAATGATTCGGACTAACAATTCTGGGTACTGGCTACCGGGTACCGGGTACTGCTCCGCATGACTCCAATCCTCACCAGCGTTCTGCTCGGCCTGACCGCCGCGGCAGCCAACGTGTTCGGTGGCGCAATCATTGTTCAGCGGCATTGGGAGCGCCGCTACCTTCGATATTT
>Ga0075030_100006657_pt1 | contig 10330 bp, 5 predicted proteins | sample LitLauG_LLR_2012_FD_71393 | JGI IMG/M metagenome (GOLD analysis project Ga0075030, IMG submission 71393) | Freshwater sediment microbial communities from Pennsylvania, USA - Little Laurel Run_MetaG_LLR_2012 | ecosystem: Environmental > Aquatic > Freshwater > Creek > Sediment | place: USA...
CCCCTGCCGCGTTCGAAGGAGGCTCCAGCGGAGGCTGCAGTGGAGCGAGAGGCACTGGTGTGTCGCGTGGCCTCCTCGACAAATTCGGCGCGTGGATAGCGCTCAACGCGAGGCGATTTACGCCACCCGGCCCTGGAAAAGCTATGGGAAAGGTCCGACGCAGGGCGCCGGCGGTTCGTTGTATGAGGGGCCGGCCCGGCGATTCGTTGCGGGCGATCTCCGGTTTACGACCAAGGGGGACGCTCTATACGCGATAGCGCTGGCTTGGCCCGGAGACGAAAGATTGGTGATTCAGTCGCTGGCTTCGGCTTCTCCCCATTACCGGGGCGAAATCGCCAGAATCGGGCTGCTGGGGTCGGAGTCCAATCTCGTGTGGTCGCGTAGCGCGGACGGAGTCACGATAAGCTTGCCGGAAAAACCGCCGTGCGATTACGCGTACGTATTTCAAGATCAGCCCTCTGGGAGCGTGGTCGGTGTTCGATCGACGCTCAAGGCGCCAGTCTCAGTTTCCTGGACGGACCCGTATTTCTTCTCCGTTGTAGACGACGCTGCGCGACTTCCGGCCGCTCTCGGAAATGAACACGATGTGCAATTGGCGCGACGTCACCATCCCCTCAAAATCACCGGCCCTCGCGGCAATGATCAGTTCGCCGTCGAGTTCGCTCCAACGCAGCATCACCATAGAGAATCGGCCAGACTCGTAATTGTAGTTGTCTCCCTCGTCCTCGTACAGCGGGAACACGCCGTCCGCGCCCCGATACACCCGAATCTCATAGGCAGCATCGTGGATCTCATCCGCGTACTGCATGACCGGCGACATCGGCACGATGGCGCCGGCGCGCACGAATACCGGCATCACCTCCAGCGGAGCCGGCGCCTCGACACTCCCTCCGCCGGGAAACCAGGTCTCGGTCCAGAAGTCATACCATCCGGTCCCCGAGGGCAGGTATACTGGTCTGCTCTTTTCCGCCCCGGCGATCGGCTCGGAATTCCGATCGTAGTACATGGGCCTCGTGACCGGGCAAACCATCAGGCCAGGCCCGAACAGGTATTGATCGGTAAGGCCGTGGGTCCGGAGGTCGCGCGGGAAATCCAGCGCAACCGCCCGCATGATCGTCCAACTGTGCAGGCTCACCTGGGCCGCAACAGAGTAGATGTACGGCAACAATCGGTAGCGGAGCCGGATGTACTGGACGATCGCATCGTAGAACGCGGTGCCCGGCTCGCCAAAGCGCCAGGCTTCCCGCGGCGCGTCCGTTCCATGCGAACGGAACATCGGCAGAAAGACCGCGTACTGCAGCCAGCGTGTGTAGAGTTCCCAGTAACCGAGGTCGTTGCAGCCTGTGTCGTTGGGATCGGGCTCCTGCGCCGAGCCGTCGGTCAATCCGCGGCATCCGGCGTCATAGTCGCCGCGCCAGAACCAATATGCGGGATCGTTCCTGATGAAAAAGCCGCCGATATCCAGATTCCAGTAAGGCTCCCCGGCCGCACAGAAGTTCAACCCCTCGGGAATAGAGCGCCGCAGCGTCTCCCAGGTGGCGCAAATGTCGCCGGACCAGGTGGTTGTCCCATAGCGGTGCTGGCCGGCGTAAGACGACCGGGTGACATTGACCATGCGCTTGCCGGCGGCGACGCCGCGCTGGCCCTCATACATCCCCTGGGAATGCAGCAGCGAGAATGCGCTGATGTAGCCAGGATCGAGGTATCGCTTCGCTTCCGCGGTGTTGAGCGGCAGACGTTCGTGCGGCTCGGGCTTGACTGCGCCGTGCCAGTCCGATTCGAACGGCTCGGTGCAATCGCACCACCACGCGTCAATCCCATGGGAGAACAGTCCGCGCTTGGCCTCCTCCCAGTAGCACCGCCGCGCTTCCTCCTGAAAGGCATCGTAAGTCGATTGATTCCCCAGCATGAAGCCGCGTTCCAGCATTTCCTTCCGATCCGCGCCGTCGCCGGTCATCGCCGGCCAGACCGACACCATCAGCTTCGCACCCATCCCGTGCAGCGTGGTGGTCAGCTCCTTCGGATCGGGAAACCGCCCCGGGTCGAGCGATTTCTGTCCCCAGCCCCCGCCATCGGGCCAGGATTTCCAGTCCAGTACGATCAGATCCAGCGGGATGCCGCGCCGGCGGTGTTCACGGACGATATCCACGAGTTCCTTGGCGTTGACGTAGCGCTCTTTGGATTGCGTGTAGCCGAAGTACCATTTCGGCGGCATGGGAACCCTGCCGGTCAGTACGTGATACCCCCTGGTAATGTCGTCGAATTGCTCGCCGCGGATAAAGAAATAGTCGAGCTCATCAACGACGTCCGCCCATATGTAGGACCCGAGAGCGTCGTCGTGAAAAGTCATGAGAGAGTAACAATCGACCAGGACCCCGTATCCCCGGGTGGAGACGAAATAGGGAATAACCGCTTTCAGGTTGTGCTGGTATAGTTCTCTCGACTTGCCGCGAAGGTTGCCGTAGCCTTCTTCGTGGGACCCGAGGCCGAACAGCGCTTCGTCCTCGGCGAAAACGAATTCCAGTTTCGCCTGGAAGGCATGCCGATCCAGGATACGCACCGATTCCGCGGCCGAAACGCGTACACCGTCAATTCCGTCCGCGGACGCCGCGGCTGCGGAGTTGTTAAAACGGTTCCTGTAGACATCGATCGGTGTCAGCCATTTGCCTCCACGCTCGGGCTCGCGCATCAGCAGCCGGTCCTCTCCGTCGAAGTAGGCGATCGCACCTGTCTTCTTGTTGACGCTTACGGTTAACGACGCGGTCGCGACTCGAAATTCGGTGGCATCTTCGTCCATCCGGTAATTCCGGTACCAGGAGTTCGCCACAACCGAGAGACTGGCGCGGTCTTGAAACGGCTGCTTCCCTGTCATCGTCATCCTCACGACGGACTCGGTGATGAAGCCGACTCGCAGGCGCGATGTTTCCGAAGTCAGGACGAGAGACTCGCGATGGCTTTCGAGTTGATACATATTCATGTCTTATCGATCGCCGCCAAGGCGCGGCGCTGGTCCAACTCCTGACGGATCCGCGGCTCCATTGCCTCGTACCGGGCATAAAAAAGGGTTGGCAGCAGGCTAAGCGCGAAAAAGACCGCCGGAAGCCAGATGAATCCGATCTCAATGCCCGCCAGCGACGAAGCACTCTGGCGCGCGTTCGGAACGTAGCCGTACGCGGCCATTGTCCAGGCGGGCAGCGCGCCGCCGATGCCGCTGCCCGCCTTGAAGCAGAACGCGGCGCCGATTGCGGTCAACAGGCCTGCCGCGCGGATCCCGGTCTTCCACTCGCCGTAGTCGACGCTGTCGGAGAGGATCGAGAACGGCAGCGTCATAGCGACTCCGCCGGCAATCGCGGCAAAAATCCAGCCCGCCAGCACCGCCGGCACCGACGGCTCCGCGAAATACATCAGCAACTGACCGGCGATCGACCCAGCCAATCCCAAGGCCCACAGGTTCCTCTTCGACGTGTAGCGGCAGAGCCATGGCAGGAAGACAACGGCGCTGAGCGAGACGATATCCAGGCTGTTGACCAGCGGGACCAGATCCTTTCGCCCAAGGTTGTATGTGAAGTAGTAGATCACCGCCGATACTCTGGAGACGTAAGCGATCCAGAAGAGAAACGTGCTCGAGGCTATGATCATCCATGGCCAGTTGCCGGCAATCGCGCCAAACGAACCCCGTGTGCGCCCCGGATTCTTCGGCGCCTCGACGACCTCCTCCAGGTTGCGAAACGCCAGCAGGAACAAGATTGCCGCACCCGCCGCGAAGATGGGCATCGTCAGCATGAAACCGCGCTTGTCGTTGCCATCCCCGAGCAGGGCGACGAGGGGAAGCGCCGTGGCGTTGACAATCAACACGCCGACCTTGGAGCCGATCATCCGGTACGTTGTCAGCATCACGCGCTGATTCGGGTCCGGCGTGAGCGCGGACAGAATGGCGGTCACCGGCGTGTTAATTCCGGTGTAAAGGATGCCGCACACGATATACGTGGCGGCCGAATACCAAACTTTCGCGGAAGCACTCAGGTCCGGTGTCAGGAAAGTCAGCACCCCGAACACGGCGTACGGCCCGCACAGCCAGAGAAACCAAGGGCGGTACCTGCCCCACCGGCTGCGAGTCTTATCCAGGATCATTCCCCAGACCGGCGCATCGACACCGTCGATGCCGCGGGCCACCAACAGGATGGTGCCGGCGATGCCCACCGGAATCCCGTACACGTCGGTATAGAAGTACAGCAGGTAACTCGAGATCACCGCAAACACCAGTTGCCCAGCGGTGTCCGTCGCGGCATAGCTTAAACGTTTGCTCTGCGGGATAGTGTTCATGTAATTGTGGATGAGGATAGATCTCAGTTAATAGGCATCAGGGCTTTGCGAGCCAGCTCGTCGTGGCTGGCCCGGATCTGTTTCGATTTTTCAAACGCCGCGGCCGCGGCTTTCGAGTCGCCGGCTTCCCGATACAAGCTGGCAAGCTGATAGTGCACCGAACCGTCCTCGTCGCTGGCGAGTCCCTGGGTCAATTCCTTCAACGCATCCTTTGATCGGCCGGTCCTCGCAAACACGTTGCCGAGCAAAGCGTGCACGCGTGGGAGAAGGTCCGCCCGTGCCTGCAGGCTCTGCTTTAGATAAGGCTCCGCATCCGCGTACTCGCGTCGCGCCACAAGGATCTGCCCCATTAGGAGATTGACGTCGCTATCCGCCGGGTCTAGATCGAGTGCTTTCAGTGCGGTGGCTTGAGCTTCTTCGAGTCTGGCCTCGGCAAAGTACGCTGCGGCAAGCCCCGTTAGCGCGGCCACACTTGCCGGTGAGATTGCCAGCATCTTTGAATACTCCCCCCGTGCTTCGTCGAACATCTTCCGGCGCTGGTACAGATCGCCGAGCAACGCGTGGATTCTTGGAGAATCGGGGTCAACTTCACCGGCGCGCGCCAACGCGGCCACCCCCAACCTCTGATTCGCCCGCACTGCCCAATACCAGCCAGCAGGATCGTTAGGATACTTCTTCCGAAGGCGATCGCTCGCCAGGGCAGCGGTCCGGAGGTGCCCGGAGAAATAAGCATCGCTCGCGAACCGTTGCAGGTCTTCGACGTTGCCGAATTCCGGGATGGGGCGTTCCGGTTCAAGCCGGGGCGCGGAACGGACACCCTCGGACATACGCGCCGACACGACGCCGGCCATGATATCTTCAGACTGCCGCAGTTGTGCCAGCCGCGTCTCGAGTTGTTGCGTATCGAGGCCTTCCCAGAACCGAGGCAAGGATGATTCGAACCCCTCGTGGTCGGAACTCGCGAGATCGGCGAGCACTGCGAGCCCTTTTGCCGGCGCGCCACTGTCGAATAGAACGCGAGCCATTCCGACGCGCGCCGCGGGACACGATTCCAGATCGCGCTGAAATTCCGCACCCGCTTCCGCCAGGTCGCCGTGTCTGACCAGGACGAAACCGTAGGAGGCATGCGAACATCGGGGCGGAGCCGATTTCGACGACAGCAGGTCGCGATAAGCATGGATCGCTTCCGTCAGACTGCCTTGCTCCGCAAGCGCGCCGGCCGTGAGCTCGGTGGCATATACAGACTCGCGAAACGAGTCCGCCACTCTCGCTCCGGCGCTTTCCGCCAAATCGAAATGCGCCAGTCCCAGTCCGTACCAGGACTCTCCGTTGCGGGGGACCAGCTCAGTCGCTTGCTGATACCACTCACGGGATTTATCGGGCTCCCTCAGCCTGTGGTAGGCACGTCCCAGAGCCAACACTGGCTGAGGATCGCTGGGTTTGAGTTTTTCGGCTGCCAGCAAATACGCGGTAGCTTCCCGCGGGCGGTTCAGTTGCAGAAGGTCGAGACCGAGAAACAGGTCCGGGACGTACAGCGACGGGTTCAGTTTCAGCGCCATGTGGAATGCTTCCAGCGCCGGGGAATATTCGCCGGACTCGTATTGCATCAGCCCGAGATTGCTCCAGAGTTCGGCGGCATCGGGCCGGATAGCCAGTGCCTGGCGGTACGCGCCGGCCGCGCGACGAAAATCGCTCCTGGCCTGGGCGTTGTGAGCCTCGGCCAGGAGCGATTGCAACCTGGCGGCCTGGTCCGGCTGTGCGATAGCCGGCAACCAAGCCACCAGGCCTAGGGTGAGTAGCGTGCGCACTTACCAGTACAACTTCATCCCAAGTTGCACGTCTCGCGGCGGCAGCGTGGACGAGATCCGTCCAAAAGCTGGATCTCCAAAGCTGTTATTGGGCGAGTAGAAGTTCGCGCGATTGAAGGCATTGAACATTTCGGCCCGGAACTGCAGCCTCAGGATTTCGCGGTAGTGGAACCACTTCTGAACTCCGACGTCAAAAACTTCCATTCCCGGCGAACGCACGTTCGACATGTAGCGTGGCGCATTGCCGAAGGTGAACGGCGCAGGTTGCTGGAACGCGGAGGTATTGAACCACTGCTGGATCGTCGGATTGCTCGATGCCGCGTTGCCCACCAGGTCCGGCCTCTGGTTCCCTCCAAACGAGCCGGTGTTGTTTGCTCCACCGACCACACCAACCGGGAAGCCCGACTTGAATGTGCTAACGCCGGTGATCTGCCAACCGCCGACCACGGCGTCGGTGACGGCGTTGAAGTTCGTTCCAACTTTCTTGCCCTTGCCGACGGGAATCTCGTAAATGTAGCTGATGACCAAGCTGTTCGGTATGTCCGCTGCATCCACCGATTTCTCCACGGCCAGGTTGTAATTGTTGCGAATAGGAACTCCGTAGCCGACTGACGCCCACGCGTTGGTTCCGGCTGTATTGTCGGTGAATTTCGAGAACGTGTAGGAAGCGAGCACGTTCAGGCCGTTGCTCCAGCGGTGGGTGTAATTGATCAGCAGCGCATCGTAGCGCGACGAGCTGTTCAGGACCTGCGAAATGCTTACATCGCAGAATTCCGGGTATGGCCGCAATAACTGGCCGTAAGCCACCGTCGGGCTGGAGAGGCCGCACCCGCTGCCGGTTATCTTGCCGAAGTACGGGTTCGGAACCGGCTGAAGCAATTGGTTCCCCTGCGACAGATCCTGCGTTGGCAACTGATTGAAGTTTATGCCCCCTTGCTGCATGTGAACGCCCCGGTTGCCGACATAGCTGACGTCGAACAGGTCATTCTTGGTCACGGCATACTGCACTCCGCCCATCCACTGGTCCATGTACGGATCGGGTCGGTTGCTTTCTGTGCCGCCGGTCGAGTAGCCGACGTTCGTCAGGGCGCCAAGGGTGTTGCCCGTTTGCGGAAGCATTCCGCTGGGGAACGGATTATCCAGCTTGTTGAGCGGCGTGAAGCCGTCGGAACTGACCGCTACCCAGGGAGTGGATTGCCCATAGCCCTGCGTCGATCCCGACCCAAGGTATGAGGGCACATAGTACATGCCGAACCCCGCCCTGACAACCAATCTGTGCGTGGCCTGGTAGGCCAAGCCGAGACGAGGAGCGAAATCCCTCTTCGCCGGGTTGTAAAGGCCGCGTCGCACGCCGTTGACGCCATTGAATACAACTTCGCCCTTGACGGAGGTGCCGAGCGTTGAACTAATGGGATTGGTGGCATTGAAATCGAAGAAGGACTGCTGGTTGAACCGGTCCACCGGAGCGCTTTGGTATTCCCAGCGGAGGCCCAGATTCAGCGTCAGCTTGCGAGTGATCTTCCAATCGTCCTGCACATAGGTGCCGTAGTAGTGCTTGGAACCGAACGGCAGCACAGAGACGCCAGTGGACCCGCCGGAGCCCGCTCCGAGCAGCATCGAAGCGAAACCATCCCCGCTGGTGGCAGTGGAGGCTGTCTGCGGATTCGGTCCAGCGGTGGCAGTCGGATTGAAGTTGAACGTGGTGGCGTAGATTCTTCCGCCGCCAGCCTGGAGGATGACGTTCGTGAATCCGAACGACAGCCAGTGCGCACCGACCACCTTATTCAGGCCCGCCGACCAGGTTCCGTCGTTGCGCGGAAACCCTCCCTGGCCCGATCCATTCTGCGGACCCAGCGGCGCATACCCGCCGACGTTGACAACCGGGAACTGGTTCGAAGTTGCATTGATGAACGCAGGTAGGCCGAGACTGCTAACGTTAAATGGATAGGCCTGCACCACATTCCCTTCGACCCAGTGACTCATGCCGGCATTGAGACTGAAAATAGTGGCTGGGCTCAACACCCAGGTGAGCCCGGAAGCTTCATCCCACCGGTTATTAGGCTGGCGGAGACCCGGGCCTCCCGGATCGTCAGCGCCGTAAAACGCGGGGTTTCCCACTTTGTATTCGCTCTTATTCGACCAGCGCGTGAACACTTGCACCTTGTCGGCGAAGTTGTGATCGATTCGGATGCTCCATTCATCGGAAGCGCTGGGTGCGGAAGCGGCGGCCACGTAGTTGTTCCCCAAGCCGGACGTGGTCGCCTTCGGGTAATACGTGACAAGGTTCTTGGCCACGGTGCTCATTGCCGACGACGGTATCTGGTTCCCGGGGATCGGAGTGCGAGTGAAGCCGGTGGCCGTCTGTGTAGTCGAGAACGGGTCGTAGAGGGCCTGCGGGATGGCAGAGAAATTGCCGGTCAGCTCGGCGGCGGTCGGCACCGTTGCCGTGTAGGCGACCGGCGAGGACTGCCTGAGTCCTTCGTAAGCGAAGAAGAAGAAAGTCTTATTGCGCTTCTCGTAGACGCGGGGGATGTACACAGGTCCGCCGGCAACAACCCCGAACTGGTTCCGCCGGAACGCTGTCTTCGCGATGCCGTTGGCATTGTTGAAGAAGAAATTCGAATCCAGCTTTTCGTTGCGCAGGAACTCGAACGCGTCCCCATGAAAACTGCCCGACCCGGACTTGGTCACAACGTTATAGACATTGCCCGTGCTCCAGCCATACTGCGCGGTGAAAGAGTTGGTCTGGATTTTCGCTTCCTGCACGGAGTCCATCGAAGGCACGTAAATGACTCCGCCCCAATCGGCGGCGGTGTCCCAGTGTCCGTCCAGCAGGTACGCGCTGGTTCCGAAATAGCCGCCGCCGAAATTCAGGAAAGAGATGTCCTGGTCGGCAGTTCCCGACTGCCCGCCGCCATTGAGCAACTGGAACTGCGTCGAGTTGTTCACTGAGGAGTTCAGCAGGACCAAGCCGAACGCGTTGCGGAGGTTGACCGGCAACTGCGCGATTTGTTGCTCATTCAAGTCAGCGGAAACGTTGGAGTTGTCCACCGTCAGAATCGGTGTATCGCCTGCGGAAACCGTCACCTCCGTCTGTACCTGCCCCAATTGCAGGGTGATCGACTGACTTGAGACTTGGCCCGCAGTTAAAGCGATGCCTTCCTGCTTGTACGTGGAGAAGCCTTTGGCTTCAACTTCGAGCGTGTAGGTGGCAGGCGGCAGCGTGGCAAATGAGTATCGCCCCTGGCTGTCGGTTGTGAAGGATCGAACAAAGCCCTTCTCCCGGCTCGTCAGTGTAATTTTAGCGCCGGGGATGGCCGCTTCGGAAGCATCGTGGACGACACCTCCCAAGGACGCGCTGAATGCCTGCGTCTGGGCGTGGGCGGGCGGCAGGAGTAGCGTGAGTACGGCTGTTAGGCCAATGCCCAAGGCCAAGCCGACTCCGGGAAAGTACTTGCGCAACATGGAAGACCCCCTTTTCTTGAGAACGCATTGAGGCGAGACGCACACACACTGCCTCCCGTCCGTGTGAAAGTATTTCTTTATGAATGTTTTCGCAAGGTACTGTACTGTGCTCTACCCCTGTGGGACGGCAGTGTTCTCCATGGCTTGCAAAGGGGTTACATGGCGAGTAGAGTACTGATAGACTTTGGTGGAGGGCAGTCCAGCGATGGGTCCGCACACGAGCCCCGAGGTGATATCACACGCCGACGCCGTCCGGATCCGGGAAGCGCTGGGCGAGGTCCTTCTGGGCGCGCCGTTTCGGAATACGCGCCAGTGCCAGAGCTTTCTGAAGTATATAGTCGAGCACACGCTCGCCGGGGAAAACGATCTTCTTCGCGAACGGGTCATCGGGACCGAAGTATTCGGCCGTCCCTCTGGTTACGAACCGAGCGAGGACCCAATCGTGCGAGTGCGGGCGGCCGAGGTCCGGAAACGGCTGGCGCAATACTACCATGAGCGGGGCGACAGCCTGGTAACCATCAACATTCCGTCTGGTTCCTACCGGGCGATTTTTCAGTGCAAGCCGGCTCAGACAAGCCCCGTTCAGCGGCCGCCGTCGGGAAGTCTTCGGTGGCGCTGGCCAGCCACGGCGGTTTTGGCCATATTAGCCGGCGTTATGACGATCCGAATTCTGTGGTGGCACCCCCCGTCGCCTTTGGACCAGTTCTGGGCCGCGGCATTGGCCAGCCCGAAAC
>Ga0075030_100006659_pt1 | contig 10327 bp, 7 predicted proteins | sample LitLauG_LLR_2012_FD_71393 | JGI IMG/M metagenome (GOLD analysis project Ga0075030, IMG submission 71393) | Freshwater sediment microbial communities from Pennsylvania, USA - Little Laurel Run_MetaG_LLR_2012 | ecosystem: Environmental > Aquatic > Freshwater > Creek > Sediment | place: USA...
GTACGGTCCCCTTTGCTGTTATTGCAGCGGTAGCAGCAAGCCACCAGATTTTCCCACGAGGATCGGCCGCCGCGCGACCGCGGCACAACGTGATCCAGTGTCAATTCCGAACTGGCAAACACGCGGCCGCAAAACTGGCAGGTATTGCGGTCCCGCAGCAAAATATTTTTCCGTGAGAGCGCACGACTCTGCTGCGGAATGTGCCGGTAAGCGAGCAGGCGGATTACGGATGGAACTCTGTGTGCGTGGGTAGCGGAATGGACTTCCGCGCTGTGCATCTCTTCCGCCTGGGCCACGCCTTTGAGCATCAGCACCATGGCGCGCCGCACGGCCGTCACATTGATCGGCTCGTAAGTAGCATTGAGCACCAGCACCGGTTCTTGCATCAGCGATGCACGGCGCATTGAAATCGGGTTGTGGGATCTACTGCCTGCGGGAGTGTCGGCGCCGGGCGCAGCCGCGCTGGCCGCTTCGGGGATACAGCGCCCCCGGGAATCGACCGACATGTGCCGGTTTGCGCTCATCGCGCTGCCCTCGCGTTATTCTACCATGTACTGGAGTTCGGCAGGGGATTCCGGAGTGCCCGGGCTACTGTCAGGCAAATAACGGATTTGGCTCCTGCCTCGCGCAACGCCTTTGCGCAGGCATCGAGTGTCGCTCCAGTCGTCAATACATCATCTACCAGTAAGACGCGTAGATTGTCAACTTGGCTGCCCGGACGTGTGGCAAAAGCGCCACGCACGGTTTCCCATCGTTCCTCCAGTGTAAGGATTTGTTTGTCGGGCCTGGCGCGTGTGCGCATAAGGAGAACGGCCTTATGCGGCAAACGAAGTTTCTTCGACAAGGGCTTGGAGAGGAGGGCCGCCTGGTTGTACCCACGCTCGCGCTCCCTTGCGTGGTGCAGAGGGACCGGCACCACAACGTCGGCCGCCAGGTCATTTCCCGCGTTTCTCACTATGCCAGCCAGTTGTTCCGCAAACCATGTCCCGAGCGGGCCTATCTGTTCAAATTTCAGGAGCAGAATCGCACGCACGAGCGCGTCTTTGTAGACCGCAAAGCTTCGGGCGCAGTCAAACGCGTACGTTTTGTCCAGGCAAGCCGGGCAGAGAATTTGCTGCGCAGCTCTTTCGGCGAGACCCGGCAGAGGCCGTCCGCAAGTTTCACATACGATTGCTGGCAGACGTTCAAACGAGGAAAGGCAATCTTTGCATATGGGAACGCGGCTGGCCGTAAGGAGCAGCCGATCACAGATGCGGCATCCAGCGGGCAAAAAGATACTGCTGATGGCGTCTCCCGCTTCGACTAGCCAGCGGCGCACACCACGCCGCGGGAGGGTTGTGATTTCGCTTGCCGGACTAGTTTCTGCCACGCGGGCAGAAATGTACTCTTTTTAGATTTTTAATCAAAGATATATTTTATATTAAAGTAATTCACTGGATAAAACACCCCGTAGCAGGCTCTCGCAAAAGGAAGCCCTTCCTACCACGAAGGCTTAAAGCAGCCCCTGTTCCATCTTTTCCTGACACGCGATGCAGTGCTTTGCCCAGGGTACCGCTTCCAAGCGCTTCTGCTGCATCTCTTCCTGGCAGTTTGCGCAGACTCCGTACTCATCCTCCTGGATGCGCTTCAGGGCCGCGTCAATCATGTTCAGGACCGTGCGGTCTGTATTGGTCATGCCGAAGAGAAACTCCTTGGTATAGGAGTTGGCCGCTTTGTCTGCGAGATCAACAGTTGGATCTTCGTCAGCCGTTCGTCCCTCTTCCTGTGTGCGAGCGATGGTTTTCATCAGTTCCTCGCGCCGCGTCAGCAGTTTCTTTTTGTAGTAGTCGAGCCTTTTCTTGTCCATGGAAGTCCCGCCCCCCTACGTGCTGTTGGGGCCATCTAAAAACTCCGTAGTGTAGGCCGAGGCGACATCGATGTCAAGGCGCGGTGCTCAGTTTTGTTACGGGTTCGCGGTCGTTGACACTCACCGGTGGGCTCGTTAGACTAAAAACTGTGGCGAGCGATCCTGCCTGCACGGATCCCCGGTAGCTCAATGGTAGAGCATTCGGCTGTTAACCGAAGGGTTGCTAGTTCGAATCTAGCCCGGGGAGCCAAATTCCTGTTGAATCAAAAAGTAGCATGCTGTTGCGCTCCTCCTGCTTCCCACGAACAATCGGGAGTGAAACCAGGCTGGTGCAGAATGCCCTAGAGTTTGTGCCCTCCACCTATTTTAAGAACTGACTTGCCGCACCGGACTTCTGCCCTCGACGACCCCCTCTCACCGCTCCACCGAAACGGGCATTGAGCCCGCAATGGGCCTGTTATAGACTTCGCAATCACCATTCTCCACCTCTCCTTTACCAGGGCTTTGTCGAGGGGTAGAGAGCCATCGCCTTGTCAGAAGCAGCCGCGAGTACTTTGCGCAGCAGGTTGAAGTGCCCGTTCCGAGATTGAACCGGGGCCGGTTCGCTGGCCGCGGAGCCAAGGAGGCTGGGATGCTTTTTGCAGCAGAGGTTGCGGTCACGCATCGTCCGATTGCCACCCTGGACCTCGCCATCATCGGGGTTTATTTCGCCATCGTCTTCGGGATCGGTATGTATTTCGCGAGAAGGGAACGCACCTCGGAGGATTATTTCCTCGCTGGCCGTGACGTGGGATGGTTCTTCATTGGCGCGTCCCTGTTCGTTTCCAATATTTCGACGGAGCACTTCATTGGCCTGTCGGGCACTGGGGCCTCGTCCGGACTGGCGGTCGGACACTTCGAATGGCTGGCCTGCCTCATTCTGCTGATTCTGGGCTGGGTGTTCGTGCCGTTTTACCTGCGGTCGAACGTATTCACCATGCCGGAATTCCTGGAACGCCGGTTCAATCGGCAGTGCGCGGTCTACCTGGCGGGAATTTCCATCATCGCCTACATCTTTACAAAGATTTCCGTGCAGCTCTACGCTGCGAGCGTCGTGCTCGAGCGCGTGGCCGGCTGGTCGCTTTGGAAAACCGCAGTTGTTCTGGTGATCGCCACCGGCATATATACGGTGGCGGGCGGGCTTGCGGCGGTCATCTACACGGACACGGTGCAAACCCTCATTTTGATTACCGGCGCGGTTGCGCTGACCGTGATTGGCCTCCACCGCGTGGGCGGCCTGGAACACCTGCGCACTATGGTTCCCCCCGATTACTTCCACATGATCAAACCTGCTTCAGACTCCAACTTCCCTTGGACGGGCATCTTTTTCGGAGCGCCGATCCTTGGCATCTGGTACTGGTGCACGGATCAAGTGATCGTGCAGCGAGTGCTTTCCGCACGCGATGAGGGACACGCCAAAGCAGGCACGATCTTCGCGGGCTTCCTGAAGATCCTGCCGGTGTTCATGCTGGTTCTACCCGGCATCATCGCGTTCGCGCTCTTTCCCGAGCAGGTGAAGAAACCGGATTTTGCGTACCCCACACTGGTGCTCAATCTCTTGCCCACCGGGCTGGTTGGTCTGGTGATGGCCGCATTGCTCGCGGCAGTGATGGGCGCCATGAGCTCGGTGTTCAATTCGGCGTCCACGCTGGTAACGCTGGATTTCTATAAGAAGATCCGGCCGCAATCGTCAGAGAAACAGCTGGTCAATTTCGGGCGTATCGCCACCGGTATGATGGTGGTGCTCGGTTTGTTGTGGGTGCCGTTCATCGGGTACATCAGCAGCCAGCTCTACATTTACCTGCAGAGCGTGCAAGCCTATATCAGTCCGCCAATTTCCGCGTGCTTCGTGCTAGGAATCCTGTGGCCACGGCTAAACGGCAAGGGAGCAATCAGCTCACTGCTGACGGGTTTCGTAATGGGAGCCACCCGTTTCGTGATGGAACTTGCGGACCACGCCGGCGGAGCTCATTTTGAATCGCCCGTCGCCCGCTGGCTTATTGACATGAATTTTCTGCATTACGCCATTTTCATGTTTGTGGTCTGTTCGGTGGTGCTCGTTGCGGTCAGCCTGATGAGCGAGGCTCCAGACCGCAAGCGGCTTGCCGGCCTGACCTTCGCAACGGTTGATGAGAAGATGGAGGCGACCGCGGTCGGAATTCCCGTGCGCAAACCGGCGCACGAAACCCCCACCGAGCATCGCATCAACGTCGCGTTCAGCCTTCTGTTGCTTGCGACGGTAATCGGCTTGTGGATCTATTTCCGCTAGCCGGGAGCGTACTGAGAATGCCATGGGTACGACCGCCATCCGCAGTCTAAAACCTCACGTGAGTCAGGAAGAAGCCCTGCGGACATTTTCTTCGCGCGGCTTCTCTGCGGTTTACTGGCGGATGCGCAGCGGCCCGCTGCAGCGCATTGCTGATGCTTACGTGCCCTTCTGGATTTATCGCGTGCGCTACGAGATGCGCCACGCCGCTGCGACGCGCTTGTTCGCGCTCGATGCGGTCCGGGGCGCCCTCGATCTGTTCGAATTCCCCCGCGTTCCGCCGGACGATGAGCTGGTTGTCCTTGAGACACGAAACCGTCTGATCCCCTGGCTGGAGGAAAACGCGGCCGGTGAGTTGCTTCGGGAAAAAGTTTTGCGCGTGATCTTTCAGCAGGGCTTCTTCAAACTGCGTGCACTGAAAGTGGAAATCGAGCGCGTTCCCGGCGAATTTTATTTGCCGTACTGGCTCGGGTTTTATGGCGGCAACGGAACGGTCCGTTGCCGAGTGATGGATGCGGTTAGATGCCGGATTGAAGGCGCAAAAGCGTCCGCTTTTTTCGAACAGTGGCTCACGGCTTGACCCAGGGAATCAATGCCGGATCTTTTCTGCTGAATAAGAACTACTCCTGATCGTTCTCGCCCCTTTCTCAATTTCCGGGAGGATGGACATGAGAGGGATTGCTCGGCGTATCGGAATCGGACTGTTGGTCCTCGCCCTTGGGTGCGGGACGACGGTCGCACAGGGCTGGCAGCATCTCGGCAAGGTGCAGCGTGTTGACAAGCTGAAAGACGGCGTGGAACTGAGTGCTGGAGCCGCGAAAGTACGAGTCACCGCTTTTCGCGAAGGCGTATTCCGCGTGCGTGTCGCGCCGAACGGATTTTTCCCGAAGGATTTTTCCTGGGCGCTGATCCAAGCGCCTGAAACATCTGTTTTGAAAATCGAAGACAACCCGAGAGAAGTGCGAATAACCGCTGGATCCGTTGTTGCGACGATCCAAAAATCACCCGTGCTGATCACTTTCTCCGACGCCAGCGGAAACGTGCTTCTTGCCGACGAGCCGAGCCTGCCGATGGCTTGGGACGGACGGAGAATTCACGCGTGGAAAAAAATGCCGGTGGAAGAAAATTATTACGGTCTTGGCGACAAGGCCGGGCCCATGAACCGCCGGAACCGCTCGTTTACCAACTGGAACACGGACGAGTTCGGCTGGCAGGAATCCTCGGATCCGCTGTATAAAACCATCCCGTTCTTTATCGGGCTGCGTAAGGGCACGGCCTATGGCCTTTTTTTTGACAACACCTACCGGAGCACGTTCGACTTCGGCAAGGAATCTCCGGATTACTTTTCGTTTGGCGCCGAAGGAGGTGAACTGAACTATTACTTCATCGCTGGACCCGGGCCGAAAAAAATCGTCGAGGAATATACGGCCATGACCGGCCGTTCGCCGCTTCCTCCGCTCTGGTCGCTCGGCTACCAGCAATGCCGCTACAGCTACTATCCTGAATCGCGTGCGAGAGAGATCGTCAGTACGTTTCGAGAGAAGAAAATCCCCGCGGACGCCATCTACTTCGACATCGACTATCAGCAGGATTATGCTCCCTTCACCATCAATCGTGAGTACTTCCCAACATTCGAAAAGATGATCTTGGATTTTCGCGCCCAGGGCTTCCACACCATTCTTATCACCGACCTGCACATCAAGAAAAATCCGAATCACGGTTATGTGCCTTACGATTCGGGAATTAAGAACGACATCTTCGTCAAGAATCCCGACGGCTCCGTTTATGTAGGCTCGGTGTGGCCCGGCGATAGCGTGTTTGCTGATTTTACGCTGACACGCGCAAGGGACTGGTGGGGCGGACTCTATAAGGACTTCGTCGGCATGGGGGCAGCCGGCTTTTGGAATGACATGAACGAGCCTTCCATCTTCCTTCGGGCTGACAAGACCATGCCTCTCGACACGGTGCACCGTCTCGACGATGGCACCACCATCGACCATCGCGCCGCTCATAACATCTTCGGCATGGAAAATGTCCGTGCGACTTACGACGGGTTGCTTAAGCTGCAGCCGACCGAGCGTCCTTTTGTCCTCACTCGCGCCGCCTATTCTGGCGCACAGCGCTATGCTGCGACATGGACCGGTGACAACAGCAGCACCTGGAACCATCTTGCGATGAGCACGCCGATGCTTTTGAGTATGGGTATCTCCGGCTTTCCGCTCATTGGCGACGACATCGGCGGCTTTGCTGGTTCTCCTACGGCTGATCTTCTGACCCGCTGGTTTGAAGTGGGCGCCCTGAATCCCATCTACCGCGACCACACGGCAAAAGGTACGGCCAATCAGGAGCCCTGGGTGCATGGCCCAGAACATGAAGCGATTCGCAGGAAGTACATTGAACTGCGCTACCAGTTGATGCCGTACTTGTATACGGCAATTGAGGAATCAACGCGCACAGGGATTCCCCTGATGCGGGCGCTGTTCCTGGAATATCCACAGGCGCCAGAGTTTTACGGCGACAATCGTGACTTTCTGTTTGGCCGCGATCTCTTTGTCGCCCCGGTCACCACGGAGATGATCGACGCCGAAGAAATTTCCCTGCCGCCGGGCGATTGGTACGACTATTGGACGAACGAGAAGCACGTGAGTAATGAAAAACTCCTGCTGCATCCGAAACTGGATGAAATGCCTCTTTACGTCCGCGCGGGCGCCATCGTGCCGATGCAGTCGGTGGTCCAAAACACTGACGAAATCCCGAGCGGCCCTTTGCGGCTGCGCGTTTATCCCGGTGACGACTGTCGTGGCACTCTCTATCAGGATGACGGCCACACGTTTGCCTACCAAAAGGGCGAAATTCTGCGAATCAATTATTCCTGCCAGGTTTCGCCGGGCTCAGTGACCCTTTCGAGCAGTGTCGAGAAAAATGCGTTTAAGCCGTGGTGGGAATCTGCTGAAGTGACCGTGTACGGGGCCGCGGTCGCGCCGAAAGAAGTACGCGTGGGAGATCAAATCGTTCAACAATGGCGGTTTGACAGCCTGGCGCATGCAGTCATCCTTACTTTGCCCGATGCGGCAAAAAATTGGACCGTTCGCTTCCTGTTCTGAATCGAGTTGGAGCGGCCGTCTAATTCAGCGCAAAAATCGAAATGGACTGCGCAGGCATTCTGAGGTGCAATTCGTTTTCCGCCAGATCTGCGCTCGCCGCGCCAAAAAGAAGTGAGATGCTTGCCGCGCGTTGCGCTGGCGTATCGGTCAGTGGAATTCCCAGCTCCCTGGCCTTTTCGGAATTGTTGAAGGCCACGATAACGCTCTCTTCCTCTGACTCGCGAACAAAAACATAAGAAGATTCATCGGATGCAAGATGCCACAGCTGCCCGCCGCGAAGTGCGGGATGCTCCCGGCGCAGTCTGAGCAAAGCTTGCACGTAAGAAAAAATCTCTTGTTGCTCGCGCGCGCGTCCGGATTGTGTGAACGCATCATTCGAATCGCCGATCCAACCGCCGGGAAAATCGCGTCGATTGTCGGGGTCACCTCCTCCGGGCATTCCAATCTCGTCGCCGTAGTAAATTTCCGGGATGCCGCGCAATGTCAGCGTAAGTCCGAATGCCAGCTTTAGTTTGGCCGGGGAGCTGCCTTCAGCGCTGGCGAAGCGCGGCACGTCGTGATTTGCGAAGAAGGGGACCAGCATCTCGGAATGCGGATACAGCGAATCCTGTCGCAGCACATCGGTGATACGGCCAACCGGCGCATTTCCCAGCAGTACATCTCGGAGCGCGAAAAACAACGGGAAATCGAAGAGCGTGGAAAGGCGGCTATCGATCCCGTCGTACCGACGCACGCCGCCAGCAAAAAACGAAGTCACAGCCGGATCGGGATGAAACACTTCACCGATGGTTGTCAGGTACGGATAGCTTCTGTGCAATCCGCCATGCCAGTTTTCCCAGAACTTCCGGCCGACATAGGGAAACGTATCCACGCGATACCCATCCAGTCCGGATACTTCCGCCCACCAGATGCTGTTCTGCAACAGATACTGCTCGACCACCGGGTTTTCCGTATTCAGATCCGGCAGAATCCCGAAGAACCAGCCTTCGGTAAGATTTCGCTTCATCTTTCCCGGTGCGTGCGGATCGATCAGCAATTCAAACGGATCATTCCCAATTGGCCAGCGGCGTGTCTTGCCGTAAAAATCTTCCTTAAGCGGCGGATTTGAGTCGAGGTGGTGTTTCAACGTGCCGTGAAACCAGTCGGGCAGCGGCGGATTCGAAACCCAGGGATGCTTCGGACCGACGTGATTTGGAACGGCATCAAAAAGAATCTTCATTCCTTGCTTGTGTGCACCGGCGACCAAGTCTTGATAGTCTTTCAGCGCTCCGAGATGTGGATCGACGGCGTAAAGGTCCACGGCGCCGTACCCGTGATAGTCCTGCGCAGCTCCATTCTTCACCACCGGCGTTAGCCACAGCGTGGTTACACCGAGATCCTTCAGGTATTGCAAATGATTCTGAATCCCGCGCAAATCGCCGCCATGGTACGCGCGCGGTTTCGAACGATCGTGGGAACCGGGCGCTTCGGCGGGCTCGTCGTTCGTTGGATCGCCATTCGCGAAGCGGTCCGGCATGATCAGGTAGATGACGTCATCCTGCGAAAGCCCTTGAAACTTTCCCAGCGTGGGCGTGCGTGGGGCGAGAGTCAGTTCGAACGAGGTCATTCCCTTGGGCGCCGTAAGCCGGCAAACGGCTGTCCCTGACCTCGTGCCTTCCTCGATCTTCAGCCAAATAAAAAGATACCTACCACCGGCCGTAGCTTGCGTTCGCGAAACGCGCAGCGTTGGAAGGTTGCACGCAACGTGCGTTGCTTCCAGGTCGCGGCCCGAAAGCAGCACCATTACCTCTTGCGTGAGCCCTACCCACCAGCTTGGGGGTTCGACTTTTGTTACTACAGGAGCAACTTCCGAAGAGTTCTGTTGCGGGCTGGCGCCGCAGAGTGCTCCGCAAATAAAAAGAATCGAGAGTGCAGCAGCAAGAATTCGTGGCAGGAAAAGCTCACGCGAGATTTGGTGGCGAGTTGGCGAAAATTCCTGCACGGGAAAAGCATAGGGAAAAAACCGGCCCGACACCAGCTTCGAATCCGGGAGCTAGCAAGCAAATTCGTTACTTTGACACTGAAGGGGCAGCAGCAAAAATCAGTTCGCCAAACGCTTCCGGCACATGGAAATTAGGCGCCGGCGTTCCCGTGGCCTGCCATGCAGAATAAAATCGCGGCTTGACGGCCCCTTCAGCACGGAAAAAATTTACTCTCCAAGTGGCCGCGGGATCGAAACGGTCGACCAGACATTTCATAGGCAGAGCAAGCTCCGCGACCCAGGTCTTGGCGGCTTCGTTTGAAACAACCCGCCGCAGCAAACCGCTCTTTAAGTCATGCTTCTCACCCGGCGCGATGTCTAGGTCGATCCAAAATCCATTTGGGCTGACTTCGAATTCTTTATATCGACGAAGCTGCGACGGATCTGGCTGAAGAAATACTTCCGCGACATCTCTGTCCCACAGCTGGTCGCGCCGTCCATTGGCCTCGGCATCGGAGAAAACAGTGATAACGCGATATTTTGCGCTGAACCGCACAAAAAGCCACTCCGGAGTCCACAGCAGCCGCACTTCCGTTTCTCGTTCGGGATCAGCGTTCTTGCCCTGCCAGTCCGCGTTGAAACGCAAAGCCGCTGCAGCCTCCCAGGAAGACGGCGTTGGGAATCCTTCGGCGTCAGGCAACTCGGCCATTCGAACAGCTACAGCGGTCCGCTCCTTGGACATAACGTCGCTTTGCGACATTCTTGTGAATTGCCTCGGCCGTTCTCCGGCACTCAAACCTCGCGGCAGCAAACAGCATAACCATTGCAAGGAGATGCACAAGAAAAAACTGCATAGCACCGCGAACGTTTTATTCATTCGCTATAGCTCCAGCGATCTTGCTATGAACCCTGTACTCCCGGCCTGCGAACTATTTGCGCACCACGCGTGCCACTCCTTGTGGATACCACAAAACGCCGTGCTAGCATCAGACTTGACCGCTTGCAAGGACTTACTCAAGGCAATTAAGCGATGAATGCCCAGGAGCGCGGGAAATGATTAAGCCTGTCAACACCCAGGATTTCAGTCTGCAATCGGATCGGCGCAAGCCGGA
>Ga0075030_100006666_pt1 | contig 10323 bp, 9 predicted proteins | sample LitLauG_LLR_2012_FD_71393 | JGI IMG/M metagenome (GOLD analysis project Ga0075030, IMG submission 71393) | Freshwater sediment microbial communities from Pennsylvania, USA - Little Laurel Run_MetaG_LLR_2012 | ecosystem: Environmental > Aquatic > Freshwater > Creek > Sediment | place: USA...
CCGAAGGGCGAACGCCTCTGCTGCAGATTCGCTACGTCAGCTGCGCGACGTTCGGTCTAAATCTCGTCCTGCTTTGTCCGCCGCAACGAGCGTTTCCTTACCTAACCGTCCCCGTGCCGAGAGGAGGGTGGGAGGCTGTAAAATACTCCAGCGTTCACCCGGAAGGATCTGTCAATCGATCTGTTCTCGTGGCGTCAAACAGGAAGGAAAATAATCTTGTGATTGTCGGTGTTCCGAAAGAAAGCTACCCCGGTGAACGGCGAGTGGGGCTGGTCCCCATGGTCGTGCCGAGTTTGGCCAAGGCAGGCCTTGAAGTCGTGATAGAAGCTGGTGCGGGGGTGGACGCGGGCTACCCGGACGCGCACTACATCGAAAAAGGCGCAAAGATTGTCCCCGACCGTGCCGCAGTGTTCGGCGCGTCAGCGATTGTTGTTCAGGTCCTTTGCTGCGGCTCCAATGATGTCAACGGCGAGGCGGATCTTCCCCTTCTGCGTCGGGACCAGATTCTGATGGGGTTCTTGCGTCCGCTGGGGTCGTTGGAAATGATTCATCGACTCGCCGACACCGGCGTTACGTCGTTCGCGATCGAACTGATACCTCGGACGACGCGGGCTCAGAGTATGGACGCGCTTTCCTCCATGGGCACGGTCTGCGGCTACAAAGCGGTGCTGATTGCCGCCGAGACCCTGCCCAGATTTTTTCCCATGCTGACCACGGCGGCGGGCACAATCACGCCAGCACGGGTGTTTGTGATCGGTGCCGGCGTTGCTGGACTGCAGGCTATCTCGACTGCACGCCGACTGGGCGCGGTGGCCCAAGCGTACGATCTGCGTCCCGCGGCCAAGGAGCAGGTGCAAAGTCTGGGAGGGCGATTTGTCGAGCTTCCGATCGAGGCCAAGGATGCTCAGGATGCGCGTGGTTATGGCACACAGCAGGACGACTCCTTCTATGAACGGCAGCGCGAGCTTCTGGGCCGCGTGGTAGCGGCAAGTGACGTTGTAATTGCAGCTGCCGTGATCCCAGGAAAGAAATCGCCGGTGCTGGTAACTGAGGAGATGGTAAAGGGGATGGCACCCGGTTCGGTGATCGTGGATCTGGCGGCGGAACGCGGGGGAAATTGCGAACTGACGCAGCCTGGTCAAACTGTCGTCGCACATGGCGTCACCATTGTCGGCCGGATCAACCTCTCCAGCGGGGTGCCCTATCATGCCAGCCAGATGTATGCACGTAATATCACCGCGTTTCTGCTGCACCTGGCAAAGGGCGGGAAACCGCGGCTCGACCTCGAGGACGAAATCATTCACGAAACGTTGTTGACTCGGAGTGGGGAGTTGGTCAACCAGCGCGTGCGCGAGTTCTTCTCGCTACCCGCGCCGGTTTCTCCAGGCGAGCGTTAGATTTCCGTATGGTTAGAGTGGAGGAAGAATGAGTTCGACTTTGATCAACGGCCTGTTCGTTTTCATGCTAGCGGCCTTTATAGGATTTGAAGTAATCCGCCGGGTCTCGCCGCTGCTCCACACCCCTCTTATGTCGCTGACCAATGCGCTGGACGCGATCGCGGTGGTGGGCGCCATTATGCTGGTGGGCCGGCATGAGAACAGACTCTCCTACGCGCTCGGCATGCTGGCAGTCATCGCCGCCACCAGCAATATCGTCGGCGGTTTTCTGATCACCGATCGCATGCTCAAGATGTTCAAAACCAGCCGTCCGACCAAGCCATGAACATTCTCCCAGGGACGCACCCCGCCATCGAAATCATCTATCTGGTCGCGAGTATCCTTTTCATTCTCGCCCTGAAATGGATGAACTCGCCTCGCACTGCGCGGCATGGTGTGTGGGCGGGCGAGGTCGGCATGCTGCTGGCCATCGGCGGGACCTTGTTGGAGCGTGGCATCGTCGACTACCGGGGGATTGCGATCGCGCTGGTGCTTGGGACGTGCATCGGGATTCCGCTCGGCCTGGTGCATATGACCGCCGTTCCCCAGAGAACGGCACTCAGCCATGCCTTCGGCGCATTCTGCGTCACCCTGGTGGGCACCGCGGAATTCTATCTGCGCAGCCCGGATATCCCACGTTTTACGATGGCGGTTCTCTCCGTGGAAGTCATCCTCGGCTCCCTGACCTTCACGGGCAGCCTGATGGCGGCCGGGAAGCTCCAGGAAATCCTGCCCCAGCGGCCGCTTACGTACAAGGGACAGAACCTGGTCAACTTGTTGTTGCTTGCGATCGCTGTCGCGGGGGCCGCATACCTCGTGCTGCATCCCGGCACCAGACAATTGTTCCCGGTGATGGTGGGGATTTCGTTTTTGTTGGGAGTGCTCATGATCATCCCGATCGGCGGTGCGGATATGCCGACGGTAATCTCTCTGCTCAATTCTTACGCCGGCCTTTCCGCAGCCGCCATGGGATTTGTTCTCGACAGCAAGCTTCTGATCATTGCCGGCGCCCTCGATGGCTCTTCGGGTCTTATCCTGTCCGTAATCATGTCGAAGGCCATGAACCGCTCATTCGGCAATGTGCTCTTCGGGGCGTTTGGCCAAGTTCAGGCTGCGACGGCGACCGGGCAGGAAGGCAAGACGGTGCGCAGCGCAACCGCGGAAGAGGCCGCTGCAATCCTGGCTACTGCCAACACGGTGGTCATTGTTCCGGGCTATGGCATGGCGGTCGCCCAGGCCCAGCACAAAGTGCGTGAACTCTATGACGCACTCAGCAAGCGCGGAGTGGATGTTCGGTTCGCCATCCATCCCGTCGCGGGCCGCATGCCGGGACACATGAATGTTCTGCTGGCCGAGGCTGATATTCCCTACGACCGACTGGTCGAGATGGACGACATCAATGGCGAATTCCCGCAGACCGATGTCGCGCTGGTGATTGGCGCAAATGACGTAACGAATCCCGCGGCCCGCACCGATGCTTCCAGCCCAATCTATGGCATGCCGATTCTCGACGTAGACAAAGCCCGAACGGTTATGGTCATCAAACGCAGCATGAGCCCGGGGTTCGCCGGCATTGACAATCCGCTTTACTATCTTGAGAAGACGTTGATGTTGTTTGGAGACGCTAAGTCGTTTGTCAATGACATCGTTCGGGGGCTGGCCGGAGGTGGAAACAATTGAGCAGTGTAACCGCAAGGTGCTCGGCTGAAGCTGCGCCTAAGCACTCGCCACTGCCTCTGCCCGGGCTTGCGTCGATAGGCGATCTTGCTGTTTTGATCGGGGACACTCGCACGCACCACTTGGGGAGCGTGTGCTTCTCGGAAGATGCAGCCCGAATCTGGCCTTTCGTTGGCTGATAATCCCACCTCTCTACCCCTCTATCGGTCTCTGCCGGATCGGGCCGGCCATCGGCAGGTTCATAGACAAAGGTGGAAATCCCGTCGCCAGAGGTCTGGTCCCGGGAAATCGCTCGATGACGCAGTGCCGTCGCAACCGCATTCGCGTTGCATCAAAAGCAATTGCAACCAGCCAGGTAGATATGTAGCACTACCTCCCCGGTTGTACATTCTTGCGCCGCATCGGGGCTCGGTTGGGTGATGGAGTCGCGCAAACGGGACGGTTCGTTTGCTTCAAACTGGCGGCCGGCGGTTTTCCACATTGCGCCACAAGCGTGGACTGGGCGAAGATGTTTCTGGATTCGCTGCCGTGTCTCCAGGACCCACATCCGCGCCGGGGAAGCCGCTCTCTGCTTCAGCTGTCAAGCTGCGTCTACTGAAGAAGCTGCATTGCACGCTAAGGTTTGAGAAAAAAGTGTGGCAGCTGGGCGCGCGCCTGGTCGCTGGGGTTGATGAAGTCGGGCGTGGCTCACTGTTTGGACCGGTGGTGGCTGCAGCCGTGATCCTTGATCCGGGGTACCGCATACGAGGTCTGCGTGATTCCAAGCTGTTGCCGGCGGAACGGCGTGAAATCCTGGCGGAACGAATCCGCGAGCACGCCGTGGCCTGGGCGATTGCGGCGGTCGACGCCGCCCGCATCGATCAGATCAACATCTACCAGGCTTCGCGTCTGGCCATGCGCGAGGCGGTTTTTGGTCTCGACCCTGGGGCCGACCACCTACTGGTGGATGCCATGTGCCTGGACTGCGGCCTGCCGCAGCAGCCGATCATTCACGGCGATGCCCTCTCAGCCTCTATCGCCGCTGCGTCGATCCTGGCCAAAGTCGAGCGCGACCACATGATTGTTGAATGGGACCCAGTTTTTCCCCTATACGGGCTGGCTTCAAACAAAGGCTACAGCACGCCTCGCCACCTGGCGGCCCTGCGTGAGCACGGACCTTCTCCACTCCATCGCCAGTCATTTGCTCCAGTTTGGAACGCACCGGTTCCACAAGAGGTGCTGGAGTTCATGCTCGAGGAAGACGAGGGATTTGGTAGCGCCAACCTCCGGCCGGCCTGAGGGTGGACGGGGACGCCCGGCGCTACGTTAACAAGGTCGAACGGATACAATCCCTGCATGCGGCGCATGATGGTCGTAACCGCGCATCCGGATGACGAAGCCAGCAGCTTTGGCGGGTCCTTGCGTCTTTATCGCGAGCGTGGCGTGGAAACCTGCATCATTTGCCTGACACCCGGCCAAGCGGCCACACATCGTGGCAGGGCGCGTAACGATCAGGAACTCGGCGAGTTGCGGCGGGAGGAATTTGCCGCCGCATGCAAAATACTGAAAGTCTCGCGCGGGACCGTGCTCGACTATCCCGACGGCCAGCTTCACCGGCTGGAGATGCAGCGCGTGGTTTCCGATCTCGCGCTGCGCATCCGCGAATTTCGTCCGCAGGTCTTGCTCACGTTTGACCCGGCGGGCGGAGTTACAAGCCACACCGATCATACAATGGCATCGGTCTTCGCCACGCTTGCTTTCCACTGGGCGGGGCGAAGCAATCGCTTTCCTGATCAGCTGACCGATTCTGTCACCCCTCACCGGATTCAGAAGCTGTACCATACCGCCGCCGACTTCACTCTTCCCGGACGCCAGCCCATTACTTTAGCGCCGGTCACAACCATCATCGAGATAGGCAACTACCTGGAAACCAAACTTGAGGCGTTCCGCGCCCACACCAGCCAGCAGCCGCTGTGGTCGCTGTTCGAAGAGCATGCGCGGAAGCGCGGAGGGCGAGAACTGTTTCACCTAGCGGCAGCGGTAAAGGTTGATCCCGTGGTGCAGGAAAGCGATTTGTTCGCCGGAGTTACTGAGGAAACGTCTTAGTCCACCGTGTGGGGCGGACACTTTTGTCCGCCGCTTTTGAAGTTGATGGTTGGCCTCGGAATTCTTCAGTTGTCACCCCGCTACATAAAGAAATTAATGATGTCCCGCAAAGCGCAGAGCCAAAGTCAAGGGCGGCGGACAAGAGTGTCCGCCCTACACGGCCAGTTTCTTTAGTGCGGCTTGATAATGTCGCTTAGCAGGTCGGGCTTGGTCTCGTCCCGCACCAGGTGAGGAAATCTCTCTCCGCCGTGATAGTCGAGCTTGTAGGTCTTGTAGTACTCGGTGTTTTCCACCAGTAATTCGAGCGCCGCCGAGCTGCTCTTGCCTGCGCGCAGCGCATCCCCCAGCACTTCCTTCGAGAACTTTCTCCCGTTCACTGCAACCAGCTTCATTCCGGGCCCGATTCCCGCCCGCGCTGCCGGCATACCTTCGACCGTATCGGTGACGAGGCCGTCCTCTTTCAGCCACAATCCGATAGAGAATGCAGCGTTGACGGAGTCCTTGTCGCCCTCCTGTGCCTGCACCAGAGGCGAACGTGTGTCGTCATAGACCAGTTTCCAACCACTGCCCTCGATGCCTCCCAGTGGCGCCCCCGGCCCGTGATTCGTCAGACGCTCGGTCCAGAATCCGCGCCAGTCGTAGGGCGCAACCTGGTTCAACGTGTTGACGATATCGTCGAAAGTATAAGTTTTCACCTGCGGCGCTCCGCTCGGAGGCCCGTGAAAAATCCGGCAAAAATCATCTAGGGATTTCTGGCCATGAGTCTGCTGGCGAATGATCGTGTCCGCCCAAAGCCAGTTCAGCTCATCTTCGTCGTAGTAGTCGAGGGCCCGCCGCCAAGACTCCCATTGATGGGGCGCATCCTGCATCGCGGGAACGCCATCGGCGGTGTCTTGCAGGTTGCGCCAGGCGCGACCGGAAGTGTGGTCCAAATAGGCGGCGGTAGACGCCAGTGCGTCGCGAAATTCCTCCGGCGTTCTCTCTCCCATGCGGCCGGTGAGAATCTCGCCCAGGTACTGGGTAAGGCCTTCGTACACCCAGAGCATGTCGGTCTGCATGGGCTTCTCGTAGTCGGGAGTCGCGAGGTCAGCCGGACGCCGATATTTTCCGTTCCAGGAGTGCACAAATTCGTGAGACAGCAATCCCGCACCCAGAAGGCGCTTCGTGGAATCGACCAGGCTACGCTCGCTCAGGCGGCTGTCATTGGATTCATGATGTTCCAGGCCGAAGTGGGCCACGTGGTCGCTCAGACTGTAGAGGAAGTGATAGTCGCGGTAGTGCTGCGCTCCAAACAGCACGTTGGTTTGTGCGACCAGGTTTCTGTAGTGCTCCCAAACCTCGGCGGGAGCGTCGAGCGCTGCTGCGCTGTCGGCGGCGACGTCCATTTCTACTGGAGGCGTTTGTCCCGGATTGAGAGGAACAACCTTCAGATATTGGCCGGTGATGACGGGGCCGTCAACCAACATCGTCAGCGACACTGGTGCGAACTTGATTTCCCCTCCCGACTGCGAGGCCACCGCCAACGATGTGCCTAATTTCCAGTTGGCCGGCAAGCGCAGGCTGGCGGTGTAGGCCAGGTCATCCGAGGTCCATCCCTCGGGATACAGCAGCATGGCGTTCCAGTTGATCACCGCCAGCCGGTCGGTGGCAGTGGCGCCGCCGGTGTAGATGCCTTCCGCTGAACCTGCAGGCGAGATGAAATCCAGCGAGGCTTCGATGCTGGACGCGCCGGCGGGCACTTCAACATGAAACGTCCATCCATCCAGCAGGTCGCGACGCCAGGACAGATTTTGTCCGTTCGCAGAAAACTTCAGTCCGGCCAGATCCTGAATCGGGCCGGTGGGGCCATGTTCGCCGGGAATCCACTTGGGATAGTAGAGAGTGAGGCTGCCCGGCTTGGCGGGAATGGTCATCCTGGCATGAAAGATTTTTCGCGGTGCTTCGGTGGCATCCACAAGAATGCTGATATGGGGAGCAGGGCCAGCGGCAAACATCGGTGAGACAAAAGCGATTAACAGGAACACATGGCCAAGAATCTTCCCGGGGAAGGCAATCATCAACGCGCTCCTGAGTCTCTATTCATTCGTTTTAGGACAGATGAATATAACAGTGAGTGGCGGCCGGGTCATCCGTAATTGGCATTCGGCATTTTGGCCCAAGGTCAGATCCCGAGTGCCAAATGCCGGATGCTCAGTTATGATTTCCGCTGTGTCTCCGCACTCTCATCGCGGCCGGTTCATCACCTTTGAAGGACTCGACGGCTGCGGCAAGAGCACGCAACTGGAAAAACTGGCAGGGGTATTCCGCGCGCAGGGCTTGTCTGTAGTTGTGACTCGTGAGCCGGGTGGAACCGCCACCGGAGAGAAAATCCGCCGGCTCCTGCTCGACACCGCCACTGCCGGCCTCTCGCCCATGGCGGAACTCGTCCTAATGTTTGCTTCGCGCGCCCAGCACATCACGGAAGTGATTCAGCCCGCACTGGCGGAAGGCCGGATTGTGCTCTGCGACCGCTTCACCGACTCCACCGAGGCGTATCAGGGCGGTGGCCGCAAGCTGGGCAGCGAGCCGGTGCTGGCTCTGCATCGCATCTTGTGCCACGGCTTGCAGCCTGACCTCACCATCCTCATGGACTCCGATGTGGCCGCAAGCGTAGAGCGGGCCCGCCGCCGCAATAAGGCGGATAGCGCCAGGAATGGCCGCGCCAAGCGCGACGAGAACCGGTTCGAACAGGAGAGTCGCACTTTTTTCGGCAGAGTGCGCAGCTCGTATCTGGCGATTGCGGCTCGAGAACCGCAGAGGGTCGTTTTGGTCGACGCCCGCGGGACGGCGGCAGAAACCCATGCGCGGATCGTGGAGATTGTCAGAAGGAAGGTGAAGTTGGCGGCGAAGACGGCATGAATTCACCACAGAGACACCGAGACACACAGAGAAACACCTTGTTATTCCGGGTCAGGCGGAGAATCTACACACTTCCCAGGGGACAAGGCTTGTCCCCGCCGAAGAGTGGTATCGTGAAATCGACTAGTCTCGCAAGTTCACTTGGTTTTCTCCGCGCCTCTGTGTCTCTGTGGTGAGTATGAGTTTTACAGACTTCCACGGCAATTCCGACGTCGTCCATCGCCTGCGCGAGATGCTGGGGCACGACCGCTTTCCCCAGGCGGTGGTTCTGGCTGGTCCGGCGGGTTCGGGCAAATACACATTGGCGCTCATGCTGGCCAAGGCAATCAATTGCCTTTCGCCGACCACCACGAACGGACTGTCCGACTTCTGTGGCAAGTGTTCCAACTGCGTCCGTATCGCCCAATCAGAGGATCTCGATGCCCGCTTCGAGGAGGCGGTCGAGGCCCGGGAAAATTTGCGCGAGACGGACAAGAAAGAAACGCGCCTGTTTGTTCAGACCCATCCCGACGTGCTGGTGATCCCGCCCGATCCGCCGCAGATGATGATCAAGGTGGACCAGGTGCGACGCGTGATCGAGACCATTTATTACCGACCCGGCGAGGCCAGGGAGCGGGTTTACATTTTCACCGAGTCTTCCTTCATGAAGGAAGCAGCCAACTCGCTGCTGAAGGTGCTGGAGGAACCACCGGAGTTTGCAACTATCTTTCTGCTGACCGAAAACCCGGGCGAGCTGCTGCCTACGATTCGCTCGCGGGCCATGATCATTACTCTGGCCGCCTTGTCGGCGGAGGAAATCGAGCGGGACCTGGCCAAGCATCGTCCGGAGTGGTCTCCCAAGCAACGGGCGCTGGCCGCTCGTTTGGCCCATGGCGCGATTGGGGCCGCCCGTAGCTTCGATCTTGCCGGATACACCGCTGCTCGTGCCCAAGCCCTGACCATCCTCAATACCGCGCTGCGCGGCACAGAACACAGTGACCTGTTCAAGATGACTGAGACCTATCGTGCAGGCGCCGATGGGCGCGACAAACTGGAAAAGCTGTTGCGGACGCTTTACAGCCTGCTGCAAGACCTGACCTTCCTGAATTCGAGTACACCGGAACTGGTCCGCAATACCGATATTCAGACTGAACTGAAGAAGTTATCGGAAGCTGTGGACTTCGGCTGGATCGCCTTCGCCGCCGATCGACTCAACGACGTCGAGCGCGGAATGCGGCGCAACCTGTTGCGCTCATTGTCCCTCGATGCGTTTGCGACCGCGCTGGAGAGAGGGTAAATCGGACATTCAGCAGTCAGCACTCAGGCGGTGCGGCCCGTTTCCCTGAGGCGAATGCTTTAGTGCGGCAGGGCTGAATACTGAGTGCTGAGCGCTGAATGCTTCCGTCTCAAGTCCTTGCACCAGCACTACTTGGGCATTGTCACATCCGCCATGGCTGTGCTAGGTTAGGACAACTCACGCCTTCATCCACAATCACAGCAGCGCGTGTTGTGGCCCGCAAAAAGCGTGCTAACGGGTGGCGCCATGAAAGATGCAGTCGATTCACTTCCAGCCGATCGGTCTGTGGAGGCAGAAGGCTTTGCCAATCGCAAGCTGATCCGCCCTTCGCTGAACCGCGTCGATCACAATCATGCGCAGGCATCCATGAGCGAACCCCGAGAGCGTTCAGAACGGCCAGACCGTCCTGAACGCGGCGATCGCAACGACCGGCCCGGCGGCGGTAGAAAGCCCGCACCCCCGGAGCAGACCAATGCCGAGAACTTTTACTACCAGAAGCAGATGCAGTCGAAGACCCCGATGGTGATTGTGCTGCGCGACGGCGAGGAAATTCACGGCATGATCGAGTGGTACGACAAGAGCTGTCTGAAAGTCGCCCGCAACGGCCAGTCCAACCTGCTGATTTACAAACCTGCGATCAAGTACATGTTTAAAGAAGGGGAGAACAAGAAATAGCTTTCAGCTCTCAGCCATCAGCTCTCAGCAACCCCTCGGCGTTTACCGAACGTTCAAACCTGCCATAACTTGACGGAAAAACAGCCAGTAAAACCGAGACCCAAAGGAACTGTGCCACGGTCGTCAATTCCCGCCCGAGCAAGGTTCGACGGGGAGACGGGCTCTTAAGACAGCGCCAGAAATAATCGATTTGCGCGGGAGATCCACGCAAGAATCGCGACCCTTCCCACACGAATAGAAGCGCTAAAGTCAGGCCGAGGGAATATAGTACGACGC
>Ga0075030_100006667_pt1 | contig 10323 bp, 13 predicted proteins | sample LitLauG_LLR_2012_FD_71393 | JGI IMG/M metagenome (GOLD analysis project Ga0075030, IMG submission 71393) | Freshwater sediment microbial communities from Pennsylvania, USA - Little Laurel Run_MetaG_LLR_2012 | ecosystem: Environmental > Aquatic > Freshwater > Creek > Sediment | place: USA...
GTATTAACTTGGACCGGAATTAATTGGAGTCCACAACCTCCTAAAGGATTAATAGATGTAGTTTTAGCAGGAGATTTGGCCGGAACTAAATTAAGTCAAATTGTAGTAGGATTACAAACTAGACCAATTTCTTCTTCCGCTCCTACCAATGGTCAAGTTTTGGCTTGGAATGGAACTCAATGGACTCCTACTAATCCAGGAAGCTCAACTTTTACAGCCAGCGGAGATTTATCAGGAAGTAATACCAGTCAAACAGTTATCTCTATTTCTGGATCTTCCCCTATTTTAATTACCCCCTCTACTTTAGAATGGACTACCGGAACTAGCTCTCCAGTATTAACTCAGGCTGATAATACCACCAATAGCGCTACAGGCGCTACAATGGTAGTTAGGGCTCAAAATGCTACCGGAACTACTGCTGTTGGCGGATCTTTAGGTCTAAGTTCGGGAACCGGAACTTCTACCGCTGGAAACGTCAATATCGAAACAGGTGGAAATACTGTTTTATCAGTGCAGCCAACTTTAGTAGCTTTAGCTCAGCCAACATTTCAATTCTCTACTGCCGTCTCTTCTCCTAAATTAAAACAAGCTGATAATACCACTAATAGCGCTACTGGTCAAACTTTAACTATTCAGGCTCAAAACGCTACCGGAACCACTGCTAATGGAGGACAGCTTAATTTAACATCAGGGACAGGAACTACAGCTGCCGGTAATTTAGTATTACAAACTGGAGGAACTGCTCAATTTACTATTGGTCCGTCTTTAACCACTCTTAATTCTCAAGAATTTGATTCAACAGTAGATAGCAAGGGCACTGCCAGAGATGTGCAGCCAAAACATGTGATTACAACTGATTCTACCGTTACTACTTTAGATAGCTTTACTATTCCTAATGATTCAACTATGATTGTTTCAAGTGCCATTTCTGCAATTACAAATGATTATACTAATGGCGGGGCTTTTTCTTTAACTGCCGCATTTAGAAATAATGCCGGTACAGTTGCTCAAATTGGAACGACTCAATCTACCAGCTTATTAGATAATAGTTCTTGGGCAGCTACTATTGATAATTCTGGAACTACTATTAGAATTAGAGTAACGGGTGTTTTAGCTACTACTATTACTTGGTCAGCTATTAGCACTCGATTAGAATGTATCAGCTAAAGGATAATAATGTTTGGTAGATTTTTATATTTAACAAATAATGTTAATCTTTTCCATGCCGATTTTACCACTTTAAGTAATGGTGGAACCAGTCAATCTACTTTTAATTCTACATTCTCTGGTCTTTCTTTTGCACGAGCTACTGTTTCTACCGTACAAACCTCTGCTAGCGCCATTGACTCCACTCCAGGAATAAATTATGCTTGTGTAGGATCTATTGATGGAACCAGTCGAGGATTAGTTTTACAACCTAATACTTTTCAAGTAATTGGTGCGGCAGTCGGTAATAATGCCCCTCGGGATTTTACCAATGCTACCTGGAATGCCGGATCTGGCGTTACGACCACCCCTTCTTATGCGGCAGGGCCTGATGGAATACCACCTGGTGTAGGATGCAGTCGTATTCAAGTAAGCAGCGGAGGATATGGCAATTATGGAAATGTTTTGATTGGTACTAATTATTGCTGGTCTTCTTGGCAAAGGAGTACTAATCCAGCTTCTAATGGCGATATGCAACAAGTATGGATTTTAGCTACTCCAGGAGATGGAAATTCTACAGTAGTTTCAGCTACTTCTACTTGGAATAGAATAATTCAAACCAATGGAACTTCTTCCAGACAATATGCAGATGTAGTAGATGGTAGAGATTATACTGGAAGTGGCGGACAAAGCGCCAGAGCCAGAGATATATTGGTTGATTATGCACAATTTGAGCGTGGAGATATAGCTACTGAATGTATTGCGCTTTCTCAAACTACGAGAAATTGTGAAGTATTAAAGCATACCAACGCTGCTTCTTTAGCAGATAATAATCGAATGAAAGTAAGATATGCTTTTTATCCTAAGGGAGGATCGGGGGCTGTTACTTGGGACAGTCTTTTTAATGGTGCCCAGGCATATTGGTATCTTTTTTCCTGTGCTAATGGCGGAACGCCCACCTTTGCAACAGATGATTATGTTAGAATTAACACCAGCACTTTAAAAATTGAAACGAGAATTGCAGGAACAACCGCTACCAGTACTAACGCCATTAGTTTTTCGGCCAATCAATTAGTAGAAATTTATTTAGAATTAGGAGCTTCAATAGCTTCAGTATGTAAATATCGAATAAATGGTGGAAGCTGGACAGATTTAGTATTAAGCCATACTTATGGCAATTATAATCCATCTGGAGATTTTTATCTTTGGTCATCTGGAGTAGGTGGCAGCACTGTATATACTATACCTTGTTGGGCTAAAGAAATACAATTTTATAATAGATATTTTACTGGGTTTTAATTAAAGATAAAATATTATCAATAAAATTAATTCGTTCTTGCATATTATCGGTATTTATTTGATAATATCGTATATTATACATTTGAAATAATAATTTAATCATTGCATCAATAGCAATGATTCCATCCCAGTTAATAATTTCTCTTACTCCATCTTCTTTTAAAGTAGCTTTAGAAGGTCTGATAAAGAAAACGCAGGAATTATTTGTGTTAAGTTTCTCGATATATTGTTCTAATTCTTTAGAATATAATAGTTCTGGTAAAATACGAGAATGTTGAGCAGAATAAGCTAATATATCGATGGCACTACGGTCTGAAACAAAGGCAGAATGTTTTTGCTCTTCTATCAACTGACGATCAAAAACTTGCTGTTGATATTGATCAACAACATTTAGATCGTAGCGCAAAGTATCTATTTGTAATTCTTGTTCTGAAAGTATCATTCTAGCAGTTTCAGAAATCATAGGAAGGCTATATTTTTTAGAAGCATACCAGGCTAAAGAAGATTTGCCAACACTATGAGCACCGCTGAAATATATTTTCATTTTTCTTGAATGTCTAATATTAATTGTTTAAATTCTTCTAAAGTTATTTCTACTGAATTAGTAATTTGTTTTAATGCATTATTACCATCTTTAGCTGAAATGGTAAAAATAACTTTACCAGGATCATTAGATTTAATACATTCAATAAATGATTTATCATTAAAGGTAATTTTCATTTTATTAATCTTAAGCTGGCAATTTCTTTAAAAGAATTAAGATCTATAAATTGTTTATTCAAACAACTATCTGCCGTTTCTTTTAATACAACGGCTTTAATAATGTCTTTTTTTTCTAAAGAAAGTGTATTAAGAAAATTCCAAGCCTCATTAAAAGTATTTGTTTCTTGCGTCCATTGATTAGTTAATGATTTTAACAGTCCAATATACATTATATATTGCTCCTATCAGTAATTATTTCTACATAATTTTCATGAATATAGACGGTATGTTCTTCATGGGCAGAGGTATATTTTGAATATACGGTCCATTTATCTTTACCCACCCAAGTTTTAGTTTCACCATTTAAAACTGCCATTGGTTCTATAGCTAATGTCATATTTGGTTGTAATCTAATTCCTTCATCAACAGATGATTTATTAGATACAAATGGTTTGGCGTGGGGTTCATTATAATTTAATGAATGTCCGCCATAATTAGAAATAACGCCATAAGATTTAGAGGAAAGATATTTATTAATAGCATTTCCTATTACACCCATTCTACTTCCAACAACAATAGCTTGAATACCTTTCAATAAGGCTTCTTTAGTATCTTGAATTAATTGAATATGTTGTTTAGAGTGAGGTTCTCCATAAATACAGGTAATAGCGGTATCAGCTATAGCTCCATTTTCAGAAGTTGCTCCTAAATCAAAAGAAATTAAATCTCCTTCTTGCAAGACATAATCTGATGGAATGCCATGAACCATAGCGTGGGAAGTGAGAGTATCCACGCTCATACAGACGCTATTTGGGAACCCCTTATAGTTTAAAAAGGTTGGAGTGCATCCATTATCAATAATAAATTGATAGGCAATTTGATCTAATTCTAATAATGATTTAACAGTTTTTTCTTTAACTAGTTTTTCTAAAAGAGATAATGTTTTAGCTGCCACTTTACCAGCTATTCTTTGTCCTTCTAACCAATTATGATTTTGTAATACACATACTTCATTATTAATGAATGAATTACCTGCCATTCTCATTATTTAAATATCTTTCTGAAATTACTTTCGGATATGGATACCGGAGCGAATATTAGTAATATTCGCGGCTCGTTGTTTAGCGGCCTGGACATCTTGGTATCCAATGTAATCCTTAAATGTTTCGCTCGTCAAGAGCCCGATAATCTTTTCATCTAATAAAAGTAAGATGCCATTTAATTCATTTACTGTTTTACGATCAATTGCTGGTAAAGCAATAGAATTAGCAACATATTGTCTAATATTAATTAGATCTGTTAATTCTTTAAAATCCATTATGATTGCCCTTGCTGTAAGGCTCCATTTTTAATAATGGCGCCTTCTTCTGAAATTGCATCATTTGACGTAAGCCCATATTTCATATATAGTTGTAAAACCACATATTTAAAACTTAATTCTGCATTTTCACTTTTAGCAATTGCAGTTTTAGCTTCTGCTAAAGCGGTTAATCTACGTTCTTTGGCTAAATCTAAAGCCATTTTATCTATTTCTAAAAGCTTAAGATTTTGAGATGGCAAATTTGGTGATAACTCAGATGAATTAACTTCACTTGTTAAAACTTCTAAATTTGGTTTTTTTCTTTCTTTAGTCATAATTGCTCCTTTATATAGCAATTATATATCCTAACAAAAATAATTTTAATTATAATAATTGTGAGGCGATGGTTGCTAAACGACTTCTTTCACCCTGGGTAAAGGTAATATGTCCGGCTAATTTAGATGATTTAAAGTTTTCAATGACATGAATTAAACCATTATCAACGGCATTTAATTGATCGTTATCAATTTGTTCAATATCACCATTTAGAATGATTTTAGTTCCTTCTCCAACGCGAGTAAGAATTGTTTTAATATCTTGTTTAGAGATATTTTGAGCCTCATCAATAAGTATGATTGCATTAGGAATACTACGACCTCTAATATAGGTAATAGCTTCCATTTCAATTTTGCCTTTTTTCTGATACATTTCTAAATCACGTTTCCAATCACCGCCATTTTTGTTGGAAAACAAAAGCTCAAAATTATCCATAATAGCTACGAACCAAGGGGCCAATTTTTCTTGTAAAGTTCCTGGTAAGAAACCGATATCGGCTCCTACGGCTTGAATAGGGCGATAGATAATTAATTTATCATATTCTTTGCGGGAAAGAACTAATTCCAAAGCTGCTGCCAAAACAATTAAACTTTTACCAGTTCCTGCTTTACCAATCATAGTAATTAAATCTATATTGGGATCCATCATTAAATCAATAGCTAATGTTTGTTCATTATTACGACTGGAAATACTCCAAGGATATTGTTTTTTAACTAATTTTATTTTATTAGGCCCAACAAGTCGTCCTAATGCAACTTCATTACTTTGTTGATCTTCAAATAGAACGCATTCATTTGGTTCTAATTCAATAGAATAATTTTCCGGGTCAATTTGACCAAATTGTTGCAAATCTAATCCAGCATCTTCATTAACAATAATTTTTAATCCAGAATAAACATCTGTTAAAGAGTGAGATTTATCTTGATGGGCTTCAGCATTTAAGCCGCGAGATTTAGCTTTGACACGCAAATTAATATCATTGCTAATTAAGATAACATTAGTATTTGGATTATCTCTTTGAGTAGCTTGAGCACAAGCTAAAATCTGTGTATCTCCATAAGTAGGATCTCCTAAACCTTGATATTCAGATAGAGAAAGATCGATATAAGAGGCGTCAACTTTAAGCATAATATCATTATCTAATAAGATGCCGGTGCTAATATCACCCAAATTACTTATTTCATCTAATAATCTAACGGCACCGCGGGCATTTCTTCCAGCATCATTAGATTGTTTTTTTAATTTATCAAGCTCATTAAGAACTGCAATTGGGATGACAACATTATGAGATCCGAATTGTTTATAAGTTAAAGGATCATAAATTAAGGCAGAAGTATCAAGGACATAAGTATTCTTCATCAATTCTCTTGTTCTTTTGGATCTTCTTGTGGATCGAAAACGCTCCAACAATTAACTTCCATTTCCAAATAAATGCGTTTTTTAGGGTCTAATACTTGTGGATCTTTTTTTAATTTATACTGACATTTATACCACTCCGCCATTAGTTCATTTTCTAAATAAATCTTCATATGACCATCTAAATTATCGATAACTTGAATGCCATAAGTTGTTAGAATATTTCTAAGTTTAATTTTTTGTTGAACCGATAAAATAGCTTCATCTAATCCTAAAATCTCGACAATTTGAGAAGATACTTCAGGAGCGCTTTCAAAGCATTGTTCAAGAAATGATCGAAGAAACCTTGTTTTTTCTTCTTCTTCTACTTGGCGAGTATTTTCGCTGTAGTTAAGGAGTATAGTTCCTTTCATTATATTAATGATACTAAATTATTGGTAGAATAATTAAGCTTCACAAGCTTGGCATTCACTTTCACTACGAGAGGCCAAATCACCTTTAATTACACCTTCTGCTCTTAAATAATAAAGGCTTTTTAGGCCGCTTTTCCAGGCTGCCAAATGAACTTCGTGAATATATTTCGGGTCAGAATTAGAAGCAAAAAATAAATTAACAGATTGTCCTTGGTCAATCCAACGCTGTCTTTGAGCAGCTTGTTTAATAATAGCGTGTTGATTTATTTCTCTTGCAGTCAAAAACACTGATTTTTCAAGTTCACTTAAAAATGATAAATGTTGAACGCTTCCATTTTTTTCATTAATAGACTTCCATATTTCTTGGGTATTTTTATTTTGTTTTTCCAATAAAACTTCTAATGTTTTATTTTTACGAATAAATGTTCCTTTAGCTGATTTTTGGGAAAAAATATTAGCTGCAATTGGTTCAATTCCGGCGCTATACCCGCCTGAAATAGTAGAATTAGATACTGTTGGGGCACAAGCTAATAAATGTGTATTACGACGATTATGTCCTTTACACCATTCTGGCTCACCCAATTCTTCAGCTAAAATTTTAGTTTCAGCCTCGGCTCTTTGCCGCATAGTTTTAAATATTTCATTATTTAATTGCATAGCTTCAAAACTATCAAAAGATATCATATTTTGTTGTAATAATGTATGCCATCCTAATACACCTATACCAATAGCTCTACCTTTAATTGCAGAACGACGGGAAGCTTCTAAACCAGGAATATTTTCTGATTTTTTTATATATTCTTCTAATACGGCATCTAAAAATCTAACTGCCACTTCAATTGTATCTGTATTTTTCCATTCATTCCATTTAACTAAATTAAGAGATGAAAGACAACAAACAAAAGAATGATCAGGGTCAGTATGTAAAAATATTTCAGAGCAGATATTGCTTGTCTTAACGTTTAATCCTTTATCTTTATAACATTCAGGATTTTGTTTATTTACATTATCGGTGAAAAAGAGATAAGGTTCGCCCGATTGAACTCTTTCAGTTAAGACATTTTCCCAAATTTTTCTTTTTGCTTTATTTCCATTTAACATATCTTGCATCCAATCATCAGAAATACATATTCCATGATTAAGATTAAGGCATCTACGATTAATATCTCCTGTTTGTCGGCGAATATTGAGAAACTCTTCAATATCTCCATGATCAATTGGAAGATACACGGCTGCAGCACCTCTACGGGTTGATCCTTGACTAACTGAAACTGTAGTGGTATCTAATACTTTAGACCAGGGAATTACGCCTTCTGATTTTCCATTACCATTAATATCTTTACCACGGGCTCTAATATCTCCCAAATAAATACCAACGCCGGAACCATTTTTAGATAACATAGCAAGTTCATGTGTTTTTTTAAAGATAGAGTCAATACTATCAGCTATATGGATGCTATTGCAACTAATGGGAAGCCCTCTATTAGTTCCCATATTACTTAATATGGGAGAGGCTAAACATAACCAATTATTCCAAATGGTATCAAAAAACTTTTTTTCCCATTTTAAGCTATCTTTATAATAAGATGCTGCTGCTTTAGCTACGCGATTATACATTGATTTTGGCGTTTCATTCGGCAATAAATAACCATTCAATAAAGTTTTATACCCTGCTTCGTCCATCCATTCAGGAGCTTCTTTGTTTAATTTTAATTTTTCTAAAAGATTTTCCTTTATATCAGAAGTCATGGTTTCCTTTTAAGTTAAATATTATTTATTATCCCAGATTTTATCAAAATTAATAGTTCCGCGTGAATAGTCAGAAACTCGACCAGAGAAAAAATCTTGCATAGATGGTCCAGAGCTTAATACATCAAACCATTCCATTCTATCTAAACTGTCTTTATCAATATTTTTCCAATTTTTCTTTAATCCTAAATCTTCTAATTTAGTATTAGCTCTAAATCTAATAAAGTTTTTTAAATCGTGTTCCGTTATTCCTTCAACATTACCGTGTTCAAATGCTTTAGTGATAAAGGCATCTTCTAAATCAACTGTTAATCTAGCAGCTTCATAGATTTGTTGTTTTAAATCATCATTCCATATTTCAGGATATTCTTGAACTAAAGTTCTAAATAGCCAACATCCAGCTTCTGAATGAAGGCTTTCATCTTTAATTGAAAAAGCAATAATTTGACCTACGCCTTTTAATTTATTAAAGCGTGAAAAATTCAATAAAATAGCAAAGCTTGAAAATAAATTTACACCTTCATTAAAAGCAGAAAAAATAGCTAAACTTTTAGCTATTTCTTCTTTAGTTTTGCCTTTAGTTAAAATGAGGCGATCAATTTTAGCTTTAGCGGTTGGTTCGTGTAGAAAAGCATCAAAATCTTCTAATCCCAATGATTGATTTAAGTAAGCATAGCTGACAGCGTGAATACTTTCAAAAGCAGAAAAAGTTGCTGCCATCATTTGTATTTCTGGTTTTTTAAACCATTTACTTACCATACTGCCCCAATATTCTTGAATAAACACTTCAGATTGAGTAAATCCTTTTAAAATATGTCCAATAACATTTTTTTCAGTTTCAGAAAGATTTAGCTTCCAATCATTGATATCGGAAGCTAAACTAACTTCAAAATGAAGCCAATGAGACTGTTGTTGTAATTCCCAATATTTATAAGCTTGTTGGTATTCAAATGGTGCATATGAGGCGCGGGGAGTAAGCAGTGTCATTTAATATTTCCGTAAGTTTTAAGTAAAAGCATTCTATTGCCTAATTTTTTAATTAGACATCTATTAAATAGATATAGAATATATCAGATTTTAATGTTATTTTTCATTTCAATTAAAGCTGTATTTATTATTTTAATACATTTTAATCTTGAAATTTTCAATTTCTTACATATTTTATTAACAGATAATGGTTTATCTCCATCAAATCCATATGCTAAGCTAATAACATTTTTCTGTTCTGATGTTAAAACATCTAATGCATTTTTAATTGCAAAGTTAGTTTGCAAAACTTCTAATTCTTTATCTGGACAAAATCTTTCTTCAATTTGAAGAGGCATATTGGTTTCTTTATGTGGAGCCGTTATTTTAGCAATTTTTAGCGGATAACGAATAGTAGTATGTAAATTGGCACTACGAGAAATTCGCGTTCCAATATAATGATGTGCCCAAGAAAAAAAACTTCCTTTGTTAGGTTTAAAAGTCTTCATAGCTTTTAATAAAGCTTCAAATCCTTCTTGATTTAAATCATCATAATTACTAAATGATTTATATCGACTGGTTTTCATCATAACTAAATAACGAAACTTTTCCATACATTCTTTTTCATGAACTTTTAATTGAGCTTCAATTTTTGGGTCTTTAGTTTCCTTAAATTGGGTTCTTAATTCAATTAATTTATCCATTAAACTATGAGCTTCTTGATCATTTATCATTAATTTTCTTCCCACTTATTCGTTTAAAGTAAATAGATACCCTAATATTGATACACATATATTTTTCAAATAAAAATTGACAAGATAAATTTATGTTATTGTTTGTTAATTTCTTCTTGCAATATTTCAATAACTGATTCGACAGTAGATCGAATAATTTCATTATCATCTAATGAAAGGGCAAAAATAAGTAATTCAATTACTTGTTTTAATTGATGATTGTCTTTATCATTAGACATATTACGAATATCGATCTTTCGCCCAACCGCCTCCATTAAGAATAAAACCACTGCCGCCCGCAATTAATCTTTGTGGCTTTTTG
>Ga0075030_100006668_pt1 | contig 10322 bp, 5 predicted proteins | sample LitLauG_LLR_2012_FD_71393 | JGI IMG/M metagenome (GOLD analysis project Ga0075030, IMG submission 71393) | Freshwater sediment microbial communities from Pennsylvania, USA - Little Laurel Run_MetaG_LLR_2012 | ecosystem: Environmental > Aquatic > Freshwater > Creek > Sediment | place: USA...
GGGCACATGCTCAACCAGACGCAGATGGACATCATCGTGCGCTGGCATCGCATGCGCGGCTTCATCACGTTGTGGCTGCCGGGGACCGATCACGCCGGCATCGCTACCCAGATGATGGTCGAGCGCCAGCTCGTCAAGGAAGGCAAGAAGCGCCACGACCTGGGGCGGGAGAAATTCGTCGCGCGCGTCTGGGAATGGAAGCGCGAATACGGCGGCGCGATTTTTGATCAGATGAAGCGGCTGGGCGCGTCGGTCGACTGGAGCCGCGAGTACTTCACCATGGACGACAACCTGTCGCACGCCGTGCGCGAGGTCTTCGTCCGGCTGTATGAAGAAGGGCTGATCTATCGTGGGAATTACATTGTCAACTGGTGCCCGTGGCACGAGACCGCGATCTCCGATCTCGAAGTCAAGCACGAGGAAGTTGCCGGGAAGCTGTGGGAGATTCGCTATCCGGTGGTCGGCGGCAGTAACGAATCCATGACCTGGGGCGAGGAATTCATTACGGTCGCGACCACGCGCCCCGAGACGATGCTGGGAGACGCCGCGATTGCCGTCAATGCCAAGGACGAGCGTTACACGCATCTGCACGGCAAGCACGCACTGCTGCCGCTGATGAACCGCGAAATCCCCATCATCACCGATGACTTGGCGCAGCCCGAGTTCGGCACGGGCGCGGTGAAGGTCACGCCGGCCCACGATCCCAACGACTTTGAAGCGGGCAAGCGCCACAACCTGCCGCAGATCGACGTGATGGACGAGCACGCGCGCATGAACCAGAACGCGGGAGTCTACGCGGGGCTCGATCGCTTCGAAGCCCGCAAGCGTGTGCTGCACGACCTGCAGGAGCAGGGATTTCTGGTAGCCGAGAAGGATTACACGCTGGCCATCGGCAAGTGCGAACGCTGCGGAACTGTGATTGAGCCGCGCCTGTCCGAGCAGTGGTTCATCAAGATCAAGCCGCTGGCCGATCGCGCCCGAGAAGCAGTCGAAAGTGGCGAGATCACGATTGTCCCCGAAAACTACCGCACGATCTACCTGAACTGGATGAACAACATCCACGACTGGTGTGTCTCGCGCCAGTTGTGGTGGGGACATCGGATTCCGGCGTGGACGTGTGCGACCTGCAGGCACGTGACGGTCGCACGCGAGGCACCCCTGACCTGCGCCAAGTGCGGCAGCACACAGCTCGAACAGGTTCCTGACGTGCTCGACACATGGTTCTCGTCGGGCCTGCTGCCCTTCACAACGCTGGGATGGCCGGAGAAGACGCGCGATCAGGCAGTGTTCTATCCGACCACGCTGCTGATCACGGCCTACGAGATTCTTTTCTTCTGGGTCGCTCGCATGATCATGTTCGGCTGCCACTTCATGCAGGGACACGAACAGGATGCCGCGATCAGGAAAGCCAGCGGCTGGGCCGGCAGGAAGAACGATAGCGTTCCCTTCCGCCAGGTCTATATCCATGCGCTGGTGCGCGACGCCGAGCGCCAGAAGATGTCCAAGACCAAGGGCAACGTTGTGGATCCGCTGGATGTGATCGAGCGCTTCGGCACTGACGCCACGCGGTTCACGCTGGCGGCCATGGCTGCGCCCGGGACCGACATTGCGTTCAACGAGAGCCGGACGGATGGGTACCGTGCCTTCGCCAACAAGATCTGGAACGCGGCGCGGTTCATGTTCATGAATGTGGACAGAGTTGAGCCGGGACTGCTTCTGGCTAGGGCGGTGGCTGCTCGACTCGGGGGAGCTCCGCATCAGTCATATGCGCGTATCGACGGATTCGCCGCGCAAGCCCTCGAGGACCGTTGGATATTCTCACACTTCAACCGAGTGACGAAGGAGGTCAACGATGCTCTCGACACCTATCGCTTTCACGAAGCGGCCAACCGCATCTATGACTTCTTCTGGGGCGATTTCTGTGACTGGTACTTGGAGCTGATTAAGCCGCGGCTGAATCCCGCACAGGGTGCGGACCAGGACTCAGCTCGCGCGACATGCACCATGCTTGTCGACCTGTTCGATGCTTCGTTGCGCCTTCTGCATCCGGTAATGCCGTTCATCACGGAAGAAATTTGGCATGCCATGTACGACGGCAAACCGCCTGTGAAGTCGATTGCACTGGCGGCCTATCCGCAAGCTGACGAGATGCAGATCGACATTGCCGCCGAAGTGGACATGGCGATCCTGCAAGACCTGGTCGTCAGCGTGCGCAACCTGCGGGCGGAATTGAAAATCGAGCCCAAGGTCAAGGTTCCGATCGAGGTCTGCGCGCACGAGCCGGCGATTGCCAAAATGATCGAAGACAATCGCGGAGCTGTCGAGCGCCTCGCCAACGTCAAAAAGATCGCGTTCGTTGCCGATTCTCTGGCCAATCTGGCGGGCGCGCGCAGCACCGCACGGTACGACGTGCACGTAATCTACGAGCGCAAGATTGACGTTGCTGCCGAATGCGATCGCCTGAAGAAAGAGATGGAGAAGATCGAAAAGGGCGTCGCCAACGGCCAGCGGCAACTGGCCAACGAGCAATTCCTGGCGAAAGCGCCGGCCAATGTTGTTGAAAATCTCCGAAAGCAACAGCAGGAACTGGTGGTCCTCCGGGACAAGACGGTCAGCAAAATGAAAGAGCTGGGCTGCAACGGAGCGTAGCCGCGGTTCAGTGCGTGCGTGAAAACCCGGTTTTTTCGTCTACGCAGGACTTACGTCCTGGGCTAACGAATGCCGCCCTTCCAGGGTTGTAGCTCTCGCTACCAGGAATGAACCGCGATGACCTGGGTTCCTCCCATCTCGCTGCCGGATGATTTCAATGCCGCGGACTATTTTGTCGACCGGCAGATCCGCGAGGGGCGCGAAGGGAAGATCGCCATCGAATGCGGCGATTTGCGGGTCAGCTACGGAGAACTGTTTGCGCGCGTGAACCAACTGGGCAACGGGCTGAGGAGCCTTGGGGTCCGCATCGAAGATCGCGTTCTTTTGCTGCTGCTTGACACGCCGGAGTTCGCGATCAGCTTTTTCGGCGCGATCAAGATCGGCGCCGTGCCGGTTCCCGTCAACACCCTGCTGAAGCCCGCTGATTACAAATATCTGCTCAACAATTCCCGGACGCGGGTCGCGATCGTCAGCGATTCCCTGCTTCCCCTGATTGATGCCATTCCCCGCAAAGAATTGCGTTTCTTGGAGACGGTTGTGGTTGTGGGCGGCTCAGCGAGGGGCGCGGTGACGTTCGAAGAACTGGTGCGGGGCAGCGCTATGGAATTGGAAGCCGCAGCTACCCGTAAGGACGACCCGGCATTCTGGCTTTATTCCTCGGGCAGCACCGGGCAGCCGAAGGGTTGCGTTCACCTGCAGCATGACATGGTGGTGAGCACCGAGCGCTACGCCAAAGCGATCCTGCGCATCTCTGAGCACGACCGATTTTTCAGCGTGGCCAAGCTTTTCTTTGCCTATGGACTGGGGAACGGGCTGTACTTTCCGCTAGCGGTGGGAGCCACCAGCATTCTGCTGCCCGGCCCTCCGCGGCCGCAGGCGGTGTTTGAAATCATCGAGCGGCATCGGCCGACGCTGTTTTTCTCGGTCCCGTCGAACTATGTGAAGTTGCTGACTCACGCCGCGGCGTGCGAGCGGAAGTTCGATCTCTCGACCGTCCGGCATGCGATTTCCGCGGGGGAAGCGTTGCCGGCAGCGGTTTTTCACCAGTTCAAGGAGCATTTCGGGGTGGAGATTCTTGATGCGCTGGGGTCTACCGAAGCCTTGCACATGATGATTTCCAACGTGCCGGGCGGAGTGCGCCCGGGCTCCAGCGGCCGGGTTCTCCCCGGATTTGAGGCGCGGATCGTCGACGATCAGGATCAGCCGGTCGCGACGGGAGAGATCGGAAGCCTGCTGGTGAAGGCGGATTCGACCTGCGCCTACTATTGGAATGAACACGAGAAAACAAAAGATACGGTGCACGGCCACTGGCTGCGCACCGGCGACAAATATCATCAGGATGCAGATGGATACTTCTGGTACGCCGGCCGCACCGACGACATGATGAAGGTCAGCGGCGCCTGGGTCAGCCCCATTGAGATCGAGCGGGTGCTGATGGAGCATCCGAAGGTGCTGGAAGTGGCGGTCGTCTTTCGCCCGGATGCCGACGGCTTCTCGAAGCCTGCGGCATGCGTTGTGCTGCTGGATGGGATTCCGTCTGATCCATCCTTAGCGCGGGAGTTGCAAGAGTTTGTGCTGGAGCGGCTACCGGTCTACAAGCGTCCGCATTGGGTGGACTTCCTGGCGGAGTTGCCGAAGACGGCTACCGGGAAGGTGCAGAGGTTTAAGCTAAGACACGCGTCTGCCGTGGATCCCCTCGGAGCCTAAACTCGCGTCCGCTGCGAGGGCGAGACGCCCTCGCGACAGCCGGCAGGATGCCGGCGCTACCGTGGGGGCCGGTTCGGAAATAAATTAACCTGCCCTGTAATAATGGGGCCTCCGGGACCGTCTTTAGGGATGAAAGTCGGTAACCGGAGGAATCACCTGCACACCGTATTCGCAGAGGAACCGGCAGTCGCGATCCCGGACAAACTCGAACGGGCGTTTCGGGCGCATCATGCCCTTGTTTTCCGCACCGCCTACCGGATTACGGGGAACGCGGCGGACGCCGAGGACGTGCTGCAAACCGTCTTCCTGCGCCTGCTTCGTCAGGGGGAGCAAGTCCCCGAATTCGAAAACGAAGAGAGCTACTTCCGCCGCGCCGCCATCAATGCGGCGCTGGACATAGTGCGGGCCCGGCAGGCCGATCGCACGGTAGAACTGACCGACGTGCATACCGGCGGATCGCTAGCGGTGTCCAACGAATTAAGGCAGGCGTTGTCGCGGGCCCTGGCTCAGCTTCAGCCGAGAAACGCCGAAATCTTCACGCTGCGTTTTTTCGATGGCTTCAGCAATGCCGAGATCGCGCGCATGGTGGGCATTTCGCAAGTGCTGGTTGCGGTGATTGTCTACCGCACTCGTCAACAACTCCGCAAGGAACTGGGAGCATACCTAGGAGGCAGGTCATGAAGGATAAGAAATTCGATCAGATGCTTTCGGCAATTCGCAATGAAGCGGTGGACGAGAAAGTGGCCGCTCAGGCTGGCGAGCGAGTGTGGAAGTCGATGGCCGGGGCTCCCGCCTCTGTCGAACTCGAGTCCCGCGCGCTGCGCGGCTGCGAGGACTTCCAGGCGCTGATCCCGGCCTATCTGCAGAAACAGCTCGCGCCTGCCCGGGCGATGTTGTTCGAAGACCATGTGCATGCCTGCGTCGCCTGCCGAAGGGCGGTGCAACTGGCTCGCGAAGGGGAACCGCAAAAAATCTGGCAACTGGAACGCAAACCGGCGTTCTCTTTTAGACGCTGGAGCTTGGCCGCTGCCACCCTCGCGTTCGGCGTTGCGATCGGTTTTGCCTTCACCAACGGGCTGTTGCCCGGTCAGCACTCGGTGCGCGGGACGGTGCAATCCGTCGATGGCTCGCTGTACGACATTTCGGGAACGGAAATGCATGTGATTCCAGCCGGCTATCCGATCAGGGACGGGGACGAGATCCGCACCGCCAAGGCGTCGTCGGCCATGGTGCGCCTCGAAGACGGCTCGGTGCTGGAACTGGGCGAGCGGTCGGATCTTTCAGTTTCCCGCAAGTGGAAAGGAACGACCATCCATCTGGATGGCGGGCAGGTGATCGTACAGGCCGCCAAGCAGCATTCGGGGCGCCTGTACCTTGCGACGGAAGATGGACTGGTTTCAGTCAAGGGAACCATCTTCTCCGTAAACCATGGAATCAAGGGATCCCGCGTGGCGGTGATCGAGGGCGTGGTACGGACCGAGTACGGCGGCACGACGCGCGAACTGCACGCCGGCGAGCAAACGACGTCGAGTCCTACGGTTGGGAAAGTTCCCATTCAGGATGAAATCGCGTGGAGCAAGAATGCAGCGAAGTACCTGGCGCTGCTGGGTGAGTTCTCGATCCTGGAAAAACAGTTCGCGGCGATTCCATCTCCCGGACTGCGGTATAGCTCCGACCTGCTGCCCTATGTTCCCGCGCACACCGTGGTTTATGCCGGGATTCCCAATCTTTCGCACACTCTAGAAGAGGCCGGCCGGTTGTTCGAGGAACGGCTGCGCCAGAGCCCGGAATTGCGGGCCTGGTGGAAACAGCAACAGAAAGGCAAAGGTCCGAAGCTGGAAGACGTGCTGAACCAGGTCAAGTCCTTCTCAAGCTACCTGGGTGACGAAGTTGTGTTCGCCGTGGCGAAGAATGGCACCGAGTACACGGCCCCTGTGATTCTGGCTCGAGTCCGGCAGCCGGGCCTGGATTCTTTCCTGCAACAGGCAAACCGGAAGCTGAGTTCAGACTCGTCGAAGACGGAACTGCAGGTGGTGCGTGATCTGTCGGCCGTCCCGGTTCTGCCGGGCAAACCGCTGTTGGTCTATGTTGGCAGCGACTTGCTGGTCGCTACCGACGATCCCGCCCTGCTGCGACAGACGGTTTCGAACATACAGCAAGGAAACCAAGGCGCTTTTGCCGGGAACCCCTTCTACCAGCAGATTGTCCATTCCTATGAGCAGGGGGCGGAATGGCTTTTCTGCACCGACATGGAACAAATTCTGTCCGAGCCCGTACAACAGGCTAGCAAGCGGAACGAATTGCCTGCCGGGATGGGCGATGTGCGCTACCTGATGATGGAGCACCGGGACGTTGGCGGCAAGAGCGAGAGCCATGCCGACCTGACCTTCGCCTCCGAACGGAGGGGAGTCGCGTCGTGGCTGGCTGCTCCGGCTGCCATGGGGTCGCTCGATTTCGTCTCTCCCAATGCCAGCATGGTGACGTCAGCCGTCATCAAGAATCCGCGCAGCATCGTGGAAGAGATGTTCAAGATGATCGGCAGCGGAGATTCCGATTTCAACCAGCACCTGGCCGAGTTCGAATCCAAGACCGGGGTGAACGTGCTGAATGACATCACCGCTCCGCTGGGTGGAGAGGTCACCATGGCATTTGATGGCCCAATGGTGCCGACACCGCGGTGGAAGCTGATCTTCGAGGTCTACGATCCGACCACGCTGCAGGCAACGATCGGCAAGCTGGTGGACAGCTACAACCGCGAGGAAAGTGCGAAGGGCGAGTCGGTTCAACTCAGCGAGCGGCATGTGGGCTCACGGACTTACTACGTCATCAGCAACTCAAAGAGTCCGAATTTTGAAATCGACTACACCTACGTCGACAGCTACCTGATCGCCGCACCCGATGTGGCGACGATCCAGCAGGCCATTCAGTCGCGTGAGGCGGGATACACCCTTCCACACTCGTCCACGTTCCAGGCCCTGCTGCCGAACGACGGCTACACGAACTTTTCGGCGATTTTCTACCATAACATTGGTCCGGTGGTCGGCCCCCTGGCGGACAGACTCAAGTCGAGCGGCGCACTGAATCCGCAGCAACGGCAAGCGGTGGATGCGTTGGCGGCCAACTCCACCCCTGGCATGATCTATGCCTACGGCGAGCCCGACCGCATTACCGTAGCCAGCAACACCGGGTTCATGGGCTTTGATCTGGGCACATTGCTGACGATGGGCCATAATGGGCCTTTCCTGCCGCAAATGTTTCTGGGCGGGACTCTGAATCATCCTTCTCCAACACAGTGAGCACGACGATCCAACCCGGAGCAGCCAGCGGCACTGTACAGCAGGTGCCGGAGGCTGCTCCGGCGTTGCCTCTGGTGGAACTGCAGAACCTTTCGGTTCGTTTCGGGGCCCGCGATATTCTCTGCGGGCTGACCACATCTCTGCGGGGCCGCGCCATCGGATTGCTTGGTCCCAACGGCGCCGGCAAATCGACTCTCATCAACACGCTGCTGGGGTTTTATCCGCCATCCGGTGGGTCGGCGCAGGTGTTCGGGCACGACATCCGGAAAGAAACCCGGCGCATTCGCGGACTTGTGGGTTACATGCCGGAAAACGATGCGTTCATCTCGAAAATGAACGCGGTTTCGTTTGTTCAGATGATGGGAGAGCTTTCCGGCCTGCCCCACGGCGTTGCCCTGGAGCGAGCTCACGAGGCGCTGTTTTATGTCGGTCTTGCCGAGGCCCGCTACCGCCAACTCGGGACCTATTCGCTGGGCATGAAGCAACTGGCGAAGCTGGCACAAGCGATCGTGCACGGGCCCAAGCTGCTCATCCTCGACGAACCCACCAACGGTCTCGACCCTTCCGCCCGGCAAAGAATGATCCGAATGATCCGCGAGATGCGTGACAGCGGGGATTTGCGGATTGTGCTCTGCTCGCACCTTCTGCGGGATGTGGAGGACACCTGCGATGAAGTGCTGATCCTGAAGCAGGGGCGCATTGCGCATTATTCGAACCTGGATGAGGAACGGCGCTCCAATCGGCGGTTCCTGGAGCTGGAGGTCTATGGCGCGAATGGCGACTTCACCTCGGCGATCGAGAAGCTAGGCTGCGAGTGCGCCGCGACCTCCAAGCACATCAAAGTGGTTCTCGCCGATGGGATCGAGACTCGCGATATTTACCGCCTGGCGGCTGAGCAAAAGGTTCGCATCCGGCGGTTGAATTTCCGGCGCGACACGCTGGAAGACATTTTCTTGAAGGCGATGGAGAACTGAAAGCAGAGAACCGTAGCGCTGCTGCGAGGGCGAGACGCCCTCGCGACAGCCGGCAGGATGCCGGCGCTACTAGATGCCGGCGCTACGCGGAGAGTGTAGATGGCAGTTTATCGGCGCAACTATCGGTCTTACGGCGGGGCGCTCACCTCGGAGTCGTCGCGCTGGTTGGTGCTGTTTCGCCATGGGCGGCGGAACCTGCTCCGCTCGAAGGTGCAAACCGGCTTATTCGTGCTGTGCTTCTTCTATCCAATTCTTTGCCTCGTCTTCATCTATCTGGCCCACAGCGCAAGTTTCCTGCAGAAAATGGGCATTCCGAGTACGCTGATCGCCGTTGACAACAACTTCTTCTTTCGGCTTACTACCGTGCAGGGTGTGCTGGCTTTTCTGATGACAGCGTTTGCCGGGCCCGGCCTGATCTCGCCGGATCTGGCCAACGGCGCGATGCCGCTGTATTTCTGCCGTCCCGTATCGCGAGCCGAATATGTCGTCGGCAAATCATCAGCCCTGGCGTTCCTGCTTTCGCAGATCACGTGGATTCCAGGAGTGGTCTTATTCGCCATCCAAGCCAGCCTGGCGGGAGCGCACTGGGCCGTGAGCAACCTTTGGATCCTCGCCAGCCTGGTCCTCTCTTCCCTGCTCTGGATCGTGCTGCTGTGCCTGCTGGCGATGGCGCTGTCCGCCTGGGTGAAGTGGAGGGTCGTTGCCGGAGCCCTGTTGCTGGCAGTGATGTTTTTCGGCGCCGGTTTCGGGCAGGCGATCAACGCGGTTCTCCGCACCGACGCAGGCTACTTCTTCAATGTCGCGTACCTGATGGGGACGATCTGGACCGCCCTTTTCCAAATCGATTCGGATCACGCGATTTCCGTCGGCGAAGCTGCGATCGCATTGCTGACGTACGGCGGCGCCTGCCTGGGGTTGCTGATGCGCAAGGTGCGCGCGTATGAGGTGGTGCGATGAACGATCGCATCGTGTTCGAGGACATATCGAAATTCTATGGCGAGATTCTGGGCGTGAACCGCGTGAATCTCTCGATTCCGCCGGGAATTACCAGCCTGGTTGGACCGAACGGCTCCGGCAAGACGACGCTGATGAACCTGATGACCGGGCTGGTACGGCCATCGCGCGGGCGGATCGAAGTTCTGGGTTGCCGGACCGACGATCCGGAAAACTTGTTCAAACTGGTCGGCTACTCCACGCAATTCGACGCGTTTCCCAAGGGGCTATCCGGATTCCAATTTGTCTATTCCTACCTGCGACTCGCCGGCCACGATGACGACGCTGCGAAGCAACTGGCGTGGCGGGCCATAGAGCGCGCCAACCTGACAGAGGCGGCCGGGCGCAACATTGCCGGATACAGCAAAGGAATGCGGCAGCGGATCCGGCTGGCGCAGGCCATCGCGCATGATCCGAAAGTCATGGTGCTCGACGAACCCCTGAACGGTCTCGATCCTCTCGCGCGATCGGAGATGATTGCGGTATTCCGCGCGGCGGCGGAGCGCGGCTGCTATGTGATCATTTCCAGCCACATTCTGCACGAAGTGGACGTGATCTCAGACCAGGTCATTCTGCTCAGCAACGGCTATGTCGTCGCCGAAGGACAGATTCACAACGTACGCAGCGAGATTGAAGAACATCCCACGCAACTCATGGTGCGCTGCACCCGACCGCGCGAAGTGGCGGCCAAACTCCTGGAGCA
>Ga0075030_100006669_pt1 | contig 10322 bp, 9 predicted proteins | sample LitLauG_LLR_2012_FD_71393 | JGI IMG/M metagenome (GOLD analysis project Ga0075030, IMG submission 71393) | Freshwater sediment microbial communities from Pennsylvania, USA - Little Laurel Run_MetaG_LLR_2012 | ecosystem: Environmental > Aquatic > Freshwater > Creek > Sediment | place: USA...
CGCTAGTAATGGCGTATCAGATCGACGCCGTGAATACGTTCCCGGGCCTTGTACACACCGCCCGTCACATCACGAAAGTGAGTTGTACTAGAAGTCGCCGCGCAAACCGCAAGGATGCAAGCGCCCAAGGTATGACTCATGATTGGGGTGAAGTCGTAACAAGGTAGCCGTAGGAGAACCTGCGGCTGGATCACCTCCTTTCTAAATAAGTGAGATCTATTCCGCTCTGGTGTGCGGAAGATGGTCTCCAGTGCGAAGCACGGTCCTCACGGGCTTGTGATTCGCTAGACTCAAATCATCAAATCCCTGTTCGGCTTCGGCCGTCAGGACGGACAGATTCTGGCAGATCGATTTCATCTTTCCCCGCTTAAACGGGGATCGTCATTGAGCACAATTCCAACGCACGAAAGGGCCGCTGCTAACGCAGCGGCCCTTTTTGTTTTTTGATTTGTGAAGCTGTACTAACGAAGACAATCCACTTTTCGTTTCAATGTTTTACTACCAGGTCGCGGCAGGCAGGCAAACTCGGACTTCCTTCACCGATGGACGTACATGCCTGACCAGTCCACTGGTCAAACATTGCCTCCCTCATCATCGGAGTGAATCTGGGGTATGACCTTCGTGGTACGAAGAAATGATCACCGAGAATGCCAATCAGGATTCCCGCAACAAACAGAGCAATCTTCCTGCTTGTTTCCGTGTTCATGGCCTTTTCACGCCAGAGGGGTGATCTGAAGCCGCAACGAGTAGAGCAATTTGGGCCATCTCATCAGCGTCTAGTCGTATGCCCGCGGCAGGAGCGAATTTAGGCTTGCTCGTGGCATCGCTCAAGACGATCTCTCCGGCAGAAAAAGAATCGTTGAAAATAACCTGGAGCCTCCCACCGAGTCTTTCTACGGCAAAAAACTTCGCTTTCATGTTGATGCCTCCAATCCAACGGTCTTAGGTGGTCACCAACCCGATGGTTAGTCGGAGTTCGACGACTGTCAAGCCAGTTCTAAGTCCCGACGACAGATCATTGCGTAAATACGGTCCACTGGTGCCCAACGCTTGCTCCTCTCCCTCGCGAATTTAGCCTCTGTTTTTTATCTGGCACTAGCCTACCCCTGCCCGAGAAGTCTGATTTAGTTTGGAACTGGCAGAATTATGACAGGATGGGCCTCGCGGCTTACGATCGATCTTCCAGACGCGCTTTACCGAGAGTTGATAGCCAAGGCGGCTATGTAGAAGCGTTCTGTCGGAGAAGTGAATTTCCGGAGCGTCGAAACAGGTTTGCGCTTTCGCCGAAAGAAATAGGAGCGCCGCCTCACCTGCCCGATAATTCGTTCGAAACATCTGGGGACTTTGCAGATCGACAACGAGAAGATCTACCAAATCATCTCTTTTTACTGAGGAGAACGTTTCCGGGCACCTTTAAAGGTGCTATCCTGAGAGCGTGAGGGTTTATGTTTGACATCAAGAACGATATTCATGCGATGACCACCTTTCGCCGTAATCCTGCAAAATTCATGAAGCGATTGAAGAAGACGAAAGGGCCATTGATTCTCACGATTAATGGAAAGGCGGAGGCCGTAATCCAGGACGCCGAAGCCTATCAGCGGCTGCTCGATATCGCAGCGCAAGTGGACGCAACCGAGGGAATTCGACAAGGACTTGAGGACGTACGACGGGGGCGCGTGCAATCCGCGCGGGAAGCGCTGGAACAATTCCGCCGCAAACATGGCATACCTCGTTAGGCTTAGCGAACGCGCGCTGCGAGATTTGGAAGCAATCTACGAGTTCATTCAGGCGGACAGCTCGCAGGCGGCATTTGGGTGGTTCAATGAGCTCTCGGCGGCAGTTTTTGGCCTTGAGAGATTTCCTGAGCGTGGCGCAGTTGTCCGCGAAAACAAGAAGCTCCGGCAATTGATCTTTGGGGCGAAACCAAACTGCTACCGAATCATTTATAAGGCAGACAAACGCAGGCGTTCCGTGACCGTGCTGCATATTCGGCATGGCGCAAGAGACGCGCTCCATCCGGAATGAGGGTCAGCTCGCAGCAATCTCCCGCATCCCCCCAACTAGAGGCGAGTAGAAAGAATTGCACGTCTGGATTATGGTAAGGTGGCGAGAGTAATGAAGGCCACCGAAGGCTCATCCTGCGGTAGCGCTCCCTGCGGGAATTCGCAGCGCTTCGGGCGGCACAGGTAATTCGCAGCGAGGGATTATGAACCGGGCTCTGAAGGGATCTTTCCGCGCGACTTCGCGGGAGGCCAGCTACCTCCGCATGATTCTACCCAATCCAATGCGATTTCTGTTGAGCGCTGTTTTCTTCCTGCTCTGCCTGGGAACGGGAGCGGAATTGCGGGCGGATACGCTTTCCGGAACGGTGAAGGACCCATCGGGGTTGCCGGTGGCGGGAGCGAAGGTGGAAGTGACGGGAGAGATGCTGGCGCAGCCCATCATGGTGACCACGGACCAGACGGGAAGATTCGTTGCCGGAGACCTGAAGCCTGGGAAATATTCCGTCAAGGTCACCAAGGATGGGTTTCAGCCCGTAACTTCGACAGTGGATCTGAAGGGAACTTCGGACCTGCAACTGACGCTGGCGATCGCGGAGCAGCAGACCAGCGTGACGGTAACCACAAAAGTATCCGCGTACGCGAATTCAGATTCCTTTTACCAGCAACTGCGAGAAATCGCCCTGGGAAAGACGTACCGGTGCGACGATTTTACGATGCCGCTGGATGTGGCCACGTTTGTCTTCAAGTCTGGAACGATGACATTTCTGGCTCCCGTGAACGGGGTGGAGACAGGCGCCGTGTTCGTAGGGCAGGGACACTTCACGCTGAAGCCCGCAATTCGGCTGGACACGCAGGAGTTGTTGCGACGGAGCGGGGGCGAAACCGCCGAGGAGGACTTCACTCAAGTGGTGTTTCGCTTCAGCGGGAGTCTTGCGGCGCAGTTCGCGAAGACCAGGAATAATCCTGTGGAGACTCCCGGGCAAGTGGAGGGCATTCTCCGCGACTGGAAAAACAAAATGCGCCACCGCCACGAGGAGCCGGATGGCTTTACGCAGGTGATTTTGGAGCGCGACACGATGGACAACGTGGATGCCGACGTGCTCGCGGCGGTCTACAACCCGAAGCATCCGGGATTTATCAACGCCTACATGAGCGGAACGCCGCACAAGGATTTGCGTTACTTCATTCGCGCGCGTGTGGGTGCCCTGCCGCAGATGGATTCGCCGGAAGAGGTGGCGTTGATCAATTGCAATGGTTCGGGAATGGACGACGGAATCTGGTATTCGCAGCATTTGTATGCGGAGCTGAAGGCACAGACGGCGAACTCGCAGGAAGACCGGCGCCTGTTTGCGACACGCCGCTACGTGATTGAGACGGTTATCGGGAAAAACGCGCATTTCGCAAGCCAAGCCAGGATCACGTTTCTGCCGCTGGTTCCCGGCGATCGCGTGATGAAATTCGGATTGTTGGCGACGTTGCGAGTCGCCCGGGTGACGGATGAAAACGGCAAGGATCTGCGGTTTATCCAGGAAGACAAGAAGCAGGATGGATCGTTCTACGTGGTTCTGGAGGAAGCGCCGCCGTTGGAGAAAGAACACACCATCACCATCGAGTATGGCGGGGATAAGGTTCTCTACGATGCGGGTGGTGGAAGCTATTACGTGGGCGCGCGCGATGCCTGGTATCCGAACCTGAACGGATTCGGCGAGAAGGCCCTTTATGATCTGACGTTCAAGGTGCCGAAATCGAATGTGGTCATCAGCGTTGGAAAGTTGCAAGGTCAATCCGAGGAAGGCGGATATGCGGTGTCGCGCTGGGTGACACCGGTGCCAGTGGCGGTGGCGGGCTTCAATTACGGGAAATACCAGCGCGTGACTATCGACGACCCGATCACGCACTACGACATTTCCGGATATTACCTCCCCGATTTGCCGGACAATCTGGCCGCATATGCCAGGGGCAATGGCCCGCTCTCTTCGATGGCGCCGAAGTCCATGACGAACTTTGCGCTGGAACAGGCACGCGCGCAAATGCAACTCTGCACGATTTATTTTGGCCGGGCGCCCTACGAAAATGTGGCGATCACCGAGCAGCCGAATTTCACGTTCGGGCAATCGTGGCCGAGCTTGGTGTACCTGCCTATTTCCGCGTACATCGATTCCACGCAACGTTGGAGACTGTTTGGCACGATCGATTCCAACTTCACGGGATTCGTTCAGGAGGTGACGCCGCACGAAGTGGCGCACCAGTGGTTCGGGCACAGCGTCAGCTGGGCGTCTTATCACGATCAATGGCTGTCGGAAGGGTTCGCGGATTTTGCCGCAGGGCAATTCTTGCAGGAGGCTGTAGGGCCTAAGTGGCAGGCGGATTATCGGGAATATTGGGACCGGCAGAAGCGGCGGATCTTGGACAAAAACAGCTACGGGGTGGCCGCGAACGATGCCGGACCACTGTGGATGGGCTTGCGATTGATATCTCCCCGCTCCTCGCAGGCCTACCAGGGCATCACGTATTCGAAGGGTGCCTATGTCCTGCAGATGCTGAAGTCGCTGATGTACAACGACCAAAGCGAGGGCGGCAATCCGAACCAGGCGTTCATGGACATGATGCACGATTTCATTGCGAGCCATCAGACGGTGCCGGCCTCCACCGAGTCGTTCAAGGCGATTGCTGAAAAACATATGCCCAAACAGCTCGACGTGCAGAATAGCGGGAAGCTCGATTGGTTCTTCCGCGAGTGGGTGTATGGCACGATGGTGCCGCGTTACCAATTCAAGTACCAGCTCGAGCCGGCCGAGGGCAATGGGGTGAAGGCGCATTTGAGCATCACGCAAAGTGAAGTGGACGGGCAGTTCGTGATGTTCGTCCCGATTTATGGCGATTTCGGACAGGGGATGGTGAGGCTGGGCCAGGTGGAAGTTGTCGGGAATTCCACTCGCGAGATGGTGTTCAAGCTGGATCGCCAGCCAAAGAAGATGGAGATAAACAGCTATCGAAGCATTCTCGAACGTTAGCTGATCTGAGATTGGTTTAAGCTGGAGTGGCCAACCCCCGGCATCCTTTGATTGCGTAGCACGGCGATTGGGAGTACCCTCTCGGGCTAAGCGTTGCCGCCTCCACTCTAGCCCGCCCTCGCTTGCGGCAGCGAGTCTTTGCCGACCGGAGCCTTGCGTTCCGGCAGGAGAGATGCCCATGTCGGTTTCCGCTGCGCACAAGGAACTTTTCGGACGCTTGTACCACTCGATCTGGAACGAACGCCGGATGGAGTTCATCCCACTGGTGATTGCGGACACGCATGCCTTGGGGGATCCCACAGTTTCCGGGCGGGGAGTGGGGCCGGAGTCTTACCAGCGGCAGGTGGAGCGGTTCCTGACGGGGCTGCCCGACTTGCGCTTCGACGTGGAAGAGACGATCAGCGAAGGCGAAAAGCTGGTGGTTTCCTGGACAATTACCGGGACACATCGCGGGGAATTTCTGGGTGTGCCGCCGACGAACCGGAGAGTTGTGTTCAGCGGTATCACGATCAACCAGATCCGTAACGGGAAGATCATCGAATCCACGGTGATCTGGGACGGTTTGGGTCTGCTGGAGCAGTTTGGCATTGAGATGCCGGTGCGCTACGAAATGCTGGCGGCTTCGGGCCGGTAATTCACCGTTTACGCCCCATTTGCACGTTTCCCTGGCTTTTAACTGATTCGCGACATTCCCCTGGCATTTTTGTTGTTACCGTTCCCGCCACACCTCATTCTATCTACCACAACTAAGCCACCGGCTCCGGGTTACGCAGCTAACGGTGGATTCCAATCCACATTAGATAAAGGAGAAGTGGAGATATGACAAAGACGAAACTTGCCCTCGGCGGTGTATTGAGCTTGGCATTGATTTGCGGCGGCGTGGCCGTCGCGCAGATGCCCAAGGACAACGTGAGCGGTCACAAGCATCCGAATCTGGCAGCGGCGCAGCACCTGAGCCAGGAAGCCTGGGAGAAGGTTTCCGCCGCGCAGCAGGCCAACGAATGGGACATGGACGGGCACGCCGCCAAGGCGAAGGAACTGCTCGACCAAGTGAACAAAGAACTGAAGATGGCCGCGGAAGCCGCGAACCACAATCACAAGTAGTTCTTTCCCAATTCAATTGTAATTTGACGATTTTCCGCCCCGCTTGTGTTCCATACGGCGGGGCGTTTTTTTTGCGGCCAATTTTTATTTCAGGCGCTCTTCATCGCCGCTCATTTGCGTCAGCCACGTGGTGGCGTCCACCATTTTTTGCAATTCAAAATGGATGTGGTCCTTGTCCCTGAAATGGTTCACATTGCGCATTAGGACGCTTTTCTCGCCATCCTTGTGCGTCCATGAATAGGTCCAGGTGTCCCCGTTGATTTCCAGGTGGCCCCAGTCCTCTGGTTTGCTGGCATCGGGCAGAGCCACCAGGGTGCGATATTCAAAGCCGCCGGAACTGCTTTTGCCGGTTGGCAGGAAGATCACAAGCGCGGCGGGCTTGCCGTTCAACTCTTGTTCACAAGAGAAGAAAATACCGGTGAGCGCGCAATGATTGACTAGGTGGTCGGGCGGCGAATCGGGGGTGGTCTTTTTTAATTGCCAGGAACCTTCATAGAGTTTCAATGGCGCATAGGGATCGGGATCCGCGGCGTCCAACCGAGGAGAAGGAAAAAGCAGGCAAAGAGAGCCGAACAGGACGATGGTTTTGGAATGGAAATTCATTCGTGTTCTCCCCGGGAATTGCTTATGCTGAGGCGTTGCCCAGCGCAGGGAGTTTCTCATGATTGGTTTGCCGGCGCAGCACCTTAGGTTGTCTCCGCTCTCCCGAATATTGCTATCTGCCGCTTTGCTCGGTTGCTTCGGCGCCTTGCAGATCTCCGCGCAGCCCCAAGCGGCCGATTCCACGACGTACTCTGTCCCCATCCTGGTGAGCGATTTCGAGTTGCACTCGGTATCGCCGCAGCCGAAGCCACCGGTGCGTCCCCCCACCGCCTCGGAGAAGGAAAAGCCGAAGGTGCCGCTGGTTTATGAGGATACTGATCTGCCGTCAGCGCAGGCGCGGCGGGAAATCGATTTTTTCGCGGCAACTTTGGTGCAGACGCTGGAGAAAAAAGGCTTTCAGGCAAGGCGTGCCCGGGGCAGCAATCCCCCGGCGGGTGCGCTGATTCGCGGCGTGTTTGCCGAACCGGATGCGTTGAATCGCATTCGACGCGCGTTGTTGGGAGGGGGCTCGCCCAGCGCGCGATTTTTACTTTATGTAGGGGTATTTAATCTGGCGCGACAGGAGCAACCGCTTTACCTACCCGCCACGGATCAGCCCCCCAGCCAGGGCTATGGCCCCATCATTACGCTGAACAATTACATTCTGCTGGCGAAATACGAACTGGACAAAAATCCGACCGAAGAAGACGTGCAGAAAATTTGCAACCAGATTGCCGCCAGCCTGGCGACGCTGCTGGAATCCAATCCGAATGCATTTGCGAAATGATGGGTCGTGGGACTGCCGGGCCGCACGCTTGACGGGCGTGCCGTTCGGCGCACGGGCATCCTGATGGGGCTTGCGCGGCATCCAGTGGTGAATCAGACTAATCTGGTATGCTATCCATGCAGTGAGTTTTTTGGGCCACGGAGAGCCGGTTTTGCGCGCTATAACCAAGAAACGGTCGAACGCGATCAGGCCTAGCCACCGTCTGCTGGTGACCGTGGCGGTTTCGCTGGCTTTGGCGAGCCTCTTTTTCCTACTGCAGGTAGCGCCGCACGCGCACTCGAACGGGCAGGATGATCCTGCTTGCGGCCTCTGCCAGGTGGCGCACCTCAGAATCGCGCCGGCCGTTGTCGCGACCCTGCTTAACCTCGTACTGCTCTATTTCGGCGAAATCCATGCCGCGATCGTACTGAACTTCACAGAGATTTTTTCCCCGCAGTCTTCTTCCCGGGCGCCTCCCGCGCTGTTCGCATAAATCACTTAGTTGATTCATTCCTGAAGCGCGACCACTGAAGGTCCCGCTGCCGCCAGCTTTAGGCGGACCTACCAGCACACCCACAACTTAGCCCGTAGCGGCTTGGAGGAATTATGCGTTTGGCAGTTCGAATTCCGTTTCTTCTTATTGCACATATGATTTTGTTTGTGGTTTTCGCAAGCGCACAGATGGGGAATTCGGGATCGATCGAAGGCACGGTGAAGGATCCATCCGGTGCGGCCATCCCAAATGCAGTGGTTGAAATATCCAATCCGGTAAGCGGCTTCAGCCGGCAGACGACGACCAACAGCGAGGGCAGTTTTCGTATCACCAACGTGCCATTCAACCCGTATCACCTGGCTGTGACCACCGGCGGATTTGCCCCCTATTCGCAAGACGTCGATGTCCGCTCAACGGTGCCGACCAGTTTGCAGATAAGCCTGAAGCTGGGCACGGAAGTGCAGAGCGTGAAGGTGGAAGCAAGCAGCCATGACCTGGTGGAGAACGATCCGAGTTTTCATACCGACGTGGATCAGACGATCACGGACCGCTTGCCGCTGGGAAGCGCGAGTTCGGGGGTGAGCTCCCTCGTCACGCTGACCACACCCGGAATCGCCGCGGATTCCAATGGTCTTTTCCACGGGTTGGGGGATCACGCGCAAAACTCTTTTTCCGTGGACAACCAGCCGATCTCGGATCAGCAGAGCAAGGTGTTTTCCAACCAGATTCCCACGGATTCGATTCAGTCGCTGGAAGTGATCTCCGGCGCACCGCCCGCCGAATTCGGGGACAAGACCAGCATCGTCATCAAGGTGACCACGCGCTCAGGTCTCGGCGTGACCAAGCCGACGGGGAGGGTGTACAGCAGCTATGGCAGCTTTGGCACGGTGATCGGTGGCGTCAACCTCGCTTACGGCAGCGAGAAGTGGGGAAATTTCGTGGCTGTCGACGGCCTGAACACCGGGCGATTCCTGGATGGACCGGAAATCGTGGTTCTGCACGATAAGGGAAATCAGGAAAACTTCTTTGACCGCGTGGATTTTCAGGTTTCCGGCAAGGATACGATCCACGCAAATTTCGGATATACGCGTTCGTGGTTTCAGAATCCCAATACCTGGGACCAGCAACTGCACACATGCAGCGCGGGGTTCACATGCAACGCGGCAGGAGTGGCCATCAACCCGTTGAACGGCGCTCCACTGGGTCCGACGGATCAACGTTCGCAAATCAAGACGTTTAACATCGCGCCAACCTGGACCCGGCTAATCAACACGAACGTCGTCTTTACTTTCGGTGGGTTCGTGCGGAAGGATCAATTTAACTTTTACCCAAGCGCTGACCCATTTGCGGATTTTTCTCCCGCGTTGCAGGCCCAGAGCATAGCGCAAGACCGGAAGCTTACCAATGCCGGAACGCGCGCGGATATCTCTTACGTGAAGGGCATACACAACATCAAAGCGGGAATCACCTATCAGCAGTGGTTCTTGACCGAGAATGACACGCTGGCCACCGTGGATCCGGGGTTCTCCGGTTTGTTCAATCAACTGGACGCCAATGGCAATCCGATTCCAAACCCAGCCGGCGGGAACTTCACATGCGCGAATCCATTGCAGCCAAACGAGGCCGGACCCTGCCAGACGCTGAGTTCCGTGGACCTGACGCAACCGGGGGGAAAGCCGTACGTGTTTCACGGGCATACCGACGTGAAAGAAACCTCGCTTTACGTCCAGGACAGCATCACCAAGGGGAACTGGTCGTTTAACCTTGGAATCCGAGGGGATCTGTATAACGGTTTCGTCAGCGACGCGCAGCCGGAGCCGCGGCTCGGAGTTGCGTACAACTTAAAAGCAACCGGGACGGTACTTCGCGTTTCATACGCGCGGACGATGGAAACCCCATTCAACGAGAACATTGTGATTGCCAACACCGGCTGCAGCATTCCCGTGGTTGCGGTGCTGGTGCCGCCGCCGAATACCCCATGTGTCTCCGGATTTATACATCCGGGCTGGCGCAATGAATTCCACGCCGGGTTTGAACAGGCCTTCGGGAAGTACCTGGTGGTGGACGCCGAGTACATCTGGAAATACACGCACAATGCATTCGATTTTGGCGTTGTGGCGGCCACTCCGCTGGCTTTTCCGCTGGATTGGCACAACTCCAAGATTCCGGGATACGCCATGCGGGTCAGCGTACCGAACTACCGGGGGTTCACGGCACTGGTGGTGCTGTCGGGTGTTGCCGCGCGCTACTTCCCGGCGCAAGTCGGCGGCGTGCCCTTCCTGCCAGCGCCGGGAGTCTTTCGCATCGATCACGACGAGAAATTCAACCAGACGACCCACTTGCAATATCAGCCCTGGAAG
>Ga0075030_100006672_pt1 | contig 10321 bp, 8 predicted proteins | sample LitLauG_LLR_2012_FD_71393 | JGI IMG/M metagenome (GOLD analysis project Ga0075030, IMG submission 71393) | Freshwater sediment microbial communities from Pennsylvania, USA - Little Laurel Run_MetaG_LLR_2012 | ecosystem: Environmental > Aquatic > Freshwater > Creek > Sediment | place: USA...
GCGTCGCGCACCGGTCGCCCCTCCAGCCACGCCACCGCGTCGGTGAAGCGACCGTCCGGGCCCACGGGATTCAGCGTCGGCAGGTCGCTCGCCCGACCGACCTGCCGGTCGACCTCACCGAAGGCGGGGGCCAGGTGGACGATGCCGGTGCCCTCGTCGGCCTCGACGAAGTCGCCGCCCACCACCCGCCACCCCTGGCGCCCGGCGTCGGCCGGCCCGGCGTCGACGTCGTCGAACGGGCGCCGGTACCGCAGGCCCACCAGGGCCGCGCCGGGCACCACGGCCCCGGCGGTGGCTCCTTCGCCGAACACCTGCTCGACCAGCGACTCGGCCACCACGGCGTCGCCCACCACCGCGTACCCGAGGTCGGGGCCCACGGCGGCGCCGGTGTTGGACAGCAGGGTCCAGGGCGTCGTGGTCCAGGCGACCAGGGACAGGCCCTCCAGCGAGTCGCGGCCCAGGGTGGCCCGCAGGCCGGCGGCGGCGTCGCCCTCGTCGGTCAGCGGAAAGCGGACGTAGGCCGACTCGTCCTCCACCTCGCGGTAGACGTCGGGCTGCCCCAGTTCGTGGCTGCTCAGCGCCGTGCCGCACCGGGGGCAGTAGGGGACGACCTTGATGTCCTCGTAGAGCAGCGACTGGTCCCAGAGTTCCTTCAGGTTCGCCCAGACCGACTCGACGTAGTCGGCGTCGAAGGTCCAGTAGGCGTCGTCGATGTCGATCCAGTACCCGATGCGCTCGGTGAGTGTCTTCCACTCGCCCACGTAGTTGCGGACGGACTCCTTGCACAGGCGGGTGAACTCGGCGATCCCCACCTCCTCCACGATCTGGCGCTTGGCCGTGATCCCCAGCTGCTTCTCCACCTCGACCTCGACGGGCAGCCCGTGGGTGTCCCATCCGGCCTTGCGGGGCACCGCGTAGCCCCGCATGGTGCGGTACCGGCAGAACAGGTCCTTGTAGACCCGGGCCCACACGTGGTGGAGCCCCGGTCGACCGTTGGCCGTCGGCGGCCCCTCGTAGAACACCCAGGGCTCGGCCCCCGCCCGCAGCTCGACGGACCGCTCGAACACCCGGTGGGCGGTCCACCTGGCCAGCTCCTCGTCCTCGAGTGCGGTGAAGTCGGCTTCTGCGGGTACCGGGCGGAACACGGGGCGCATCCTTTGGGGTCGGTCGGGTCGGCTGGGGTCGGCGGCACGGTCGGGGCCGGACGGCATGGACCGGACCCCCGCCCGGGGCGGGGTGCGGCCCCGATACTACGGGGGTCTGGCCGGACCGCAGGTACCCGCCGGGCCTGCCGGGCGCCCCCGGACCCCGCCACCGTCGGCGAGACTGGGGGCATGCCCGAGTCGCCCGTGCTCGAGGGGGCCCACGTCCGGCTCGAGCCCCTCGCCCCCCGCCACGTCGACGGCCTGCTGGAGGCGGCGACCGGGGACCGGACCTCGTTCGGCTTCACCCCCGTGCCCGCCGACCGGGCCGGCATGGCCGCCTACGTCGACCGGGCCCTCGCCCATGCGGCCGCAGGGCACCAGGTCCCGTTCGCCACGGTGTCGCTCGCCCTCGGCCGGGTGGTCGGCTCGACCCGCTTCTACGAGCTCGAGCCGTGGGACTGGGACGCCATCGCACCGGATGCGACCCCGGTGCCCGCGGTGGGGCGCTTCGACCGGGCGGGCATCGGGTACACCTGGCTCGATCCGGCGGCCCAGCGGTCACCCGTCAACTCCGAGGCGAAACTGCTGCAGCTCGACCACGCCTTCGGCACCTGGGGCGTGCGGGCCGTCCGCATCCAGACCGACGCCCGCAACACCCGGTCCCGGGCGGCCATCGAGCGCATCGGGTGCACCCTCGACGGCGTACTGCGAGCCGACCGTCCGGCCGCCGACGGCACCGTCCGCGACTCGGCCATCTTCTCCATGCTGGCCGAGGAGTGGCCGGCCGCCCGGGCCGCGCTGGTGGCGCGGCTCGCCCGCTGAACCCCGGGGCCCGGCCTCCCGGTCCGTCGCCGGCGCCCGTGCGCCGAGGTGCAACGGAGGACCCGAGGCTCTGCTTCTTGCGGGAGAGTGATAACGATAATCATTATCAACAGCCTCCCAGCAGACTGTCGGGTTCCCGCCCGGAACCGGCCGACGGCCGATCGGAACAGCCGTCCGCACACGCCGTGGACCGCATTCGGCGACCGTCCGCATACCCTGGACCGGTGCCCGACTCCCCGCTCGAACCCGCCGACGCGCCCGGCCGCGCCGCCGACCGACCCCACTCCTCGGACACGGTGATCCTGGTCGTCGTCTGCCTGGCCCAGTTCATGGTCGTGCTGGACGTGTCGATCGTCAACGTGGCCCTGCCCGCCATCCAGCACAGCCTCGGCTTCCGGGCGGTCGACCTCCAGTGGGTGGTGACGGCCTACGCGCTGACCTTCGGCGGGCTGCTGCTCCTCGGCGGGCGCCTGGCCGACCTGTTCGGACGGCGGCGCATCTTCCTGGTCGGCCTGGGCCTTTTCACCGCGGCCAGCCTGCTCGGTGGGTTCGCCACCGACCAGGCCACCCTGATCGCCGCCCGTTCGCTGCAGGGAGTGGGCGCGGCCATCCTCTCCCCCGCCACCTTGACCATCCTGACCGTCACCTTCACCGACCAGCGGGCCAGGGCCAAGGCGTTCGGCGTGTGGAGCGCAGTGGCCGCCGGCGGCGGTGCGGCGGGGGCACTGTTCGGCGGGCTCCTCACCCAGTACCTGTCGTGGCGGTGGATCCTCTTCGTGAACGTCCCCATCGGCATCGCCCTGTTCGCGGTGGCCCGCCTGCGCCTCCACGAGTCCCGGGCCGAAGGCGGCCGCCGGCGCCTCGACCTGGCGGGAGCGGTGACCGTCACCGGCTCGCTCTTCCTCCTCGTCTACGCCATCTCCCACACCGACGTGGTCCCGTGGACCGCCACCTCGACCCTGGTCGTCCTGGGTGCGGCCGCGCTCCTCTTCGTCGTCTTCCTCGTGGTGGAGGCCCTGGTGGCGTCCCATCCGCTGGTCCCCCTGCGCCTGTTCCGGGTGCGGTCGGTGACCGGCGCCAACATGGTCATGTTCTGCTTCGGCGTCGGCATGTTCGCCATGTGGTTCTTCCTCTCGCTCTACCTCCAGCAGGTGCTCGGCTACAGCCCGGTGGTCACCGGGCTCACCTTCCTCCCCCAGACCGTGGCCATCGCCGTCGGAGCCACCCTGTCCGGGCGCCTGGCGCCCCGGTTCGGGCCGCGCAACGTCCTGATGCTGGGTGCCGGCCTGGGCGCCGGCGGTCTGTTCTGGCTGTCGTTCATCCAGGCCGGCGACAGCTACTGGACCGGGGCGTGCGGTGGCGGCATCCTGGCCACGTTCGGGATGGGACTGGCCTTCACCCCGATCGCGCTGCTGGCCACCGGCGGGGTCCCCCAGGCCGACGCCGGGCTGGCCTCGGGACTGGTGAACTGCAGTCGCCAGATCGGGGCCTCGATCGGACTCGCCGCACTGACCACGCTGGCCGCCTCGACGACAGCGTCCCACCTCGCCCACGGCCCGCACGGGTCGAACGCCGCCATCGAGACGGCGCTCACCGCGGGCTACGCCCGGGCGTTCCTGGTGGCCTCGATGGTGGTGCTGGCCGGCGGCCTGATCGCCTTCGTGATCCCCCCGCCCCGGGCCGCAGCCGCGGGCTGGGACGACGCCGGGGTCGATCAGGCCTCGGGCCCCGTCCTGGTCGACTGACCGGGCTCGGGCGGGACGTCCGGGGGAAGCGGCCCCACCGGCGCCCGGAACGAGCGCGGCCACAGCCGCCGCTCGACCACGACGTCGAGTTCGGCGGCGAACGCGGTGAGCACGGTGCCGAGGCCGATCCACCACAGCAGCACCACGAAGGTGGCGAACGTGCCGTACAGCGTCCGGTAGTGGCGCAGCTCCCGGGTGATCAGCAGGGCGTCGACGAACTGCAGCGCCGTCCAGCCCACGCCGGCCACCACGGCGCCGAGCCACAGGGACCGACGCGGGCCGGGCACCGACACCACGATGGCGAACCCGGCCCAGAACATGCCGACGTTGACCACCAGCGACCCGGCCAGGCCGACCAACGCCGATGCCGGCCCGAGACCGCCGAAGCTCCCGATGCCGGCCAGCGCCCCGCCGGCCACGAACCCGACACCCAGGACGGCCAGGAAGCCAACGGCCCGGGGGAGCCAGCGGTCGAACCTCGGGAGGAGGTGCCGGGGCACGTTCCACACCGTGGCCATCAGCACCTGGGCACTGCGGCTGAGCCGCAGGCACCCGTAGAGCAGCCACACCACCAGCACGATCAGGAGCACGGAGTTGCGACCGGACAGACCGGTGATGTTCTGGTGCAATTCCTGGCCGATGTCCGGGAACTGGCGCAGTGCGGCGTCGACGACCTCCTGCTGCGCCTTCTGGTGCCCGTAGAGCAGGATCTCGACCAGGGTCAGGAGCACCAGCACCAGGGGGAACACGGCCAGGAACGCGGCGTAGGCGAGCAGGTTGCCCAGCAGCCCCGCCCGGTCGTCCCGGTACTTCGCCACCGTGGCGCCCAGCACGGCCGTGCTCCGGTGGCGCTGTTGGAACCCGTCCAACCGGTCGAGCAAGCGCGCCAGTGGGGAACCGCCGTCGGAGCCGGGGCCGGGCGCGGCGGAGTCAGGCGTGGCGCGGTCGGGGCGGTCGGTCACCCGCCTACCAGGCCCTGGCGCCCGTGCCGGCGGAGCTCGGCGAGCAGACCGGCGGCGGCGGCCGTCCCGAACGGGACGTACCCGACCCGGCCGTCGGCGCCGGTGACCCGTCGGACCACCGGGTCCCCGCCCGCCCACCACCCCTCGGCCCGCAGCGGTCCCTTGGTCACCTTGCCGCTGGCGGTCTGGGGCAGGCCCCCGGACAGCCGCACGAACGCCGGGGCCCCCTTGGTCCCGAGGTCGTCCTGGGCGTCGAGGAACCGTGCGAAGCGGTCGGCGTCGAAGGTGCGGCCGGGCAGCAGTTCCAGGGCCGCCATCACCTGGTCCCCCGAGCGAGGGTCGGGCACCGGATAGACCACGACCGTGGCGGCGTCGTCGAAGCGGACCAGCACCCGCTCGATGGGACCGGCGGCCAGGTTCTCCGAGTCGACCCGCATCCAGTCGCCGCCCCGGCCCGCGAAGTAGAAGAACCCGTCCGCGTCCCGGTAGGCCAGGTCACCCGTCCGGTACCACCCGGCCCGCATCCGCTCGGCGGTCGCACCCGGGTCGCGGTAGTACCCCTCGAACCGTCCGCTGCCCGACCGGTTGACGATCTCGCCGACGGCGGCGCCGCCGTTGACCAGGGCGCCGCCGGCGTCGAACACGGCCCGTGGGCACTCGGCCCCGGTCACCGGGTCGAGCACGGCCACGTCGTCCTGGGCCACGCCGAGTGATCCGACCGGGGTGCCCGGGACCCGCACGATGGCCACCCCGCCCTCGCTCGAGCCGTACCCCTCGGTGAGCACGCAGCCGAACCGTCGCTCGAAGGCGGCATGGTCGGCCATCGATGCCTCGGTCCCGAACCCCCGCTTCAGCGTGCAGGTGGCGTCGTCAGCCCGTTCCGGCGTGGCCAGTACGTAGGCCAGGGCCTTTCCCACGTAGGTGAAGGTGGTGGCGCCGAACCGGCGGACGTCGGGCAGGAAGCCCGAGGCACTGAAGCGACGGGCCAGCGCCACGGTGGCGCCCACCACCACGCTCGGCCCCCAGAGCACCATGAGGGCGTTGCCGTGGAAGAGCGGCATGGTGCAGTAGGCGACGTCGGTGCGGTCGAACCCGTAGGCCTCGGCCGACCGGATGGCGATCGAGGCCAGGCGGCCCTGGGTGCACCGGACCGCCTTCGGATCCCCGGTGGTCCCCGAGGTGAACAGCAGCAGGTAGAGGTCCTCCGGAGCAGGGGCGTCGGCGGCCACGTCGGCCGCGGCCACGTCGGCATGGGCCGCTACCCGTGCCGGGTAGCCGGGATCGTCGACCCGCAGGACCCGATCGGCGGGCACCCCGGTGTCGAGGCCCTCGAGCAGGCCGGCGCCCTCGGCGTCGGTCACCAGGACCCGGCAGTCGGTCCGCCGGATGTCGCCCGCCAGCGCCTCCCCCCGGCGGGTCGGGTTGATGCCCACCACCACCGCCCCGACCAGCGCGGCGGCACCGAGCCAGAACAGGTACTCGGGCTCGTTGCCGAGCAGCACGCCCACATGCGGCGGGTCGAGGTCGCCGAAGGCGCGCAGCAGTCCGGCACGGGCGGCGCTGGCCGACACCGACTCCGCCCAGGTCCACTGGTCGTCCCCCGACACCACGGCGGTGGCCGCGTCGTCGGCGCGTGCCAGCAGCAGGTCGGCGACACTGGGCGTGCCGGCGGGAAACCCCTCGAACGTCACCGCTCGGGCTCGACCAGGAGCTCCTGCACGGCACGGCCGATGCGCCCGTGCCCGTCCCACAGGACCGACTCGGCGGCACCCCGGCCCGGTGCCCCGAAGCGGGTCCGGGCCTCGACGCCGATCCACTCCCCCTCGGGTGGACGGGTGAGGGCCACGGTCAGGTCGGGGTTGATGAACAGCGCGGTCCGGAAGTCGAGCTCGGCGCTGATCCCGTTGCCGAAGTCGGCGGCGGCCACCGCCCGCTGCACCGGCGAGGGCACCTCGCCGTCGACCACCGGGTGCCGGAGCCGGAACCACCCGGTCGCCGGGCCGCGCCGGTCGAAGCGGCCGTCGACGAAGCGGATCTCCATGCCCTCGTTGTGGAAGGCCGGGTAGTCGGTCACCGTCGGCGGGGCGTCGGCGTCGGCCTCCGGACCGGCCGGCGCCGCATCCTCGGCCCGGGCGGTGGCGGGCACGGCCAGGGCGGGGTCGACCCGGATGCGCAGCGACCGGCCCCAGGTGACCTCGACGTCGTCCTGGGTCACCACGGTGTCGACCAGGTGCACCTTGCGTCCGGGCCGCACCAACCGGCTGGTCACGGTGACCGGCGCCGTCGTCACCGGTCGCAGGAGCTCGAGGGTGAGCCGGACCACCTCGAGCCCGTCGTCGGAGGTGAGCGACTCCACCGACCGGGCCACCAGGGCCGCCACCGCGCCGCCGTGGAGCGACGTCGGGGACCACGGGCCGCGGGCGACGTCGGTCGGGACCATGCGGTCGCCGTCGGCCACGAACAGGGGGCTCACGGCGCAGGCCTCCACGGGTGCCGGTTCATGGCCGAGACGCTATCGGTGGTCCGGGCCACCAGCAGCGCCTACCATCGGGGCGCCCCGACCGGAGGCACCTCGCAGGCCGACGGGTCCGACCGACGGCACCGACCGAATCAATCGAAGGAGCACCATGGCAGAGCGCACGGCAGAGATCGACATCAACGGCTCCCCCGACGCCGTCTGGGCACTCGCCGGTGACTTCGGCGGGATCGCCGGCTGGATGCCGGGCATGGAGTCCTGCCGGGTGGAGGGCGAGAACCGCATCCTCGACACCATGGGCATGACCATCACCGAGAAGCTCATCTCCAAGGACGACGCCGCCCGGGCCATCACCTACAGCATCGTCGACGGGGTGCCGGTCGAGTCCCACGAGGCCACCGTGACCGTCACCGCGTCGGGCGACGGCAGCCACGTCACCTGGCTGGTCGACGCCGCACCCGACGACATGGCCGACCTCATGCAGTCCGTGTACCAGCAGTCGCTCGAGGCGCTCAAGGCCCACGTCGAGGGATGACGACGCCGGCCGGCGTGCCCGACCCGGTGCGACCCGGTACCCACGTGTACCGGGTCGAGGCCCGGGCCGACGCGCCGGTGGAGGACGTCTGGCCCCTGCTGGGGGAGGCGGCCCGGTGGCGTGACTGGTCGTTCCTGACCGCCTCGGGCCTGGAGCGCGCCGGATCGCCCGACCCCGACGGGGTGGGCGCGATCCGCACGTTCACCCGCAACGGCGTCGGCTCGCGGGAGGAGGTGGTGGACTGGGACCCGCCGCACCACCTCGCCTACCGGATCCTGAGCGGGTTCCCGGTGCGCGACTACCGGGCCGATGTCACCCTGGAGCCCGCCGGTGACGGGACCCGCATCGAGTGGGCCGGCTCGTACTCGCCGAAGTGGCCGGGGACCGGCCGGGTGATCCAGGCCGTCCTGGTGCGGATGATGCAGCGGTTCGCCGACGACCTGGCCCGCTACGCCGGGGACCACCGGGCCTGACCGGCTCCGTCGGCTCAGGTGCCGACGGATGCCAGCCGGGCCGCCCGCCGTCCGACCTCGTCCCGGGCCCGGTCCACGTCGACGGTCTGGACGGTCCGGTCGACCACCACCGGTGCGCCCCCGACCCAGACGTCGGTGACCAGGCGGCTCGACGCCGACCACACCAGGTGCTCGACCAGCATGCCGTCGTCCAGCAGCGGCACGAAAGCCGGGTCGTCGAGCGAGACCGCCATCATGTCGGCCATCGCCCCCGGCGCCAGCACCCCGAGGTCGGGCCGGCCGATGGCCGCACCCGCGCCCCGGGTGGCCAGGTCGAGCGCCACCGCGGCGGGCAGCGCCCCGGCGTCGCTCCCGCGCAGGCGGGCCAGCATGGCGGCCAGACGCAGCTCCTCCCACAGGTCGAGGTCGTTGTTCGACGCCGGGCCGTCGGTACCCAGGCCGATCCGCACCCCGGCGGCCAGCAGGTCCACGATCGGGGCGATGCCCGAGGCCAGCTTGGCGTTCGACTGCGGACAGTGGGCCACGGCGACGTCGTGGGCGGCGTAGACGGCGATGTCCTCCGGCGACAACCAGATGCTGTGGGCTGCGAGCACCCGGCCGTCGAACACCCCGGCGTCGGCCAGGACCTGCGGGACCGATCCACCGTGCTCGGCGGTGAAGGCGTCGGCCTCGTCGGACGTCTCGGCCAGGTGCAGGTGGAACAGGGCGTCGCACCCACGGGCGGCGGCGGCCGTGTCGACCAGGCCGGCGAGCGGGACCGTGTAGGCGGCGTGGGCGGCGAACCCCACCTCCAGCCGGCCCGCCTGGCCGTGCCGGCGGGCGTGGAAGTCGGCGAACCGGTCGAGACTGTCCGTCCACCACGACCCGTCGGCCTCGGACCCGGGCAGCTGGATCACCCCCGGGGTGAGCAGGGCACGCGAACCGGCGTCGATGACGGCGTCGGCGTTGGCGTCCTCCTCGAAGTACATCTCACAGGTGGTGGTGACCCCGAAGCTGAGGAGCTCGGCCGCCGCCAGGGTCATCCCCCAGTAGACGTCCTCCGGGCCGAGGTGCGCCTCGCGCGGCCAGAGCACCCCGGTGAGCCAGCGCAGGAGGGGCAGGTTCTCCCCGGTCCCCCGGAACAGCGTCATGGCCGAGTGGCAGTGGGTGTTCACGAACCCGGGCAGGAGGGCGCCGTCGACGGCCAGCTCCCGGGTGTCGGGCCGCCCGCCCGCCCGCAGGTCCGCCGGAGTCCCCACCCGGGTCACCCGGTCGCCGGTGACCTCGACGGCGCCGGGTCGGTACACCGCCACGTCGCCGGTGCACGGGACGACGGCGTCGGCCACGTAGCGCACGGCGGACGGCTCGGGTCCGGGATGCTCGTTGCTCGGCACCCGGTCACCCTACGGCGTGCATGCGGCCGGTGCGGGCGGCATCGGCGACCCGGCGGGCGCGCACCCCGTCGCTCCGGGTGCACGTCGGGGCGATCCCTGCCCGTCGAGCCCTCCAACCGGACGCGCCCCGATTCAAGGGGTTCCGCCACCGTGCCGACTACACAGGACATGGAGCACATACCCGGCGGACGATCGAGATCACGCTGCTACCCACGACCGACCCGACGGTCGGCCGCCGGCCGGGGGAGGCGGACATGACCGTCGTCCCGGACCACGTGACGCTGGCGAGCACCGCGCACGTGGCCCTCAGCTGCGTGACCGACGCATCCGGGCAGACGCACTGCACCGGCGCGTCGGCCGGCCTGTTCGCCGGACTCGGCATCGTGCTCTTCATCTACCTGGGGATCCTGGTCCTCAGCATCGTCGCCGCCGTCAAGGTGGTGACCAAGGCCGGCTACCCGGGCTGGTGGGTGCTGATCGCATTCGTCCCCCTGGTCGGGACGGTGTTCGTCTTCATCTTCGCGTTCTCCACCTGGCCGGTCACCAAGGAGGTGCAGCGGCTGCGGGCCCAGGTCGCCGGGCAGCAGGGGTACGGGGGCTACCGGGGTGCACCCGGCGACGGGGCGTGGCCGGGTCAGTCGACGTACGGCGTGCCGGGTCCGGCCGAGCCGGGCGCCGGCGCACCTGCCTACTCCGCTACCGACCTGGCCCCGCTGCCCACCTTCGGTGCGTTCCTCACCGAGGGGAAGTCGCCGGTGGTGGCTCCCCCCGGCGCGCCGGCAGACGTGGC
>Ga0075030_100006675_pt1 | contig 10320 bp, 9 predicted proteins | sample LitLauG_LLR_2012_FD_71393 | JGI IMG/M metagenome (GOLD analysis project Ga0075030, IMG submission 71393) | Freshwater sediment microbial communities from Pennsylvania, USA - Little Laurel Run_MetaG_LLR_2012 | ecosystem: Environmental > Aquatic > Freshwater > Creek > Sediment | place: USA...
CTGCTGAGGCGCTCGACTCAGAGTTCCCCGAATCCCGGGGCCGCGTTCGAGTCGTTTACCCGGGCGCCACGTCGTTGCCCGAGCCGGCGAACGGCGCTACGCTAGCTCGCCTTGGCATCAACCGCCCGTACTTTCTTTTTGTCGGGACTCTTGATCCGCGTAAAAACCTTCCCCGCCTCCTGACGGCCTACGCCAGCCTCGAGGAAAACTTGCGGCACCAGGTGACCCTTGTCATCGCAGGCGCCGGAGGTTGGGGGGCCGCTAGAATCAGCGAGCTAGTCGGTCAGCTGAATCTCGCTCGCGATGTCCGCTTGACCGGATACATTTCGGATGCTGAACTCGCGACGCTCTACTCGGGCGCGCGCTTTTTGGCAATGCCATCGATTTATGAGGGGTTCGGCTTCCCTATTGTTGAGGCGATGTCCTTTGGCGTACCAGTTCTGACTTCAAACTCGTCCTCGATGCCAGAAGTCGCCGGGAAGGCTGGTCTGTTTGTAGACCCGATGGATGAGACCTCTATCGCACAGGGCATACGTGCGTTAATTAGCGACGAGATTGCCATAAAGGCGATCGCACACGAAGCGCGCGCCAGTGCATCTCGCTTTTCCTGGCAAAGCGCCGCGAAGCAAATGAGTGCAATCTTTGCAGAGGCGCAGTGTGATCGTAGACGATAGGGCGTTCCTTTACGCTTTTGCTACGTCGCCACACCATAAGCAACTAGCTGAACGCGCCCCACGGTGCCCAAGAACGCGCTGGCCGGCCTCTCGCCGACAAGTTTAACGTCCCTCGACATGCGCGCCCCTCGCCTGCAGTTACCGTTCTGCAATAACCCCTTCCCCCGTTCCCGTCCAGACGTCGACGCCGATTACCCGCCCGATCTTTAGCATGCCCATGCCGTCAGCTCAGAGGACGGCTGCACGCTTCTCCCCTCGGCAGGCAGTCGATTCATTGCTTCCAACCTCACTTTCATTCGCCAACTCTCCGCTGCCGCCTTGAAATCGACCAAATCATCGCGCAAAAGCAGCGCACGGAGCCGAGCAGCGCCCATGAAGTTGAGCTCAGTTGAGACCAACGTACCCTTGCGGAGCGATCGTGCAATTACCGCCGCGCTGAGGCGAAGGGCAATGGGTTCGCGGACATGGCACGCCGCATCGGCATGCAGGTAGGACACCACAGAATCTACGGGCGGTTGTGACACTTCTCCGCGCATCCGTCTATCACCGCGGCGCGCGGGCATTTCGTTGAAGATCATGGCCCGGTCGGCGTCACCCCTCGACCGCTTCAGTTCTCTCGGCCCGTACCGGTATGCTGCATATGCTGCCACCCATCGTGCTCGACGACGGCGCGGAGCCGCGCCACCCAAGGCTTTTGGTTAGAAGAACGTTCTGACGACAGTCCTGTGAATCAGGCGGCGAAGCGGTGCTCGGTCGGCCGGGTCGCGGCGAGACCACCAGGGCCGCAGTTCGTCGACGCGGTTGTTCGGATGCTCCGCGATGCGCTCGATCATGGGACGGAGATGCGCCTCCGGATCGAGACCGGCCCTGGTTCGTAGACATCGATTCCACGGGCTGCTGATCAGACTTACAATTCCAACCACCGATTTCGCGATCGTCTTTACTAGCCTTGATTTGTAAGCTAACCGCGGCGAGGACTGTCACTTGGCTCCACTGAAAGGCGCGATGGGTCGCATCGATTCGCTTCAAGCGCTGCGCGCGATTGCCGCAGCCACTGTTATGTACTGGCACATTGGATCGCCCTTACAGCGGGGACTCTTTGGCGTAGACATGTTTTTTGTACTCAGCGGGTTCGTCATCTCCATGGTGCTAGTTCAAACGCGCCCGACCGCCTTGACGTTCGCTATCGATCGCATCACGAGAATCGTACCCCTTTATTGGTTGATGACCACGCTGCTATTCGTCGCAGCATCGATCGACCCATCTCCCTTCAAGCCGTCGATACACGAAATGGGCCATTATCTGCGCTCGCTGTTGTTTATCTTGTATCTCAAGGAAAACGGGGTCCGGCAGCCAATCTTGTCCGTCGGTTGGACGTTGACGTATGAGATGATCTTCTACGCGGTCGCCCTGGTTGTCTTCTACTTGGCGCGGATCAGGTCGCCCGCAGCGAATGCCTTGGCAATAACGTTCATGTGCATATTTGGGACACTTGCTCCGGGAGACAGCGCGGTGCTCCAAATTCTGACGAGCCCTCTGCTTCTTGAATTTTGCTTTGGAATTGGCGTTTGGTATGTTTACAGCGCTGGAGTGAGGTGTTCAGCCCTGATTTCGATAGTCGGGATAGCAGTCGGTTTGGGTCTTATGATTTACCTTGATGTACCTGTCGTAAAGACACAGCTCGAAGTCGTGGTGAAGTTCGGCATACCTTCCACGTTTGTCTTGTTCTTCACGTTAAATCTTGAATCGCATTTGAGGGCGGGCTTGCTCAAGCGAATGCTGATTCACTTGGGCGACGCGAGCTATGCCGTCTACCTGACTCACCTTTTTGTCGTCGAATTTTTTCGCAAGCTGCTGCCGCATTTGAACAGTGCGTGGTCGATTACAACGCTGTATGGCGTTTTGTTTACTATGTCCGTTGGGCTTCTCGTTGGGTCTCTCGTCTACGTGTACGTGGACGCACCCCTGGTCGCGCTTGCGCGAAGACTGGTGCGGCAACGCTGCGCGATACCTACGTCGCATGCCTAGCGATCTCGCCACAAGAGTGGACGGCAGGTTCCGCGACCCCGGGCAATCCGCGTGTCCCTTCTGCAGAAGCTCGCACGTAAAGTTTCTCATCGCCTTCCCCGAAGACGGGGTGGTTGCAAGTGATTGCTTGAGTTGCGGCAGGCGCTTCTTCGAGCGGCAGCCATCAAGCGTAAAGAGACCTTCACTTCCTTCGGCGCGCTACGCGCTGGCCGTTACCTCCCTGCTAACGATCTACCTCAGTTTCCGCCCATTTAGCGGCTGGCGCCCGCCTCCGCTTAGTCCGCTCGCGTTTCTGAGTGATCCGTTGTCGAGCATCACCTACGGATGGGACTTCGCTGAGAATCTGCTTTGGTATAGTTTAGTGGGCTTCTTGGTCGTTCTCGCGGTGCGACCCACGCTTAGCCGAGGCGCCGCGTTCCTGCTTAGCGTTATGGGTCCATCTGCGTTCAGTTTATTCGTAGAATCCGTTCAAGCTTATTTGCCCAGTCGCACATCCCAGATGGCTGATTTGGTTGCGAATGCTCTTGGAGCGGTCATCGGTGCCACTTGCGCGACGGTGGTCGCACCATGGCTTTTGTCCAACCGGGGGATTGGTGGGCTCAGGGCCCGTTGGTTTGCGCGGGGAGCGGCGGGTAGCCTGGGGTTGGTAGTTTTAGGGGCGTGGTTCATAACCCTCGGAGCGCCCCGTACGCTTCTGTACGGGAACGGAGACATTCGGGTGGATCTCGGACTCCGTGCCGCTCGGCTTTTTCCCGCAGACGTTACCATCGCTGGAGAGGCGCTTGTAACTGCGATAAATCTTATCGTTCTTGCCCTTCTCGTAAGACTGATCACTACCAATATATCTCCTCGGCGCGCTATATTCTTGGGGTTGCTAATTGGATCCTTTGCCGTAAGAACCAGTGCCTTCGGGCTGTTTTGGTCTATGTCTGCTGCCTTCACATGGCTCAGTCCAGGTGGCGCTGCGGGGTTGGCGATTGGTACCTTGATTTCCTTGCTCTTGCTTGGTACTAGGCGATCGATCCCGGCAGGTTTCTCCCAGCTTCTACTGTTTGTTGGAGTCGTTGCAGTAAATCTGATCCCTCCCGACCCGGCGACATGGATGAAGCCACGGCCCGCTCGGCAATTCGACCTCGAACCCGTATCGTTACTCGCCAGGGCCGCCGAGATCGCTTGGCCCTTGGTGGCGTTGGCTTTCATTGTATGGGCGCGCTGCGTCGCCCACGCTGACCCAGAGCGAACGGGTGACAGCGATGTCTGATGGGTGGAGATTCAGCTTACGGGTGAATGTGACGAAACATTGTCAGAAACAGTGGACATCGGTTCATTCTTCTTATCACGCATAACAGTAGGACGGACGTTCGCCTGAAGCAATCGCCTGCCTTCTTCCGGTGAAACGATCTCCTTTCTCGACGCTGATCTTCCACCCCATGGAGCTATCAAGCATCTCCGTTCTGCTAGCTTCTCTCTAATAGAATGAAATACATTCAGCTTCCCGGCTCTGCGATTCAGACGACGCCGCTTTCGTTCGGCTGCGGAGGTTTGTATCGAACTTCCTCCAGGGCAGGCCGCCAACGACTTCTGCACGCTGCGTTCGAGGCCGGAATACGGCACTTTGATGTGGCGCCGTTGTACGGCCTGGGAGCCGCGGAGGCAGAATTGGGTAGGTTTGCGCGTGGCCGGCGTAGCAAACTCGTGTTGGCGACGAAGTTTGGTCTCGAGCCGGGCAAGCGCCTATCTTGGCTGGTCCCCTTCCAGGGCCCCGCAAGGTGGACTCTCAACATGGTTCCGAGTTTGCGGGGGATTGCCCGAAGAGGGATATCTGGGAGGGAACAGCCGGCCGCCTACTCCGCCGAGCGCGCGACCGCCAGCCTTGAGCGAAGTTTGAGAGCGCTCGGTACTGACTACGTCGATATTTTTATGTTGCATGAGCCTATACTCGAGCAAATTCTATACTCGGATCTTTATCCACTTTTGGAGCGATGGCGAGAGGCGGGAATGATCCGTACGTTCGGGGTGGCGGGCTACTATCCGGAGGTCGAACGTATATCGATCGCGTTACCAGCCTTGTGCCGAGTCGTCCAAATGGGCCACGATGCATTTAGTGGACAGCGTCTGCACCTGGCCGCGATACCGAACCAGGCGGTCGTGACGTTTGGCCCTTTTTCATCGGCCTTACCGTCCCTGTTGGCTCTTTTGCGAGAGCATCCCGCAGCGTGCTCCGAAGCGGCAAGGGTTGCCGGACTGCCCAGTCTTTCACCTGACAATGTCGCCGACCGTCTTCTTGAAGAGAGCCTCCTTCGAAATGAGACTGGGGTGGTCATCTACTCCTCTGGGAAGTCAGACCGGATTGCCCGACTTGCTCGACTCGCGGAACAGCCGAGGGAGCGCCTGCTGGCGTCGGCCCGATTCCTTCAGATTCTCAAGGATCGCTTTTTCGCGAAGGCGCCGCCTTGATCGCGGCGCTTCATGGGATCGTTCGACGAGCTCCGCGACCTCAGCCAGGCATTGCGCAACGATTGGTTCCGATTCGTAGATGGGCGCCTGACCTTATAGAATAGCGGCACAACAGCTGTAACCTGATCCGTAGCCCTTGGCGGGCGCGGATCGCGATCTCTCCAAAGGGCGAGAGCGATTCCGAGGAAGAGTAGATGGTGGACGTCTGCATTGTCGGCGCCGGGCCCGTTGGCCTTGCCCTTGCACAAGGTTGTGCCGAACGCGGACTGTCGGTCGCCCTGTTGGAGTCGGGAAGCGAGAATCCGCGCCCCGACCCGCTGGCCCTATCGGCCGCGGAAATTGTCGACCGCAGGCACCACGCCGACATGGAAATATCCGTCTGCCGCTCGCTCGGCGGCACGTCAAAGCGCTGGGGCGGTCGGTGTGTCCCTTTTGATCCCCTTGATTTCGAGAGTAGAGCATGGGTTGCCCAGAGCGGCTGGCCGCTCGCCTTCGCCGAAATTCAACGTTGGTGGGGGCCGGCCTCCCGCTTTCTGAACTGCGGGGAACCGGTATTTGATACAAACTCACCAGGCTGGAACGGACTATCGGGCGCAAGCGTTCAATCCCTGGAGCGTTGGTCACAAGCCACCGACATCGCGGCTACAGCCGGGAAGGACGTTCTGCGTTCGAAACTGATCGATCTGCGCCTGGGACACACGGCCGTGGAGATCGGCCTCGATCGAGCCGGCCATCGGGTCGAGCGCGTTGTCGCGGCATCCGGCGCTAACCGGGTTTCGATCCAGGCCGAACGCGTGGTCCTTGCCGCGGGGGGGTTGGAGACGACGAGGCTGCTCCTTGCGACGCGAGACCACTGGCCCGAGCACTTTGGTGGAATCCAGGGACCACTAGGCCGCTATTACATGGGCCATATCTCCGGGAAGATCGCTGTCCTCGAGTTCGACCGACCAGCCGATATCGACGAATTCGACTTTTGCTTGGGCGTTGACGCTGTTTATACTCGAAGGCGGATTACCCTTACCCAAGACATGCAAGCAGCGAATGGACTGCTCAATGTCGCCTTCTGGCCCGACAATCCGCCGTTCTCGGATCCCACGCATTGCAATGGCACACTCTCCCTTGCGTTCCTTGCCCTGGCGTTTCCACCGCTCGGGCGAGTGCTGGCCGCTGAGGCCATTCGCTTACAGCATATCGGGCCCGCACCGCGCCCTTACATGCGCCATCTCGCCAACGTCCTGAGGGAACCTGTCTCTCCAGTGCTCGATACGCTCCGCATCGTCCGCAACCGCTACTTCTCCAGCGTCCCCCAGCCCGGGTTCCTTAAGCGGCATGCTGGCGGCCGCTACGCGCTGCACTACCATGCAGAATCCGCTCCAAAATGGGAAAGTACAGTGACGCTCTCGCGCCAATGCGATCCCCTTGGATTGCCGCGGCTCAAGATCGATCTCCGATTCGACGATAAGGACGCACAATCTGTCGTTCGCGCGCACGATTGCGTCGACGAATCCCTGCGCGCCGCCCGGAAGGCTCGTCTCGCCTATCAACAGCCCCGCGAACACCGCGCCCGCGAGGTGCTCCTGCAGGCCACCGACGGGTTCCACCAAATCGGGACCGCGAGAATGGGTCTACGGCGCGACGATAGTGTCGTTAATCCGGACTGCCGCGTCCACGACGTAGATAATCTGTACGTCGCGTCAAGCGCAATTTTTCCGACTTCCAGTCAAGCCAATCCGACACTTCTCGCCGTAGCGCTCGCCCAGCGCCTCTCCGAACATTTGGCTGCCAGTTCAATCCCGCGCGGCGGCGCCGCGTGCGGGGAACAAGTCGTGAGGCCAGCCGCAACCGCGGCTCCCGCGTCCTCGACGCCGCGAATTTTCGATGATCAGATTCCCTTAGCTTAGTGAACGAGCTCACCATCCTTGCCAGGTCTACCGCCAGAAGACTAGGCGTTATCCATTTGATCCGGCATGCGCGGCATTTTTTCAATCGAGCGTCGGCCGACTACGAAGCTAGCTTCTGCAAGGAATTCATTAATTCGATCCTGCCAGGCGACGTCGTTTGGGACGTTGGCGCCAACGTCGGCTATTACACCGAAATGCTCGCCGAGCGTCTGATCAATGAAGGCAAAGTAATTGCGTTTGAGCCAGCTCCTCAATCCTTTGCGAAGCTCAGCGAGAAACTATCGCAGAGGAAAAACGTAGTTCTCGAAGCGAGTGCCCTTGGAGACTCCGCCGGACGAATGAAGTTCTTGCTTGAGCAAGATGGAACGAGCCCCACCCAACGCATTGTTGATCCCAGCGTAATAATTGCGAGTGGAATCAAGTCGGGCCGGCTCATTGAAGTACCGGTAACGACGGGGAAGTCCTATGTGGCAGTATCGGGGCACGTACCGAACGTAATCAAAATCGACGTCGAGGGCTTTGAGGAAGAAGTTCTGAAAGGGTTGGATGACCTGCTCGCCTCACCATGTCTTCGAACCCTTTTCATCGAAGTCCACTTCAAGCTACTGGAGGAGCGCGGGCGAGCCATGGCGCCGATCCGCATCGAGCGGTCGCTGCGTTCGACGGGCTTTCGTACGCGCTGGATCGACGCCTCGCATCTCAGGGCTGATCGAGTGATTGTTCCCACTATGGGACCACCATAAGCCCTCGCTTCGTTCTCGCTCAACGCGGTCGACTGGTCTCAAGGATGGCGCGCTTCGTACATCTCGATGGCTAATTCATACGCCTTCATGAACCCTTCAATGCGGTTCGCCCATCCGTAGCCACGCGCGCGCTCCACCGCGCGAAGGGCGACGTTTTCGAGGGTCGACGATGGTTGCTGAATAATTTCCGATATTTTCGATGCGGCGTTTTCAGCGTCGCCGAAGTCGATCAAGTACCCGTCTTCTCCGTCCTTCACGAGTGCCTTGAATGGGGGAATTGCGCTGAGCAGCGGTACCCTCGCCGCGGCCATCGCTTCCACCGCCGCGAGGCCGAATCCCTCATAACGGCTTGCCGACGCGAAAAATCGGCAGCGGCCGAGGACATTTAGTAGGCGCTTGTCACTGAGTGGGCCGTGGAAGTGCACCGACTGACTCACGTTATCCGCCTCGACCTGCCGACGCAACCCTTCCAGAAGCTTGTCCGAGTCCTGCCCGACGATATCGAGAGAAACCGGCATTCCTCGTCTGTTCAGATTTGCGATAGCCGCAATGAGCTGGTCCAGCCCTTTGTTCCTGGCAAGACGCCCAAAGTAGACAATGCTCGCCGGCTGCTCGGGTCGTCTGGCGGCAGCGGCATGAAACAGATCGAAATTCATCGGATTTTCAATGGTGGTCAGCCGTGTCGTGACACTGGACCACACCGAGGCATCGCTATCGCTTGAAGCGATAACCCGCTCAAGCTTCGACAGCAAGCGCGGGCCGACCAATCTGAAATACGCTTGCTTTAATAGACTGTGCCGCTTCGTATGAAACATGCCGCCGTGGGTACTGAGGACGGTGGGTATTCCATATTGATGCCTCGCGAAGTGCAAGACGATGCCCGAAAGCCGAGGATCATGCAGATGGATGACGTCAGCGCCGCGAACGTATTCGCCCATGTCGGGAAGCGCCTGATACGGCCTCTTGGGAAGTCGTCGGACAGGAATACCGTCTATTTCGTATTGAGTCGGACCGGCATCACGATTGACCTGCACGAGACATACTTTTGAGTCAAAGAGCCCGCTGCGCTTGCCCCACGAAGCCAAATCGTGAATGAAGCGCTCCATCCCACCGAGGATTGGGTCGAACACGGGCGTGACGTGGACGACTTTCAGCATTTGAGCCGTTCAAATAGTCACAAAAACTCTTGAATGGTCTGGACGTACTGGTCGCATATGGCCGCTGGATCGTAAGCTGCAGCTAAAGCCTTCCTTGCAGGGTGATCAGCGAGAATCGGGGTCATGCTGCTCGCCGCAACCCGTATCGAAGAGACCGACCCGCACTCAAAGCTCGTGATCAGCCCCCGGGATACTTCACGATTGATCTGCGTTTCGAGCGCGAGCACGGGCGTTCCCAAAAGGAGACTTTCAATGACCGGAAGGCCGAACCCTTCTGATAGCGATGGGAAGAAAAGAAACTGGGCGGCATTGAGCAGCTTGAACATCAACCCGTCAGCACAGGGGCCCGCATACAGGATTCTCCCACCCAAATCGGCCGAAAGCGTCAACTCTGAGACCGACGGCGCCGGCCCAATAACAACCAGCACATGTTCGGGCAGAGCCGCAAGGAGATGCCTGGTTTCAACGAAGTTCTTCACCCCGGGGCGATGACCCACGTACAGGGCGAAAGGCCTCCCGTCGATCCGCCCCAGCCAACCCGAAAATTCCTCCTCTCCCGTGTCTGATGCGACACAGCGACTCAAATACTGGCTATCGACTGGATTGTGGATGACCCTTACACGGTCGCCAATCGAGTTTCCGTACAGGCGGTACATGTCCAACCGGGTTGCTTCAGACACCGAAATCAAACAATCGGCGCTCCGGTACAAGTTGCCCCGACGCAATCGAGACAGTCCACCCTTGAGCGGCGGGTAAAGCATCTCCTTTAAGCAATCGTGCACCAACTGGATATTTCGCGTACCGCGTCGACAGGGGCGGAAATACGTAGGAAAGAAGAGATCCGCTTTCCCTCCATAGGGGATGAATCGTCGCACCCCGGCAGGGATCGTGTGCCCCCGAGCAAATCCGGCGATTGCGTCATCCAATCCGCCAGCCATGGCCTCACGACCGCCTTGTCCGCTGGTGAACCGAATGTTCAAACCGGAATCTACGAGCCTCGGCAACACGGTCGCCCAAACGCGTGAGACCCCCCCCGTGGCGCGCAGCTCGAATGCGAGCGGATCAATCACGAGCGTCGGTTCAGGCATTCCCGTCAATCAGACCTCGGTACGCAGACGGCGCTCCTGCCAAGTCGAGCGGGGAGGTGAAGCCGTGAGGATCCAGAACTTCAATGCGACGAGGGCTCCGCGGCAAGAAGTTCTGCATCCAGGGCTTTTCCTTTCCTTCAGATAGCGACATTTTAACTACCAACTGGCTCGCCCGCTTTTCGGGCCAATCGACAGCAGATGATGGGTAAGTGCTAGCATTGGTTGCTCGTTTGCCTGTTCGGGCCCGCCCGGCGAGCTATGCGGGCACCTTA
>Ga0075030_100006676_pt1 | contig 10314 bp, 3 predicted proteins | sample LitLauG_LLR_2012_FD_71393 | JGI IMG/M metagenome (GOLD analysis project Ga0075030, IMG submission 71393) | Freshwater sediment microbial communities from Pennsylvania, USA - Little Laurel Run_MetaG_LLR_2012 | ecosystem: Environmental > Aquatic > Freshwater > Creek > Sediment | place: USA...
CCAACCGGCGTATGGGTTGGAGACGGTTACCAGGTCTCCACCACCACCACCACCATTGGTCTGGTTCGAGGAGTCATATCCGCGCGAGAGCGTGTAGAACACGCGCAAACTCAGGTCTCGCTTGATCTGAGAGTTGAGGTCAACCTGCAGACCGTTGTAGTAGGCATTGGCTCCGTCGATGGACATTTTAATCGAGCCGAAGCCCTTGAACGGGGCCACAGCGTTGTAGCCGCCGGCGATTGTTCCGTTGATCAATCCTGGCAGATTGGATGGATCCGGATTGTTGATGTCCTGGTAGTAGTTCTGGTGCCGACTCTGGTTTCCAACGTACATTACGGCCAGCACCGTCCGGGAAGCGAGCGAGCGCTGAACTCCAGCACTCCACTGGTAAACCACTGGCAGCTTGTAGTTGTTTACCGCCAGACCGGTAATGCCGGCCACCGTAATCGGAGCGACAGCCGTTAAACCGGTTTTTATGTTCGTGCTTGGGTCTTGAAAAAGCGCGCTGTTGAAAGTTACGCTGGTGCTGAACGGAATGTTGGGCCCGGCGTTGTACATGTCGTTGCCCTGGATGCGCTCGTACATGGCGCCGAAACCGCCACGCAAAACGGTCTTGCCGCTGCCAGTGAGGTCGTAGGCAAAACCAATTCGCGGACCAAACGCCGCCCAATTGGTGTTGACCAAGCCCTTGGGGACGCCGGCGGTCTTGCCCGGAATGCCGATCCCATTCAAATAGAATTGGTAGCCGGCAAGCACGGGGTTCGGGCTCGTGCCCAGACCCGGACTGACAGTCGGGCACTTGGCGTCGCCGCTGCTGACATCGTGGGGGCTGCAAATGTTGCCATTCGTGTCCAGAAGAGCAGCATTCGCTGAATTGTACAGATTCGGATAGAAGTTCCCCATGCGGTTGTTGGCTTCGTACGTGTGGGGTACTCCGTCCCAGCGCAAGCCCAGGTTCAAAGTCAGCCGTTTGTTGACGCGCCAGTTGTCCTGGGCATACAGAGCCCAGGAAACGTTGTTCCATAAGCCCTTGTCCTGAACCCCGAGCTCGTTATAGGAATTGCCTAGACCGAGCAGGTAGTCGGCAAAGTCCAGTCCAGTGTAGGTGCCGTTGAAATTGAACACGCCCTGCGTATCCCCAAACAGGTCCTGCACTTTCTTGTAGATGGCCCAATTGCCGCCCATCTTGATTTGGTGCGCACCCCTGGTCCAGGAAATGTCGTCGCGGATCTGATAATCATCCGCCTTGTTGTGCCACGGCCAACTGGCTACCTCGTAGACGGAGCCCGTTGAGCCCGACAGTTGGATTGCCGGAATGCGGTTGTTACTGTTGGGGCCACTGAAGATACGGTTAAAGGTGAAATTCGATGGGGCCGTAAACAGACCGGTCGGAACGATGTTGATTCGGTTGCCGTTGTAGTTGAAGGAGACCTCGTTCAGCAGCGTCGGGTTGATGGCATACGTCGTGTGAATGACGGCGCTGTAGGACGGGTTGCCAAAGCTGGTGCCGACCGCAGGGTCATTGGCCCAGGCCCACAATGTGGTGCCAAAATTCTGCGCCACCGATTCGGCGACGTAGTGTCCGAATACCGAGAATTTGCTGTTGAAGTTGTGATCGATGCGGACAATCTCCTCCCGCAGGTTCGTGGGAGCATTGTTGCCACCGAGGAATTGGTTGCCGCTGTTGGGGGCCGGGAAGATACCGCCGTACTTGCCACCCGCATGGAGAAGAGCTTGACCATTGGCACTCAGCAGAGCAGTGGGAATGACGTCGCCCTTGGTGCCGGTAAAACCGCCGAACGCTGCGTTTTGGTTGGCTGGCACCTTGGAATCAGGGGAGCATGATCCGGCGTCTGGATTCGCGGTCGTAGTACCCGGGATGAAAGCCGGAGCCGGGGTGCTCATCGTCAGACCAGCCGCTGTGTATGCCGCCGCGATGGAGTCATTTACCTGGTTGTGGGTGCCGCCCGACTGCCAACAGGGGGTATGAAATCCCGAGTGCAGCATCACAGCTCCCGTGCTGTCCTTGACATCGGCCGGCGTATTGGTGCTGAGATCTCCGCCATACCACTGTGTGTACGGTTCGTTTTGCTGCAGGGTGCCGCCGTTGATGTACTTGCGCCACTCCATGTTGTAGAAGAAGAACGTCTTGTTCTTCTCGGGGTTGTAGAGCTTCCCGAAGGTGACGGGACCGCTGACGTTGAAGCCAAACGTATTCTGGCGGAGCTCTGCAACCTTGGCCGGAGCTCGATTCGTGTAGTACCGGGCATCGAACGCGTCGTTGCGATTGAATTCCCAAGCGGAAGCGTGGATCTGCTTTGTTCCGGACTTGAGAACCAGCGTCATGGTCCCAGCCGACGAAAGCCCATAGTCGGCGCTGTAGTTGGAAGTGAGCTGCCGGAACTCCGCGATCGCATCGACAGACGGAGCAATGCTCATGCCGCCGGCGCCGCCGCGATCGGAATTTTCGCCGCCATCCAGCAGATAGAGATTGTGATTTTGGCGCATGCCGTTGTACTCGACGCCAGCGCTGCCACCGACGGGGGTGTTGGGAGCCGTGGGGTCAATCTGGCTGGACGCTCCCGGAGCGAGAGCGGCCAACTGGTAAATGCCGCGGCCATTGATTGAGAGTTGCGCAATCTGCTGGCCGTCGATGACGTTGCTGACTTCGCCTGTATCCGCCTGCACGGCAACTGCGTTGGCTTCCACAGTGACCGTTTCCTGTGAACCTCCAACCACCAGTTGGAAGTCCACGCGACTGCGGTCGCCGACCTGCAAGACCAAGCCTTTTCGCTCCTCGGTCTTGAACCCGCTGGTTTCGACCTTGACGTCGTAGCGGCCAATGTGGATGTCCACGGCGACGTACTGGCCTGCGGAGTTTGTCGTGAAAGCTTTCGTAACACTGGTGTCAAGATTCGTTAGCGTGACCTTGGCGTTCGGGACTGCGGCGCCCGTGGGGTCCGTCACAGTGCCGACGATGGTCGCTTCCTGTGCGAACGCCGACGTGGCGAACACTGCCAGGAAGAAAAAAGTGAAGAGAAAACCGATCGCGAGACGCCTGACGGTGCGGCCTCTCACGAAAAGGCCCAAACTCCCGGCATACGTGGGCGAGAGAGATTTCATTTGCCAGCCTCCAAGAAGACAACTTTGATTGAGAAACGTCCGTTCAAAGGACGCCCGAGCTCGTAAACGTTTACGGTTTACCGCCCTTCGTTGACCGTTGTCAAGTAGAAAATCGATTTTTGTGCCAAAACGCGGTAGCCCTCCGGATTCACCCCGGTTTCGGGGTCTGAGGCGGCCAAAACCGGCAATTTCGGGTACCTGTCGGCAGCTCCCGTCCCTATCTTCCACCCCCTTCGTGTCTGTCAAATCGCCCCGACGGACGTGCTTTCTCCCCGGGCGGACCTCGATGGACCCGCTCGACACGGGCCCCATGGCGGCCTGCTTGACCGCAGGAATTCCCTTGTGCTACAAGCGACGGTCAACCGTAAACGTTAACGAAACCAACATCTACCGCACCGCGCTCCCGCCTGCATCCGTTCATCGCGCGCTGCGGAGGAGGCTCTCATGCATCGACGTCATACTCAGACCATCCTACCGTTGGCTATATTTCTCACTCTCATTCTTATGCGCTCCGCTGCACAGACCGGCAGCGCCGTCTATTTGGACCCTTCCCAGCCCATCAATGTTCGCGTGGACGATCTGGTTGGCCGGATGACTCTGGAAGAGAAGGCCTCGCAGTTGGTGAATCAGGCGCGCGCCATCCCGCGACTTCAGGTTCCCGCCTACGACTGGTGGAGCGAAGCACTGCATGGAGTCGCGAATGCCGGCACGGCCACGGTTTTCCCGGAGCCGATCGGATTGGCGGCCACATTTGACGATTCGCTGATCCACCAAATGGCCATCGTCATTGGTACCGAAGCCCGCGCCAAGCACAACCAAGCCGTCCGCGCCGGCCGCCGCGACATCATGGAAGGGCTCGACTTCTGGTCGCCCAACATCAACATCTTCCGCGATCCGCGCTGGGGCCGCGGCCAGGAAACCTACGGCGAGGATCCTTTTCTTACCGGACGCATGGGCGTAGCCTTCGTGACCGGATTGCAGGGCGATGATCCGAAATATTTCCGTGTGATCTCCACCCCAAAGCATTTTGCTGTGCACAGCGGCCCCGAACCCACGCGCCATACCATCGACGTTCAGGTCTCTAAACATGACATGGAAGACACTTACCTGCCGGCGTTTCGCGCCACGGTCACGGAAGGCAAAGCCGAGTCGGTCATGTGCGCCTATAACCGGGTGAATGGCCAGCCGGCCTGCGCCAATACCTTCCTGATGAAAGATCAGTTGCGCGGCGCCTGGAAGTTCAACGGCTACGTGGTCTCCGATTGCGGCGCCATCGAGGACATTTACGAGGGACACCACTTCACCAAGAGCCAGGTGGAGGCGGCGGCTCTCGCTCTGAAGACGGGAATGGACAACGAGTGCGCCGACTTCTTCACCGTGGTCAAGGACGACCACGACTACAGACCTTATCTCGACGCCGTGAAGCAGGGACTGCTCACCGAGGCCGATCTGGATGTCACCTTGAAACGCCTGTTCACCGCCCGCATGCGGCTGGGAATGTTCGATCCGCCGGACAAAGTGCCTTACGCACAGACTCCGGAATCTGAAATTGACAGCGCTCCCCACCGCGAACTCGCGCTCAAAATCGCCCGCGAATCAATGGTGCTGCTGAAAAATGATGGCGTGCTTCCACTTGCTCCGAGTATCAAGAAGATTCTGGTGGTAGGGCCGCTGGCCGAGTCCGTGCAGGTCCTGCACGGCAACTATGCCGGCACAGCATCGCACGCTGTCACCGCTCTCGAAGGTATTCGCAAGCAGTTTGCCGGAGCCCAGGTCTCGTATGAGCCGGGAACGAATTTTCTGCGTGAGCACCCTTTTATTCCCACCTCGGCGCTTTCGACCGACGACGGCAAGCCCGGACTGAAGGGCGAATATTTTCCCGAGGCAAACTTCATGGGAACGCCGGTAGTTCGCGCGGATCCCTACATTGACCTGCAACGATCTCTCCATCCCGACGCTCACGCCCTACCGTTGCCCCCGGACATGAAGGATTTTTCCGCGCGTTGGACTGGCTTTCTGACTCCGCCAGAGTCAGGAACCTACCTCGTCGGTCTTGTGGGTTCGATGCACCGTATGTGGCTCGACGGCAAACTCATCGTCGACGATATGGTTCTGCACGATCCCAATCAGCAATCTGCCACCCTGCAGTTAGTCAAGGGGCATCGCTATCCGATAAAGATCGAATACGGAACGGGTGGATTTGGCACGAAGCTGGTTTGGTTGCCGGTGGCCGCTGATCCTCTGGTCGCGGCGGTAGCCGCGGCACGGCAGGCGGATGTGGTCGTCGCAGTGCTAGGCATTACCTCAAGACTTGAAGGCGAAGAAATGAAGGTCGACGTGCCCGGATTCCGCGGCGGCGATCGCACCAGCCTCAACCTGCCCGAGGAAGAAGGAGCGCTTCTCGGCGCCTTGAAGGGAACCGGCAAGCCTCTAGTCGTCGTTCTCATGAACGGCAGTGCGCTCGCCGTCAATTGGGCCAATGACCACGCCAATGCCATCGTCGACGCCTGGTACTCGGGCGAAGAAGGTGGCACGGCTATCGCTCAAACGCTGGCCGGGGCGAACAATCCTGCCGGCCGCCTGCCTGTGACCTTCTATAAAGGTGTCGAGCAATTGCCGGACTTTGAAGATTATGCGATGAAGAACCGCACCTATCGCTACTTCACCGGGGAGCCGCTGTATCCGTTTGGTTACGGCCTGAGCTACTCGAACTTCGAATACAGCAATCTGAAACTCTCGAACTCCGAAGTGCAGGCCGGAGATCCGCTCTCCGTCGAAGTCGACGTGAAGAACGCGAGCAAGCGGGCTGGCGATGAAGTCGTGGAACTGTATGTCAATTTCCCGAAGCTTCCCGGCGCCCCGCTGCGTGCGCTGCGCGGCTTCACCCGCGTTCATGTCGACGGAGGCGAACAAAAACACGTCAAGCTGACGCTGCAGCCGCGCGACCTGAGTTTCGTGAACGAGTCAGGCGATCGGCTCGTGGCGGCGGGTGACTACGTCATAACCGTAGGCGGAGGACAACCGGGTACGTCCGCTGCGAAGGCCGAGACGCATCTCACGATCCGCGGCGAACAGCCCTTGCCGGAGTAAGAACAAAACTGTTGTGCGGGGCCTCATCTCTCTATGTGGGACCGGGTTTTTGACCCGGTCGGATCGAGCGAAGCTCGACGACTACTCCATCCAGACGGCAAGGAAGGCCCCATTTTTGCAGACGTATCGAGTATCAAAGCGATTCGCAGCGGTAAGATGAGTGCAGGCTTCTTTCTGCCGACCCAAAGATGACGATTTGTAAACGTCTTTGCTTGCTCACTACATTTTTGTTGCTGGCAGTCTCGGCCACTCGGCTGCCACTGTTTTCTCAATCTCACTCCGACGCTCCGCCGAAACCCGCCGTGGCAGCGGCCCCGGCGACAACCTTATCCGAAAGCCCGATCCGCTTCACCTACCAGCCCATCGACTTCAAACTCGACAGCTCCGAAACCCCCGAGCGCCACGCCCCGGAAACCATGGCCGGCGGCCTGGCCGTCTTCGACTACAACAACGACGGCAAACTCGACATCTTCTTCGCCAACGGAGCCGACATCAAAACGCTCCGCAAGGATTCCCCGAAATACTCCAACCGCCTCTTTGAAAACGACGGCCACGGACACTTCACTGACGTCACCGAAAAAGCTGGCCTCACCGGGACCGGCTACGACGTGGGTGTAGCCATTGGGGACTACGACAACGACGGCTATGAAGACATTTTTGTCGCCGGCGTCTATCACAACACGCTGTATCACAACAACGGCAACGGCACATTCACCGACGTGACCACCAAGGCCGGTCTGAACAAACCCGATGCGGAATACGGACCTCTCTGGTCGGTCGCTGCCGCCTGGGTCGATGTGAACAACGATGGACTGCTCGATCTTGTCGTCATCAACTATTTGAAATGGGATTTCAACCATGAGCCCGACTGCGAAGGCTATGGGCACCGCGACTACTGCCATCCCAAGATGTACAAGCCCACGCCCAACCAGCTATTCATCAACAACGGTGACGGCACTTTCCGCGACGCCTCGGTCGAAGCCGGATTCCGCGCGCATCCCGGCAAGGGCATGGGAGTCGCCGCGGCCGACTCCGAACTCTCCGGCAAGATGGATCTCATCATCACCAACGACAAGCTGATGAACTCTTTTTATCGCAACAAGGGAGGCGGAAAGTTCGAGGAAGTGGGCTTCGAAGAGAACGTCGCGCTGCGCGAAGACGGCGTCTACATTTCGGGCATGGGAGTGGATTTCCGCGACCTGGACAACGACAGCTACCCCGACATTGTTCTGGTTGCGCTCGACGGCGAGACGTTTCCCCTCTATCGCAACACGGGCAAGGGAAGCTTCGTGGAAGTGACGCGAGAGAGCGGCATGACCAAGCTGAGTCTGCCGATGGGTGGATATTCCCCGAACATCGCCGATTTTGACAACGATGGATGGAAGGATATTTTTGTCTCACGCGGACATGTGCAGTCGCTGCTCTCGGCGTCGAACCTGGCCATTGAGCAACCGAACACTGTTTTCCGCAATCTGAGCGGCATGAAGTTCTCCGCCCTCACCGCCGAGGCGGGATTCACCGCGCAACCTCCCTCCCGCCACCGCGGCGCAGCCGTTGGCGACTTGAACGGGGACGGCCGCCTCGATGTCGTGGTCAGCGCAATCAACGCGCCGGCAGAAATCTGGGTCAACCAGAGCCCAGGCAATAATCATTGGCTGGAATTCAAACTGCAAGGCACCAAGAGCAACCGCGATGGCATCGGCGCGAGAATCAAGCTGGTCACGAAATCTGGCGCCCAGTACAACCACATGAGCACCAGCGCCGGCTACGCTTCCTCCAGCGCCGCCCCGGTGCATTTCGGGCTTGGAACGAACGCCTCGGCGGATTTGGTGGAGATTCGCTGGCCGTCTGGAATCGTGCAGCAGCTGAAGGATGTGGCAGGAGACCGCGTCGTGCAGGTGAAGGAACCGGCGCCGTAACCCCTCGCATTTTTGTCCTCCTGAGCGAGGATTGGCCTTCGCGCAGCAACAGCGCGAAGGCCAACCGCAGTCGAAGGATCCCTACCTCCGTGCCAGTGAAGTAGACCTCGCAGGGAGCCCTTAATCGCGCCTCCTGGACCGTGGTGAAAATTCATTAACAGATTCGTAGTGAACTACTGGATCCTTCGACTGCCGGGCCCCACCCAACGCAGTTTTCGTTGGGTGGGGTTTTGAGTGACATCACCTGATAACAACAGTCACAGCCAAGCACCGGCCATGGCGCGAGGAATCGTCGAGTTGTTCAGGATGAGTCCTACTACTTGGCGGTGGTTACAACAGTATCGGGTAGCGGAACTCCGAGAGTGCCCGCGGCGTTTGACTTCAGATCGTAGATACCGGTGCGCAAATAGACGTATTCTTTGGGCACGTCGATCTCTCTGTGGATCTGCAGGCCGACCTGCTGGACGTTCGCATAGAGCTTGTCATCGAAGTTGACATCGCCTTTGGTGACAACGAAGTTCAGTGGCTTGCCTTCACCATCATAGGCGAGCAGAACGATTTCGATGTTGCTGTGACGCCCACCCTCTGGAGTGGAATCGATCTTGAGGTCTTGCGGCGCGATCGCGAAGTCGACACTGTAGCGGGTGAAGGGCCCTTTAAGCTCGGGGTTGCTGCCGATGCGGGGCGCGTCTGGCGGCGGTTGCGGATCTGAGGGCAGGACCTTGATCTTGTAAAGAATCTGAGAATACTCGGGCAGGTTGCGTCCCATGAGCATGAGCAGTGGATCTGTCTCTGGTTTCTGGCCGGCTGCGAGGACGGTTTCGAGGTCGTCGGCGTAGTAGCCTCGGCGATAGGCTAGCGTGTCCTTGCCCTTCAGGAGCTTGACCTGGAGGTGGCGGTATTTCCCGTCCATCTTGGGATTGGTGGGTGAATAGGACAGCGAGTAGTAGCGCGAGCCGTTGTTGACCACGCTCGTGAGAGCATCGTAGAGCCCGTTCGTGTTGTAGAACGCCTTTCCGCCCGTGTCTTTGGCCAACTGGTCCATGGCGATTTGGCTTGAGCCACGGGTAACGGCTGCGGTTCGCATCTGCTGCCATTCATCCTGCGCAGCGTCTTGCCCTCGCTTTTGTCCAATCTCGTTGGCGTTGGCCTTGTATATGGCGTCCGGCGCAAGCCCCCCTGCGGCGATGGGATAAATGGCAACCTGAGCGGCAGTAAGCAGGTCAGCCGTTTTCCGCATGTCATCCCCGAAGTCTCTCGTATAGCGGAACGGGTCGGCTACGGTCGTGTCGGGATAGAAGCCTGCCGGGAAAGAGCCGGAGAACCAGATCACATTCTTCCGGCCGGGAATGCCAGAAAGATAGCGCGCGAGTTGCTGCATGGCTTGCAGGGTAATTCTGATACGCACTTCAGCCTGGAACTTCTGGCTGTCCAGCAGGAACTGCCGTAAGGCGTTGATGGGATCTGCTCCCAACAACTCAGTGGTTGGAGGAGTGGGTGCGGAATTCTCCGCCAGGAATCCGATGAGACGGTGGATGGCTTCGGTCTCCGCATCGGAGGGAAGCAAGGGAGACTCTTGCGGCCAACCTTGCACGCTATTGAGAGCCTTCAATAATTCGGAGGAATCGGTGGTGACGCCCTGCAGCATGCGCAAGCGGGACGCGAGCGTGAAAATGGCGATGCGCGCACTGGGCGGAATGGTCCTCAGACACTTGATCATCTCAGTGTGAACGTAGGACTGGTCCTGCGTGGGCGTGTTCATCGCATCCAGCAGGAGGACGTTCACCGCGTCGGAGGTTTGGGTGATGGGGAAATTGGTATAAACATGGGGTGGAAGCGGGGGCAGCTTGACTTGAGTGGGCGGCGGTGCGCCGTGGTGCTCTTCGAAAGTGGAGATGGTCTGGGGTTTTCCATCTTCGAGAACTTCAAAGTCTTGCTTATTCAGACCGGCAACGGCGTCTCCTTTGCCGTCAGTGACTACTACATCGACGAGAACTAGCCGGACTTTGGTTTTGATCTTAGCGACGGCGTTGCCCGAGTCGGGAGACGCGATTTGGGATTGCAGCGACAGCGCGCAGAAAAGAGGAATAACTGCGAGTAGACGACAACGGCGGGTTACATACATTGGAGCCTTCTCAGCATCAAGCTATCACAAGGGTAAGTCCAGAATTGTAAAGTCGCA
>Ga0075030_100006677_pt1 | contig 10314 bp, 12 predicted proteins | sample LitLauG_LLR_2012_FD_71393 | JGI IMG/M metagenome (GOLD analysis project Ga0075030, IMG submission 71393) | Freshwater sediment microbial communities from Pennsylvania, USA - Little Laurel Run_MetaG_LLR_2012 | ecosystem: Environmental > Aquatic > Freshwater > Creek > Sediment | place: USA...
ACTGTTCTTTCGACGGTCCCGCAATGTGCTTGAGGAGGTGCTCCCAGAATTCTCGCGCCTTGCGGAGACGCTTCGGGTAACTGACGTACCGCTCGAAACGGGAGGACTCATCCTGCGGGTACTGATGAATGCCGATTTGGACCAAGCAGTTGGGTTCCTGGCATTCCCGCAGCAGAAGATCGGGTCCGTGGAACCCGAGGCGGAGTCCATTGATCGGGAAACGAATGAACACTGGCGCTGGCGTTTTCGTATGGCACAGAGGATCGCAGCGGATCTCGATCCGCAAAAATTCGGCGTGAATGCCTTTTACCTAATTGGTAGTACGAAGAATGCCACCGCAGGGCCGGCCAGCGACATCGACATCCTTTTGCATGTTCAAGGGAACGAAGAACAGAGGAAAGAACTGACTCTCTGGCTCGAAGGTTGGAGTCGCTGCCTCGCGGAAATCAACTTCCTCCGGACTGGCTATCGCACCGACGGTCTACTGGACGTGCACCTCATTTCGGATACGGACATCAAAGAACGTTCGAGCTTCGCCGTGAAGATCGATGCAGTCACGGATCCCGCGCGTAAGCTGGCCATGAAAGATTCGCAGACGTCAACCTAGAGCAAATCCCGCGTAGCAGCCTCGGGTGACTCCAGATCAAAACGTACCAGCGCCAACTCAGGGCCATCGTGAGCCCCGTTGATGCAGACAGATCGGCCGATCCGGATTTTCCATTCTCCGCTTAAACGCGCAGCTTCATGTATGTGGCCGTGCAAAGTTAGCAACGGTTGCTGCTCCTCGATAAACCGCTTCACTGCGATGCTGCCGACGTGCAAATCCAGCGGAACGTGCTCGTAAGTCTTCCCCTCGAGTGCCGCTCGGTCTAAGGGCGTATCGCACGGTGGTGTGTGGAGGAGAAGTACTGCCTGATCAAGAGGGTCTTCTCCCACCAGGAAGGCGAGATATTTCTGGATCGTGACCCATTTGATCTCGCTCTCTTCCGTTGGCACGGTTCTAGTGCCCTCCTCAGGAGAGACGCAGCCGGGCGGGACATATCGCGAAACGTCGTAACGTTCCCAGTCCTTCAACAGAAATGGTGTTGGCGGAACGTAGGCAAGGCCATAGATCGCGAAATCGCCCAAGAGACTCTTCTGTTCGTGGACGTAGTGCCAGAGGCCGTCGGCTGCCGCCGCGACGAAGTCTCCCTCACAGCGACGCGGATCGTCGTTACCCAGGATGACGAAGATATCGGGATAGCGCACACCTAAGGTGTCGCGGGTTCTTGTGAAAGCTGGGACAAGATAGCCGTGAACAAAATCTTCTTGTCCGAATTGCATTGCCGACAGCGCAGAGCGAGGAAGCAAGTCCCCACCAAGGAAGACCGCAGCAGGACGCTCCTTGATGATCGACGTGAGTAGTTTGCCGTACCGATCGGTGCTTCCGTGCAAATCCGTGGCGAAGAAGCAGCTCGGCAAGTCTCATCCCTTCACGATTTGGACGTTTGCTGCAGACACCAGAAAATGTTAGGAGTCAGTAAAGACTCTCACGCAGGTTCCGACACCAAGTCTGGATTCTACGCTTTTTCGTGAGCCACTTCGTATTGTGCGTCACCACCCAGTCGGACCCGGAGACCGTGGTCCAACGCCAGAATTGCAAATCGGTGGCGCAGTAAACGTCATCCGCGAGAACGAGTCCGGCAGCCCCGCAGGCAGACCGTTCTGCTTACCGCGCTAAGAGTGAAGACGGGCGCTGACATCTGGAGCGCCTCGATGAGAACGACCCCGAGGTGAAGGGCGCGTCGGACTCATCCGTTCACCTGAGCGTAAGTCGAGCGTCTCAAAAATTCTCCCTGCCCCGCTCGCCCGAGGAATCTGTCCTTATCGATCACCACCTTGCCGCGCGATAAGACGACGTCTGCCATTCCCGTAACCTGAATGCCCTCGAACATCGAGTAGTCGACGCGCATGTGGTGCGTTTTTGCGCTAATCGTGTGCTTCCGCTTGGGGTCGAAGATCACTAGGTCAGCATCGCTTCCGACGGCGACTGTCCCCTTGCGCGGGTAGAGTCCAAACAGTTTCGCCGGCGCCGTTGAAACCAACTCCACAAAGCGATTGGGGCTGAATCGGCCACTGGCTACTCCTCCAGAATAGATCAAGCTCATGCGGTGCTCCACCCCGGGCCCCCCGTTGGGAATTTTGGTGAAGTCGTCGCGGCCCAATTCCTTCTGCTCTTTAAAACAGAATGGGCAATGATCGGTTGAAACCACCTGCAGGTGATCGCACTTCAAGCCATTCCACAGTTTTTCCTGGTGCCATTTCTCGCGCAGCGGCGGCGTGAACACGTACTTCGCTCCTTCGAAGCCGGGTGCATCGAAGTTCTCAATCGATAGATACAGGTACTGAGGACAGGTTTCGGCGTAAACCGGCAGCCCGCGATCGCGCGCCTCGCGAACTTTCTCGAGGGCATCGTTGCAGCTCAGGTGCACGATGTAGATCGGAGCCCCCGCCATCTCTGCCAGTGCGATGGCACGAGATGTCGCCTCCGCCTCTGCAGTCGTTGGCCGAGTGAGCGCGTGATATTTGGGCGCCCTCTTCCCTTCTGCCAGCGCCTGCTGCACGATCACGTCAATCGCACTTCCATTTTCCGCATGCATGCAGACCAAGCCGCCATTCTTCGACGTGGTCTGCAGGGCCTTGAAGATGCTGCCATCATCCAACATGAACACGCCCGGATAGGCCATGAACAGCTTGAAACTGGTCACACCTTCGTGAACGAGATCATTCATCTCCGACAGTTGCCCTCCGGAAACATCGGTAACAATGCAGTGAAATGCGTAATCGCAGACCGCCTTGTTGGATGCCTTACTCATCCATGTTTCGAAAGCCTGCCGCAAGGGCTGGCCTTTGTATTGAATGGCGAAATCGATCAGCGTGGTCGTGCCACCGAAGGCAGCGGCACGCGTGCCGGTTTCAAAATCGTCGGCGCTAGTCGTGCCTCCAAACGGCATGTCGAGGTGCGTGTGCACGTCAATGCCTCCGGGCAGCACGAGTTTGCCGGACGCATCCAACAAGTGAGAGGAATTTTGCGTTGGCAGATCCTTGCCGATCGCAACTATCTTTCCATTAGCAATGGCAACATCTGCCGCATACGTATCGGTTGCCGTCACGACGGAACCATTTCGAATGATCGTGTCGAAGCTCATCAAGGCCTCCACTGCCGGAATGAGAAGGAAATTATGCTACACTGCGGCACTTTAGTCCTTCACAATCCTCTTCGGACTGTGCATTGAAAGGGACCGCCATGCAATTCGGCATCACACTCAAGCCTGACATTTCGATCGAACGCATTGTGGGACTGACACGCAAAGCGGAGAAGGCCGGATTCGAGTACGGCTGGATCTTCGATTCTCATGTCCTGTGGATGGAGCCCTATCCGCTGCTAACGCTGATGGCGACCAACACGCAGCGCATGCGGCTGGGAACCTGCGTCACCAATCCTGCGACGCGTGACCTTACCGTGACTGCAAGTCTGTTCGCCACGCTCAACCTTATTTCAGGTGGACGCATGGAACTCGGGATTGGCCGCGGCGACAGCTCGCGCCGCGTTATGGGGAAGAAACCGGTGAGCTGGTCGCAATTGGAAGCCGCGGTCCGGGAGTTTCGTGATCTGACATCTGGAAGAGAAGTCCAGCACGATGGACAGCCAACCCGGCTCACTTGGGCCGAGGTTCCTCCAAGAGTCTGGATCGCTGGATATGGGCCCAAAGTGCTGCACATGGCAGGGCGGGTTGCTGATGGCATCATTCTCCAATTTGCCGACCCGGCATTGATCGACTGGTGCATGGGCTTTGTGAGAGAAGGCGCTCGCGGCGCCGGACGTGATGTGCGTCAAATCGAAGTAATGGCGGCCGCCCCCGTCTGGGTTTCAGACGACTTGAATGTGGGGCGCGAACGCGTTCGATGGTTTCCCGCACTGGTTTCCAATCATGTAATGGATTTGATCCGGCAGTACAAGCCTGAAGATCTCCCTCCTGCATTGACTTCGTATGTGCAGGATCGCGGCCACTACGACTATCAGCACCATTGCGAAGTCGAAAGCGACAACGCCAACTTCGTTTCAGACGAGGTGGTCGACCGGTTCTGCTTACTTGGACCAGCCAAAGCGCATCATGAGAAATTGAGAGCTCTAGCTAAAGCCGGTGTCACGCAATTCAACATGTATCTGATGTGTGGCGATGAGGAAGAATCGCTGGACATCTATCAGAAAGACGTGCTGCCAGAGTTCCTGAAAACAAAACATTCGTAGACGACTCCTATCCAGCTTCCTGCGGAGCCAGCACGCTCTGACGCTGAAAGCGCATCATCGCGTAGTACGCTACGAAAGAAACCGCAAAACCAACAAACCAGGAATAATCATACAGAGCGCGGATCGATGCGAGTTCCAGGCCTGCGAGTGCCGTTCCTGCTCCTAATCCAAGAGCAACAATCGCACGCCAGTTAAATCCGCGCGAATACTCGTACGGCCCGCCTCTGAGATACAAGTCGTCGACCTGCAGCACTCGTCCCCGGATCAAGAAGTAATCGCAAATCATGATTCCCGCTACAGGCCCAAGAAAAGCGGCGTAGCCGCCAAGCCATCCGAGGATGAATGTTTTGTAGTTCGCCAGCAGTTTCCAGGGCATCATCGCGACTCCCATAAAACAGGTGATGATGCCTCCCGTGCGAAAGCTGATTCGCCGTGGCCACAGGTTGGAAAAATCATTGGCCGGTGAGACCACATTTGCCCCGATGTTTACGTTGAGCGTGGCTAAGAGAATCGCGACGAGGGATATCACCACCGCAATCGGAGAATGGAAACGGCTCAGCAGTTGAACCGGATCCCAGATCGCGGTCCCGTAGACGATCACGGTCGCCGAGGTCACCACGATTCCTATAAAAGCGTAGAGCGTCATCGTTGTAGGCAGGGCCAACGCCTGACCAATGACCTGCTCACGCTGGTTCCGGGCAAAGCGCGTAAAGTCGGGAATGTTCAACGAAACTGTCGCCCAAAAGCCCACAGTACCGTTCAAGGCGGGAATTAGAAACTTCAGGAATTCGGGAAAGTTGGAAAAGCGCGACGGGGCTGAGAGCATTGGGCCGAAACCGCCTGCGGCGTGATAGGCCCAGCCCAGAAGAAGCAATCCCACTCCGAGCAGGATGGGAGCGCTGATGCCCTGCAGGATTCGGATGTATTCAATTCCTTTCAGAACCACGGCGAGATTGATCAGCCAGAAAACAAAGAAACAAACAGCTGCGCCGTACGGAAAGTTCTTCCATCCTGGAACCAGCGTCGCCAGTAAGGTGCTGATCGCCTCGCCACCGATCCATGCCTGGATGCCGAACCATCCGCACGCAACCAGTGCTCGCAAAACCGCCGCCACGTTTGCACCCAATACCCCGAACGATGCACGAGCCAGAACCGGAAACGGAACTCCGTACTTCGCGCCGGGATGCGAGTTCAACAGCATCGGTGCCAGCACGATCGTGTTTCCGAGGAAGATAGTACCGATTGCCTGTTTCCAATTCATCCCGCCCTGAACCAGACTTGCGGCCAGCATGTAGGTGAGGATGTTCACCGACATCGAGATCCAGAGCGCAGCGAAATTGTAGGTTCCCCAATGCCGTTGCTCGGCACTCGCGGGCGCGAGGTCGTGGTTATAAAGCGGACTGGATTCGATTCGAGCTCGGAGCTCCGGTGTCATCATTATTTATAATGCCACTGCCGCAGCGGCGGTCACGCATCAATCCGCAGCTGCGCCCGAAACGCTTTGCGTCGTGAGCGCGCCGTAAGTCTCAGGACGGCGGTCGCGGAAGAACTGCCAAACCTTTCGCACCTCAGAGATCATGTCGAGATCTAGATCTGCAACGACGACTTCATCCTTATCGCGGCTGGCCTGCGCAATGATCTTGCCCCGCGGACTGCAGAAATAACTTTTGCCGTAAAATTCGCCGATACTCCACGGCTTTTCCGTTCCAACCCGATTGATCGCGCCCACAAAATATCCATTGGCGACAGCTTGAGCCGGTTGTTCCAGTTCCCATAAGTATTCCGACAATCCAGCTACCGTCGCGGATGGATTGAAGACAATCTCAGCTCCATTCAACCCCAGGATTCGCGCGCCTTCGGGAAAATGGCGGTCATAGCAGATGTATACACCGACCCGTGCGTACTTGGTCTCAAACACTGGATAACCAAGGTCCCCGGGTGTGAAGTAGAACTTCTCCCAGAATCCGGGATGGCAGTGCGGAATGTGATGTTTGCGGTACTTGCCGAGATACCGGCCGTCGGCATCGATGACCGCGGCCGTGTTGAAATACACACCCGGCATGTGCTCCTCGTAGACCGGAACAACAATCACCATTTCATGCTTCGCTGCGACCTTCTGCATGAGTTGAAGCGTCGGCCCATCCGGCACGCGCTCCGTCATTTCGTACCAGCGTGCGTTTTGCTCGGCGCAAAAATATGGACCATAGAAAAGCTCCTGGAGGCATAGGATTTGTGCTTTCTTGCGCGCCGCCTGCTCGATCAGTTTCAGGTGCTTGTCGATCATCGCCTTCCTGATCTGATCGAGAGGGCGTTCGGTGCTGAGGGCGTTGCTGGCTTGAATCAGAGCGCAGCGGACAAGGCGGGGCATGGGGCCTCCAACTCAACTCTTGAGGACCGAACTATAGCAGAAACGGCGGGCACACTCACCTTCAGCAGCCAAGGCTTGTTCTCGGATTTACGATCTGGATCGGTAGGTACCAACAAGTAGGGCGAGCTACTGTCTAACGGTGACTCGGAGCGCAGCGGCTGCGTAATCATCGATACGCGCAGCGCGGACCGCGGGCACCGCCGACGCCATAACGGTGACCGTCATCAGCACACACGCAGAAACGACTACCGCGTGAACAACGCGGCCGGGTATTGACGAATCTGCTAAGGCCAAGCCGATCGGGACGGCGATGGAAGTATCGACGAAAGTGTTCGACGATCCGGATGTAAGCGTGCTGCTCCAAAAATCCGCTGGTGTGCGAGGTCTGCGCTCGGATTGTGGTTTGCAAGAAACAGCTCGCGTCTATCCTTCCTTAGTGAGGCTCCGAACGAATGTATCGAAAGCCGATCGCAAGCGGAGGATTTGTGGGCTGCTATGGCAAGGACACGTATAACCTCATGGCAGAGCTGTTCGAGGCTTAATCGAAGAAATAGCGTTCTTCAGCTTCCTGACACTCTCCTCCAGCACTTGAGTCCGCCGGTGGCCGGTTTCCGGGTGCCTTCCCGAGTGATAAACGCGGGTTTCGGTGAAACATAGGACTGGTAACGGGATTGGCGAGACCGACGTGGATCTCAGTGACGCCGGTGCGCTCGATGATCGTGGGCGTTGTTAATTCCGATCCTGCCGCCGGCCATCATTTTTATTCGCCCTCGTGAGGCCTTCACCAAGCGCGCCACCGTGTCGATACCGTTTAGGCACTCTTGCTCACCACCCGATGTAAGGACCCGTTCTGCGCCAGTCGCACAGACATCCTCAAGAGAGTGGAACAAATCCGCAGACATGTCAAAAGCGCGATGAAAAGTGACGGAAAGGGGACGTGCCAGCTCGACGAGCTGCCGAGTCCTTTCGATATCTACGTGTCCGTCCGTGTTAAGAATTCCGAATACTACACCGTCAGCGCCTTCACTCCGGGCAAATTTGATATCACGGCACATCGCGTCGAACTCTTGCGCAGTTCCGAAGGTATTTGAAGCCGCCACGCCGTAAGCGCACGCTCCGTTGGCAGCACATATGGCGCTGTTGTCCGCTGATTGATCAGTGCCCCACCAGTCTTGAATCGTACGGTGGCGAATGATCATTGGGTGATATTGATTCGCTCGGCTGAAGCCTCATCCGTTGTTATTTGTGTTGCTGTTATCTGGACCGAAAATCGTCACTGGGAATCCAGAATACAGGATGGCGGACGTGGCGAATCTCCAACCTCCGAGTACCGCATCAACAAACCGGTTTGCATTGCTGCCATATGTCCGGCCATGCCCGAAGGGAAGGTCGTAGACTCCCACAAAATTCAGGCTGTGACGAATGTCCATTGCGGACGGGCCGTAGTCGGCATTCAGACGTTTCGGACAATGATCCAACAGTCGAAGCAAACCGTCGTGGTGGCTGACTCCAGCAGGATCGGTGTGGTAACGCCTGCGCTCATCTGTCCCGTGGCGCATATCCATATGCTCATCACCGATAAAGATGCCACCGACAAACTTGTTGCACCTTTCATAGAGAGGGGTATCGAGGTATGTCGAGTCTAGGCTTGGAAAAGCATTCACTTCTTTGGGTCATTCTTACATCAATGGAGCAACTGGAATTTTGTCGTTCACTGGCGCTTTCTGCTCCGGACCTTTCTGTTCAGCCGGAGCGCTCGTCTCTGGAGTACATCCTCCGGTTGATGATCCTGAATACATGTGCTGCGGAGGCTGCTTTTGCCAGCTCTGCTCGGGATGGCGCGCTCCCGGCCTGTATCTCTTGATGATAGTCGGAGTAACCATATAGATGGAAATGCCGTGGTGAAAGAGTTTCCGCGCGGCCTTTGTGGCCTTGTCCGCCAGCGTCCGATCCGTGCCGGAGAACTCGTCCCAATCTGCGTCGCCGGTCGTAAACAGGTAAAGCAGGACCTGTGCGAGCGGATCTTTTGCCGCGCATGATGGCACGTGAGTATGCCAAACAGCGACGGGTTCGGTTCCGTGGGGAACATCGCCGATGCTGACCTTGGACTGGAAGAAGTCTCCGTCGCCCCGCACGGTAATGCCGTACTTGTGTTGCCCGTAATTCTCCCGGAAGACCACGCCGATATATTCACTGAGATGCTGATAGCTTGCCTTGTTGTAATAGTTGGCCGCATACCAGACTGCCTCGAGTTCCGTATCGAACCGCTCCGAGTTGACTCGCGCTGTCTTCCGAGGCGTCTTTTGATTGTCACTCATCTGAGAAACCCCTCCCACGTAAGACCCGATACCTTACGTCTCACTTCGTTGTGCGGTCACTTCCACACTCAGTAACGCGACAGATCTGACGAAACTTAATCAGCGAACCATGTCTTTTTGGCCGTATCCCGCATGGCCGGTTTCTCTTTCCTCCCCCACGGGCGTGGCCATAACGGCAGATTGCAAATTGCCCGAAAAATGGTACTCTTTCCGGGGTCACTGGTGGGCGTGACTCCTACAACGGTTTGTCTTGCGGGCTCATTATTACTCTGACTTTCCTGGTTAGCATGACTGCAATCATTGGCGTGGTTTTGCCAGCGAGGTAGATATGGCAGCAACTGCCCCGAACAGTTTGACCCAACTCCTACTCGCCTCGAGTAACGGCGATCAGAAGGCGCTTGATGCGGTGATGCCGTTGGTCTATGACGAGCTTCGGCGCCTGGCCAGAAGCTACATGCGCAGAGAGCGCCCCGGACACACGCTGCAAACTACCGTGCTGGTTCACGAGGCGTATCTGCGCCTTCTTGGCCAGGACGCGAATTGGGTGAACCGGGCTCATTTTTTCGGAATCGCAGCCAAAATGATGCGTCGAATCTTGATCGACCACGCCAAGAGCCACGGCCGTGCAAAACGAGGAGGAGGAGCGGTGAAGGTGACCCTCGAGGAGCCTGCGCTTTTCTCGAAGACTCCCGATATGGACTTAGTCGCTGTCGATGAAGCACTACGCCGGCTAGAAATCGTGGACCAACAACGTGCACAGATCGTAGAGCTGAAATTTTTCGGAGGACTTTCCGTCGAGGAAATCTCCCACGTTATGGACTTATCCACCGCGACGATCAACCGGCAGTGGGCGGGCGCAAGGGCCTGGCTTTATCACGAGCTCAAAGCCAAGGAGTGAGGCGTGCCGACCATACCGTGGGAGCAAGTACGGGAAGTAGTCGACGCGGTCCTCGACCTCCCGCCCGATCAGCGAAGTCCGTACCTGGATAAGGCGTGCCAGCAACCGGCGGTGCGTCGATATGTCGAATCCCTGGTACTGTCTTACCAGCAAGCGGGTGAGTTTCTGGACGAGCCCGCGCTCGCCGGTCACGCCGAGGTGCTCGCAGAGAGCGAAGCTGATTCCTGGAAGGGCCGTCGCGTAGGCCCGTATCAGGTCATCGAGGAGATCGGCGAAGGGGGAATGGGCTCGGTCTATCGGGCCATGCGCGTCGATGACCGTACCAGAAACAGGTAGCCATCAAAGTTGTGCGCAGCGGCTTCGACACACGTTTTGCGCTGACCCGCTTCAAAGCCGAACGGCAGATTCTCGCCAACCTTGAGCATCCCAACATCGCCCG
>Ga0075030_100006678_pt1 | contig 10313 bp, 9 predicted proteins | sample LitLauG_LLR_2012_FD_71393 | JGI IMG/M metagenome (GOLD analysis project Ga0075030, IMG submission 71393) | Freshwater sediment microbial communities from Pennsylvania, USA - Little Laurel Run_MetaG_LLR_2012 | ecosystem: Environmental > Aquatic > Freshwater > Creek > Sediment | place: USA...
GCGCACCTCGGGGCGGTTTTATTCTGAGATCCGGCGATGCTCCAGTCGTCTTGCTCAGTGCCGGCATCGGGGCAACCCCCGTACTCGCCATGTTGCACTCGCTGTCCTCCGCGGCGTCACGCCGTGAGGTCTGGTGGATCTACGGAGCGCGCAACCGCGCAGAGCACCCGTTTGCAAAAGAGTCACGTGGCCTCTTGCAAGCCCTCGTGAACAGCCGAACGTGCATTGTCTACAGCAAGCCCGATTCGGGAGATGAACCAGGCGTCGATTACGACTCGGTGGGACATGTGGACACCCCGCTGCTCGCTCGGCTGGGTGTAACTCGCGATGCGGATTTCTACCTGTGTGGCCCACCATCATTCCTGCGCGACCTGACTTCGGGCTTGAAGACATGGGGCGCCGATTCCACGCGAATTCACGCGGAGGTGTTTGGGCCGGAAGCGTCGATTACACCAGGAATTGCGCAATCCTCCCGCCCGCCGGTTCACGCTCCTGCAGGGGAACCCGGCATCGGACCACAGATTTCATTTACACGAAGCGGGCTTACGGTTCCGTGGGATTCCCGCTTTTCCAGTTTGCTGGAATTCGCGGAAGCGTGCGACGTTCCCGTGCAGTGGTCGTGCCGCACAGGGGTCTGCCATACCTGCGAGTGCGCGTTGATCGGAGGCACTGTCCACTATGAGCCTGATCCACTCGAGCCACCGGCCGCGGGTAACGTACTGATCTGCTGTTCCACACCATCTGGAGATATTGAAGTCGATCTGTAAGGCCGTGTGGCGAGAATTCTTTCGGCGGGTGGAAGACTACGCGTGTCGGACGTCATCACTGATTTCAATACTCGACGGGTTCCATCGTCAGCGACGAGAATGGGAGTCGCGACGGCCAATGCGAGCGCTGTATCAATTCCTCCTCAGCGCGGAGCCAGTCGTCGTCGGGCGATCCCAACGGCCGGCCCCGCTCCTCCCACAACTGGTATGCCAGCTTCTCAATCTGGTCGCGCTGTTCATTTGAAAGTTGGCGCATCGATGGTACTCCATTTCCCTACTCGCGTAACCTCTTTGGACCACTTACGTACGGATTGCCTCGCTCGTAGAAGCGCAGTTTTCGATCCACGTTGCGCGTCAAACCGATGCGTACACTTTCGCCGATGGCACCCGCTTTCCGCCGACTCGTCGCGAGCCAGAGCGGACCGGCGGCGCACAGATCCAAACCATCTTGCCTGAAATCAATCTGCATCGCTTGGGCTAGCCGGCCCGGCCCGCGGGCTAAATCGAGCAGCCCTGCCCCGCCGCGGAACCGTTCCATCCGATCGATTCCCTCGAGTGGTTCGAGGGCACGCAAGAGGACTCCCGCCCCGACTCCGACCGCCTCGCTCGTCACGTTCAGCATGAACGATGACCCATAAGTGAAATATACGTAGGCATGTCCAGGCCCCGGAAATAGTGAGGCATTGCGCCGCGTCTCTCCCCGAAATGCATGCCCCGCGGAATCACCGATTGGATAGGCCTCCGTCTCGACGATGCGCCCGCTGAGCCTCCCATCATCGGTATCATGGACCGCTACTTTGCCAACCAGGTAGCGTGCCAATTCCACGGTATCCACCGGAAGTTCGGCTCGACGGAGACGCCGAAGACGGCAAAAGGGAATTGGCTTGCCTACCCGTTCATTAGGAACGCTATGAAGCATAGCGGAAGATCGCGCAAATAGGGCCCCCGGAAGGCATGCTGGTCTCCAGTAAGGTTTGAACGTCGCCGCCGTGGCGAAGTGTTTGCACGGCGGCTGTATCCAGGAGGTCGGCCCCACCGTTGACCGCGCCCGGAACGGCCCCATTCTCAAGCAGGAATAGATGTTCGACTCTGCCTGCGGAAGCGGCGCGCACAATCTCCTGTACATCTGCCGAAGCGTGGCCTGTTCCGATCTGCTTGTCTAACCTCTCCAGGGCTCGGCGCGCCGGCCCGGTGGTCACGGACCGCACCAGCTCCAGCGATTGCTGATACATTTCGTTCTGGCCAAGATGACCGGGTAATCCGCTTATTCCGGGTTCTACGCACGCAGGATAGGTCGTCAAACGATGGAAGAGCGCGACTTCATGTTCGACGCCTACAACAACCAGCGGCGGGTGCCCATCCTTCAGGAGAGCGTTTACGTCGCGATCTATCTCACGATAAAAACGGCCAAGGTGGTTTTCAGGGTGATCGCGATCATGCACTGGCTCCGCGCGAAGCGAGGATTGGGAGGCGCCAGGAACGAAGCCGGCGGCCTCGGTCCCCGCGCTTTTCGGAAATCGCGCGGCCTCACAGAGTTGATCCGTGCATCTGAAGATGCGCGTATCATTCAGTTTTAAAGCGAGAATGTAGAACTCGAGGTGTTTGCTGGCAAGCGCCAGCAGCGTGCGAAGCTGGAAGCACTCACCAACGGCGGCGACGGGTTGCCCCACGAGATATCGCGTGCGGAATGACTCGCAGACGTCCGGCGAGCGCAGAAAAATGAACGTCGCCGGCCCTTTGAGGAATCGATCACATTCGTAGCGGCAAGCTCTAACGGATCGAGAAGGAAGGCGATGTCATGCTTGGATGCGCTGGCTGCCAACTTGGCGTGAACCTGAGCGAGCGCGTCTTTGAAGGCAATTCGCCCATCGCGAGCCTCGCGTTCGAGAAGAACGATCGAGATACATGGCGGAGCAGCCGACGCAAGGACGCGTAGCTTCTCCAGGGAAACCCCTCCCGGTTCGGTTATCGTCATAAGTAGACTCCAGCAATCTGACCGCGGCTCTGCCTGGGAAACGGGGTCAGCATCCACCGCCCGCCTATCCTTAGATTTGTTAGATAAGCATGCCACCCGCCATCGTCGGTTTCAAAAGCACCGGGCAAAGCGGCCGCTGACGAATCTCCGACCCGGCATTTCGGCGGCTGTCGATCTGCAGGCCCTTATCCCGAAGTACGGTAAGCAGTTGCCTCCCCTGAACAAAGTGATAGACCCGCGGTGCCCGTGACTCAGAGCCGCTGATTCAAGGCCGAGATTGCGGCGGTGAGCAGATTTGGCAGCCGTTCATCTGTGTCAATAGTCGGCTGTCGGTGTCAAGCGGATGGCTTTCGCGGCGCTCCACGCGGCAGGTGAGCCCTTCGACGCACGGTAAAAGCTTTAATTTCCGGAACGTAGCCGTTCCCTGCCGACAAGAGCGTGTTGGTTCTTGAAATGCCGTTCGTGAGCCTGTGACTGCGCAAACAACATCGCTCGGGCAAGCGCGGACATCAGTCGCTTGCGATTTGACAGGGGCGTCTAGCCGTCTTGGCATGGGATATAGAGCCGTGCGGTCGGTGACACGTTCGATCGCAGCACGAACCTCCGCTGAGGATCAGATGGTGCAATCCAGCCCGGATGCCAGTCCGATGAAGTGGCATCAAGCCCATACGACCTGGTTTTTCGAGACGTTCGTGCTGCGTCCGTTCCTTCCGGATTACAAACCTTTTCGCGAGGAGTTTCGCTGGCTCTTCAACAGCTACTACAACTCGATTGGAGGGGTAGTTCCGGAAAAGCAGTTGCGTGCTTCGTTTTCGCGGCCGTCGCTCGGGGAGGTCCTCGCCTTCCGCGAACATGTGGACGATGCGATGGAAAGGCTCTTCGCTGGCCACATTCCAGACGACGCAGCGCGACGGATCATGTTAGGCCTGAACCACGAGCAGCAGCACCAGGAATTAATGCTGACCGATATTAAGCATGCATTCTTCTCAAATCCACTGCGCCCGGCATACGACTCTACCCCTTTCGCGGAAAGCCGCGACGTTTCGCCGTCCGGCTTCAAGTGGCATCGCTTCCATGGCGGTGTGACTGAAGTTGGTTATGCCATAGACCCCACGAACAATCTCGACTTTTGTTTCGATAACGAAACTCCCCGTCACAAGGTATACCTGGAAGCCTTCGGGATTGCGAACCGCGGCGTCACATGTCGTGAGTACCTGGAATTCATGTCGGATGACGGATACGCGCGCCCCGAGTTTTGGCTATCCGAGGGATGGGAAGCGGCAAGAAACTTCGGATGGCAGGCGCCACTCTATTGGGAGCGAGACGCCCCGGATACCACTGGCTGGCGTATCTTCACCCTTCGAGGCTGGCATCCGCTTTCCGCGTTGCTTGATACGCCTGTATGCCACGTGAGCTTTTTTGAAGCCGATGCGTTCGCGCGCTGGAGAGGCTGCCGGCTTCCCACCGAAGCGGAATCGGAACTTGCCGCGGAGGGAATTCCGATTGACGGGAACTTGCTCGACACTGGAAGGCTACATCCCGCAATTGCGTCCGGCGACGGCCTTGACCAACTCTTCGGAGACTGCTGGGAGTGGACCGCCAGCCCCTACACGGGCTATCCGGGTTATAAGCCACTTCCTGGTGCCCTGGGCGAATACAACGGCAAGTTTATGTCCGGCCAGATGATTCTTCGTGGAGGATCCTGCGTCACGCCCGCGAGTCATTTACGGGCTACCTACCGCAACTTCTTTCAGCCAGCGACGCGGTGGCAGTTTACAGGGATACGATTGGCGACCTAAGGACTATCAAACATGAATACCACCACCGAGTTTCAGACATTCGCCGGGACGACCCTTGCCCCAGTAGCCGAAAGCACGGAGCTGATCGATGAGGTCCGGCGCGGCCTGTTGAAACATCCGCGATCCCTTATGCCGTGGATGCTCTACGATGCCGAGGGCTCGCGCCTTTTCGAGTGCATCACGACCCTGCCTGAATACTATCCCACGCGAACGGAGCGCGACATTTTCGCGAGGCGTGCGACAGAGATTGTCGCAGCGGCATGTTCTCAGGGATCACGGCCTTTCCGCCTGCTCGAGTTGGGAGCAGGAACGGCCGCCAAGACCGGTATTCTGCTGGAAGCGGCGGCGCGGTCGCGAAATGAACTGATTTACATTCCGGTTGATGTCTCGTCGGATGCACTCGATGCGGCGTGCGCCAGCATCGGTTGCCTGCTGCCGGACGTGCAGCTGCAGCCGGTGGTCTCGAATTACGTGACTCATCCGCCCAGGCTTGAGCGGTTCGAGGGGACCACGCTTGCGCTGTACATCGGTTCGAGCATTGGCAACTTCCTGCCGGAAGAGGCTCGCGCCATTCTTCGCGATCTAAGGTCTGAGCTCAGGCCCGGCGATGCGCTGCTGTTAGGCACGGACATGGTGAAAGACGAGAGGACTCTCGTGCGAGCGTACGACGACGATGCTGGCGTCACCGCAGCGTTCAATATGAACATTCTGCATCGCCTCAATCGAGAACTCGGCGCGAACTTCGATACGGACTGCTTCCGGCACCGGGCGCGCTGGAATCGTGTGGAGTCACGCATCGAGATGCATCTGGAGAGCACCCGCGATCAATGGGTAGATATCCCGGCCGCGGAACTTAGCGTTCCATTCGCTGCCTTTGAAACCATTCACACCGAGAACAGCTACAAATTCACCCGGAGAACACTCGCCGCCATGTTGAATGATTCTGGCTTTACGGTCGAGCAGACCTGGACGGATCCGCAGCAGTGGTATGCGCTCACGCTCGCGGGCCTGAGGTAATCGCAGGCGATCGAATATCGGGTCCGAGGAGTCTGCCCAGGGAAGGCGGCGCAGCGGCCGCCTTTCTGGGTGTATGTCTATTACAAGTTGTCTTTGCGCGCCGGCGGAACCGGTTTTGGATGCTTGTTCCATCCATGGAAGGCGGAGAGGTCGCCGGCGTTCCAAGCCTCGCGGAGTCCGGGGGCGCTCAGATCCCAGTCGTGCCGAATCTCACTCGTCACCGCGCGCAGGTCGTGCCAGAGGTCGATGACGGAAGGCCGGCCCCAGAACCAATAGCCGTTATAGCTGCTGTGGATGATGAGCCCTGGCTTTAGCACGAGCGTGTGCGGAATCATGGGATTGTGCTCGGGGTCGGTGTATTCCTCAATGTCGAGGTCCTTCTGAACCGTTCTGTCGGGGTCGGAGAGGAACGTCCACTCGGCCCCGATCGACGCCCGGAACTCCTGCAGAGTGTGGTGGTCATCGGTGGAGATCGTGACGATCTGGGTGTATGCCACGGCGATCTTCGGGTAGAACGCGGCAAGCTCCAGATGCTGCTGGTGTTCTTTCGGGCAGTAGTGCCCGCGCGAGAGCGTCAGGATGAGGGGGTCGTCGCCCTGGAGTTCGCTGAGCCTGCGTGGTGTGCCCATGTGATCGGGCAACTGATAGTCAGGGAAAATGCTTCCGGGTACGATGTTAGGGTGCATAATTGGATTCCTTTCACAAGCAACGCACAGTCAACCGGTCAGCTGATCGAATCCACCTTTTGGAATGAAGCCCAAGCTTCGTGTGCCGCCTAAGAGGAATGAACTTAGTGTGAAGCGCCGTTGCAACATATCGAAGCGGCCAATCTGGCCACGGGTAGAAGCGCAACGGCGCCCAGCCTAGGCGACGACATCCCTCTTCATTCGTACGAGCTCCGAGTGGTTTTGGGACACTAGCGAGCGCTCTCCATAACCTTTTGCAAGTTGGGGGCCATTTTTGGGAACGGGTGCCTTAATTTGCCTGGCTTGCAAATCACGTGTGCGTCGTCATGTCGGCCTGGGCGTTGCAGAGCCCCGAATCGGCGAACGCGTGTGGGTTCATGCGACCTATCTCGTGGTTCCATTCTAGAGGACGCCGTGAGACTTTCGAGCTCGGTCGATTTTGACACCGCCGCCGGAGGCGATAGCAATCCGTTTCGGGCATCGACCCAAGACAGTGCCAGAGTCTTCCGGAGACCCGAGTTTGGAGAGTCGGCTCGCGTCGACCCGCTGAGTCGGCCCGCGAACAGTAGCACTCTCCGATACCCGCGCTGTTTTTTGGTTTCTATACCTTCGCCGTGGTGTGCGACGTGCGTAAGCGAATGAGGAGGCGGGTGCCGCGGCATTCGTGTAGAAGAGTGGGGATGCAATGATTCGACGCATTGGGGCTGCAATATTCGTAATGGCGTTCGTCGGGACTGTCAGTGTTCTGCTTTTGTCGCGGCGGCACGCGATTGCCCCCATCGACCCCCCAGCCCGCGAGAGTTTCTCTGCCGAATCGGTTGCCCGCGGAGAAACTCTGGCCGCGATCGGACATTGTGCGTCGTGTCATACGCATGCTGGTGGACAACCATTCGCGGGCGGGTATGGAGTTAACACGCCGTTCGGGATTGTTTACGGAACGAATATTACACCGGACTCGAAAACCGGTATCGGAACGTGGCCGTTCCAGGCCTTTCTCCGCGTCATGCGCGAAGGCGTTGCCCGCGATGGGTCCCATCTTTTCCCGGCGTTCCCTTACAACGCTTACACCAAACTGACAGACGACGACTTGAGCGCCCTGTACGCATACTTAATGACGCGCCCGCCGGTCAGCGCAAGCGTGCCGTCGAACACGGTTCCGTTCCCATTGAATGTCCGCGCTCTGCAGGAAGGGTGGAAACTTCTTTTATTCAGGAGCGGACGCTTCCAGTCCAACCCTGCAGAGAGCGACGAATGGAATCGCGGAGCTTATCTCGCCGAAGCGCTCAGTGATTGTAGCGGCTGCCACACCCCGCGCAATTCACTGGGCAGCGAAAAGACCAGGGATGACTATGCCGGCGCGGTTGTCGACGGCTGGATCGCACCTGCGCTCGACCGGGCGAATCCCTCACCCCTGCCGTGGACACAAGAGGATTTATTCTGCTTCCTGCGAACCGGCACAAGCTCTATGCACGGGGCGGCTGCCGGTACGATGACTCCGGTTATTCGCGATGCCCTGGCGCTTGCTGTCGTGCCGGACTCCGACGTTCGAGCCATCGCCGTCTACTTCACAGACATGAATCAGGCGGCCGCGCGTGCGTCAAGCGTCGACGCAACGGTGCGTGAAGCGATCGCGACTTCAGATCTTGCCGTCAAACAGCCGTACGACGCCGATGCGAACCTCTATGCCTCCGCGTGCATGAGCTGCCACTACAATTCGGCGCGAGCCCCGCTTCCTGCGCGGCCGGAACTCGCTCTCAATAGTGCGCTGACGCTGCCCGAACCCACCAATTTCATTCAGGTTGTATTGAACGGCGTCGGTAGCACCAACGGTGCGCCGGGGATGGCGATGCCAGCCTACGCGTCGCTTACCGATGTCGAAATCGCCCGGCTCGCGGCTTATCTGCGCCGCACCCGCGCAAAAAGTCCCCCCTGGAACGACGTGGAAAGGAAGGTCGCCGCCGTCCGCCGGGAGTCGGCGGGCCGTTGAACAGAAACTGAGAAGATCATGATCACATTCCAACTCAATGGGCGTAGCGTTTCCGTTCATAGTCCGGGGGACGCGCCACTGCTCTGGGTGATTCGCGATGAACTGGGCCTGACTGGAACCAAATTCGGCTGCGGGATTGGCTTTTGCGGCGCCTGCACCGTTCATGTCGAGGGGCGCGCCACGCGATCCTGTGTCACTCCGTTAAGCACCATTGCCGGGTCCAAGGTGACCACGATCGAAGGGCTCGATCCTGAGGGCAAGCATCCGCTCCAGGCCGCGTGGCTCGAGCTGCAGGTTCCCCAGTGTGGGTATTGCCAATCGGGACAGATCATGCAGGCTGCTACGTTGCTCAAAGACTATCCGAACCCCACCGATCGTGACATCAACGCGGTCATGGCCGGAAGTGTATGCCGATGCATGGCGTACCGTCGAATAAAGAAAGCCATCAAGCTTGCGGCCACGAGAATGCGGGGAGTGACTCATGGTTAGTTTGTCTGCTCATGGCCTGCGGTCGACCTTCGAACCGTCACGGCGCGGCTTTCTGATTACGATGATGGGTGGCGGCGTGATGCTGGGATACCCCCGGTCGAGCCTCGCCGGGCAGGCTCGTAGCGCCGGTGAACTATTCGAGCCAACCATCTGGTATGGCATCGATCCCAGCGGCACGGTGACGATCAATATTATTCGGGCCGAGATGGGTCAGCATGTTGGTACCGCGCTTGGCCGGATCGTGGCCGAGGAGTTGGAGGCCGATTGGACCAAAGTTAAGATCGTCACCGTCGACTCCGATTCGAAATGGGGAGTGATGCTCACCGGAGGCAGTTACTCGGTCTGGCAGAGTTTCCCTCTGCTCAGCCGGGCGGGCGCGGCAGGTCGTATTGCTCTGGTCGATGAAGGCGCCAAGTTGCTCCGCGTTTCTCCACAATTGTGCACGGCACGCGCCGGCGCTGTGCACTCCGGAGGAAGATCGATCCGGTACGGTGATATCGTCGCGCGCGGTGATCTGCGGCGAACGTTCACCCGCGAGCAGCTCGAACATATTCCGATAAAGGCCCCGGACCAGCGCCGTCTGATCGGGCGGGAAACTCCGGCGTTGGACGTCCCGGCGAAGGTCAACGGTAAAGGCGTCTACGGTCTGGATGCAAAGGTGGAGGGAATGGTGTATGCGCGCCCGAAGATTCCACCAACGCGTTACGACTCCATAGTGATCTCGATTGACGACTCGGCGGCGAGGCACGTACCAGGCTATCTTAGTAGCCTCGCTCTGGAGGACCCGTCCGGCACCGTGCCCGGCTGGGTGATGGTGTTTGCTGAAAGCTTCGTCGCCGCGAACCGCGTCGCTGACCTGGTGAAGGTGACGTGGCGCTCGGGCAGGGCGGCGACTGTATCCGAGCGGGATATTCAGAATCGCGCAGCGGAGCTGATTGCAGATCGCAACGGAGGTTCCCTGCTGGTCGACGATCCAGGCGTCGAGGCGACGCTCGCGTCGGCGAAGCGGAAAATCGAGCGAACTTACACCACGGGCACCGTGATGCATTTCGCGTTGGAACCGGTCAACGCGCTGGCTTTTGAAAAAGACGGCGTCTTCGAAATTCATACCGGGAATCAGTGGCAGACGTTGATCCTTCCCGTGCTGGCCAAGGCGCTGGGGCGCAGCCAGGACAAGATCGTGCTGCGCAGTTACCTGATCGGCGGGGGATTCGGACGCCGCCTGGACGGTGACTATGCCGTGCCCGCTGCGTTGGCCGCGAAGGCGATCGGCAAGCCGGTCAAGATGGTATGCACGCGCCCCGACGACATGCGTTTCGACTGTCCGCGATCCCCATCGACGCAGGTGCTGCGCATGGCCTGGGGAGATGGGGGCCGCGTGACGGCAATGGATCACCAGGCGGCGGCCGGATGGCCGACTGCGGTGATGGCCCCGTCCTTCATGATGAAAGGAACCAACGGTGTTCCCTACGATCCATTCTCAATCTCGGGCGCGAATCACTGGTACACGGTAGGGGCCCAGCGGGTACGCGCACTGCGCAATGATCTGGCGGAGCGGACGTTTCGGCCCGGTTACCTGCGCTCCGTCGGGGC
>Ga0075030_100006681_pt1 | contig 10310 bp, 8 predicted proteins | sample LitLauG_LLR_2012_FD_71393 | JGI IMG/M metagenome (GOLD analysis project Ga0075030, IMG submission 71393) | Freshwater sediment microbial communities from Pennsylvania, USA - Little Laurel Run_MetaG_LLR_2012 | ecosystem: Environmental > Aquatic > Freshwater > Creek > Sediment | place: USA...
CCTTTGCAGTCGTTCACCTCAGCGCCGGGACGTATAACATTAACAGCATTAATTTCACTGCGGACCAGCAGTTCGTCATAGATTCGGGCCCGGTGACAATCAATCTCGTGGGAAATTGCGCGTCGGGTTGCCCCACTGAATCCGGCCTTCCCTCGGGCTACAGCTCAACAGAGGTGATCTACGGCTCGGGGTATGCAGGCATGAATGCGTGTGCTCCGTCCGGAGGCAAGGGCGTTGCCGCAAACCCGAACGCGTATTCAGCCTCGAATATCGCGAAAATGTGCGGCCCTAGCCCCTCGACCCCCTTCAGCGGAATTCCCGCTAATATGCAACTTGTCTACGGAGGGACTTATACCGTGAGGCTCGGCGGAATGCCAAACGCCGCGGTCGTCTATGCGCCAGCAGCCGGTTACTATACTCCCGGAGCCCCCGTGGGACTGTTCGGAAGCATCGTCTGTGGTCAATTCAACGATGCCTCTGGGTCTCCATTCCACTTTGATACTGCACTGCCGAGCTCAGTTACGAAGGCGGGAAACTACACACCCGTCGGCGGGTTTAGTTGGAGCAAGTTCTAGCCGCCAGCTAAAGAAGAATTTGTTTACCAGAGCGCAGTAACGAGAGGATCCACCTCACCTGTCCCGGTGAGGTGGATTCATTTTTGAGGGCGGATCCGGAGTCGAGTCCTGCAGCAAAGTTGAGTTTAAGATTCTGGGAGGCGCCGGTGATCGCTGCGTTGCCACACTGACGGCCTGCTCGGAAACAACTTCCTGATGAATGGCTTTGAGCGAGCAGTAGACCTCTTCGCCTGCGCTAGGCCACCGATGCACTGATCGCCAAGCCGCGAAAGCCGAGCACGGTTCCAGCTAAGATTTGCCACCGCGCAGATTGGTGGGGAATGGCCGTGAAATTTTGCAGGTCCTAGCGATGACTGCCGAGAATCAGGCTTTGGGGAGTACCCGCATCAGAACGTCGAGAGTCGAGCGGCACAAGTTGAGGTTCGATGCGCGCGCCGCAGCGGTAGCTTCGAAATGGAAAAGGTAATTCTCAGCCAGATTTTGAGTAATTAAATAACGCAATTATCCCCTCTGGACAAGTAGCGGCGGGAGTGGCAAAATGCCTTACGTAAGTGTTGCAGAAGAACAATTGCCCAAAATCGAGTCTTTTAATTACTACAAGGCAGAGGAAGGCGCGACAGTGGAGTTTCGTCTAATTTATCAAGGGCCGCTACCAGCAGAGCGGGACGATGGGAGACGTGAAAGTGCGAGAGCATGGGATAAGCACAAACTGAGAAAACATTTCCATCCTCAATTGCGCGAACTTTGGCAGCAACATCCTGATTTGCGTCGCCAAGCACAAACCAAATTTCTTCGTATTCTTGCGCCGCCATATGGAGTCCGAGTTGAGTATGCGAGTTCCCCAGACCAGATGGGCGCTAAGACTTGGATAGAACACATTGCCGATGACCACATAACCTGTAACGGCAATCGCTTCGTGCCTCTTGTCAGTGAAGCTGGCGGATTCACTTGCAGCCTGAACATACTGTTTCTCCGAAGAGATAATCCCGGTTCCCTTATAAGGCATGGGGGAGACATCGACAGTCGCATCAAGGTTTTGTTCGATGGTCTAAAGATGCCGAAACAGGTTTCCGAACTTGGCGGGTGGCAGGTAGATGCTGACGAGAATCCATTTTTCGTTCTTTTAGAGGACGACAAACTAGTGACGAACGTAACCGTAACAACCGACAGGCTGATTACTCCTCAAAAAGCCAATGAAGATGCCAACGACGTGCTTCTTGTAACTCACGTCACCGTTGTTAATCCGGGAGCACTATTTACGGGCGGTCGCCTCGTCTGAAAATAAGAAAAGCCCCGACTGGCATGCGTTATCCTTCTCCCTATCTTCGCCATGAGCATTCCCGCAACTAAATGTAGGGTGTGGCAGAAAAACAACACGAAAGCCGTTGACTCGCGCAGATTTTCGGCGTATGAATTAGGCAGGCCAGTAGGATTTTTTTGTCTCTGACCTTGAATTTTTGCGACGGGGTTTCTGCTCTGCGAGAGGTTACTGGGTCCTAAGCAAACTCAGTATCCTTCCAACCGTAAAACCTGTCAAGGAAATTCAGAGCTATAGGTGTGATTTTCTTAGGTTGTATGTACCAGCGGGGCCGTAGCTTAGCCGCATAGAGCTTCCGCCTGTTAAGCGGAAGGACGTGGGTTGAAATCCCACCGGCCCCACCAGTATTTGTACGGAGTTTGTTGCGACGGCTGTGGCCTTCGTCCATAACCCGATCACTAGGACACCCATCTGGTGTATGGGAGAATTCGGCGAACGGGAACCGAAGGGCCACCCCACTTCCTCGTACAAACTCAATATCTGCACACACTTACAGAGACTTCCTATCTCTAACTGATTAAATGGGGACGGAAGAAGAAAGAACCAATGAGAACCCCATTTCGCCGTGCCATCCGCACATGACACCCTCCTTTGACCGCGAATATCAAAGGTATTGTTGGCCTAGACGATGCCCCCAAGAAGTAGGGCTGTCAAGTAAATTGTAGCATTTTCTGCAATTTTTGTTCTAGACTAGCGATTATGAAGCAAAAAGCAAGGAAACCACGAACAGAAACGCGCACGAAAATGCGATCTATCACGCGTGGCGCGTTCCTGGCAATTGTAAATAAGGCGATTAAGACGCCTTCAACGAAACCTGCGCCAAAATAGCCTTGAAAAGCAGATTCCCTCTGTCCCGCCGATTGAACCTGAAACTGTATTCGTTGAGATAAGTCTGCAAGTACTTTGCGCTCACGTTGTGATAGACCCCGCCGATTCCCCGCTTCACCAAACTCCAGAATCCTTCGATGGCCTGAGTGTGGATGTCGCCAGAGACGTAAATCTTCGCGCTGTGCCGGATACGCTTGTGAATGTAACCCTTGGCTTGCAGGCCATCGTAGGACACGTAATCGTCGGTAAAGACAGTGCTCGACGGCAGGATGTATTCCTTCGCCAGACCGTGAAGAGTTTTCTTGGTTGCATCGGGAGCGACACGCGCCACGACGCGGCCAATGCGTCCCTCTTGATTGCGCTCTACCATGCCCACGACCGCAACCTTGTGGCTCCCGTAGGAGGGCCGTCCCTGTCCGCCTTGCCGACGCCGTTTTCCGCCGTGGTACATTTCGTCCATCTCAATCGTCGAACCCTCCAGTTGCAGACCGTCCTCGGACAAGAGACTCCGAATCTGGCGGAACATGCGCCACGAGGTTTTGTAGGTGACGCCAGTCTCCCGCTGAATCTGCTTTGCGGAGATTCCGCAGCGAGTCGAACCCATGAGGTACATGGCATAGAACCAAGTCTTGAGAGAAGTGGTGGACTTCTCGAAAACAGTTCCAGCCAACGGATAGATGTGATTCCCGCACGCTTGGCAGGCATAGGCGGTGCGGCCAGCAACGCGGTGGTGCTTCCGTTCCTCGCGGCACTTCGCGCACTCGGTCACGCCATCCGGCCAACGCTGTTCCTTGATATACTCAAGGCAGGCATCGTCGTTCGGAAATTCAGTGTTGAACTGGCCTACGGTATAGCGCAGTTCCTGAGGGATGGTTTGCTTGGTTTTCATGGCAGCCTCAACTGTTTACAGGCTACCAAAACCCTTACTTGTTGTCAAGGGATAATTGCCTTAAATAAAACGCCTATCCTCGAGAAACCAAGGGTGGGGGAACACAGAATCAATCGAAGGCCGTTAAAGGATCATGGTTGAGAGTCAGGGCGGCGCTTGAGCGTTGGGCGATCATCGTCGCTGGTACTATTGGGATCGTTGCCGGTGGGCTGCTTTTTCTGTTCGGTCTTGGTGCGCAGCGTGGGCTTATCCTTGCCGTCAGTGGCTTTGCGCGTGAACATGATGCCGCGCAGGCGGGCTTTGACCGAGTCAAATTCGGAAGTGGTGACGATGTATTCCTGCCGCGCTGGGAGAATGCGGGCGATCTCTTTCTGCGCGTTTTCGATGCGCTCAGCGTTGGGCGGGTGCGTAGAAAAAGCTTTGGGAATGGAGCCCGGGCGGCGCTTTTCCATGGCTTGCAGACGCTCAAAGAAAGTCACATAGGAGTTCGGGTCGTATCCGGTCTTGTACATGTACTGGAGGCCAAGAAAGTCAGCTTCGCGTTCCGCATCGCGGCTGAACTTGAGGAAAGTCAGCGGAATTGCAAAATTGATTCCCTGATACATGGCGTATCCGGCCCAACTGTAAGGAATGAAGATCATCGCCGGGATGGAAGCCAGTTGAATCAGTTCGCCCTTGGTGGCTTGGCGCGTACCGTGGCGCGCGGTAACATGCGAAATTTCGTGCGCCATGACACCGGCGAGTTCAGACTCTTCCTGCGCGGCGAGGATCAAGCCGCTGTTCACATAGAAAAACCCACCCGGAAGAGCGAAAGCGTTTACTTCGTCTGAATCGATCACCTTGATGGTAAACGGAACTTTTGCATCCGAGTTCCGAACCAGATTCTGGCCGACGCGGTTCACGTATTCAGTGACGATGGGGTCGTCAATGAGCTTGGAGGAGCGTTCGACTTCTTGGGCAAGAGATTTACCTAGCGCAATCTCTTTTTCGATGGAAAAGAAGTTGACCTTGCCGCTGACGTTCCGGTTTCCGATGGCATCAACGTCGTCCTTGGAATTCTTAGGATTGACATTGTCCTGCTGCTGCACTGGGTCGGGGGACTTCTGTTGTGCGGAAGGAGGTGGAGGCGCCGGTTTGGAGCCTTCCTGCCCAGGGTCCTGCGGAAGTGGGGCACCGAAAGCCGAAGCTGCTGCAAATGCGGTAATCAGCGCAAAACGTTGAACTTGGCGAAGCAAGGTTTGCATGGAAGCGCCTCCCAGCCTACCCATAGTATACACCCCGCAGATATGGGCGGCGATTGTTTTCAGAAGATACGATGCATAGTATTCCACTAAGGTTTCCCTCTGGTTCCCTTATAATTCGCCAGTAATGCCTGCCCGCTTAATACTAGAAGGCCAGACGCTGTCCATTCACTTAGATTTTGGGAAGGCCTCGTGCCGCATTGGCACGAGGGAACGGGCGGAGGAGTTGACACGCTAATCGGGGCACTCTAAAGTCAAAGTCTCCCTAATATGAGCGTCGCAAAAATTCAAATAGGCCAGTTGTGGAGTAAAGACGACGGGGGAGACATCTATATCGTCACTCGAATTTATTCCGAAGCCTTGAATACCATGGTCATTCTGCGAAAATCCGGCGCGGAGAGGGAAGCACAGATTCGTGTGAGGGTTGAACGGAAGGGCGCGAAGCAGTCGATTCCTGGATTTACGCCAGCCCTCGATGATTGATTCAAGCTTCCTAGATCGAGCGAACCTCGAGCTTCACGACGTCATCCACCTTCAATAGTTCCTTCTGGAGAAAAGGTTCGCCGTATTTCACACCGATCAGCTCGCCGTATTGCCGGGCAAGCATGTTCATCTGATCTTCCAGCCGGTCAATGGCCAGGAACACTCGGCTCTTCCTATAGCCTATAGAAGACTCACCTTTGTTCGGACGAAACTGCGAAGCGTAGGCGAGAATAGCCTTGCGCCGCTGCTCGTACTGCTCTGTGATGTCCACCACAAACGTTGGACGGACCGTTGCGTAGGCTGTCGAATAGAGAATTTTGAAGGGACGGAAGGGCGCTGCCTTGATCGGAAGCTGTTTGAGTCCCGCGAGGAAGCAGCCTTCATAGCCGAGGGTTGAAGCGTGGTAATGATCCGGGTGGCGGGCTTCCCAATAAGGCAGAATCACGGTTTTCGGACGGAGCTTTCGGATCACTGTTGCAAGTCGCACTTTGTGCTGGCGACTGGGCTGAACGTCAGAGTCCGGTACTCCTAAACTGCCGCGCCACTTCACTTTCAGAATTTTTGCGGCCGTTGCAGCCTCTTTGGCACGCGTCTCGGGCGTTCCGCGAGAACCCATCTCCCCGGCCGTCAAATCCAGAATGCCCGTTGAGTACCCGCGCTGCGCCATTTTGAGCAGCGTGCCGCCGCAAGTGAGTTCCACGTCGTCGGGATGGGCCGCGATAGCGAGTACGTCCAGAATCATGAAGCCTCCGTGCGGTTTGATTCTATCAGTTTGCGAAAGCGGTTGTTGACGAGTCGAATTGGCTCCCAGTGTGACGCGGGCACAGATTCGAGTGACGCAGGACACAGACGTAGCGTGCCTTTCAACGATAATTCATATAAAGAATCTAGGGGAGACGCGTCCCCTAGAGCAGCAAGTGTGATTAAAGATTCGTCGAGACAGAGAGCTGAGTTTTACGAATTGCAAGATTGGCCGGAAGTCCCGCCGAAGAGGGATGGCGGATAATGCCAGCGAGACTGGCCTCTGGCCAGATTATCGGAACAGTGACGCTGGACGGCTCTGCATCGAAGTTCGAGCCGATTTACGTGGCCACGGAAGCGAGTTGCGCGCAAGTTCACCGTGGTACTCAGCGACCAACGAGCGTGTGGGGGTAGGCGCCGGGAGGGGATTGGCCAAAGTGGCCATCTACCCTCTCCAAGGGGCTGTGTGGAGCGACACAGTCCCCTCCCAGCCGGTCAAACCTGACCGAGTGGATAGCCGCGCCTACCTTCCGCACTTAGTTGCTGTAACTCCAGGGCAAAAAGTCATCCACGACACCGGCTTGGGCGGAAATCCTGGGTGGAACCAGCCGGAGATGGTAGTGCGGCGCCCACCGAAAAAGATATACAAGAGTGAAAAAGCCTGGTTCGCCGTGAGATGCACGGGGCATCCTATCTCTTGAGCGGTCTCGCCGTCATTTCCTCAACGAATGGTCCCGGCGCTTCCTGTGTTATCGTCTTGAATCATGACGGAGTCTGTCGAGCAAAATCATTTGCCTTGCGCTGGTCAGGTGGCACTAGTAACAGGGGCGGCGAAGCGGCTGGGCCGTGCCGTGGCTCTTCGTCTAGCTGAAGAGGGCGCGGACGTGGTGATTCATCATCGCTCCTCGACGGATGAAGCTCAGGCGAGCGTCGCAGGAATTCAAAAACTTGGCCGTTGCGCTGTGGCTATCTCCGCGGATTTGACAAAAGTCGACGACATTCGGCGCCTTTTTCAAAACGCTGCACACGAGTTCGGGCGCCTGAACATCCTAGTGAACTGCGCCGCCAATTTCTTACCAGGCAGTCTGATCTCCACCACCGAGGAAGTGTGGGACGCTTCGCTCGACACCAATTTAAAAGCACAATTTTTCTGCGCTCAAGCGGCCGCGCCGCTGCTTCGCCGCACGAAAGGCGTGATCATCAACTTCGCAGACGTGGCTGGATTTCTTGGCTGGAAGGGATACCTTCCCCACTCCGTTTCCAAAGCTGGTGTCATCATGCTGACCCGCTGCTTGGCCAAAGAACTTGCGCCTGATGTTCGTGTGAACGCCATCGCTCCAGGCACCATTTCCATGCCGGGCGATCCGCCGGAATGGGAGAGCGACTACATCAAGCTTGCGCCGCTACAAAAAACAGGGACGCCTGCGGACATCACCGGTGCCGTAAGCTTTCTGGTGCGGTCCCAATTCATCACCGGGCAATTGCTGGTCGTGGACGGCGGGCGCGTGCTCTGACATTTATTTTTCATTCTTAGGTATTCAACAATTCGCCATTCGGGTCGTGCAGAGAATCCCTGCGCGGTGTATCCTATGAATTCACTAGATAGCGCGAAGTCGCCGCTTCCCGTGCGAGGCGTGCATGCAACCCAATAAAGAGGAACAAAGTCAGAATATGGAAAACGAAATATCCACCCAGCCGCAGGGCATGGAAGACTTTGAAATTCAAGAGTGGCTCGAATCGCTGGACTCCGTGCTCGAATCGAGCGGCCCCGAAGTGGCCGCCGAAATTCTGGAGCGTCTGCGCGCCCACGCCACAGTCAATGGCATTGACTTGCCATTCAGCGCGAACACGCCCTACGCCAACACGATTCCTCTGCGCCTCCAGCCGCTTTTTCCCGGAGACCAGGAACTCGAACGACGCATCAAGAGCCTAATCCGCTGGAATGCTTTGGCCATGGTGGTCCGTGCCAATCGAGTCGAGCACAATATCGGTGGCCATATTTCCACCTACGCCTCCGCTGCAACGCTCTACGAAGTTGGCTTTAATCATTTCTTTCGCGGGCGCAGCGAAGAGTTTGAAGGCGACACGATCTATTTTCAGGGGCACGCAGCGCCCGGCATGTACGCTCGCGCTTTCCTCGAAGGCCGCATCAGCGCGCAACAGCTTGAAAACTTCCGCCGCGAATTGAAACAAGGCGGAGGACTCTCTTCTTATCCGCACCCCTGGCTGATGCCCGATTTCTGGGAATTCCCAACGGTTTCGATGGGGTTGGCGCCGCTGATGTCCATCTATCAGGCGCGGTTTAACCGCTATCTCGAAAACCGCGGGTTGAAAGCGCCATCCGACGCAAAAGTCTGGGCCTTCCTCGGTGACGGCGAAACAGACGAGCCAGAATCGCTGGGCGCCATCACGCTTGCCTCGCGCGAAAAACTGGACAACTTGATTTTCGTGGTGAACTGCAACCTGCAGCGCCTCGATGGCCCTGTTCGCGGCAACGGCCAGATTATTCAGGAGCTGGAATCCGCATTCCGCGGGGCGGGCTGGAACGTCATCAAGGTTTTCTGGGGCAGCGAGTGGGATCCCATTTTTGAGCTCGACACGGAGGGCCTGCTCGTCAAGCGCATGGGAGAACTGGTTGACGGCGAGTACCAGAAATTAGTGGTCGAATCCGGCGCTTATGTTCGCGAACATTTCTTCGGAAGCGATCCGCGCCTGCTGCAGCTTGTTGCGCCGCTTCCGGATGAAGCACTGCGCCGCTTGCGCCTTGGCGGTCACGATCCGCGCAAGGTTTACGCGGCTTATAAAGCAGCCGTCGAACACAAGGGATCGCCGACCGTAATTCTGGCCCGCACCATCAAAGGCTATGGACTTGGCGAAGCCGGTGAAGGCAAGAACGTCACGCACCAGCAGAAAAAACTGAATGAGGACGAACTCCGCGAGTTCCGCTCGCGCTTCGGGATTCCTTTGAATGACGAAGACTGCGTCGAAGTTCCGTTCTACCGCCCCGCCGAAGACAGCGAAGAGATTCGCTATCTGCGGGCGCGCCGGGAAGCTCTTGGTGGTTACACGCCCAAGCGCAGCGTTCGTTCGAAACCTTTGACCGAGGATCAAACCGAGTTGTTCAAGGAGTTTCACGCCGGCAGCGAGGGCAGAGAAGTTTCGACCACCATGGCTTTCGTCAGCATGCTACGCAAAATGCTGAAGGACCCGGAGATCGGTAAGCTCGTCGTTCCCATCGTTCCCGACGAAGCACGCACGTTCGGCATGGAGTCGCTCTTCCGCACCGTGGGCATTTACTCCAGCGTCGGCCAGAAATACGAACCCGTCGACGTGAACACGCTGCTTTATTACAAGGAAGCCAAGGACGGCCAGATTCTGGAAGAAGGCATCACCGAAGCGGGCTCGATGGCCTCATTCATCGCGGCAGGTTCTGCTTACGCCACGCACGGCATCAACACGATTCCATTTTTCATCTATTACTCGATGTTCGGATTCCAACGCATCGCGGACTTCATTTGGGCCGCCGCGGACATGCGCACTCGCGGATTCCTCCTCGGCGGAACTGCCGGACGCACCACGCTTTCCGGCGAAGGTTTGCAGCACCAGGACGGCAATTCGCACGTCCTCGCTCTGCCGGTTCCCAATCTTCTCGCTTATGACCCGGCGTATGCGTTTGAAATTTCCGTGATTCTCGAGGATGGCATCCGCCGCATGTACCGCGAAGGAGAAAGCATTTTTTATTACATCACCGTGATGAACGAGCCGTACGCCATGCCCCCGATGCCAGAAGGGTCGAAGGACGGCATCCTCAAGGGCTTGTACCGCTTCCGCGCCAGCGAAAACAAAAAGGCAAGACTTCGCGCGCAGCTTTTCGGCAGTGGCGCGATTCTCAACGAAGTATTGCGAGCGCAGGAAATTCTCGAGGAAAAATATGGAGTTGCCGCCGACGTTTGGAGCGTTACCAGTTACAAGTGCCTCTATACCGACGGCAACGAATGCGAACGCTGGAACCGCCTGCATCCGTCCGAAAAGCCTAGAGTGCCATACGTCGCGCAATGCCTCGCCGATGCCCCCGGCGTCCTCGTCGCGGCTTCCGACTATTTGAAAACTCTTCCCAACATGATCAGCAAGTGGATGCCTCGCCGCTTGGCTTCGCTCGGTACGGATGGCTTTGGCCGCAGTGAAGGCCGTACCTCGTTGCGCGACTTCTTCGAAGTGGATTCGCGCTTTATCAC
>Ga0075030_100006683_pt1 | contig 10310 bp, 9 predicted proteins | sample LitLauG_LLR_2012_FD_71393 | JGI IMG/M metagenome (GOLD analysis project Ga0075030, IMG submission 71393) | Freshwater sediment microbial communities from Pennsylvania, USA - Little Laurel Run_MetaG_LLR_2012 | ecosystem: Environmental > Aquatic > Freshwater > Creek > Sediment | place: USA...
CCCGCGGCCACCGATACCGCGATGGCCGTCAACACCAGCACGACGATGGGCATCACCAGGGCCGCGAATCCGGCCAGTTTCACTTCCCGTGCTTGGATCTTCTTGCCCAGGTACTCCGGTGTTCGACCGATCATGAGCCCGCCGATAAACACGGCGATTATCGCGTAGATGAGCAGGGTGTAAAGACCCGAACCGGTACCACCAGGGGTGACTTCGCCCAGCATCATGCCCGATAGCAATCCCAATCCCCCCAGGGGGGTGAAGGAGTCGTAGGCCGAGTCGGCCGAGCCCGTCGAGGTCATTGTGGAGGCCACCCCAAAGAGCGCCGAGGACGTGTCGCCGAAACGCACCTCTTTGCCTTCGGTATTGCCCACCGTCGAGTGCACGCCCGCGGCGACCACGGCGGGGTTGTTCTGGTGCTCGGCGTAACTCGTGAACCCCACCCACACGCCAAAGAGCAGGACCATGACCGAGAGCAGCGCCACCCCGTGACGAACACTCCCCACCATCTTGCCGAAGGTGTACGTCAGCGCGAAGGGGATGGCGAGCAGCAAGTAAATGGACAAGAAGTTGGTGAAACCCGTTGGATTCTCGAAGGGCACGGCCGAATTCGCGTTGTAGAAACCGCCGCCGTTGGTACCGAGTTGTTTGATCGCCTCCATGAAGGCGACCGGTCCTCGGGCGATGGTCTGGGTCACTTGGTTCAAGACGTCGTGCAACGTGGCCGGTCCCGCCAAAGTCATCATCGCTCCTTCAGCGACGAAGATGACGCCGAAACAGAACGCGATCGGCAGCAGGATGTAGAACATGCAGCGGGTGATGTCCACCCAGAAGTTCCCCACGGTCGCCGAGTTGGCCCGCGCGAAACCGCGCACCACGACGATGGCGACGGCGATACCCACCGCCGGGGTCACGAATTGCTGCACGGTGAGTGCGCCGATTTGACTGAAGTAGGACATGGTGGTTTCGCCGGCGTAGTTCTGCCAGTTGGTGTTGGTGACGAAACTCGCCGAGGTGTTGAAACTCAGGGCGGCACCGACGTTGCTCAGGTGCTGGGGATTGAGTGGCAGTGACCCCTGGATTCGCAAGATGACGTAGGTGAACAGGAGCGAGACCGCCGAGAAGACGACCATCGCGCCGGCGTATCGTTTCCAGGTCTGTTCCTGATCGGGTCGGGTACCGAGCAGTCGATAGATCGGACGTTCGACGAAACCCAAGAAATTCACTCGACCATCGAACACGGCCGCCATGTACGAGCCGAGGTAGCGCCAGGTCAGACCGAGGGCGAGCACGAGGGCGAGCAGCGTGAAGAAAAACGTCATTAGAACTTCTCCGGATGAAAGAGGGCGTAGCCGATGTACACGAACATCGCGACCGCCACGGCGAGCAGTAGATCGTTGGCGATGTTCACGTGCGGTCCATCACCCAGATGAGCCCGAACATCGCCAGGGTGAACCCGACCAGGCCCAGGAGAGAGAAGAAATCAGCCATGACTCGAGTCTGGTGACCAGGTTCTCAAGAAGTTCTTCACTCCGCCGGCGGCGCCTTAAAAAGTTCTTCATTTCGCCGTCGCGAGCGGGGGCCTCGCATTCGGATGCGACAATGGGCCATGCGCCGTCGCTTGATTGGATTGGGGGTGGGGACCCTCGGAACCTTGGTGTCCACCCTCGTCCTGGTGGCGCTGCGTTCCCACGTGAGCGTCTCGACCGTTACGTTGATCTTCATCATTCCGGCCATCGCCGCGGAGGTCGCCGGCGGCATTCTGGCGGGATTCTCGACGATGGCCCTGAGCGCCCTGGTGCTCGACTACTACTTCATCCCCCCCTACGGCACCCTGACCATTGGGTCAACCCAGAACTGGGTCGGATTTGGGGTCTACGTCGTCGTGGTCACCCTCGTGGCCGTCGTGGTGGCGAATCACAAGCGCGCGCGCCTCCAGGCCACCCGACACGCTCTCCACGTCCGACGGGTCTACGAACTATCGGAGCGCCTCGTGCAGGAACAAACGTCCGAGGATTTGCTCGTCGCCATCGTGCGCGCCGTCCAGAGCGTCTTCAATATCGTCACGGTCGCGCTCTTCGTCCTTGAAGGAGATCAGCTCCGGGTCGCGGCGTCCGTCGGCCCCGAGCTCAGCGACGACGACATCCGCCAACTGCACCCGCAGCCCGGACAATCGGTGTCGATGTCCACCGCCCTCGGCTCGGCCCACGAAATGCGCACCATCTCCTTGGCCGCGGCTGGGCGCCCCGTCGGAATTTTGGTCGTCAAAGGCTCATCATTCTCCGCCGATGACCGTGACGTGCTGGTCACGTTCGCCAACGACGCCGCCTTGGCCCTGGAGCGAACTCAACTGCGTGAGCAGGCGATGCGGACCAAGTACCTCGAGGAGGTGGACCGACTGCGACACGCGCTCATGGGCGCGGTGTCGCACGACCTGCGTACTCCTCTGGCGACGATCAAGGTGGCGACCTCCACGTTGATCGGCCGCGGCGATCACGTATCCGCCAACGACGTGCACGAGCTCCTGAGTCTCATCGACATCGAGGCGGACCGACTCACGCGCCTGGTGACCAATTTGCTCGACATGACGCGCATCGAGGCCGGCGTCTTCGAGGTACATCGAGTACCGACCGATTTGTGCCAACTCCTCGATGAAGCTCGTCGCGCGGTCAGTCCCGCGCACGGGGGTCAACGAATCACGATCGACGTCGACGACACCATCGGCGTGGTCGACGTCGATCCCGTGCTGATTGGTCAAGTTCTGGTCAACCTCCTCGACAACGCCCTTCGCCACTCGAGCGAGGAGGGAGTGATTATGGTCCGTGTGGTGCGCGAGGGTGACCACGTCGGGATCGTCGTCGACGACGACGGACCCGGAGTCGCGCCCGGGGATCGAGAGATTGTCTTCAATCGATTCGTTCAGACCGATACGGGGGGCCGTGCGGGATTAGGCCTGACCATCGCGCGGACCTTCGTCCTGGCCCACGGCGGACGCATCTGGTGCGACGAGGCCCCCGGCGGTGGCGCTCGATTCGCCTTCACGCTCGCCGTCGCCCCGACGTCGCCGGAGGGAGAGTGACGTGGCCAAAGTTCTCGTGATTGACGACGACCGATCACTCGGGCGGGCCCTGCGCCTGGGGCTGCAGGCCGGTGGTCACGACGTCATTCTCACCACCACCGGTGAGAGTGGCCTCTCGCAAACCGCGCTCGCCCAGCCCGACGTCGTGGTCCTCGACATCGGGCTGCCCGACCTCAATGGACTTGAAGTGTGTCGGCGAATCCGCGAGTGGAGCGAGGTGCCGATCATCATCCTTTCGGCCACCGCAACCGAGAATCAGAAGGTCACCGCCCTCAATGGAGGCGCCAACGACTACGTCACCAAGCCCTTTTCGATGGCGGAACTCGAGGCCCGCATTCGCGTCGTTGTGCGAACGCGCCCGCCCGAAGCGGAACCGAGCGATGGTCCCCTCCTCGTGCGCGGAGACCTGGAACTCGATCTCGTGCACCACGACGCCCGGCGAGCCGGCCAGATTCTCTCGCTCACGGCGAAGGAATTCGAGGTCCTCGCCTTTCTCGCTCGCCACGCCGGGAGAACGTGCACGCACCAGATGATTCTGAGCAACGTGTGGGGTGCGGGTTACGGGGACGAGGCCCACTACGTCCACGCCTACGTCCACCGTCTCCGGCACAAGCTCGACGACGAGAGCGGTCAACTCCTCGTGACGGTGTCGGGAGTGGGATACGTCCTGCGCGTTGACCCCGAATGACTAGAACAGTGATAACTGCGGAGCATGGGCCAGCGACTGACCAACCAGTCGACTTCCCTTCTTAGCGCTCACCGGAAAGATGAGGTCAGGTCGAAACGACCTCCCCTTGGCCTCTCCACTACGACCGCCGCGGACCTCGACCCATTCCTCGTGGGTGAGAGCATTGGTCACGTGGGCGACGAAGACCCACTTCTGGCGCCGTTCTTTGGCCCCATCCACCACTACGGCGTCGCCAGTGACGAGTCCCGCCCATCGCGTGGATCGCACCAAGTGTCCCTGACGGGTGACGACCGTGCGCTTCTTCACGCCTACGTTTCTAGTCCATCTCGCGCGATCTCTCAGACAACACGACAGCGTGCCGCCCTCGAAGGAGGGCGGCACGCTTCACGTCTCGGCGTCACAACAACGCTCATGTTCTCAGCGCTTAACGGTGTGCGCCCCTCGTCCGGCGAATCCGCCCCAGAATCCAGTGAGACCAGTCGGACCAGTCACACCGGTGGCACCAGTCGCACCAGTGGCACCGGTGACGCCAGTATTCGCCGTCAGGAAGGTAAGGGCCGTGCTCGTCGTGGTGGTGGCGACCGCGTCGGTCACGCTCACCACGAGCGAGTGGCTTCCGTCGCTCCACTTGGACGTGTCGGCCAGGAGACGAAGGTGGCGACCGTGAGTACTCGTCCAGCATCCCACCCCGGCGGCGACACCACTGGCATCGCCGTCGTTGTCGGTCGGGAGAGAGAGACCCGTGCTCACCGGCGTACCGTTGTCCGTCACGCACCAGGTCAATGACTGCGAGTCACCGAAGCCCAGGTGCGACACGCGCGCACTCAATTCAATCGTGCCGGTCACCGTCGCTTGGATCTGAGTCTCCCAAGTGACGACCGGCCCGTTGTTGCCTGCGTTCAGCCCGTACCCGTCATCATCACCGTAGCCACCCTGACCACCGTGGTGCTCACCGAAGCCGACGCCGGTGGCACCGGTGGGCCCGGTCACCCCCGAGTAACCCGTGGTGCCTACGACACCGCTCGGGCCCGTCGGACCGGTCGGTCCGACCACGCCGGTCACACCGGAAGCGCCGCTGACGCCCGTGAGGTAGGGCAACGTCACGGTGATGCCGTCGGCCTTCGCCGCACTCATCACTCTGACGTGTGCACTGGCCGCCCCGGCGGGCGCCACGGCGAGTGGCACCACGGTCGCCAATGCCACCACACTCGCGGAGGCGCTCACGGTCAACATCATCATCTTTGAAGTTCGCATTCTCACTCTTCCTTGTTCTCGACACTCGTCTTCGCGAATGCCTCCCTCAGTATTAGTGGGTCATTCGGTGGAAAAACACCTGATTGGAGGTAATTGGGAGCGAATTGTTCACATCCCAATGTTGCTCTTACCTCTCCTTAATGTTTGCCCCAAAATGCCAGAGGGGCGCCCCTGGTGGGGGCGCCCCTCTGGCATTGAGTCACTCACCGAGATGGACCGTCACCCTGCCAGTCCCATCCCCATCCGCTCCAGTAGTAGTACCCGGTCGCACCAGAGGGCCCGGTCACACCGGAAACGCCGCTCGGGCCCGTCACTCCGCTGACGCCCGAGACACCTGTCGCACCCGAAGCCCCAGTTGCGCCCGTGGCACCCGTCGCTCCCGTGGTACCCGTCGCGCCAGTAGCCCCCGTGGCACCGGTGGCACCGGTGGCACCGGTGGCGCCTGCCGAATTAGCGGTCATCATGGTCAATGGCGCACTCGTGACCACGGTACCGACCGCGTCCGTGACGGTGACCACCAAGGAATGACTCCCGTCCGTCCATTGCGAGGTGTCCGCGAGGAAGAACAGCGAGCGACCCTCGGTGCTCGTCCAGCATCCCGGGCCCGCGGGAGACGTCAGGGCGTCTTGATTGCCATCACCCGCAACGCTGAACCCGGCGACCAGCGGCGCGCCGTTATCACTCACGCACCAGGTGAGGGATTGGTGATCGCCCAGGCCCAAGTGCGACACCGTGGCATCCATCGTCACGTATCCCTGCACCGTGTAGTCGAAGGTCGTGCGCCACGCCACGGTGGGAAGCTCGAGCGTCGTGGTGTCACCCAAGTGCGGCAACGCCACGGTGAAGCCTCCGGCGGTGGCGGCGTTGAGCACCTGACGCGCGTGCGTCGACGCACCGGCACTCGTCGTACCCAGGGGTGCCACGCTCGCGAGGGTCAAGAGACCCACCGATCCAGCGGCCGCCCATTTCGTCATCATGTTCTTGCGCATACTCATCGTGTCCTTCTCGAGTGAACTCAACATCTCCCGAGACAGTGTGCAACATTTCCGTGCCGCTGTCATCATCAAAAACCCTGGTAAAAGGTGATTTGTTCACAATTTGTTCGAACCGGGGCTTTTGGGCGCACTTTCTGAGCGCGGGTGGTGGTCGCGTTGGGTCGGTGTTGTGACGAGACGCGGCGGCGACGTCACTACCCGTGAGCCCGTCGTGTCAGAGACCTCACCTACGGTGGGGAGATGCCTTTCGACAACGCCCTTCCCGCCTCGCTGTCCCCGTCACGATTGGCGGACTTCCAGTCCTGTCCGCGCAAGTACCAGCACGCGTCGATCGATCGCATCCCCCAGCCCGCCACCTACGCCACCGCCAAGGGTCGCTTCGTGCACTACATCTTGGAACAACTCATGCGTCTCCCGCCAGCGCAGCGCACCCCTGACGCGGCACGGGGCTTCGTGGCCGGCGCCGCCGAACACGTCCTCACCGAGGACGTGCGACGCGAAATCAACCTGGACGCCGACGCCGAACGAGGGCTCCTCGAAGAGACCGACGCCATCATTGACCGTTACTTCGATATGGAAGATCCCCGTGACGTCACCAGCGAGGGCGTGGAACTTCGACTCTCCGCCACCGTGCAGGACACGCCGCTCCTGGGGATTCTTGACCGGCTCGACCGTGACGCCGATGGTTCCTTGGTCATCGTCGACTACAAGACCGGCGCGGTGCCGAGCCGCCAGTACGACTCGCAGACTTTCGCCAACGCCGAGATCTACGCCGTCCTCTGCGAATCCGAACTTGAAGAACGACCCACCAAGATGCGCCTGCTCTACGTGACCAAGGGCGAGACACTCGAACGCCCCGTCAGCCACGTGGTCATCCGGGCCCGAGCCACCGCCGCCGCCCAGGCGTGGGGACGAATTAATCAGTACTACCGCGACGGGGAATTTCCGGCCACGCCGTCGAAGAGCGCCTGTCGCTTCTGCCATTTCGCCGATCGCTGCCGGGCTGCGGGTGTGCCCGTTCCACCGCGGTAGTCCTTAGTCTGGTGGGGTGACCTCATTCGGACTCAGCTACGACTATCGATGCCCCTTCGCCAAGAACCTCCACCTCCACGTCGTCCGTGCTCTCGCCGCTGGGGCGGACTTCGACGTCGAATTCATTCCCTGGACGATGAGCCAGGGCCACCGCAGTCCCGGGGCGCCCGACGTATGGGACGACCCGGGTCACGACGCCGCACTCCTCGCGTTGGCGGTGAGCGTCTCAGTGCGCGACGAGCAACCCTCGCTCTTCCTCACGGCGCACGAAGCACTTTTTCGCGCGCGTCACGAACGGGCTATTCGCCTGGTCAAGATGGATGAAATTTCGAGTGTCCTGAGTCCCCTCGGGGTGGACATGGACAAGGTCAGCACCGACGTGGCGTCACGTCGTCCGCACCGCGTCATCGGCGAGAGCTTCCACGCCATGGCCTCCTACGAAGCGTTCGGCGTGCCTACGTTCGTCGTGGGTTCCGACGCCACCTTCGTGCGCTATATGACACCACCGTCCGATGACGACACCGCCTCGGTGGACTTGATCACCTCGCTGGTGGCCATGATCGCGCACCAGCCCGACCTCAACGAGTTCAAGCACACGCGCGTCGCGAACTAGGAGGCCAGCAGGCGCAGCACGACCTCGAGCGCGCAGGCCACCATCAACGCGAGGGCCGGCGCGGCCCCCTTCACGCCGTCGCCCTTGCGCAGGTGCACCGCCGCGGCGATCAGCATCGCCACCGCGAGACCCGTCGCCGCAACTTCGTTGAGCAGTGCGAGGGTCGTGCCACGCCGACCGGCCAAGCCAATGAGAACACCCAGCGCTCCGAGGACCTCCACCGCGCCAATACGCTGGAACGCCGCCTTGGTCATCTCGAGGTGACCCGCGGTCTTGGACGCCATCGTCGTGAAGGCGATCTTCTGCGCCCCCGACGTGGCGAACGCCAGGAAGAGGATGATCGAAAGAATGCTGTCTACTGCTCTCATGTGGACTCCTTGATGACCCGACAACTGTAGTGGAGGGCTTCACGCGCGACGTCGCGCGCACCACCAGGTTGGTAGCGTGGCCCCGTGTCTCTGCCCCGCACACCATTCACCCGCGTGGGGGTCGTCGGCGGCGGACAACTAGCGCGCATGATGGGCGAGGAGGCCCACGATGTCGGGGTCTCCCTGGCCGTCCTGGCCCAGTCGAGCGACGACTCGGCGACGTCGCGTGTGGACCACGTGATGCTCGGCGCGGCCGACGACCCCGTCGCGCTGCGTCGTCTCGCTCGCGAGGTGGACGTCGTCACCTTCGACCACGAACTCGTGGACCTGGAGGTCCTCGCGACACTGGAGTCCGAGGGGGTCATCCTTCGACCCAGTGCGAGCGCCCTCGCGTACTCGGTCGACAAGGCCCGCCAGCGCGAGAGCTTCGCCCGCGCCGGATTCCCCGTCCCCGCGCACGCCGTCATTCGACGTGACGAGGACCTCGCGGTGCTCGCGGGCTGGAGTCAGCGATACGGAGGCCCGCCCGTCCTCAAGGCCGCTCGCGGAGGCTACGACGGACGCGGCGTGCTCTTTCCCACCGATGACCGCGAGGCCCTCGTCACGGCGCGCGATCTCCTTCGACACGGGGACGTCGTGGCGGAGGAGCGCGTCGAGCTGCGCCGCGAACTGGCCCAATTGGTGGTGCGGGGAGTACGTGGCGACCTCGTGGTCTACCCCCTGGTGACCACGGTGCAGTCGGCGGGCATGTGCAGCGAAGTCCACTTCCCCGCCGAGGTCGACGACGCGACGCGCGAGGTGGCGCGCGAGGTGGCGACGCGCGTCGCCGAGCACATCGATCTCGTGGGCGTGATGGCGGTCGAGTTCTTCGACACCCCGCGCGGGCTCTTGATCAATGAACTCGCGCTGCGGCCCCATAATTCGGGACACTGGACCATCGAGGGAACCCACACCAGCCAGTTCGCCAACCATTTGCGCGCGGTGAGCGGGCGCGAACTCGGCTCGAGCGACCCCCTCGCGCCGTGCGCGGTGATGGTGAACGTCGTGGGTGGCGACGCCCCCGGCTCCCTCGACGACGCTCAACTGGTCGAGGGAGTCGCCGTGCACGACTACGGGAAGGCCTGGCGACCGGGCCGCAAACTCGGTCACGTCACGTCCGTGGGCGACGACGCGCACGCGGTGCACGTGAGAGCATGGACCAGTGCCCGTGCGTACGGGACCTCGGCGCGGGAGGCGTGATGGAGCCAGTAGTCGGCGTAGTGATGGGCAGCGCGAGTGACTTCGACGTGATGAGCCCGGCGATCGACGTCCTACGCCAATTCCAGGTGGCTCACGAGGTGCACGTGGTCTCGGCGCACCGCACCCCCGAGGCGATGATCGACTACGGACGCGAGGCGCGCGGTCGCGGGCTGCGGGTGCTGATCGCCGGAGCCGGCGGGGCCGCGCACCTGCCGGGCATGCTGGCGGCCGTGACGACGCTGCCGGTCATCGGCGTGCCGGTGGCCCTGGCGCGCCTCGACGGGCTCGACTCCCTGCTCTCCATCGTCCAGATGCCGCGCGGGGTCCCGGTGGCGACGGTCGCCATCAACGCGGCCGCCAACGCGGGCCTGCTGGCGGTGCGCATCCTGGGCGTCGACGATGAGGCGCTCGCCGCTCATCTCGAGCTCTACCGCGAGCAACTGGCCTCCGACGCACAGGAACAGGACCGCCAACTCCCAAGGAAATAACGGAATTCTTATCGGGCGGGGCCACACCGTGACGACACCGTGACCCCGTGACCAATAGTCTGAGAGAACACTAAGGAGGCCCCCGTGGGTATTGCCAAGCGAATCTCGACACTCTTCCAGGCCAAGTCCAACGCCGCACTCGACAAGCTCGAAGACCCCCGTCAGACGCTCGATCTCTCCTACGAGCAGCAGTTGGAGAACCTCACCAAAGTGAAGCGCGCCGTCGCCGACGTCGCCACCGCTCGCAAGCGCGTCGAAATCCAGGCCGAACAGCTCAAGAGCCAGGGGGACAAATTGGCCGAGCAGGCCCAGCAGGCCCTGGCCCAGGGCAACGAGCCCCTCGCGCGCGAGGCCCTGACCCGGCGCGAAGCCATCGCCGCGCAGTTGAAGGACCTCGACACCCAACACGCCACCATCGTGGAGCAGGAGGACAAGCTCACCGCGACGGCCCACAAGCTCCAGACCGAGGTCGAGGCGTTCCGCACCAAGAAGGAGACCATCAAGGCCACCTACACCGCCGCCGAGGCGTCGGCGCACGTGTCGGAGGCGGTGAG
>Ga0075030_100006689_pt1 | contig 10305 bp, 6 predicted proteins | sample LitLauG_LLR_2012_FD_71393 | JGI IMG/M metagenome (GOLD analysis project Ga0075030, IMG submission 71393) | Freshwater sediment microbial communities from Pennsylvania, USA - Little Laurel Run_MetaG_LLR_2012 | ecosystem: Environmental > Aquatic > Freshwater > Creek > Sediment | place: USA...
CTTCCCAGGAGTTTTGGGATATAGGCTGGGGACTAAAGAGCGGCATACCGTATCAACCCTGGGCGGCGGACCTCATCAAACAGCGGACAGCACTCAATGGCAGGGAGGATCCCACGGGCCATTGTTTGCCCGGTGGCATCGTGAAACTGCACTCCGATCCCTTGTTCCGGAAGATCGTCCAAGTCCCCGGACTCATTGTCATCCTCCACGAGCGCAACGCCTCTTACCGGCAGATCTTCACCGACGGCCGGCCCCTGCCCCAGGACCCACAGCCCTCCTTTAACGGATACTCGATCGGGAATTGGGAGGGCGACGCCCTGGTAGTACAAACTACGGGTTTCCGCGACGGTACGTGGCTCGACCGCAAGGGCAGCCCGCTCACCGAATCCGCCAAGGTGACCGAACGCTTCCGCCGGGTGAACTACGGAACTTTGGAAATCGAACTCACCGTGGACGATCCCAAGGCGTACAAGGCCCCCTGGACCGTCAAGCTCACCCAAAATCTCAAGCTCGATACCGACCTGCTCGATTACATCTGCCTGGAAAACGAAAAAGACGTCGCGCATTACGTGGCCCGGTAGCATGCTGTCACCCCGTGTTGCGTGGAGTGGTGCTGGTTCGTAATGCCCGGCGCGCCAGCCGCCGAGGCCAACCGGCACTTCAACAGCGATGTTTTCTGGTGATGTGTGCTGGTGATGTGTGCTGGTGATGTGTGCTGGTGATGTGTGCTGGTTGTTTTCGATCGTGATCTGGGATACAATTTGACCCGATTGGGGGGGCTTTCAGTGAGGACTTTTGGAGTAATTCTCATTTGCGCATTGGGCTGCGCCGGTCTTTGGGCGCAGGGTCAAAACACGGCTCAGATTCAGGGAACGGTTCAAGATGCGTCGGGCCTGGCGGTCCCGGCGGCTGAAGTCAAAGTCACGCAGACGGCCACCGGCGTCGTCCGGACTGTGACTTCCGGCGAGGACGGCGGTTATGTGTTCCCAAACCTGCCCGTTGGCCCGTATCGGCTGGACGTGAGTAAGCCGGGCTTCGCCACCTACGTACAGACCGGAATCGTCTTGCAGGTCGCCACCAACCCGACCATCGATATCGCTCTCAAAGTCGGCAACGTGAGCGAGCAGGTGCAGGTGGAGGCGAACGCCACGCTGGTGGAATCCACGGCCACCAACGTCGGAACCGTGATGGAGAACCAACGAATTCTGGAGCTGCCGCTCAATGGGCGCCAAGCCACCGACCTGATCCAATATACTCCCGGTGTCATTCCCCAAGGCGTCGCGGGAAATGGCGGCTATCCCGGGACGCAGCAGTACGTGATCGCCGGCGGCCAGGCATTCGGAATTGCTTACTACCTGGATGGCAGCGTGTACAACAATCCGTGGGACTTGGCGAACATTCCTATGCCCATGCCGGACGCGCTGCAGGAGTTCAAGGTCGAAACCAGTACGATGACGGCGTCCAACGGCATCCATGCCGGCGGCACGGTCACCGGGATCACCAAATCGGGCACCAACGGCTTTCATGGGGATGTGTTTGAATTCCTCCGCAACGGCGATATGAACGCGCGCAACTTCTTCGCGCCCGCCCGGGACACGCTCAAGCGGAATCAGTTCGGCGGAACGGTCGGCGGCCCCGTGATCAAGAACAAACTGTTCTTCTTTTTCGGATACCAGGACACCATTACCCGGCAGGATCCGCAGGCGAACACCGCCGCCACGTTTGTTCCGACACCGGCCATGATCGCGGGCGATTTCAGCGGCTGCCCCCAGCTTCTGACGCCTCTCCCGCCTGCGGTTAAGAGCCTGTTCGTCAATAACCAAATCAACCCCTCGCTGTATGACCCGGCGGCGCTCAAGCTGGCGAAGCTGCTGCCTCCGAGCTTCAGTCCTTGCGGCAATACGTCGTTCGGTCTGACTACCCATGTGAACGAGGGCCAGTATACGGCCCGCGCCGATTACCAGACCAGCGCGAAGAATAGCCTGTTTGTGCGTTATTTCCGGATTCATTACTTCCGCCCCTCCCCCTACACTTTCACACCGGGCAATATCCTCTCTACCTCGTTGGGTGGATTAGACGACGCGGACCAGTCCGCGACGGTCGGCGATACCTACCTGATCAGCCCGTCGGTGGTCAATTCGCTGCGAGCGAGCGTCAACCGGATCGGTATTCATCGCTTTTCTGCCGACTATGTCGACGCCTGCGATCTGGGCGCTTACCTGGTTTACTGCGGATACACACCTCACCAGAGCGGTTTCACGGTGACGGGCGGCTTTTCGATCGGCCCCGGCACCGGTGGGGAGGCGCATGCACACAGCACGCCGATTCAGCTCAACGACGACGTGAGTTGGGTGAAAGGCGATCATCAAATCAACTTTGGCGGGGGCGCAGTCGTTTCCAAGATGCTTTTCAACGGCAACGTCTACGCCCAAACCAACTGGACCTTCCCCAATCTGCCGCAATTTCTGCTGGGACAGTTCAACACCAACTCGCTCTCTTTGCCCAACACGCTGGACCTCCAAAAGTGGTTCGTGAACGCCTATGTGCAGGATACCTGGAAGGTGTCTCCTCACGTTACCGTGAATCTCGGGCTGCGCTGGGAACCGTTCCTGGCTCCTTCGGAGCTCCGGGGCTATATCTACAACTTCAGCCTGGCGAACATGATCAACAACGTAAAGACCACGCAATTTGTGAACGCGCCTCCCGGCCTCACGTTCCCAGGGGATCCTGGATTCCAAGGCAAGAAAGGGATGAACGATTATTGGGATACGTTCGCGCCCCGCGTGGCGGTTGCCTGGGACCCCAAGGGTGACGGGAGAACGGTGGTACGCGCTTCTTTCGGAATCTCGTACGATTTCGTCGCCGGTGAGATGATGGTCAACTCGGCCGACGCGCCACCGTTCGGGGGCACGGCTATGTGGGCGGGCCAGTTCAGCCGCCCGTATGACAGCAATCCCGGCGGAAACATATTCCCTTACAACGTCGATAAAAACGCTCCGTTTGTGAAGACCGGAACCTATATCTTCCCGACCAAAGACCTGAGGACCACCGCAGTGAACCAGTGGAACCTCGTGGTCCAGCGGCAGTTTGGTAACGACTGGCTGGTGCACATCAGCTACATTGGCAGCGAGAGCTCGCACCTGTGGAGTTCGTTCCAGGTGAATCCGGCTGTTTTCATTCCCGGAACCTGCCAGGCCGGGCAGTATGGCCTCGCCGCCCCTGGCCTTTGCTCACCGGCAGGAGATACCAACTCGGCGTTCCGGCGAACCTTCGCCTTGGCCGGATATCCCGGCGCCGCATACTTCGGGACGATGGAACAGCTCGACTCCGGGGGGACGGGCAGCTACCACGGCTTGGTCGTGGCGCTCACGAAGCGGCTGAGCAAAGGCCTGCTGACCAGCGTCAATTACACCTGGTCGCATTGCATCAGCGACCTGTCGATCGGTGACAGCACCGGCAACGCCGGAGCCGGCCAGCTCATTCCCGGCAATCGCCGGTACGACCGCAGTAATTGTCAATCCAACGAAATCGGCGGAACGTTCTCGTCCGACCGGCGGCACATCTTCAACACGACGGTCGTCTACGAAGTTCCGAAGTTCTCCGACCGCCGCCTGAGCATGTTCGCCTCCGGCTGGAAATTCGCCGAGATTTTCCGGGCCACCTCGGCGTACCTGGTGACGCCCTTCCTGGCCAGCGACGTCGCGCTGACCACCGGTTCCGCCGCCATCCAGCGGCCGGTACAGGTTTTGCAAAACCCGTTGTGCGCCAACCCGGGTCCGGCGCCGAGCTGCTGGATTAATCCCGCCGCTTTCGCATCGCCCGCGTTGGGCACGCTCAGCCCCATGGGCCGCAATAACATTCCCGGTCCGAGGTTCTGGCAGTTCGATACGGCGTTTTCCAGGGAGTTTAGTATCCGCGAACGGGGAAGACTGGAGTTTCGCGCCGAAGCCTTTAACGTGACCAACAGCATGCGTCCGGGAATCTCGCTGCCCAGCCTGGCGGCGGGCGCATCGGGTCTCGGCCTTACCTTCGGCACGCCGACCTTCGGCCAGATCACCAGCGCGCTCGATCCGCGCATCCTGCAGTTGGCGCTGAAATTCTCTTTTTAGCACCGGCCGGCGTCGCGCAATTGGGCGCGTTCCGATCCCAGCGCGTCCGCTGACCCAGCATGGAGCGCTATGGTTAAAAGGCCCGCTGCTGTGTTATAAGATTGGTTTGCTGTTTCGGCTGACCAACTGCGAAGGAGAGAGAATGAGTAAGTTTTTTGCGATCGTGTCTTTGACTGTGCTGTCAATACCGGCGGTGGCGCAGACCGGCCAGCAGGCTCCCGCCAATCCGTTGTCCACGTGGCTTCGCACCGCCTACATGGGCAATCGCAACACCATTCTCAGAACCGCGGAGAAGATGCCCGAGGAGAACTACGGGATGCGCCCCGGCCCGCAGGAGGAGGTGCGCACCTTCGGCCAGCAACTGGGACACCTGGCGAACTATAACTACCTTTGGTGTTCGCAGGCCAAGGGCGAAAAGAATCCCAACGCCGGAAAAAATCTCGAGAAGCTGTCGACCAAAGCGGAATTCACCAAAGCGTTGACCGACGCGTTTGCCTATTGCGAGGGCGTTTATACCTCGCTGACGGACGGCGCCGGCACAGAGATGATCGACATCACCCAGGAGAGCGGCCGGCAAACCCGGAATCTTCGGATGGCCCTGTTAATTCTGAATTACGGGCACAACAACGAGATCTACGGCAGCATGGTCAGCTATCTGCGGATGAAGAGCATCGTGCCGCCTGCCTCCGAGCCTCGTCCGCCGCAGAAGCAATAACGAGAATCCCGTCTCTGGAACGAGCATGGAACCGGAACCGGTTCGCATCCCTATCACGGATGTCTTCGACCTGCACGCCGTACCGCCGCGCGATGTGAAAGAAGTGGTCGAGGAGTATCTTGTGGAAGCGCACCGGCTGGGAATCAAAGCCCTGCGCATTATTCACGGCCGAGGAATCGGAGTCCAGCGGGAAGCGGTGCGTGCGGTGCTGGCTCGCACGGAGTGGGTGGTCGATTTTGGCGATGCTCCGGCCGAAGCGGGCGGGTGGGGCGCCACCATAGTGACACTACGGTAAACCCGCGTCACGGGGCGGTTTTCACTTCCATGGCGTATTCGCGCAGCAACGCGCCGGGGAGGCTGTACAGGCGGACGAAATAGAGCCCCGGTGGCTGTTTGGGGGCCGCAGCCCCGGTTAGCGGGGTAAAGTTGCCTTGCCAAACGCGCTTGCCGGATCGGTCCACCATTTCCAAGTGGTACTCGGGAAAGGACCGCAAACCGTCCAGGCTTGGCTTCAGCAGCAGGGGTTTTCCGGCCGGAACCTGGGCGACGAACCCGCCGCCGCGCGTGGCTTCGAGCGCCACGGCGACCGGCGCGAGCGAGCCGTTTTGGTTCATGCGCAAGGCGAAACCGATCCCCAGCGCCACGATTACGGCCGCGAGCGCCGGAACCAGCCTTGGAAGCCCCCAAGCCCAGCCCGATCTTTGGGGCTCCGCACGGATCCGCAGACTTGCCCCCCGCATGCCCCGGACATAGTCGTCGTTCTCCGCCAGCCGCTGCCGGCAGGGTTCGCACAACAGGAGATGCTCCTCCAATCGGACCGCCTCGGGTGCCGAAACTTTCCCCAAGGAGTAATTCTCTAACTGCGATTCGTTTGGATGATCCCCGGATTCTGGTGCCATCACCATCATATTAGTGCCTGAACCTCCCCTCTGGGTTGAGAGTGTTCGGGGCCGGGAGCTTTTCTCAGGAACTTCTGCCGCCCCAACTAATGGCGGAAGCCGCTCCGTAGGGAAAATCGACGTTTTCCCAATTCCCCGAAGCGGGCTTTGGCACGGGACTTGATGAGGCGGAACTGCGTCTCGGTCAGTTGCATGGCGTGGCAAATCTGGTCGGGGCTCTGCTCGTCCAGATAAAAGCGGATGAGGACCTCGCGATCGCGCTTGGCGATACTCTTGAGAATCCGCATGGCGAGTTCTTCCTTCTCGTGGTCGATGGCTCCGCGCTCCGGGTCGGGGGCTCGATCGGAGAGGACCAGCGTGCCTTCCAGATCGGAGTGATTTCTTCGTGCCTGCACGGCATCCTCGATGTGCGCGGCCACCTGGCGCCGCACGACCGTGCGCACGTAGCCCATCAGGCGCTCCGGTTCACGCAGGTCGCCCTTGCAGATGGCCTGGGTCACAATCAGGAACACGTCATGGACCTTGTCGTCGAGGTCGCGCGGCCCCAACTGGCGGTATAGAAAGAACCGGACACCTTTCGAGAAGACCCGGTACAACTCCTCCATTCCGCTAGGGTCTCCGCGCCGAATGCGTTCGACCACGTCGACCCAACCGGTATCGGAAGAGATTTCGGGAGGCGCCGGTTCGGACCGTGGCGTCGGATTCATTGCGGGAGTTTGCCCTTTCGTTGATTGCCCACCACGAAGTAAGCTCCCCAATAGGCCGGACGGGACAGCCGGCCACCGGAGCGGATCATCGCCAGTTGCGCTTCCCGCAAGGCGCGGGGGGCATCCAAGCGGATTGTGGAGCGCAGGCTGCCGTAGAGCACGCTGAACAACGCGCCATCATCATCTCTAGTATCCCAAAGGCTGGCCAGCACGGACTGCGCGCCGGCGACCAGCCAGGCGCGCGTCAACCCGGGCACCCCGGTGCCGGGAAGCGCGGCGCCCGACGCCGAATGGCAGCCGCTCATCACCACCAGCCCGGTCTCAATGCGCCAGCCGGAAATCTCTGCAGGAGTGAGCAACTCGGTGTCGCCGCCGGGTGAAAAGCTGAGCGCGATTAACCCATAACGGGAGCGTGCGGCCGATGCCAGGAAGTGCGTGGCCAGATGGACCACCGCCGGATGACACCGGAGCTGTTGCCTAAGTCCTTCGCGCGAAGCACCCTGGCCGCGCAGTAAGACCGAGGGACCGCGCCAGGCGCGGGCGCAGGCGTCGATTTCCTTGCCGCTCCCCACCAGCCTTGGTAACGCCAGATCACCCTGACCGTCGGGAGAATTCGCCGCCACGCGGGCATCGGCGCGGTTGTAAATCGGGTCTCCCAGTCCCAGAAAAAGCGTGGAGAGCTGTGACTTGCTCCGTGTGGCGGACTCCAACCAAGAGGCCGCTGACGGAATCACTTCCACGGTATGCCGCTCGGCAACATAAACCGGCCGCGGGAACATAGATTCCACCAGTGCCGAAGCGGGAAGATCAAACAGCGCATCGTTCAAGGCAAGCAGCCAATGATCGGCTCGTCGAAAGCGTGCAGCCGCAGGACCAAACAGCGTGTGGTAGAGGGTGGCGGAGAGCCGATCGGCGTCGGGGCGGCCGTCGCGAATCGCAGCCGTCACCATACTGACTTGGGATTCGATGGCGCCGCGCGGCGGGAGTTGGTATAGTTCCGGGCCCGCGCGATCGAGGGCCCAAAGCCACGAAATGGAAGACCCGAGGTGAAAACTAAACAGCGCGAAGCCGTTGTCCAAATCGCGGCGGACAGACTCTACCAGGTCCACCGGGAGAGGGCGCAGATCGGGACCGAGAGACGCCTCCGTGCGGATCAACTCGGCACGTGCGGCAGCCAGGCCGGCCGTTTCGCCGCTTCGCAACCCCGCTACTTCCGCGCGCTGCAAACGGCCGAGAAGCTCCACGTGATTTTCCGGCAAGTCTTGCCCCGCGGACTTGGGCTCGGCTAACAGGGCGCGCAGGCTGGCAGAGCGATTCTCTTCATCGGCCGCGAAGGTCTCGCGGAGGAGGGCGGGATCGCGCGTTTCTAAGTACAACCGGTTGCCGGCTTCGATGAAGGCGGCGTGGACTTGATCGAGCATGCCCTCGGTGCCCACGCGTATGGCGTCATCGGCGGGCGCCGACCAACGCCAGGCCCGCCCCAGGCGCAGTGCGATGCGCAGATCTTCGAGGGCCTCGCGGAGACGCCCTTGCGCTAAGCGCACGCGCCCGCGGGAATGGTAGATATCCCATGTGGGCATGAGGCCCTGGGGACGCGCGGCCAGTTCGACCGCACGGTCGAGGAGCACGGAGGCCGAAGCGAGGTCACCTTGCGCCAGGCGCAGCCGTCCCAGGCTTCGGTAGGAGGAATCGAGAGGCAAGTGCTGCAGCTTGCGCGTGTGGTACGCCTCGAGCAGCGCGCCCTCGGCCCGCGGCAGATCGCCCTGGGCCAGAAGTGCGTCGCCCCAGCGGGTCCAGCCGATCGCGGATAGCTCGAGGTCACCCGCGCGGTCTGCGCCATCGATGCCCTGTTGGAACAACTCCGCGGCTTCGGCCATGCGACGCTGGCGTCCGCGGAGGATAGCCAACTGGATCTGCAACTGAGGAAGGTGCTTGCGTCGAGCATCTTCCGGCATGCGCTCGAGGCTTCGCTCGATCCATTGCGCAGCGGCCTCAAACTCTCCCATTTCCGAATAGAGGGAGGCGATATTGGCATCGCACACCGCCTGCGACGCGGTGTCGCCAACGGACTGGGCCAGCCGATGGGCTTCCAGAAATGAACGCAGCGCGGCCTGATATTCATGGAGCGCATACTGGCAGGCGCCCCAGTTGCCCAGAGCACGGCCCGCCACTTCTGGTAGAGAAAGGGACTGAGCGGAATGGAAGACCGATTCAAACACCTGCGCCGCTTCGGTATAGCTGCCCCGGTGAAACAGTTCCCCACCCTGTGCAATCCGGCTGTGCAGCGCCTGGACCAGGGCGGTCGGCACGGTGGAATGCTCCCGGGTCGGCACCCGGGCTTCGGGCGGACGTCTTCGGGCGCCGCCCGCCAGCAAAAACGCAAGCAGGCAACAAGCCAGCAGCTTGGCTGATTTCAAAGACCGGCTCCAGACTTCAAATAAAGTTAAATTAGACCCGGTGCTTCTTTGGGGATATCCTTTTTGATCAAGGAATACCCCCAAAGAATAGTACCAGCATTTGCCCAAAATGTGGCAATCCCTGATGTGGGGATCGATAATGGACGCGCCTGTGGGGAGCGCGAGTAGTAGTCTAGGTACTGCTTACAGCCACAATCCGTCGATGATAATAATAATCGGATCGCCCGGCATTTTTAGCTGCGGGACAGACGGGAACCCCCGGCCATCCTTCTGATTTCAAGTTAGCATCGAGATAACAATGATTTGAGGAGGATTCGGGCCAAATGGTTATTTCTAAAGGAAAGGTATTTCGGATTTGTGGGAACCACGGGGGATGGGGGCTAGCGACTCCGCGCGTTGGTTTCGGCGGGCCGAGTGGAACCGGCGGGGGCGGCGGCGGAACTCCTGGACGGCCAGCACTCGCTCGCGTTCGCGGAGGGAAAATGCGAAACAAACCCATTGGGGCGGGGCGTTCTGGGTACGACCTATTGTCGTTTCAGCAAGATACGCCTGTTTTCGGAGGAAGCCAGTGGCGGCGAAACGAACCCATCCGTAACGTCTAAAACCGTCCGAAGAGGCCGGGGCGCCTGCCGGAAGGTGACGGAACGAAGCCAATCCAACGAAAGAATGCCTCCTCAGGCAAACAGTAGCACGTGGTCACGGCCGGAGAAGCACAAGTAGCTGAATCCATTGACGGAATGGCTGGTGATTCGCCTTAGGGGACGTTATCCGGGCGAAGTGGTGGTTACCTATGCTTCGGCGGGCCGAAGCCGCCTCATGGGGCCCAGTTCCCGGCGCCAAGGCAGAATACTCGTAATCCAGCACGGCAAACGTCACACGGTGGCGCGATCGGGAAATGGTGGAGCGCCGGGGCCGCTTCGACCTGGCTGCTCAAGGAGAAGAACTAGCGTAAAATGAACTGGTTGCTGTTGCCAGCCTTCAGCTACGGTTGGGAGACGTCCGGATGGACCGTGATCTAAACAAGGAGGGGGATGATATGACCGTTCTACGAAAGATCTTTGGGACACGTGTTGCGATAGCAGTCGCTCTGACGATCAGCGCGCCTTTCTCGGCCATTGCACAAGCACCTGCGGCAGCGCCGGCCCAAGGCGGCGGTCGTGGGGGTCGCGGCGGCGCGCCGCTGTACACCCCGGCACCCGGTGCGAAGGACCTGAAAGCAGTCCTTTTCAACTGGGCCTGGTATACGGGCATGCTTCGAAGCAGTGAGGAACGCGATCTGATCATGTCGCTCGAATACCAGGGCAAGGGCACCATGCAAGTGGACGGACAGCCCTGCAATGTGACCAAGTATCGAACCAGCATCAGCTACCAGACGTCGGGTGAACGGATACAGATCACCGGCACTCGGCCCAACGGCCAGAGTTGCTCCAATGTCGAAGTCCTCAGTGGAGCGTACGC
>Ga0075030_100006690_pt1 | contig 10305 bp, 4 predicted proteins | sample LitLauG_LLR_2012_FD_71393 | JGI IMG/M metagenome (GOLD analysis project Ga0075030, IMG submission 71393) | Freshwater sediment microbial communities from Pennsylvania, USA - Little Laurel Run_MetaG_LLR_2012 | ecosystem: Environmental > Aquatic > Freshwater > Creek > Sediment | place: USA...
CGTGGCGTGGCAAGCGTGCGCGGCGCCGGCACCCGCGGCAGGATCGACGCCGTGAAGCACGGCGCAACCCGCGCCTGGCTGGCCTGCGCGCTGATGGCCGCGCCCGCCTGGGCAGCGGCGGCGCCGGCGCCCGCGCAGGGGCGCACGGCGGCGCTGCGCGGCGCCACCGTGCGCGACGCCAACGCGCTGGCCATCGACGAATTGCTGCGCAGTGCGCGCCTGTGGCAGGCGCTGGAGGTGGCCACGGACGAGCGAGCCGAACTGCTCAAGATCCTGGCCATCGAGGCCGACGAGCCGCGCGCATTATTCCTGCTCGGGCAATTGGCGCTGCAAGCCGGCGATGCCCAGCAGGCACAGCAGCGGCTGCAGCAGCTGCGCCAGCGCGCGGGCAGCAGCGCCGCTGCCGCCGAGCTGCAGGCGCTCACGCAGGTCTACACCAGCGGCCGCCAGCGCCTGGCGCAACTGCGCCAGGCGCTGCGTGGCCATGACACGGCGCGCGCGCTGGCGCTGGCGCGCCAGCTCTTTCCCGATGGCCGGCCGCCGGGGTCTCTGGCCAACGAGTTCGCCCCGTTATTGAGCCAGACGCCGCAGGCTTGGGAAACCCTGCGCGCGCTGTTCGCGCAACGCATCGCCCAGGACCCCAATGCCATCGATCGACTCAGCTTGTACGAGTTGCTGGCACAGCGGGCGTCGACCCGCGCGCAGGCCCTGCGCGGCTATGCCGCGCTGGCGCAGACCGCCGACGCGCCGCCCGAGCGCGTCGCGCAGGGCTGGCGCCGCGCCGTGCTCGGGCTGGCCGCCAATGCGCAGGCCGTGGCGGAGCAGCGCCGTTTCCTGCGCCGCTTTCCGGGCGACGCCCCGGTGGCCGCCGCGCTGGCGGCCAATCAGGCGCTGATCGGCGCGCCGCGCGCGCCGGGCGAGGATCCGGCGGCCGCACGGCTACGCGAGGACGCGGTGCGGGCGCTGGACGCCGGCGACCTGGCGGCGGCCGAATCCTTGCTGAGTCGCAGCCTGGCTTTGCAGCCCGAGGATGGCGAGACCCTGGGCAGCCTGGGACTGCTGCGGCTGCGCCAGGGGCGCGACGACGAGGCGCTGGCGCAATTCGAGGCCGCCCTGCGCCGCGAACCCGTGGGAGCCGGCACGCGCGCGCGCTGGAGCGATCTGGCCGACACCGCACGCTACTGGGCGGGCTTGCGCGCGGCACGCGCGCGGCGTGACGCCGGCGACCTCGAGGGCGCGGTGGACCTGGTGCTGGCGGTGCGCGCGATCCAGCCGCGGCAGACCGAAGCCAACCTGCTGCTGGCCGAGTTGCGCGCCCTGCAAGGCCGCGATGCACAGGCCGATGCCCTGTTTGCCGATGTGCTGGCGCATGCGCCGGCGGACGCGCGCGCTTGGCGCGGCCGCCTGGCCTTGCAGCTGCGCCAGGGTGCCGTCGACCTCGCGCTCGATCGCGCCCAAGGGCTGGACCAGCGCGGCACGCTGCCTGTTGCTGCGGCGCTCGACGTGACGGCCCTGCGGGCCGCGATCGCGGCCGGCGCGACGCAGCACCCCGACAGCGCCTTGCGCCGGCTCGAGCGCGCCGTGCGCCTGCTGCCGCACGAGGCCTGGCTGCGCTATGACCTGGCGCAGGAGTACCGCCGGCTCGAGCTGCCGGAGCTGGCGCGCCAGGTCATGCGCGAGGGCCTGGCACTGGATCCGCACGACGCCGCAACTGCCTACGCCACGGCCTTGGTCGAGGCCGCGACGGACGCGCCGGACGCGGCTTTGGCAACGCTCGACGCCATCGACCCGGCGGCGCGCAGCGATGGCATGCGGGAGCTGGCTCAGCGCCTGCGTTTCGAGGGCGCGCTGGCGCGCGCCCGCGCCGCCCGCAGTGCCGGCCAAGTGGCCGAAGACGCGCGCTGGCGCGCCCAGGCGCTGGCCGAGGCCGGCGCCGATCCGGCGCGGCGCCTGCGCGTGGCGCACGCGGACCTGTACGCCGACGACCGGCCGGCGGCGCTCACGCTGCTCCTGGCGTTGCGCGCCGAGCGCGCGGCGCTCTCCGGCGCACAAGACGAGGATCTGGCTGAGGCGCTGATCGACGCCGGGCAGCCGGACGCCGCGCTGGCCGAGCTCGATGCCGCGGTCCAGCCGGCGCCGGATGCGGCGCGGCGCGCCGTGCTGCGTGCTCGAGCCCATGCGGCGCAGCAGGACCGGCCGGCCTTGCGCGCCGATGTCGCAAGCCTGCAAGCGCTGCTGCCCCCCGACGACGTGGCAATGCATCTGCAAGTGCTGCGCCTGCTGGACGACGAGCGCACCCTGGCGCGGCCCTGGATCGAGGCCCTGCTGGCGCGCCATCCGCAGGACGCCCCGGTGCTGCTGGAGGCCGCGCGCCAGGCCGAGCGCGATGCCGATTACGTCCGCGCGCTCGACCTGTTGCAGGCCGTGCTGGCGCTGCCACCGCCCGCCGCCACGAGCGCTGCGCCGCTGCCGGGCATCCCGCTGCTGGCGCTGGCGCCGCTCGATCCGGCCGCGCCACCGTCCCCGCCACCCGGCCAAGACGATGCCTGGACACGGGCCCGGGCCCGGCGGCAGGCCATCGAGGCGCGCCGCCAGCCGCATGTCGATGTTGCGGTATTGCACTACCAGCGCAGCGCCGACGAGGGCATTTCCTCGTTGCGCGGCACGGAGATTCCGCTGCTGGCCGTATGGCCCAGCGGTTACAGCGGCCACTGGTTTGCGCAGATCGATGCCCTGCACCTCGATGCCGGCGAACTGCCGGCGGGACCCGGTGCGGCAGCGCAGCTGGGCACCGTCCAGGCGCTGGCGCCGCAGCAGGGCCTGGTGCGACCCGTGGACGAGAGGGCCGCAGGCCTGTCCCTGGCCGGTGGCTGGCGCGGCGACGACCGGCGCATCGACCTGGGCCTGGTCGGCGCCGGCTTTGCGGTGCCCAACCTCGTGGGTGGCTGGCGCGAGAGCAGCCGCTGGGGCGATACCGACCTGAGTGCGGAAGTGTCGCGGCGCGTGCAGACCGGCAGCCTGCTGGCCTACGCCGGCATGGTCGATCCGGTCACGGGCAGCGCGTGGGGCGGCGTCACCAACACCGCCTTGAAGCTGCGCGCCGGGCGTGACAGCGGCGGCCCGTGGAGCACCTCGACCGCGCTGACCCTGGGCGTACTGAGCGGGCGCCAGGTGGCCAACAACCCGATGCTGCAATGGCGCAGCCTGGTCGAGCGCGCCGCGATCCGCCAAACCGACTGGCGCCTCACGGTCGGTGGCCTGCTCAATGTGTGGCACTACGCCCGCAACGAAAGCTTTTACACCTTCGGCCAGGGCGGCTACTACAGCCCGCAGCGCTATCTCTCGCTCGGCCTGCCCGTCGAGCTTACCGGGCGCCTCGGCGCCCTGTCCTACGATGTGCGGGCGACGCCCTCGCGCTCCTGGACCTATGAACAGGACAGCCCCTATTACCCGGGGCGCAGCGACCTGCAGGCCCGGGCCGGTAACCCGGTACACGCGGCCGGACCGGGCGGCGGGCTGGCCGGCAGCCTGCGCACCGATGTCGAATATCGCCTGGGCGCGCACTGGGCGGTCGGCGCCTGGCTCGATATCGATCGCTCGGCGTATTACGCGCCGACGCAGGCCATGCTCTACCTGCGCTATGCCCTCGGCGCCCAGTCGGGCCCGGTGCCTTACCCGCCATCGCCCCTCACGCCGATCTCGCAGTACTGAACCCCGTGCGCCGGCCCCTGGCCCGCCAGGAGCCGAAATGGCCTGGAAAACGGCCTTTCCCCGCCGATGCCGCGCCGGCGCAGGCGGGCATCATCATGTCGCGCGACCCGCCCGATGCGGGGCCGCCTACGCTTATGGATGCTTCCAACCGCCTGCTCCACGTCTACGGCAAGACCCCTGCGGGAACGGCCGCGCTGCGCGCCGACCGGGGCGCCATGCCCACGCAGGCGCGCCGCATCCTGATCCTCATCGATGGCAAGCGCAGCATCGGCGACCTGGCGCGGATCTTCCCCGTGCAAACGCTGGAAACCGCGCTGGCCTTCCTGGACGAGCAGCGCTATATCGAATGCCTGCAGCACTTTGCGCCGGGCGACCCCGGATCCGACGCGGGCGTCTATGGGCGCGAGTTCACCACGACGGCCCGGCCCGGGCCGCTCAGCCATCTGCAGCGCCGCCATTACCTGTTGGGCCTGGCCGCACTGATCTCGCTGGCCCTGCTGGCCTACGCGTATGACAGCATGAGCTCGCGCCCGCCGCCGCCCCCGGTGCGGCCGGCCGCGGCGCATGCGCAGCCGAGCCCGGCGGCGCCCGCCGCCGCCGCCCCGGCAAGCGGCAACGACGCGGCGCCAGGCGCCGGCGCGGCTGCCCCCACGAGCATGGTTGCGCCCGCGGCGGCACCGGTCCTCGATGCCGCCGTAGTTCCCCTGGCACCGGATGCGGCGCCCCCGAGTCCGGCCAGGCCGGCAGCGGCGCCGGCCGCCCCGAACCCGGCCGCCAAGATGCCCGAGGCTACGACTGCGGCTGCAGCCGCCGAAAAGACCGCGGACAAGGCGTCCGATGGTGCCGCAGCCACGGCGTCCGAGGAATCGCTGGCGGCGCGCGCCCGCAAGGCCGCGCGCAGGGTGCTGCAGGCCAGCGTCGCACCCGAGGCCCCGCCGCCCGCCGGTGGTCTGCGCAAGGTCCCGGTCCTGCCCGGTTTCATCGCGCCCGCGCCGCACGCCAATGTGGCGCCGTCGCCCGATGCCGCGCCCGCAGCGGCAGCGGCGCCAGCGGCGCCAGCGGCACCCGGCTTGCGCGTGCGCAGCCAGGTGCAGCCGCAATTGCCGCAGCAGGCGCGGGATCTGGGTATCAGCAGCGGACGGGTGGTCGTGGTCCTGCACGTCAACCCGGGCGGCACGGTCGACTCCGTGGAGCTGGTCAGCGCCACGCCGCCGCAGGTTTTCGACGAGTCGATGCGCCATGCCTTCGAGGATTGGACCTTCGATCCGCCCGGGGTTCCGGGGCGCATGACCGTCGAGATCGTCGTGGGCGCTGCGCCCGGCCCCGCCCAACCCTGAGCGCACGGCCTGGTGCGGGCAGCGGGCGCGGCCCTGCCGCGCCTACGAGGCCAGGCGTCGCTGCGCCCGCGCCAGGTGCGGCACCAGCCAGTCGTGCAGGTGGCGCACCGCCAGCAGCACGCTTTGGGTGTTCACGTGCCGCAGGATGCAATCGAGTTCTTCGAGAAAACGGCGGTTGGCGGTCTTCTCGTCGGCCGCGCCGTCGTAGGGCGAACTGGCCAGCAGCCGCGCTTCGCTGTCGAAATGGCGGCGCAGCAGCTCCTCGATCTCCCGCACGTCGCGCGCCAGCTCGAGCGCGGGTACGCCCAGCTTCAGGTTGTGCACGACCGCGTTGGTGCGCGCGACCAGCGTGCGATGCTCCTCGTCCAGGTCGGGCACTCCCAGCAGCTGCGCGTCGCCGAACGCCAGCTCCTCGACCGTGGCCAGCTCGGCGGTCGTCGCGTCGGCCAGCGCAAAGCCGCCGCCGTCCATCGAGCGCGCCGTCTGCACGGCGATCTCGGCGCCGTACAGCAGGCGTTCCGGGTTGATGCCGTCGGTCGGGTACACACAGACGCCGATCCGCGCGAGCACAGGCGCCGGCGCCGCCGGGTTGCGTTCGAACAAGGCGGCTATCGCGGCCAGCACGCGCGCGGCCGAAATGCCGGCATCGTCGCGTTCGCCGATTTCCGCCAGCACCAGCACGAAGACCTGGCGGTCGAGGCGGGCCACGGTGTCGCTGTCGCGTACGCAATTGCGCAGCGTCTCGGCCACCGTCGCCTCGATCTCCTCGGCTGCGCGTGGCACCAGCGCGGCCAGCAGCGCTTCGAAGTTCTCGAGCTCCACCCGCAGCACCGCGGCGCGGCGCCGGTGCCGGCGCGCCGCCGCCAGGGCGATGCGCAGCCGATCGAGCAGCAGTGCACGGCGGGGAAAGCCGGTCGCCGGATCGAAGGCGTCAGCCAAGGGCATGGTCAGCGGGCCGCCGTCTTCGCCCAGCCAGGGGCTCAGGTCGGTGGCGACCAGCACCAGTTGGCGCCGCTCGTCGACCGTGATGGCGGCGCCCGCCAGCAGCACCGGCAAGGCGCTGCCGTCGGCCTGTGCCAGGCGGCAACGCAGCTCCGCGCGCGGCCGTTCCTGCAGCAGCGTGCTGCAAAAGCCGGCCACCGCGTCGCGGTCGGCCGCATCGACGATGCTCGCCAGCGGATGGCCATCGATGTGATGGTAGGGGGAGCTGGCGGCCAGCAGGTCACGCAGTGCGGGGGAGGACCCGATGATGTTGCCGTTTTCGACCAGCGCGAAAGGCACGAGGCCGCTTTGCATCAGGGCACCACCCAGGTCGACCAGGCCCGAGGGCAGGGCGTGGTTCGGGGCGTAGGGGTTCTGGCGATGGGGTGTGGTCATAGGGGCCTTCATCTCAGCGTTCCCGCTGCGGCGCGCGCCGCCAGACCTACTGGCGGCCGGCACGGGACGGGCTAGTGTGAGCCATATGCGGGCGCCGCCGTAGGACGGAAAAGCGGGCGATTGCGCGTTTTTTCGTCCTTAAGTTCGGGTTATTGCGAATCGCTGGCGCTCGCGTGCACGGTCTCGGCTGCCGGTCCGAGCACGCGGTACCGCGCCCGCAGCGCGTGGCGCTGGCCCGGTGCCAGCGCCACGCCGGCTGCCAGCGCATTGGCGCTTTCCACGCACAACAGCCGGCGCCAGGCGCCGGCTGCCGGCGTGCCCTCGCCCAGGTCGCCCAGGCGCGCCGCCTTGGCGTCCCACGGATTCCAGACCACGGTCGAGGCGCCGCCCCATTTTTCGATCTGGATGCGCCGCCGCAGCACGGGATCGTCGATGGTGCAGACGGCGGCGCTGTCGTACACCCGGTCGGTTTCCTGCGTAAAGCGCAAGGCCCCGCTTTGGCGTGACCTGCGCCCGCCGTCGGCGGTGTCGGTGAACTCGGCACCTGCCAGGCCTTCGAGCCCGATCGCCCCGATGTCGCCGACGCGAAAATAGCTGTGCAGCGCCTCGGTGATCGTGTACGGCGCGGCGCCGGTGTTGTGGCTGACCAGGGTCAAATCGAGTGCCGCTCCCACGACGAGGTGCAGCTCCAGCGCAAAGGCCTGCGGCCACAGTGCGCGGGTGGCCGCGCTATCGTGCAGCTGCAACTGCAGCCGGGTGGCGCCATCGGCATCGGTCGCGCTGCCGAGCACATCCCAGCGCAGGGTGCGCGCGAAGCCATGGGCCGGCGCCGTCCCGCCCGCCGGCGCCGGGCCGAACCACGGCCAGCACACCGGTATGCCGCCACGGATCGGCGTGCCGGGCGCGTAGCGTGCCGCGGGCGACAACCACAGCACCGGCTCGGGCTGCGCACGCGGTTGCCAGTGGGTCACGTGCGCCCCCTGCAGGCAGAGGGAGGCCTGGGCGTGGGCATTGTCGATCTGGGCAAACACCAGGCCGCCGGCGCCGCTGCCAAAGCGCAGCGCGGTGCCGATGGCGTGGCGTTCGTTCAGCGCCGGCAGGCTGTCCGCGTCGATCATGGTGCTTTTGCTCCTGTCGTCAACCGGGCTTGGCGTCGCCCTCGCGCCGGGTGCCCGAGGGCGTGCCGGGAAACCATCAACCGGGCGGGGTGCCGACCTCGGACCATTCGCCGGCGGGCGTGCGCAGGTAATCACGGCCGCCCGCGTGAAACAGCACGGTGCCCTCATTCTCCGCCACCCATTGAGTCGCGGGCAGGGCCCGCAGCAGGCGCTCCAATCCGGCGCGGCCGCCCGCGGCGCCATCGACCGCGTTGAGTCCGGCAATCAGCGTCGTCAGGCTCAGGTAGCTGGCGGGCCGGTCCACGCGCAGCGGCGGTCCGCCGCGCCCGACGCCGGCGAGGCCGATCAGCTTGACGGCGACGGGCACCTGCGTGATGGCGCGCGTGGGCAGTTCGCGCAGGCCCGGCACCTGTGCCGCGTCGCCGCGCAGCGCGGCACCATGCTCGGGTATGAGCACGACCACCGTCGGCCGGCCGCTGGCCTCGACCAGGTCGAGAAAACGGCCCAGATCGGCCAGCAGGGTATGCAGCCGTGGCGCGTAGCTGGCGCGGCTGTCACCGCCGCCGGCGCCGGGCACGCGGTTGCCGTCGTGCAGCGTGATGGTGTTGTACAGCAGTGCCCGGTGCGCGTCGGCGCCGGCACCGCGCTGCCACCATTGCGACAACAGCGCGTAATCGGAACGCACCGGCGAGCCGTCGAAGGCCTGCATCGCCACCGCCGCCCCGCGGTTGTCCAGTGGCTCGGCGCCCACCCCGCCGCTGTCGCGCAGTTCCTGGGCGAAGTGGCCGAAACGGCCGTCGTGGTTGAGCAGCAGCGCCGGCTCGTAGCCGGCGTCCGCAAGATTGCGAAAGAGGTAGCACGTGTCCGCGGCGGTGCCGCTGTACAGCGCCGCTTGCGGCGTCTGCCCGCAGGTGCCGTGCAGCAGGCGCAGCACGGCCGGTCCGCTGTAGGTGGCGGCGGAATTGAAATGCGTGAACACGATGTCAAAGCGTGCCAGCAGCGGCGCGTCGAGCGCGTGTTCGAAGTCCAGGTCGTCGCGCGACAGGGAACAGATGCTGAGCAGCACCAGGTCGAAGCGCGCGGCGCCGGCGCGCGCGAACGACACGGCCTTGCCGCGCTGGCTGTCATAGTAGGCCTGCAAGGCCGCATCCAGGCGCGCGGCCGCCAGCGGCGCCGCGCTGTCGCCGGCAGCGTCGCTCGCGTCGGCCGCGTTCTCGGGCCGGTCGGCGCGCTGGCCCGCGGGCGCTGCCGGTGCCGGCGGCAACACGGCGGCGATGAGCAGCCCGGCAAAGGCGAGCGTGGCAAAGCGCAGGCGCTGGTGCAGGACGAAGTACAGCAGCACCATCAGGGCGGCGGCCAGCAGTGCCGGCAGCGGCAGCGCGCGCTGCACCAGCTCGAGCAGATAGCCGGCGCGAAAGTCGCCCAGCGCGCCGGCGCGATCGAGCAGTTGCGCGGGCGGCGGCAGGTAGGAATCGGCATACAGCAGCGCCAGTGCCGCCGGCACCGTCAGGACCGTGCGCCCGCGCCGCCACGCCGGCCGCTGCAGCGGCCAGGCCAGAGCCGTGGCCAGCAGCAGGTTGAGCAGCCAGTGCAGGCCGATGCCATGGCCGTAGTACAGGCCGAGCTTGGCCAGGAAATACAGGCTCCAGGGACCCATGATCGACCCGCCCCGGCGCCGGCTACGCGGGCGGCGCCGCCAGGTCGGCGCGTTGCGCCGCGCCGGCGCGGCGGCGCAGCGCGCGCAGGGCCGACTGGGCCAGGCGCACGTAGCCTTGCACGCCCAGCGTGATGATCTCCGACAGGCCGCGCAGGGGCAGGTCGGGCGCGTACTGCTCGTGCCAGCGCGACCAGGCGTCGGCACGCCCGAAGGTGCACTGGATGAGGTGCTGCTGCTGTTCCAGGCCCAGGTCGAGGAACTGCACCCCGACATGCGCGCCGCGTTGCGCGGTGACGCGGGCGCCGAAGGCGCGCTCCAGGTCGCCGGACTCGAGCACCACCTGCACCAGCGTGCCCGGCGCCAGTGCCAGCGGCTCGGGCAGCACCAGGCCCAGGCCGTTGAGCGAGAAGTTGTCGGTGCTGCAGCGCTGCGTGTGGCCGTCCGGCAGGAGCAGGATCACCGGCAGGCGTGCGCCGACGCGGTGGAACTGGCGCACCTGGCGCCGCTCGTGCGCCACGCCGATGGCCGCGCCCAGCATCAACAGGTTGAACAGGGTCCACAGCAGGTTGAGCACGACCGTGCCGGCTTCGAAGCGGTTCCACCAGAAGAGCCGCACTACCCCCAGCACCAGGCCGGTCGCGTTGAGCAGCACCAGGCCGAAGTAGGGCCGCGAGATGGCCCAATCGAAGTGCGTGCGCTTGACCATCCCGCCCTTGGCCGTGACGTTGAAGCGCGCCGAGGCCGGATTGACGAAGGCCGCCAGGGTCGGCAGCGTGATGTACCAGGCCAGCACGGTCTCGTAGACCTCGGCCCAGAAGGAATGGCGGTACAGCCCGTGCATGCGTGCCGTCGTGATCTGCGGCAGGATCAGGTGCGGCAGCAGGTACAGCGCGAAGATGACCGCCGAGGAGCGGATCAGGTGCAGCTGGAAGAACAGGTAGGCCAGCGGCGCCGTGAGGAAGATCAGCCGCGGGATGCCGTAGAAGAAATGCAGCATCGAGTTGCTGTAGCACAGCCGCTGCATCCAGCTCAGGCCGCGTCCGAGCAGCGGGTTGTCGAGGCGGAAGATCTGCGCCATGCCGCGCGCCCAGCGGATGCGCTGGGC
>Ga0075030_100006695_pt1 | contig 10301 bp, 6 predicted proteins | sample LitLauG_LLR_2012_FD_71393 | JGI IMG/M metagenome (GOLD analysis project Ga0075030, IMG submission 71393) | Freshwater sediment microbial communities from Pennsylvania, USA - Little Laurel Run_MetaG_LLR_2012 | ecosystem: Environmental > Aquatic > Freshwater > Creek > Sediment | place: USA...
CACGCATATCGTAGTCACCAAGCACGCTCGCGGTGGGGTGCGAAGACCTATCAGTTGCAACTTGCATGGGCACCTGACCTGACACCGCAGCGCCATGCGCGGCCCCTTCAGCAATGGCCGGAATGCCCTTGCTCATCGCCGTCAACGCGCCAGCTGTTCCGTATGCAATCAGTTCACGTCTCGATACGGGCATTTGCTTGTTCTCCTTCTTCCTGCAGAGCTTTTGTGCACGGTAGTTGAAATCCAAGCATCGTCTGCAATACACGAGGGCTCACAGGATTCCCCATGCTTCGCTGACCCTTTCAGCCACATGCACCGTCTAAACTGGCTGCGACTTTACTGTGGTCCTTCCCCTTAGAGACGAGATTGTGTAAAGCCTGCCGCCAGCCGGTACGTTCCGCAATTCCAGGCCTTCTGTCAACATATCGTTTTGCAGTCCAAATGGATGTCCGCCGGCATCGATGTCATAAAGCGCCTCGATGCCGATCTGGCTGAGCAATGCCCCCCAGGTGTAACGAGAATGATCGTCGCCTGTTCCGTCTGTACTGCGGTAGTTCTCGTTGCATGTGCCGCGTGCTGTCCGGTTGCGCATGAAGAGGCTTACGCTGCGACTAGCAAACTCTCCTTGCTGGAGCGGTGTCCCATAGCGCCGCAGTCCCTGCCAGATTAGGTAGTTTACTGGCCCCCACACGTGGCCTCTCATATCAAGGCTATCATTCAAACTGCCTCTTGCGAAATACCCATGGGCGGTAATAGTCCAAAACCTGTACCCGAGCTTTGCTCCCAACCAGGCCAAGGTCAACCTGCAACATGTCGGGGTGGCCTATATTGTTGATCATCATGTCATAGTGACATGGAATGGCGACGACAGGATCGATGGCCTTCACGATGTGTGCCGCCTGCATGGAATCAAGATTGTGAAACCCGCCATTGATGCAAATAGCACATACATCGACACCCCTCGGCAACAAGGACTCAAGCAGTTCGCAATAGCCTGTATCGCCTGTGTTATAGAAGGTAATGCCGTTCGCAAAACGAATTAAGACACCAGTATGGTTCAGATCGGTGTTGTCTGTTGGAAGAGCGAAGGTACCGATAAGTTCGGTTGGGCCGTCGAGCTGAATCGTCTGATTTGGATGGAGGATTCGGCAGTCTGATTCTGGAATACCGCAACATTTATATTTTTCGATTGACTCCCACGGTCCGACGAATTGGGTTTGTTTCCTGCACGTGAGGTGGCGGATGGTCTCTGAATCCGCGTGGTCATCGTGCGAATGAGTTGTAAAGAAGACATCGATATCCAGATCTTCAGGCTCGACGAAGATCGGGAGTTGGCGATCCAGACGAAACGGCAGATGCGCAAAAAGAGCAGCACAGCTATTGGTCAGGTAGAGGTCAATTCCGATTAGGGGTCCCTTGCTCGCTTTCAAGATGAAGCCATTCTGGCCCAAAAACCAGATAGCGAGACCATCTGTGGGAACCTCGAACGCACGGATTGACTCCATATAGGCGCCGCTTGGGATCCGCCTAGGCAGCACGAGTTCAATCTGGGCTTCCCGATCAAATGGGTCGTTCCGAGCAAAGTTATAACGTTGCATCAGCAGCCTCAACGTAAGAATTCCGACTCGAATACTCCTCAACCGGCAACTCCTTTCGCTTAGTGCCTCGGAGACGCCGGCTTCCCAGATAGGAAGACTCTTTCTCGGGAGTGAACAGTTCCAGGCGAACCCTCCATATCACAGTCTGGTTAGGCTGCAACGTGACCATTCCGGTATCCATCCCTTCCCAAGTATTGCCGAACGGGTCGGCAAAGTTGAATTGATCTTCCACAACCGCAAAAGCCTTTTCCGGTGGAGCATACACCTGCAGGGTTCGAATCTCGGGAGAGAGTCCTTCAACGTGGATGCCATAGTTCGAGGCCGGATCTGTCAGACTGACCACCACCGCTCCACCCGCGTGGCTAAAGCCCGAGAAGTCATCTAAATAGATATCGTTGAGCGGCCTTCCTCCAGGCGCTCTGAAATCGTATTTTGTGCCGGACACCTGAAGCAACTTGCCGGTGGGAAATACATCGTCGTAGTTATTGACCTCAGCAGGTCTCGACGCGGGGATTTGCAACTGCGCTTGCTTGCGATCTCCACTCGGAATTGAAAAGGAAGGATGCCATCCTATCGACATCGGCTCTGCTTCGCTGCCGATACATTGACCAATCATTGTGGGAACAACCACTGTAGTAATCTCACGAGTTGGACTTGCGACAACGTGCACAATGCGATCCGAACAGAATTCAATGCGCAATGCGCCGTCTTTCGAGTGTTGCGTTACCCCGTTCGCGCCTCGTATGAAGGACTGAATGTCTCCGCTTGCGCAAGGAGAAGGTGTTGCGCTCAGAGAGGCTAGCAGAGTAGCCGCAAGAGCCATTCTTGCCAATCGTATAGACATAAAGATGAACTCCCGAATCAAAATGGGACCGACTCAATCCAAGTTGGTATGTGTGGCTCAGAGGCAAACCACTCTGCTCGGTTTCAAGCATCCTCGTTTGCTTATACGATCAAGCCTAGATAACATACACTCGCAAGAAAATCTGCTGTTCGACCTGATTTTCCGTTAGCCTCACTGGTGACTAATATCGCTGGTTGATTGTTGAAGGGCGACGCTTGCGCGATCATCCCAACTCTTGCGTAACTGCTGCGAAGCTTGAAAAGCTTCAGCGGCAGCTTTCTTATCCCCTGTTTTCTGGTAGAGACGTCCCAATTGAAAGTGAAGACTGCCGTCGACGTCGTTGGCGAGACCAAGCTTGAGCTCGGACATTGCCTCAGGGACTCGGTCTGTATGGGCGTAGACTTCACCCAAGAGGGCATGGAGGTGCGGCAGAGACTCCGGTTGGATGCCATGGACTCTGTTGAGGTAAACCTCTGCTTCGGTGTATTCGTCCTGCTGGACGAGGATTTCACCGACCAACAGGTTTGCTTCAGGATCGTCAGGATTCTTCAACAAGAGGCCCTTGTCGGCCGCCAAGGCGCCCTCGCGATCTCCGTTTTCCGCGAGCGCAGTCGCCAAACCGAGTCGCGCGCTACGATACTCCGGCTCCAACGCAAGAGCCTTGCGATACTCCGATTCCGCATCGCCCCATTTCCGTTTTTGACGAAAGACATCGCCCAGCAAGACGTGCATCCCGGGCGAGTTCGCGTCGATCTGGCCTGCACGGGTTAATGCAGCGATGGCCAACCGTTGGCCGGCCCTGGATTCCCAATAGAACCCAGCCTGCCTGGTGGTTGAGTCGGTTGCAAGCCTTCGCGCCGCCAGCGAGGCAGTTCTGTAATCGCCGGTGTAGAAGGCGCATGGAGCCAAAACAAGGAGATATCTCTCGTGCAAAGTGTTCAGGCGGGGCCGCATACTTTCAGTGCACTTGCGAAACTGCCCGGACAGATAGAATTTCTGAGGATCCGGAGGCAATGGGGGCGCCGCGGTCTTTTCTTCTTCGAGAGTGTCGGCTCCAAGCTGGGTGAGAGCCACAGTGACCGAATCATTCGATTGCAGCCCTGCCTGGATCGAATCCGCAAAGCCCGCAGGGGTCTTGCCGTTTGCCTGCCAATCTTTGGCCAGAACTACCAGCTTTTCAGCCTGTTCGGCCGCGATTGCGTCGCGCGCTGATGGCAGGCTTTCACGAAGAAAATTATCATCAGCGTTCCAGATAGCGATCAAATCTTCCAGGGCATTCCCGGTGTTGCCTTGAACCAACTTGAGTGCCGCGAAACCGATCCGTGTCAAAGGACATCCCGAGTTGGACTTAAATTCGCGATCGAATTCCGCCTTTGCGTCGACGATCTCCCTTTGCCGCAGCAGCACCATGCCATAGCCGGCGTAGGAGCAGGGAAGCGGCGACGCGACCGCGAGTGCATCCTGGTAAGCACGAGCCGCCTGGACAAGCTTGCCCTGTTCGGCAAAAAGCTCACCGGCTCGCAATTTGTTGTAACTGGAGTCCTTATAGGTGCTGGTCATAACACGGGCATCGGCATCCACTTGCTGCAGGTAAGCCTTGCCAAGGCCAAGCCAGGCATTGCCGTTGTGAGGGGCCAGGATCACCGCTCCCCAATACGCATCAGTGGCGCGATTGGCGTTTCCGGAGATCGAAAATGCACGGCCCAAGATAAGTGGCGCTTGAGCGTCCGTCGGATTGAGCTTCCCGGCTTTTTGAAGAAACGGAATCGCTGATTCGGTTTGATTCAATTCCAAGAAGTCGATCCCCAGGAACAGTTGAGGTACGTACAAGGAAGGATTGAGACGAGTCGCTTCTCCAAAGCTCTTGATCGCCTCTGCGAAGTTGCCGGTCTCGTGGTACATCAAACCAAGGTCAGCCCAAAGTTCAGCGGTCTGAGGGCTCGCCTCGACAGCTTTCCGGTAGGACTCCGCGGCTGCAGAGAAGTCTTTTCTCGCCACGGCTTGTTGAGCCGTGGCGAGATAGGATTGCAGCTTTTCATTGTTATCAGGCTGGATTGCCCTTACGGCTACGGTTGAAACCACGGCCATGAGGACAAGGAGACCCGCACCCTTCAAGCAGTGCATTTGGTAACCTATCGGACAAGCTTGAGTGTCAACTGCACTTGTCTCGCTCCTTGCGTGTTTGAGATTTGGCCCATCGTGCTATCCCCTAGGTTAGTATCGGGCGTATCGAAGTTGGTGTGGTTAAAAGCGTTAAACATCTGGGCGGAGAACTGCAGGCGGAATTTCTCTGCGATGTTGAACCACTTTTGGATCCCCAGATCCTCGTCGACGTAACCAGGCGACCGGAGATTGGAGAAGTAACGGGGGGCATTACCAAATGTGTATGCGGGCGCCTGCGCAAAGGCCGCTGGGTTGAACCAGCAATACGTTTTTCCAACAGGTATGGTGCTGGAGCCCGTGCCGCAGGTGCCGCTCTTAAAGGCCTTGGACACCACGTTAGCATGCTGATTTCCGCCCCAAAGACTTGCGGCGTTACCGCCGGTATTGCCAATCGACAGCGGGAAACCGGCCTGGACGTGTGTAATTCCAGACACCTGCCATCCTCCCACAACCGCATCCTCAACGGCGTTCATTCTGCCGCCGAATGTCCTGCCCCTCCCGACCGGCATTTCATACACATAGTTCAGAACGAGAGATTGAGGGATATCGGTAGAATCAACCGACTTCTCCGCGCCGAGATCGTAGTAGTTTCTGATAGAGGCGCCTCCGCTATTGATGGAACCCCATTCTTCCGGACCGCCGACATCGTCGAGGAACTTCGAGTAGGTGTAGGAGGCCATAAGGATCAGACCCAGGCTTACGCGGTGGGTGAAAGTTGCCTGCAATGAGTTGTAGCTATCGAAGCCGACCGGTTCGGATGAGGCTGAGGTACCTCCGCAGAATTCCGGATACGGCAGCAGTAATTGCGCCTGTGAAACGGTCGTATCACTCAGTCCGCAGCTACTGGTCGGGAGGCCGAGAGTGCTCAGTGCGCCGGCCAGCGGATTGGCCACTAAATTGTTGAGCGCCGGGCCCATGGAGAGATATTTCGGATCTAGTTGGCCGTAGTTCATGCCGCCAAGGGTTATGCGCGTTCCGCGGTTCCCCACGTAGTTGACATCAAGCAAATCGTTGGGGGTGAATGCATATTGGAGTCCACCTACGAACTGCTTTATACGGGAATCAGGACGGTAGGGATTGACTCCACCACCTCCCTGACCGACGTTCGTCAGGCCTCCCAGCGAGTTCCCGGTAACAGGCAGAACGCCCGTCGAGAATGCCTGGTCAAGCGGCTGAGTGGGGGTAACTCCGTCGACCGAAGAAGTCAACGCCGTCGTTTGAGAATATCCCGGGTTCGGTCCCCCGCCAAACCAGTTTTTCGAGTAATACAGACCCCACCCGCCGCGCAAGACCATCTTCGGCATGAGGGCGTAAGCGAATCCAATGCGGGGTGCGAGGTCATCCCAATTGGAGTGATAAAGACCGCGGTTTCCTGGAGTGTTGTAGACAATGGCCCCATAATACGGTTGCCCAGCCGCGGCGCTAATCGGATTGAGGGCGTGGAAATCGAAATACGCCTGGTCGTTTGCCCTTGCTGTGATCGGCGTCTGGATTTCATAACGGAAGCCGAGGTTCAGCGTGAACTTCGGACTCACTTTCCAATCGTCCTGAACATACCCTCCATGCATGTAGTTCTGTGACGCCGGGGATCCATAAAACCCGGTCAAGCCCGCGTTACCGGCGCCGCCTACACCGGCGCCTGCCATAAAGGAAGCGAACGCATCTCCGGTGCCGGACGTCGCGTTCGTTGGGTCAGGACCTTGGGTCATGGCATTTGAGAAGTTGAATTGCGTGGTAGCGATCCTGCCGCCGTATATCTGGCTCACCACGCCCATATACCCGAACGAGAGCGAGTGTGCTCCGTGCGTCTTGTTGAGGTCTATGGAAGCGGTACCCACATTGGTCGGAGAGGAGAATTGGCCCATGGTTCCCAAGGAAGCATAGTTGCTGCCGACAAAGCCAACTTGGGGAAACTGCGGAGCATACTTGTCGATAATGGCAGGCAGCCCGAGCGTGGACGGCTTGAACCCGAAGCCCTGGGGGTCGTTTCCCTCGACCCAGCGGCTGAAAACAAGGTTGCCATTGATGACGAAAGTGGGTGAAAAGATGTGAGAACCGCCCAAAGAAATATTGTAGCGGTTGTCCGCGTTGTTGATCCCCGGTCCGGCCAGGTCATTCGGTCCGTAATAGGCCGGCGAACCGGCGACCGATTCGTGCTTATTTGAATAGCGCCCGTAGATACGATTATTGGCGTTGAAGTTGTGGTCGATTCGAATTCCCCACTCGTCGGAGACCGTCGGAAGGGACGCCGTGACGTTGAAGTTGAAGCCGCCGCCTGGATTTGCAGGCGCCGGCCAGTACTTTCCTGAAGCAAATTTCGCCGCCAAAGCATCAATTGAGCCCGGTCCGGTCTTCGGGATGATGTTTCCAGGATAGGGATCGCGAATCAACTGCCCTGCGCACGGACCCGATGTCGGGGTTCTTGTGGTGTATGGATTGTAGATGGCGCCGGCATAGATGGTTCTGCCCAGGCAATCAATACCCAATGAAGTGGTGGTGAGCTGAGCTGAGAAGTCGCCCCCCTCCTGAGCGGCAGTGGGCACATTCGCGCTAAACGAGCCGGAGCTGTTGAGACGCAAACCCTCATAATTGGCGAAAAAGAAGGTCTTGTCGCGCTGCCGGTAAATGCCTGGGATATACAACGGCCCGCCGCCGGCAACTCCGAACTGATTGCGATGGTCGGGAGTTTTCCCGATGCCGTTCAGATTATGGAAGTAAGTATTGGCGTCCATTTTCTGATTGCGCAGGTACTCGTCCAAAACGATATGGAAGTCGTTGGTGCCGGATTTGGTAATCATGTTCACCACATTGCCTGTGCTCCATCCGTATTCGGCTGAAAACGAGTTGGTCGTTGCCTTGAATTCCTGAATGTCGTCCACCGAAGGCACATAGATGACCCCACCCCAGCCGCCGGCCACATTCCAGCCGCCGTCCAGAATAAAGGCCGTGGTTCCGAAGAAGCCGCCTCCAAAACTCAGGAACGACATGTCCTGGTCGGCCGTATCCTCCGCGCCGCCCGCCGACAAAAACTGCTGCTGGGTCTGGTTGTTCACGGAGGAATTCAACATCACCAGGGCAACCACATTTCTCAGATTGAGAGGCAGTTCCTGAACTTGCTTGGAGTCGATCGCAATGCTGACGTTGGCGTTCTGTGTTTGAAGCAGGGGCCCCGATTCGCTTACCGTGATCTGCTCGGTCGTACCGATAGTCAGACTGACGCCCTCGCTAACCGAATCTCCTACATTGAGGACAATCCCGGTTTGCCTGGAGGTCTTGAATCCTGTGGCGCCGGATTCGAGAGTATAGGTGCCCGCTGGGAGCAGGGCGAAGGAGAACTCCCCCGTCGAACCCGTGGTGAAGACTCGAGTAATTCCATTTTCTGGATTGGTAAGCTTCACTGTCGCCTTTGGGATTCTGGCCCCGGACGGGTCGGAAACTGTACCCGACAGAGACGCCGTGGAACTCCTCGTCTGCGCCTCGAGTTTCGATTGGAATGACAGCCCGATGGTGGCCATCAAGACTGCCAAAAGTACAAAGTATAATCTGGTCATTTCGCCTCCTTAGATTGTTTCTCTGTGGTATTCGGAATTTCCGTTTTGACTTCCAGGAACCCCGCACGATACTTGAGTTTCGGTTCTAGACTTCGCCGCTGAGAGTTTCCTCCCGGGCAGTGGCATGACTGGTCAGAATTGTCTACTTTGGCAGAAAATACTTCTGTGGACTGAATCACCTCACCCATTTGCGTGCCGGTTGTGTCTACCTGCAGCGTTGACGACGAAACAGAGACGGCTTCATCAACCGTTCCCACGTCAAGCTTCGCATCTACTTTATGGGCTTGCTTGACCAGCAAAGCGATGGTCGTTTGAATTGAATTCTGGAATCCAAGCGCGGTGCCTTCAATGCTGTACCCTTCGCCAATCGGGACAGCGAGGAATTGATAACAGCCGCTCTCGTCGGCAGTAGCCACACGCACTAGGCCGGTCGCCTCATTGCGTAGCGTTACGGTCGCCGTCTGAATCAAGGCTCCCGACTTACCGCTCACAACACCGGAAATTGTGCCTGTTGTTTTCGCTCTAGCTGATCCGGCACAGAGCAGCATAAAGAGCGTCGCGGCCACCACATGCAATGGCTTGAATAAACCAAATAGTTTACCCATCACTATTCTCCAGAATTCACAATTAGGCTTTCATCTAGTAGAAGCTGTTATTAACTTTGTTGGAATCCCAACAGAATCAACAAGTTGCAGCGATCTTGGCCGTGAAGCATTTCGTTTGCAAGTGCTTTAAAATCAGCACTTTGCAGAAAAGTTAACAACAGGCTCTAGATCAATCATTCAAAAAACCGCGTGGATTCTTGAGGGGTTCGACTCCAATTTGACGGAATCGCACAGACGTGGGTATAGCTGATAATTAACACCAAGTCAAGAGAATTTTTCGCATGAGAATGTTATTTCTTCTATTGGAAACGTCGCGGCGGCGCTTTCCGGATTTGACGCATCGCCGATTGTCAGCGGCAGTTCGGTCGCACATTATTAGAAAGATTCAATGGTTATGTTGAGCATCAGCGCGCTTGGCGGCGGCCTCACAACACCCAAAGACCGATATCCTTTGTTGCTTCTTTTATATCTGCCGCTATCTGATGGTGGCTCGCCAAAACGCGAGGAGAGGGCCCCGAGATGCTAACGCCGCCTATCACATTGTTAAACCGGTCGAGAATCGGGGCCGCTATGCACACCACGCCAAGTTCAGTTTCTTCATGATCCACGGCGTACCCCAGATTGCGAATGTTAGGAAGTCCGGCAAGCCATTTGGAGCGGCTTGTAATGGTGTGGGGTGTAAATCGAAACCAATTGCACTCGCGCAAAACATCTTGCAACTGAGCCTTCGGCAATACCGATCCGATGGCTTTTCCCAGTGCTGTCGCATGGATCGGAATATCTTGGCCCACAGTGGCAGTCGTTCGAAATGACCGGCTGCTCTCAAGAATTTGTAGGTAGAGAATCTTTTGGCCTTCGAGCGCGGCCAGGTTTACAGTCTCATTGAAACGCCTGTGCAACCGCCCCAGGTAAGGTGATGCATATTCGTTCAGTTTGTTAATTCCTGAGGGGCGCCAGGTAGCCTGCAGCATTCCTGGTCCGAGTCGATACTTGCCGGTCTCCTCGTTTTTATAGATAAATTTGAGGTTGGCCAGAGTGTAAAGGATTCTGAACGTCGAGGTAGTTCCGACGTCGGCAATGCGACTAATGTCTTTCAGGCTCAGCTCCAGTTCAGATGCTGCAAACGACTCCAGGATCTTCACCACATGTTCTACCATGGGTACGGTGTATTGGGTTGAAACGCTCTCTCCCCGCTTCCTCGATTGGATAATCACCCTGCCCTCCGAGTTGCGCTGCGCGCCGCAAGCCGCAGACTGCTGCCTCACCCGATTGTGACACAACTAGATTTCAAAGTGCTAGAGCGGGCCAAATAATTTGCAATAGAAGAAATTGCATTCTCAAATGAAAATATCTTCTTGACTTGATTCGCCCCCTGCGTTAGAAAAGCATCTACGGCCCTGAAGGGCACCAAAGCCAACGGCATCGCCCTATTCAAAGTCTGCCGGGACAGGACACACAAACATGAGACTTGCTGGAACGAACGCCTTTTTCAAAAGCCTGCTAACTGGTCTATCGCTGATAGCGGCATGCTGTGGATCAC
>Ga0075030_100006696_pt1 | contig 10301 bp, 7 predicted proteins | sample LitLauG_LLR_2012_FD_71393 | JGI IMG/M metagenome (GOLD analysis project Ga0075030, IMG submission 71393) | Freshwater sediment microbial communities from Pennsylvania, USA - Little Laurel Run_MetaG_LLR_2012 | ecosystem: Environmental > Aquatic > Freshwater > Creek > Sediment | place: USA...
GCACGCAGGCGATCGTAGCGCGAGCCCTCGCCTTCCTCCTCACGCTGGCGGAGAATCCGAACGAGTTGTTCCACTTCGCCGATGCGGTTTGCGAGAAGGCCGGCGCGTTGCTGGGAAGCGACCATTTGGAAGAACGCGACACGCAAATCGCTGCGGAGAGACCAGAGCAGGGCTTCGCGGTTGGCATCGACGGCCGAGACCGCGGCAGCTCCGGCCTGGCGTAAGTAACCTACGCGGCCACTCACCGGCAGCACCTGGGAGGCTTCGAAGAACTCGTTATAGCCGGCGCCTTCCCGGGAATAGGAGAGGGAGGGATTGGTGTAAACCGTACGAATGCGAGCTTCGGCTTCGGCTAGCGCGACGCGCGCGCGCAACTCCCGTGCCTGCGGACTCTGCGCCAGAAAGCGCTCGATGATCTGTGGCTCGGACCACTCCGGCACGGAGCCTTGGGCCCAGCATGGGCCATGCGAGAAACCCAGAACGACGCACGGCACCAGCCAACTCGAAGGTAATGACATGAACGATGACCTTTCCTTTTTCTGCCTCGAACGAGGACAGGCACACGCATACTCTGTGCCTCAAACGGAAGGTCTAGGCGGGAGGAGCTCTCGGCTGTCTGGGTGCAAACTCCGGCGGGTCGTGTCCGCGGCGCTGGGGAACCGGGACTGGTTCGGACGCCGCCACTAGAGACGGAACGCTCCCTGCTTCCGAAAAAACGAAGTCAAAAGGAAACGCTACGAACGAAGAAGGTATACCATTCCACCCTAGATCGATCGCGTCGTCATCGGCCGTGAGAGCGTCGATGACGGGCGTGAGCGCGACCGGGGCATCGTGAACATGCAGGTGCACGAGCGCAGGAGTCGCGGCGTGATCCAGATCCTCGGCATGAATATGAAGAAAAGGCGCTTGATAGAAGCCCCAGAAAAGGGCGGCCGTGCTCAGGATTGCGCCACATACCTTCACAAGTGTCTCTATAATCTATCAGATCGGAGGTCTTGCCGCATCCGGCTGGAGGCGCCATGAGAAGAAGCGGACTTCCGCTGATTCTTTTGCCACACTGCTTCTCTCACACCGAACCGGGACGACCGGCCTGCAGAACAGATGCGGATTCCGCGCTCGTGCGGCGAGCGATTACGCGAAGCCGGGCAGCCAGCACGTCAAAGGAGAAGGGCTTGGTCAGGTAATCGTCCGCCCCCATATCCAGGCCGCGCACGATGTCGGGCACCGAATCGCGTGCCGTCAACATCAGGATCGGCGTTCGAATTCCGTTGGCGCGCAGACGCCTGGCTACCTGGAGTCCATCCATTCCGGGGAGCATAACGTCCAGTACGATCGCGTCGAAGAAAGTCGTCTGTGCCTTTTCCAGACCTCTAATCCCGTCCGCGGCAGTGTCAACGGTGTGGCCCTGGCCCGCCAGGCCGCGGCGGAGCAATTCGGCCATCCTGACATCGTCCTCCACCATTAGAATCCGCATGTGTTCGTTGCGAACGTCCCTAACAGATTGGCACAACACGATTAAAACTATCTGAGCGAACCGTCAAACCGGCGCTGGGGCCGGACCTCAGAACGTGAAACGCACCTGCAATTCCAGGCGGCGATTGTTGGCCGATTCCGAAAAGCCTCCGCCGCCGAGATCCCTCGCATCGGAAGGCTGATTCGCCTGACCGAACAGAGGCGAAGCGATATTGCCGATTATCGCTCCCGGGTTGGTGTGATTGACGATGTTCCGCACGGCCATCGAGATCACGAGATTATAGGGGTGGGGTACGGGCGCTCTGCCGAAGACACCGCGCAACCCGCCGCTATTTGAGGACCTGGCGCCGGGGGCCGGCCTGGCATCCCGGTTCGACTCTCTTTCCTTACCGAATCCAATCGTCTTGCTGAGCCGCAGATTCAAGAGAATCGATCCAGGGCCGCGGCCATAGTTTCTGGGGACGAGCCGCTCATCCGGCGTGGGATTCGGATCCAGCAAGCCGTACGGACTCCGGATGACACCGGGCCTGTTCGCGGTCGCCGCAAAGCCGGGCCGCGCGTTCAGCAACGTGGTCCCGTAGAGGTCTTGACCCACCGTAAGGTCGAATGGCGGTCCCGATTGAATCACGATGAACGGGCTCAGGCTGAGGTTCCATTTGGTATTGACCGATCCGTTCACGGAGAACCGCTGCCGTACGTCGGTAGCCGCCGAACCGTATTCATTGGCCAGGTTGTACTGGTTTGCAGGGAACGTGGTTACGCCATCCGTATTGCTCATCGCGCGGTTCAGAACGTAGCTCCCGGACAAAGAGACATTTCGGCTGGCCGACGTGTTCACGTTAAGGATCAATTGGTTCTGGTTGTATAGTCCCGCCGATTCCATCAGGAAGATGGGGCCCGTACTTCCGAACGGGAAGACACCACTATCGGGAACGGTTGGGTCAAACGTGCCCGGCAGGGGCGCGTTGATGTCGCGCGATCGCAGCAGGTGGAGACCATGAGAGTTGGCGTAAGTCACCGCTACTTTTGTGTTCCATGGCAATTGCCGTTCAATGGCCACCGTCGATTGCATGATGGATGGCGCGCGAAGCCGGTCACTGACTCGCTCGATGAGGCTGGCGGCCTGTGCCGATGCCGAAGCGATGGGAGGGATCAACGGAAACGAATCGGGATTTGTGAGGATGTACTGCCGTTGGGTAATTCCGTTGTAGCGTTCCGCAGTGAGCGTATTGGTGAGGGCGAAGCGGTCGTAGAAGATGCCGAAGCCGGCGCGGAGCACGGTCTTGGCGCCCGGGTTCTTGCCCGCCCCCGGCGCCCATGCGATTGCCACACGGGGCGCAACATCCCGCCGGTCGCTCATGTTGCTCTGGGTCTCGTACCGAAGGCCCAAGCTGAGCGTGAGGTTCGGCTGGAGGCGCCAATCGTCTGCGAGAAATGCCCCCACGTCGGACTGTCCACCCGCGAACCGCGGATTTCCCACGGCAATACTGAGTTGCGTAGCGCCGCCACCCGAGTCGCGAATCTCCGCCGGAGAATATCCGAGCATTTGGAACAACAGGGTCCTCCGGTACTGCTCGATGGACGTGATCTGAACCAGGACTGGCCGGCCCGACGCATCGAGCACGCGGTTGTTGTTAGAGTCCAGTGCAGGACCTACACCCCCGCTGAAAGTAAAGGCGCCGCCAAAATTGAGCGGCGAAACGGTGGCTTCGGTCTGTCCCCGTAAGCGTGCTCCCAATCGCCAGGTGTGTTTTCCGTGTGCCAGAGAAACATTGTCTTGAAACTCGTAACTATTCTGGAGGTCCGCCGAGCGTCCTATGGGGGCTCCACCACTGGAAAACGATCCAAGCACCTGAATGGCTGGGCCGGCCGAGAATGGCCGGTCGGCGACCGCCGCCCGGAAATACTGGAACCGGATGTCATTCACCGAGGCGGCTCCGAGCACGGCCGTTTCTGAAATCTGGACGGTCTGATTCTTGGTGCCGGCGTCGTAGCCACGGGGCAAGAGGTTAAAGCCGCCAACGCCCGCGCCGGGCACATCCATCTGAGTGAACCGATAGCTGGCCGTCAGGGAATTCTTCGCATTCAACTGAAAATCCAGCCGCGGACTAAGGCGCAATGAGCGTTGCGCCACACGGTAGACATCGGTAAACGGTCCGGATAGGAGTGTGGCCGGGTCGAGGGTGACTCCATTGATGATGGCGCCATTGTCGGTTGCGTCCCGCCGCACGTCCATCAAGAAGGACGAACGCCCGTTCAGCGGGCCGCCGAGATTGCCTCCGAATTCCCGCAGCAGAAACGGTGCTTTTTCGGCGGCATAAGGATTTCGGGAATTCCAGAAATCGTCGCTGAAGTTATAGAACGCGGTTCCGCGGAATTTGTCGCTCCCCGGCTTCGTAAAGATCTCGATACGCCCCAGGCCCAGCCTGTCGTACTCCGGCGAAAACGGATTCTGGTTCAGCCTGATCTCGCGGATCGAGTCCTTGGATGGAATTTCACCGCCACTGAAGCCGTCTACCAAAACCTCGCCCCCATTGGGGCCTGCGCCGGGCCCGGCAAGCGCCTGCAGATCCGCGGCGAGATCGGTCGGATCGTCCGACAGCGCATTGAGATCCGCGCCTCGAAGCACCGTCGCGCTGGCATTGGTGGAGGGGTCGACGGTAACAGTCTGGGCGGAATCCTGCACGGCGATCTGCTGCGACGCGAGCACAACCCCCAGTTGCAGATCTTCGGTCTGCACACCCGGTTGCAGCGTAATCTCCACCGGGTTTCGCAGCGCCAGGTCGGGTGCGGCAGCTTCGATCGAGTAGGGGCCCGGCGGCAATCCAGCGATCGAATACGTTCCGTCCACACGGGAAACCGCGGAGAAGTTCCTGCCCGCCGAATCCTTAGCCGTGATCGTCGCACCGGCGATTACCGCCCCGCTCGGGTCGGACACGCGCCCCTGCAGGGCCGCTGTCTGGGCAAACGCTGGGGAGTACCCGATCAGCAGGATGGGTGCGAGAGTGAAAAACTTTGCCAGTCTCGAAAATCCTCCCGGCAGCGGACGACGCCTCACTCCCCAATTTGCCAACTGCCGGACTCAGGCGATTCTAATTCACCAAGCTGAATATTTCCTGAGTCGTCCCCGATGTGAGACCGTTTGCATCTCAGGTAAACCTAATCTGTTGGGAAGAATGGAGGTGCGATGAGGCTGCGAATCACGATCGGAAGCATGGTGGCGCTAATCGCCCCGCCAGTTTGCCGGGCTCAAACGATCCACCTTGATCAGCCACTGAGTGAAGGGGACAGTGCGGTATGTTACAGCACGTGATAATACCCGTTCCGTTCCAGCACCTCAACCGGGATACCGAACAGGCCCGATAAGGTTCTGGAATGGATCACTTCGTGCTTCGGCCCATCGCAAAAAATTCGCCCTTCGCGGATCAGCACCACTCTTTGTATTTCCGGAATGATATCCGGAAGATGGTGCGTCACCATGATGATGCTGATGCCGTTGCGGGCGAGTTTGCGGAAAATCTCGCGCAACTCGTAAGTAGCGTGCAAGTCGAGGCTGGTCGTCGGCTCATCGAGGATTAACGCTTGCGGGTCGTGGACGAGGGCTCGGGCAATCAGAATGCGGCGCGCCTCCCCCGACGACATTTGGTCGGTGTTGCGCTTCGCCAGGTGCTCGATTTCCAGCAGAGCCATCACTTCCCGCGCCTTCCGTTCCATGACCTCATCCACCTTGTGGTGGGGCCAGATGCCGATGCTTCCGAAAAATCCCGAAAGGACCATCTCGAAGCCGGCGAAGTCGCGCGTGCACATCTGCATCCAGTCGTTGGAAACGATCCCCAGGTAATTCCGCAGCTCGAACAGGTGCCAGCGGTCCCGGCCCATGATGCGCAGCGACCAAGGTTCCCCTTTGGGTAGTACTGGATAGAGTTCGCGCAAGATAACTTTAATCAACGTCGACTTGCCCGAGCCGTTAGGCCCCAGTATCGCGATGTGCTCTCCTTGCGCGATAGATAAATTCAACCGCTCCAATACCGTGCGGCCATCGCGTTGAATCGTGACGTTTTCGAACTGGATCAAGGGAACTAACATAAGTTACGCATAGTAAGTACCATAGAGAGGATGACCCCTAAAATTGGGCTTGAAATCCATCAAGTTACAGGCCTATTATCGGTGGTGTTGGTTACCGGAAGCGATTCGCGACAGTCCCATTACTCCTACTCTCGCATTCTGTAGCTTACCCGACCTTGAATTCAAGGCGGAAAAAAAGAAGACGAAAGAGGATTCCGATGAAAAAGGCACTGTGGCTTATTGTGTCTCTATCCGGCTATTTGACGGTGCACGCGGCGCCGTGGACGACCCCCACTACCATAACCTATCAGTCGTACAACCCCAGCACAGGAAATTTCGACCTGACGCAGAACATTGAATACCAGCTACCGAATCCCAGCAAATTCGGGCCTGGTCCCTACCCGGTGTTTATGATCACTCCGGCAAGTTTCGAGCCCTACAACGACCCGCTATCCCTGGTTTTTGTCAGCGAGATGGCCAACCGCGGTTTCCTGGCGGCCACGGTCCAATACGACAATACCGAGTCGATCCTGGTCTGCTCCAGTTTCACCAATCGGGCCCAAGGGGTGTTCGACGCGGCGCGGGCCACCAGCGCAGCCGGAGTTCTTTGCTCTCAGGCCAATGCCAATTGTAAGAAAGGAATCGTAACCGCGGGCATCAGCCAAGGCGGCTTTCTCGCGGTTCTTGCCAAGAATTACGCGCCCCGCGTGAAGGCCACCTACGCACTGAGCATGTCCGACTATGCGCAGAACATCGGGGAGAGTTTCGCCGCCTGCATAGACAAGAACGTCACCGCGATCCCAGCGAACCGGCTGACGGTCATCAATGGCGTGGCGGATGCCATTTTTGGCGGCCAGCAGCCGCTCGAGAATGTCAGCGGCTACATCTGCCCATCCGGCACGCAGCAGTGCTGGAGTCGCGACAGCAGTGGGGCGGGCTGGTACATCGTTCAGAATTCGCAGGTGAAGGACGGCTCGGCCGACCATTGCTACTTCATGGTGGATGCGGTATCCAACTGCGTAGGGGTCGGCGATCCGAGTTGGTTGCCGCCGGCCACATATAATTGGTCGTTGAAAACCAACCTCGACTGGTTGGCCACTTTCGGCACGCATCGCAACTTCTCGTCGACCGGGCTGTAGAGACATCCGAACCAGCAGCCGATCCCAGGCAGGGATTCGGGCCCGCGCCGGGGGCGGCTTTGACTTTTTGCGCCCAACTCCCCTACCATTCGTTTCTTGAGACTCTTCATTTTTTCCGATATCCACAACGACTGGAAGACTCTCGAACGTCTGCTGGAGGTGGAGGCGGACTACTACATCGCCGCCGGCGACCAGGTCACCTGGTCCAAAGGGATCGAACGCTGCGGCGAGATCCTGCAGCAGCGCGCCGACCGGATGTACGTACTTCCCGGCAATCACGAATCGGCCGATCAGGTGGCCACCATGTGCGCGCGCTACGGAATGCACGACTTCCACGAGCGTCATTTTCAGGTGGGGCGCTGGCAGGTGGCGGGCCTGGGATACTCCAATCCGACCCCGTTTCATACGCCCGGGGAATTCAGCGAGCCGCAACTCGCCGAACGGCTCCAGCGGTTTTCGGATCTGCGCCCGCTGGTGCTGGTGTGCCACGCTCCTCCCCATGGCACGGCGCTCGACCGCATACGCCAGGACCTTCACGCCGGCTCTACGGCGGTGCGCGATTTCATTGAGCGCCACCGGCCCGAGTATTTTTTCTGCGGCCACATTCATGAAGCGGAAGGTGTGGCCATCGAGATGGGCCCGACGCGGGCCCGCAACGTCGGCAAGAGGGGCTATTTGTTAGAATTAGACGACGCCCCATGACAGTAGAAGAACTAGACCGCGAATACCTGCCCCTGCGTGATCAAGCCCTGGCCGTGCGGAGGTATCTTTGACGCAGCCGCGCAAAAACAGAAACTAGCCAAGACCGAACAGCAGATCTCCGCGCCCGATTTCTGGAGCCAACCCGAGAAGAGCCAAAAGGTCATGCAAGACCGCAAACGGCGGGAGGAAGCGATCGCCAGCGACGAGCGGATCCGCGGCATGACCGAGGATCTCGACACACTGTTCGAGCTGGCGCGCGAGGGCGAAGACGTGTATCGGGATATCGAGCGCGATCTGAAGGCTTATGGCGAGCTGCTCGAGAAGCTGGAGACGGCCATGCTGCTCTCGGGGGAGAACGACGCCCGCAGCGCGATCGTGACCATCCATCCCGGCGCAGGCGGCACCGAAAGCCAGGATTGGGCCGAAATGCTGCTCCGCATGTACCTGCGCTGGTCGGAAGGCGAGCGATTTCAGACCGTCATTACCGACCGGCTCGAGGGCGAAGGAGCGGGAATCAAATCGGTCACCTTCGAGATCAACGGTGAGAACGCCTACGGCCTGCTGCAATCGGAAATCGGCGTGCATCGCCTGGTGCGCATCTCGCCGTTCGATGCCAATGCCCGGCGTCACACTTCCTTCGCCTCGGTGTTCGTGTACCCGCAGGTGGATGACGAGATCAAGATCGACATCAAGCTCGAAGACCTCCGCATCGATACCTTCCGCGCTTCCGGCGCCGGCGGGCAGCACGTCAACATGACCGATTCGGCGGTGCGCATCACGCACTTTCCCACCGGGATCGTGGTGCAGTGTCAGAACGAGCGCTCGCAGCACAAAAACCGCGACAGCGCCATGAAGCAGCTCCGCGCGCGGCTTTACGAACACGAGCTCGACAAGAAACGGGAGGAGACGCGCAAGACCGAAGATTCCAAGCTGGAGATCAACTTCGGCAGCCAGATCCGGAGCTATGTGCTGGCGCCCTACCGCATGATCAAGGACCACCGCACCAAACTGGCGGTGGGCGACGTGGATCGCGTGCTCGAGGGGGACCTGGAGCCGCTGATCCACGCCTATCTGGTCTGGCGCAAGACGGGCAAGATTGCCGGCGACGGCAAGGACGATCTGCCGGAGTGAGCATCGAGCGCGCCGCGGCCCTGATCCGCGCCGGCCGCCTGGTGGCGTTTCCCACGGAAACGGTGTACGGACTGGGCGCTAACGCCTTGGATGGGGAAGCCGTCGAGCGCATATTCGCCGCTAAGAGCCGCCCTCACAGCAGCCCGCTGATCGTGCACGTCGACACGATAGAGATGGCGCGCGAGCTGGCGGCCGACTGGCCGCCGGCAGCGGAGATCCTGGCGCAGCGCTACTGGCCCGGACCGCTGACGCTGGTGGTTCCCAAGGGCCCGCGGATTCCCGATATCGCCACCGCCGGATTGCCGACGGTGGGGCTGCGCATGCCGGCGCATCCGCTGGCTTTGGAGCTGATCCGCGCGGCGGGAGTGCCGATCGCCGCTCCGAGCGCCAATCGCTTTACCGAACTTTCCCCCACCACGGCCGAACACGTGACCGAGTCTTTGGCCGATCTGGTGCTCGATGGCGGCCCGGCGCAAGTGGGGATCGAATCGACCGTGCTGTCGCTGGCGGGCATTCCGACGCTTCTGCGACCGGGCGTGATCCCACTCCCCGAAATCGAAGAGCTGATCGGCCGCGTGCGTGTAGCGGCGCCGCCCGCACCGGGCCCCCACTCCGCTCCGGGAATGCACCCGCGCCATTACCGGCCGCGCACGCCGCTCTACCTGTTGGCCAGCAACGCCAAGACGCCGCCGGGCCACGGCGCCTGGTTGCGCCTTGGCCGCGAGATGCCTTCCGACCCACGCCAGTATGCAGCCGCTTTGTACGACAAACTCCACCAGCTCGATCGCGAGGGTCTCGATTGGATCGCCGTGGAGAAGCCGGCCGAGACTGCGGAATGGGCCGGCGTCCTGGACCGGCTGACCAGGGCCGCCGGGTAGCCCTTGCCAGGCGATTCTTTCTGTTAAGCTCGTGCGTATGATTCGTCCGCTTCTGGCACTGTTGCTGCCGGCCGTCGCTTGGGGCCAGACGGATGCGACTGCCAGCAGGCTGAATCCCACCGAAGGCGATTACCGGATTCGCGATTTCCAGTTCCAGTCGGGCGAAACCCTTCCGGAGCTTCGCCTGCACTACACCGCGCTGGGCAAGCCCCGGCGCGATGCCGCCGGCCATACCGTCAATGCGGTTCTGATCCTGCACGGCACGGGCGGCAGCGGCCGCGGCTTCTTAGGCGAGGGCTTCGCGGGCGTGCTGTTCGGCAAGGGCCAGCCGCTCGATTCCAACCGCTACTACCTGATCCTGCCCGACGCGGTGGGACACGGCCAATCCAGCAAGCCCAGCGACGGTTTGCACATGCGGTTTCCACACTACCGCTACGACGACATGGTGCGCGCCGCGTACCTGCTGGTGCACGAGGGCCTGGGCGTCGACCATTTGCGTCTCGTCATGGGGACATCGATGGGCGCCATGCACACCTGGCTGTGGGGCGAAACCTACCCGGACTTCATGGATGCGCTCATACCCCTGGCGAGCGCCCCGGTGGAGATCGCCGGACGCAACCGCATGTTCCGCGACATGGTCATCGATTCCATTCGCAGCGATCCGGAGTGGAAGGACGGCGAATACCGCACGCCTCCGCGGAGCCTGATCGCGGCGCAATTCGCGATTTTCATGATGACCAGCAGCCCGACGCGGCTGCACCAGCAGAATCCCACGCGGGAAAAGGCCGACGCCGCCTTCCAGGCGCTCAAAGATCAGGCGGTGCGCGCCGATGCCAACGATCTGCTGTATCAGTACGAATCGTCGTCCAATTACAATCCAGCCCCGAACCTGGAAAAAATCAAGGCGCCGCTG
>Ga0075030_100006697_pt1 | contig 10301 bp, 7 predicted proteins | sample LitLauG_LLR_2012_FD_71393 | JGI IMG/M metagenome (GOLD analysis project Ga0075030, IMG submission 71393) | Freshwater sediment microbial communities from Pennsylvania, USA - Little Laurel Run_MetaG_LLR_2012 | ecosystem: Environmental > Aquatic > Freshwater > Creek > Sediment | place: USA...
GCAATGTTGTAGTTTAAGGAGCACGCCAAGTTTACATCTAGGAAAGGAACATCTTTAACAAAACACAAGCAGCCCTCGAAGAAGAACCTCAGGTGTGGCGCGGCAAATGCAGAAACGCAAAGCGGCCACGCAGTTCACCGCAGTGCCGGGTGTTAGCTGAGACAAACCAAGCTGTCTGTAACCTCGCGCACACATCGCCGTATTGTAAAAACGCATGTCCCTTTTTAGGTGCCGCGGATCGACAGAGCGCACTGTACCCTGCATTGGGTTGGTAGTTGTGTCCCGCCTCAACCGTCTGATCCGGAGCATGCGTTTTGAGCCGAATAGTTGGGCGCTGTCTCTCCCTGCTTGGGGCGAGGCGATAGCCTGTGACCCTGCTTTAAGAAACACTAGGAAGCTCTCTCCCGCTGCGAGGAGAGGATATGGCTCATCAGATAGCAGGAATCGACCTGCATATAAGAGGCTGGCGGTGGTCGTGGCTGACTCGAAGTTGAGGGCAAGAACCGGCAAAGAACCCAATATCGGGCGATCTTTCCGCGATGTCAGATGCTGAACAACGATGACGCCGCCTCTATTGCCGCGACGCTTACATAAGAAAACGTTTGTCGCCAAGTCTCTCTACCCCTTTTCGTTCTTGTCCCACATTTCCAACATGCTGTCGTCTCGACATCTGAAAAGCTGGTGTGCAATGGAGTTTCGGAAATGACGTTTATGGCCGCCGGTAAGCCACTTAATGTGATCCGCCATCAATGTGATGGTGAGTGCACGCACGTCCCCGCAGAGTCTATTCCCTATCTCGGGTCACGTGGCTATGTGCGCGCAATCACTGACACGGGCGCAATGAGGAACTACTCTTCTCACCAAAGATCAATAGCGTGTAGCCACTCCACCGTTTCGGCTCAAGAACACGCAAGTCTGACCGATGGTCTGGGTTCCAATCGCGAACTGAAGGGCTCCTCCTCCCCCTCTTGGTCCTGCTCGCAGAAACGATCCGCCTTGTTGTGCGAACACAGGGTGGGGGCAGACGATGTCCCGCACGTATCTGTTTCAGTTGATACCGGTACACTGGAGTTGGCGCAATCGCCCGCCACAGCTCTGGCTTGTGCCTCAACTTCCAGGGTGTTCCACTTTCCAGAATTTGCTACCTACTGGCAATTGCTTAAAACTCTCAATCAACATCCCAATGAGACTCATCGGGACAACGCCCAAGCTCGCTGAGCGCTGCTCGCCCCGTCTCACTTATCTGTCTTTGCTGCAGTAGTTTACGAAGATTTACACAGCCCCCCTGAAGGGGCGGAGCTATGCCAGACATCAGCCCTGATCCCCAAACCAAGACCTGCGCTCCACAGTCGCGGGAACCGTCTCTGAACGAGATTGCGTCTCACTACTCCCATCCGGCTTGGTACGCGACGTACACCTGTTCTCGTCGCGAAAAACAGGTAGCCCGAGTCCTGCAGGAAAGAAATGTGGAATGTTTTTTGCCACTTTATGAGGCCACCCGGCGTAACACGCACGGAGGCCAGAGAATATATCTGCCGTTATTTCCTGGTTACGTCTTCGTGAACATCGCTCTGCAAGACCGACTATGCATACTGCAAGTCCCGGGCGTAGTGCAATTGGTAAGCTTCAACGGAAAACCTGCAGCTCTGCAAGACAACGAGATTGAAGCCTTACAGAATGTACTAATGCGTGGTTTTGCAGTCGAACCCTATCCATATCTCAAGGTCAATCATGAGGTGGAAATCCGCAGCGGGCCGTTGCAGGGACTAAGCGGCAGAATACTGCGCAGAAACGGTCATTTCAGGGTAGCGCTGTCCGTCGACCTACTGCATCGCTCCGTGGTAGTAGATGTCGATGCAATCGATTTGACCGTCCGCCCCGCCCGCGCTGCAGCCTAAGTAGTTCATCCACATTTTGCAATCACCGGACCATGTACCCACGCACCACGGTCGCGGAAAGGAGGCTGGTTCTATGACCTGGCCAAACACGCTATTGAGCTATCGCCGATGGTTGATCCTGTGCTGGCACATCGTCTTACTTGCGATCGCCTACTATGTCAGCTTCTTGCTGCGTTTCGACTTTCTGGTTGGCCGACAGATGCACTTGCTATTCCTTGAGACTCTTCCACTCTTGCTACTGATCAAGATTCCGATCCTGGCGTTGAGCGGATTGCTGCGGGGATGGTGGCGTTATGCTGGACTCGCTGACTTACAGGATATCATCAAGGCCTCTGCAGCCAGTTCTGTAGTCGTGTTTGTTGTGACGCAAGTATTTTTCCCGCAATCCGGGTTTCCTCGGTCCGTGCTGCTGATTGACTTGCTGCTAACCATCTGTACTCTGGGCGGAATCCGCTTATCAGTACGCATCTACCAGGAGACGTCCGGCAAGCACGTGCCCCGCAAAAATACTCTGATTGTGGGGGCGGGCCAGGCCGGCGGCAAGATTGCCTGGGAACTGAAGAGCAACTCCCAGTTGGATCTCAACCCAATCGGCTACGTCGACGATGACGAGACTAAGCAAAACCTCAAGATTCATGGAGTTCGTGTGCTGGGCAAAATCGCCGATGCCCCGCGACTAGTGGAGCGACATCAGGCCCGCTGCCTGCTAATCGCCATGCCTTCGGTGAACGGTGACACGCTTCGCTCGATCGTAGAGCAGTGTGGCAAATGCAATGTCGAAATGAAGATCCTTCCATCCATCGGAGACCGCATTAACGGCGCCGCAGCCGTGAGCAAGGTGCGAAGTGTTCGAATCGAGGATCTTCTCGGCCGCAGGGCTGTTTCCTTAGACTTGGCTACCATCCGCCAGAGACTCACCAACAAGGTCCTGCTGATTACCGGCGCAGGCGGTTCCATTGGTTCTGAACTTGCGCGTCAGCTCGCCGAATTTCACCCCCGCAAACTAGTGCTATTTGAAAGGGCGGAAAACGAGCTGCATAAAATCGATATCGAATTGCATACCGAGCACCCAGAACTGCAATACGTGCCCGTCGTAGGCGACATCCTTGATGTTCAGACACTGCGCGAAGTCATAGCGGAGTATCGCCCCCAATCCATCTTCCACGCCGCTGCGTACAAACATGTACCGATGATGGAAAGAAACTGCTTCCAAGCTATCGTGAATAACGTCTTTGGGACGTACAACGTGGCACTCGTGGCTAACCAGTATGACGTGGAAGACTTCCTGATGATCTCTTCCGATAAGGCGGTCAACCCCACCAACATTATGGGAGTGACTAAGCGAGTGGCCGAACTCGTCATCCTGGGCTTGCAAACTGCACACACACGATTTGTGTCAGTGCGCTTCGGTAACGTGCTTGGCAGTAGCGGTAGCGTTCTTCCTTTGTTTGAACAGCAACTGGCGCGCGGGGGGCCTCTGACCGTTACTCACCCTGAGGCCAGGCGCTATTTCATGACCATCCCTGAAGCCGTGCAGCTCGTGCTACAGGCTTCCACCATGGGAAAAGGAGGAGAGATTTTCGTGCTCGACATGGGCACGCCAGTCTTGATCGCCGAACTCGCCAAGAACCTCATCCGCTTGTCTGGGCTGGATCCCGAGCGTAGCGTTCGAATCGTTTACACCGGTCTGCGGCCCGGAGAAAAGCTCTTCGAGGAACTCAAGTTGGACGGAGAAGGAATCAAGCCTACCTCACATCCGAAGATACGTGTCCTCGATGGCGGGCCCGTGGACTTTTCTAAGGTTACCCGGTGGCTAGAGGAACTCTCGGCTCTGGTGGAAACCAAGAGCGTTTTCGGACTGGTGCATAAGCTTCAGGAAATTGTGCCGGAATACACACCGAGCCAAGAACTGTTGACGTTGTGCCAGTTTGACCGTCATGATTTCTTTTCTGCGTACCGGCGTGCACAGCTCGACTTGTTGCATACGACCGGCCTGGAATCTCCAGCCGTACCCAACTCCCCCCACGCGGCCTGATATTGGCTGCCCCCTTCCCCAAACTACGAGTCCGGAATGCGGAAACCGGTATTCGTTGGCCATCGGCAGTGAGCTGACTCGATGGCCGAAAGGTTCATATGAGCAGATTTGCAGAACTGCTGCATAAGGATGCCCCTGAGAATGCCTGGTGGGCACAATCCACTGGCCCTGTTCTGCCAGGAAAGCGCCCGCCGCGCCTGTCTGGCACGACGGTAGTGACATCATCTGGCCCGCGAGATTCAACGGCAGACAGCATCGATTGGCTCAAGGCCTGGGGGATAGTCCAAAAACATTGGCGCGTGTCAGCGGTGTTCGCCGTTTCCGTCATGACAATGGTCTTGCTGGTAACGGTGTTCACCAAGCCGGTGTACGCGCCGTCGGCTCGAGTGGAGATTGACCCGCCGGGCGCCGAACTGTTCAGCATGGACGATCGCGGCAGATCAGAAGCGGGGGCGGATTATCTGGAGACCCAGGCTCGCAATATGCAAAGTGATCAGCTCCTGGTCTCGGTCATCCGCCAACTGCAACTGGATCGTAACCCCGAATTTACGCAAAGAGGCCTAATCACAAGGTCGATCGGGGCAGTGTTCTCCGCCATGGAGAAAGGTTCGATGTGGCTTTGGGAAGGAAAGGGCGGAGATCAGACTTTCCCTTCGAACGCGGGTCTACTGGTCTTGAGTCCAAGCGAGGCTAGGACCCTGCGCGCCATGCAACTGCAGCTCTCGGTTGATCGCGACACCGCGAGCCGTCTGGTAACCGTCAGTTTTGCCAGTCACGATCCGGTACTCTCGGCGACGGTGACAAATGCAATTGTGCGCTCTTTCATCGACCGCACTTATCAGACGCGACACGAGGCCATCATGGAGTCTACAGGGTGGCTCTCGCGTCAACTCGACGACATAAGGGCCAAGATGGAAGAATCAAACCGCGCTCTGGCCGATTTCCAGCGCACCAGCGGTATCGCTGACGTCGATCAATACCGGAGCACGTTCACCGAGCAAGTAGCCGAGCTGTCTCGGCAAAGGACCCAGGCGCAGTCCGACCGGATCCAGATCGAATCCTATCTGAACCGAGTTCGCGGCGGGAACTTCGAGACTCTGCCGCAGATTCAAAGTAATCAGGTGGTCCAACTGCTGACGCAGAGACTTGGCGAGGCGCGTGCCGAACTCTCCCAAACTCTGGCAATTTACGGCAAGAATCACCCTAACGCGAAGAGACTGCAGAACCAGGTGGAAGAACTCGAGTCACAGATCCAGTTGCAGCGCAACGCAATCGTCGGGCAGATGGAAACGAGTTATGCGGCGGCCCTTTCGCGCGAGCAGATGATTAGTAATCAGCTGCGCGGTTCTTCCAGAGAACTTGGTCAGATGGCACAGTACACGACTCTGAAGAAGGAAGCCCAATCGAATGCAGATCTATACAATGGCTTGTATGCCCGGGTAAAAGAAGCAGGTATTGCGGCAGCCTCGAAATCCATCAACATCCGTGTGGTGGATCAGGCACGCGTACTCGACACCCCGACGCGCCCCCAGCCACTTATTAACCTGGGTCTGGGATTCTGCGTGGCGATGATCGGTGGAGTTTTGCTAGCACTGATTCGTGAGGCCTTCGATCACAAGGTTCACACAATCCAGGACGTGCGCCAGTCCATCGGCATCTCCTCAGTATCAATGTTGCCTCTGGCGGAGGGCAACGGACGTTCCAGGCTGAGCTCGTTCGCATGGGTGTTGGGCGCCAGCCCTCAGAGCCGCTGCCTGGACGGTCCCTCAAACTTTCTTCTCGACGAACCTGGTTCAGAACAGTCGGAGGCATTTCGCGGGATTCACACATCGGTAATGCTCTCCCAGCCCGGCCATCCCCCGCGCGTACTGCTGGTAGCTTCATCGCTGCCGGGCGAAGGCAAGACCACAGTCGCCATTAACCTTGCAGTTGTTCTTGCGCAGCAAGGAAAGACCTGCATTATGGATGCTGACCTTAGGCATCCGAGTGTGGACCGCGCCTTCAACGTCGTCCCGACCACTGGTCTGGGCGAGTATTTGGCAGACTCCGTGCCACTTGCTTCCATCCTCACGCCGGCTCCAAGTATCGAGGGGCTGACCGTTCTTGCCGCCGGAAAAACGGTGTCCGACCCGGGAAAACTCACGAACTCGGAGAGTATGAGACTCCTCATTCACAATCTGAGAGAGATGTACGATTTCGTGATCATTGACTCGCCCCCGATCCTCCCCTACTCGGACGGACGCGCTCTGGCTCCTTTTGTGGATGGAGTTGTGTTTGTTGGGCGCGCCGGTGTCATCACGCGAGAAGCGATGGCGCGGTCCATAGAGCTTCTGCAGCAGGTGCACTCCGCTCCGATCCTAGAGGTCGTTCTGAACGGTGCGAGTACCCGAGACAGGTCGTACGGGTACCACTACAAATACGACTACTCTTCGCCACGTGTGTGAAGACGCTGCAGAACCTGCAGTTCTCCGAAATGCTTTGCGTTCTGACTCAAGCACGAAATCAAAAGGAGAATTCTCATGGCCACCAATGTTGTAGCCAGCCATTCTGAAACTGCGAAGGTACCGCCGCTCTTTCCATTCCTCGATCTGCGCGCGCAGTTTGAAGAAATACGCGAAGAAGTCATGGACGCCATCGCACAGACAATGCAGAGTCAGCGGTTCATTCTGGGGCCTGAAGTCGAAGCTCTGGAATCGGAAATCGCCAGGTACGTCGGCTGCCGACATGCGATTGCCTGTGCCTCCGGTTCGGATGCATTGTTACTGGCGTTGATGGCCGTGGGAGTGAGTCCAGGAGACGAGGTTCTTACCACTCCATTCACGTTCGTGGCAACGGCCGGCTCCATCGTTCGCCTCGGGGCGAGACCGGTGTTCGTGGACATCGATCCTGCCACATACAACTTGGACCCTTTCGATCTCGCAAAAGTAGTGAGCCCTAAGACCCGAGCCGTGATTCCGGTGCACCTCTATGGGCTCCCCGCTGCGATGGATTCCATTTTGGAGTTTGCCCGCCAGCACAAACTAGTGGTCATTGAAGACGCTGCGCAGGCGCTAGGCGCCGAGTGCAGCGGCGTAAAGGTCGGAAATCTCGGCACCATCGGCGCCTTCAGCTTCTTCCCGTCGAAAAATCTCGGCTGCGCTGGTGACGGCGGAATGATGACCACTAATGATCCCGAACTGGCGGACCGACTTCGTTTGCTTCGGGTTCACGGTAGCCGCAAGAAATATCACTGCGAACTGATCGGGTTAAACAGCCGTCTGGACGCACTGCAAGCGGCTATCCTGCGGATCAAACTACACCACCTCGAAACCTGGACTCAAGGCAGACGCGAAAACGCTGATCGTTATCGCTCCACGTTTGAAGGACGGAACCTCGATACTCAGGTAATTCTTCCGACGCAGCCCGACGGGTTGCGGCATGTCTATAACCAGTTTGTAATACGGCTGCTGGGCCGCGATGAAGTCAGGCAGCACCTGCTTCGCATGGGTATCCCTACCGAGATCTACTACCCCGAACCGCTCCACTTGCAGCCTGCCTTCAGCTATCTCGGGTACAAGCGCGGCGACTTCCCCCACGCGGAGACGGCCAGTCAGCAGGTCCTGGCGCTGCCGATTTATCCGGAGTTAACAGAAGAACAACAGTCCACGGTCGTGGATGCGATTGCCCAGTATTACCAAATGAATTGAATGCATTCTCGAAGATAGGAGGTCACGATGTTTTCCATCCGGGCGAATGTTGCTGTCGTGGGATGCGGTTACTGGGGGAAGAATCTCGTTCGCAACTTCCATCAGCTTGGAGCACTGCGCTGGGTTTGTGATGTGTCCGCCGATGCAGCCAACGAGGCACGGGAACAGTACAACGTCCCGACCAGCCTGAACCTGGATGAAGTGCTTGCTGACCCTGAGGTCGAGGGTGTCGTGGTGGCCGCACCTGCTGCCGAGCACTACAACTTGGCGACGCGGTGTCTGGGTGCGGGCAAGCACGTCTTCGTAGAGAAACCGCTGGCGCTCCATCTCGACGAGGCACGGCAACTGGTTGCGGCAGCACGCAACCGGAGCCGACTCCTCATGGTCGGGCATATCCTGCAATATCACCCAGCAATCTTGAAGTTGAAGGAACTCATCAGCGAAGGCGAACTAGGCAAAATCAAATACATCTATTCTTCCCGCCTCAACCTCGGCAAATTGCGCACGGAAGAAAACATTCTATGGAGCTTTGCTCCTCACGACATCTCCGCCATCCTTTTTCTTCTCGACGAGATGCCGGTGCGGGTCGCCAGTCAAGGCGGCACCTATCTCGACTCGCAAGTTGCGGATACGACCATGACGACCTGTGAGTTCAAGAGCGGGGTCAATGCGCATATTTTCGTCAGTTGGCTGCATCCGTTCAAGGAGCAGAAATTGTGTATCGTCGGCGGCAAAAAGATGGCTGTTTTTGACGATACAGAACCTGAGCGCAAACTGGTCCTGTACTCCCACCGGATTGACTGGGTTGGACGTGTTCCGGTGGCACACAAGGAGGGAGGACAGGCAGTGCCACTTCCACAGGACGAGCCCCTGCGCCGGGAATGCGAACATTTTCTGGAATGCATGAGGCTGGGACATAATCCGCGAACCGACGGAGCAAATGGCCTTCGGGTGCTTGAGGTGCTGGAAGCATGCGGCCGTTCGCTCAGCCAAAAAGGACATCCCGTGGAAGTCCAGATCGCCCAACCTGGATATTTTGCCCATCCCACCGCAGTGATCGACCCTGAATGCGAAATTGGCCCCGGCACCAAGATATGGCACTTTTCGCACATCATGAGCGGCTCGACGATCGGAGCGCGCTGCAACCTCGGGCAGAACGTAGTGGTAAGTCCGGAGTGCAAGATTGGCAACAACGTAAAAATCCAGAACAACGTTTCGATCTACACGGGGGTCGAACTCGAAGACAACGTCTTCTGCGGCCCCTCGATGGTTTTTACCAACGTGGTAAATCCGCGCAGCCACGTCATCCGCCGCAACGAGTATAAGAGGACGCTCGTGAAAGAGGGCGCTTCCATTGGGGCAAATTCCACGATCGTGTGTGGAATCACCCTGGGTCGCTACAGTTTCATTGGGGCTGGGGCAGTAGTCACTCGCGATGTGCCTGACTATGCTCTGATGACCGGGGTGCCGGCACGGCAATCGGGATGGATGTGCAACTGCGGCATTCGTCTGACAAAGACGTCACAGCCGAAATGTCAGGCATGCGGCAGACAGTATGCCATCACGAATGGAGTGGCAACCGATATCACCGAGCAGCCTCAGACAATTTTCGCGAAAAGAACGCCCACCGCTGCCTGAGAGAATCAGTCGGTCCGCGTTACGTGATATCTACAAGTTGCATCGAAAAATCCTCGGCACCCTCCTCTTAGGGAGACTCTGATTACGACGAACACGATTGTGGACGCGGCCCTGATTCACAAAAGCACGCCGTTGAATGATGAGCCTGCACAGATCGTAGCCCGGTACGCGCGGAGGAATCAAATTTCTTCCGAGTTATGGACTCCAGTATCTCCCGCTGTTTGCATGATGAGGCAGGAAAAAGAACGCGCCGTGTTGCGATGGATTCGAGAGTGCGGGATTACCCCACTGGCGCCAAAACGATTATTAGAGGTTGGCTGTGGCTCGGGTGCAAATCTTCTTGATTTTATCCGAATCGGTTTTCTCCCAGAGAATTTGGTCGGCAATGACTTACTGCCCGAACGCGTTCGCAGCGCCCGGGCACAGTTGCCAGATTCACTGAAGGTCATTGAAGGAAATGCATTGGAATTACAATTTCCAACAGCCTCGTTTGACGTCGTGTCCCAATCTACTGTTTTTACGTCGATCCTGGACGACATGTTTCAGGAAAAACTTGCGCGAGAAATGTGGAGGTGGGCGATTCCCGGCGGCGGTGTTCTCTGGTACGACTTTATTTATAACAATCCTCGGAATCCAGATGTCAGGGGTGTGCCATTAAGCCGAATCCGTCACCTGTTTCCAGATGGGTACCTGAGGTACTGGCGCGTAACGCTCGCGCCGCCGATAAGTCGCATCGTCACCCGCATTCATCCCACTTTCTACACTCTCGTCAATTTCGTTTGGTTATTCCGCACGCATGTTTTGTGCTGGATCGAGAAACACTGATTGTGTCGCCTAGCAGGCTGCTGAAAAACTCCGTTCACACGCTCAAAACCTGCCACACGGCTGAAGCCCGCATTGATTCCATGTGCGTTACGCGGCCCCGAAAGGGCCGCTCTTCCACAGAAACGCGAGCAATCGGAGTTTTTCCGCAACCTGCTAGTATCGTGTCCCGGAAATACGCGAACAAAGTCGGGCGATCTTCTGCAGGATCGAATCGGCCGT